>Ga0210059_1016262_pt1 | contig 10755 bp, 10 predicted proteins | sample Ectturendosymbi2_FD_188042 | JGI IMG/M metagenome (GOLD analysis project Ga0210059, IMG submission 188042) | Ecteinascidia turbinata endosymbiont from Florida, USA - Sample 2 (SPAdes) (version 2) | ecosystem: Host-associated > Tunicates > Ascidians > Unclassified | place: Key West, Florida... | reverse complement strand
GTAAAAGAGTGATAAACGGGGTTGGTTGACTAGATGACCGCCACGGTCTTTCGCCAATCCTATATGACACAGCGCCCCCCTTTGTTTACACTGATCAACTATTGTGCCATTGTGTTTTCATTTGCTCTAATGTTCGCTAACTATTGGCTTACTGCATGCGATGGCTTTTATGATGCTTCTGCTTGTTGGCTGAGTCATATGAAACAATAAACCATTGACCATTGACCATTAACATTATTTGACTTCACTTTGATGAAAAGACTTTCACATCCATCCATAGGTAATTTCAAGTCTTAAACTTAGAGCAACGCGCATGGTTGCTGAGTTCTTTCCGGTTTCTTCTAAGAAATTACGTGCGTCATAATTTTGTAGTTTTCTTAAAGTGTATCTTCTACTTTAATTTGCTGTGCTTGTTGGCACCGTCTTAAATCTAGCACTCTTCCCTTTACACCTTATGTAACCGACCAATCAGTGATGCGTGACGCGACAGGCGGTTCAGACGAAGTCATCATTTCCTTTGTGTCGCTGAAAACTAAGGAAGGCGAGTGTGTTGGCAGAAGAGGGAAAACGCCTTTGCGAGCTGCTCGAGCCATCGAAATACACGGACTCTGCCTCCGAGAAGCTGCTGCTTGGCTTGAAGGTACGTGGAAAGGTTCACAGTTGCATGCCCATGAGTTACACGAACTAGTTCAAGGTGTTGATATGATTACTAACCACACAGGTTGGAGTTCGTAGTATTTCAAAACCTTGTAGTATTTCAAATCCAAGTTTTGCCGACAATTGACTCTTGTTGTAGAAGTAGTGTTTGTTAAAGTCAGCCGTCTGTTTCTTTCGTTTAATATTCTTTAGCTCCTGCAGCGCAAACATGCATTTACCCTGTGATGTCGTACGACACAGCATTTTTGCTTTCTTGCGTTTTTTGACTGAGTACTGTGTTGTGGGCCATGAGTTTAAACCAATAATGCAAATGAAACAGAAAAATACAAGCAAGAAGTTGAAGAATATAAAAATCTTGCAAGAAACCAACGTATTAAAGGCCGGAAGACGCACCGGCAGATATAAAACAGCCGTCTGGCAGGATAGGCTTGATTGCCCAGATAAACAGATCAGTGGCTCCCAACCAGGGGCCCCTGGTGCTCCGAAACAAGATTTTCGGGGGTATTAAATACGATTTTTGAGGGTGAGATTTGGTATATTTTTGGATGTAAGAACCGAGATTTATGTAGACTTGCATGTGCAGTACTCGAAAAATATTATCCAGCCTCATTGTACCAGCTGGCAGATAACGTTACTATTTCGACAATTCACATTGCTAACTGCGTGCATTGCTATTTCGGCTTGACGCTGAGGTTACCACGCTGAAGATGGCCGGTGATGCGATTGTAAGCGCATTGTGACGTTTAAAGGTTTATGGCGCAATCATTGCAAGATTGCTGCTTAGTTTTTATAATACTGGAAGGTTTCTGTCTTCTGGTGATCAACCATGCAAAGTTACCAGAAATTGTGTAGGCTACTGAAGATCTGTCGATTCTAGTGCTCTATGCAACAACATATTTGTGCGAATCTGCATTTTTATCCTTACTTTTCGGAATTGTTTGAACTCCTCGAAGTTGAATGGTTTGAGCATGGCTCTGGGTAATCATATGTAAAGATATAAGCAGATCGATAGTTTCACAGAAACAGTAACAAACAAGTCAATAGGGTTGTTTCTACGACTGAGTGTTTTCTGTTTTTGGTGTTAGCCTGTGTTATGAGTGGTAATTTTGAAAATGAAGATTCTGCAAAATGGGATTATTTTTGTAATTTCTACGCTTTTTTAAAACGAGAGGGTGCAAGTATCACTAATTTTATGAAAGGGTGCCAGTTTCACACAATGTTGGGAATCTATAGCCTGGATACGGGGATGTACAAGATTTCTGAGTGAAAACCTACAACAGTTTAGCGCTGGCCAATGTTCTATATCACGATATGGTAGTACTAGGCCTACAGTTATTTGCATTGTAGTCTTCAATTCATAAAATACATGCCTGGTGTTATGGCTTTTTACATTTTATTTTTGTCTTTCGTTGTTATGCCTTCTATGTATAGTTTAAGCTTGAAACTTCAATTTCAATATGATTTCCGGATTTGTGATGCGTACCGTAGTGTTGCGTAATCGATTTCCTTATTTTTCTATTAAAAATGATTGTTGTACTGTATAAAGAAAAGTGGAAAATACAGAAAATAGGTCACATTATGCAAAACATCAGATGCAAACAAATTTCCTGTCAAATTGCTGATAGCTTAGACTGTCACCTTTGTGGAGACTATTATTACTTGAACACAGATATATGCAGCTCAGAATCATTGCACAAAGTTATCAACGCAGAGCCTAGTAAGCTGATTCCTCGCAAGCTTGCGGCGCATCTAAAGAGCTTTTAAATGTTGCGTTTTTACATATCAAACTAGTCGGCTCATTGTAAACTTACAGTACATGAAGATGAAATAGTGTTGGCCTTTCTTAAAATTATCCATGTCCATCGCAAAGGTTTTAGCTTTTGGCTTTTTTTAAATGGTATGAAATGCAATTTAACTAAACCAGTACCTGCGCTCCAAACAGTTCTGATATAGCCTGCTTTAAGTCCAATTCAGATTTAAAATTGGCTTTAAAACTCATAACGTTAGCTTTCATCTGATTAAGTTACAGTACGCAGCTGTTACGGCTGCAGCATAGCAAGTGTACTAGAGGTAAAAATAAACAGAGGTAGTTCTTCGGTGGCACTGCAATTCTTCTGTCAATAGCTGATCTATTGTGACGATTGGGCTGTGACAAAGAACATTAAATCATTCCATCCTGATAGAAAAAATTGCTTGACACGATTTTATATCAGTGTGGGTGAGCCTGTACTTGTGTGTGAACTGTGAATATGATCTCACGGACCGCTCGGAGGGACCTAGCGTACCGGGTTGAACCCTTGGCTTGGCAATTACCGAGGGTGAAAAGTGTGGGATGTCAAGAAGATGATCCAGCAACGTAAGAGTTGTAAGTCGGGCCGGGCTTATCGGGTTGGGCAGGATTGGGATTCAAGTTTGACAAAATGCTTCGGGTCGATTGCGGGCCCCCACACAATGTTTTCACAGCGACGGACACTTGTCGCCAGTTACTGTTGAAGCAATCGAGTTGATAAATCTTTAATACAAAATGATTACTTGCGAACTATTTCGCCATGTTGACTTTGCTACGTCACCAACACCCCGCAGTTGCCCATATCTTACTCACTGGGTAAGTTTGTCTTTCAGACCTATATTGGGCTTCAAAATAAATGTCGGGTCGGACCGGCTTCGGGCTTCAAAATGAGAAGCGTTTCCTTCTCTGTATCAACATGATTTTTGTCTTCCATGGCCTGTACGTGATGTTTCGTTTAAAACTAAATGCTGACGTAGCTTGCAAGAGATGATAGAAGGGCATGCGAGCAGCTGGCAACCCGGTAATGATTGCCTTGCGTGTACATGTTACATGCGTTGAAGCCAAGTTTGTGCCAGTTTCGTGAAAATGATTGGTTTCTAATTTTTGTTGCCAACAGCGACGGGTTTAAATGAAATCGCAAAAGTCTTGTTTTGTGCGACGCACGCTAGATGGCGCAGCGCATCGAAATGAGTTTTCGTTCGACGGTAATCTCTCCCGGTGGCAGCGCACTCACTCAGCTCAACGCCAAAAATCAAGCAGTTCAAATGTAAAGATTTATGAAAATCCAGATGAAGAGCTTTTCAACGTAAATTCTTCCCAAAATGAAGTTTTCGTTTTGCCAGTTCGACTTCCTTGGTCAGGAGGATGAGACTTGCCCAAACACCAGGCGACCAAAACCCTCTGGGGATGCTGCCCACTGCTTGCTGTGATATCCATTCACTTTGCCAACACTGCCTTTCGCATCTTCTATTGGTAGCTCGTGTTAAAATTCGTAGTGAATACTTTTTTGCGAAAGCAAACCTGCGCTGCAATGTAACTCGCAAAAAAACGGCCTAGTTAAACTTTGCTAGTCATGTCTTGGTGTTCCTCCCGCAAGTTCACACAGTGCAATGGTATGCTGTCGTCGACAACTTCACTATTCTTGGAAATTGATTTTAATACTACAGCCACTCTGTGCGCTGAGCGTAAACAAGTGCCTTGGCTCAAATCGCTGGAAGAGCAATGATTTAACCCTGAGGAATTTCTTGTTGAATAGCTTCGTTTGCAAGTGTTTGCTGTCAACGCAATTGCTTCTAGTTGTAGGAGACAGCACCATTCAACTCAAGGAAGTAGACACGTATTAGGGAAGTGTCAGCCGCTATAGAGTTTTATAACTCTAGTAATGAAACTGCAGAAGTTAAAAACAAACCCTCGCAGAATTTCCGAAAAAACACAAATCAAAATTTTAACAAATGGGTTCAAAGTTCCGTCTTGCCGTGAGGCCAGCGACCAGTGGCCAAGTCAATAGATTCGCAAGAGATGATGTTTGCAAACTCAACGCTAGAATTTAGTAGTCGCTTTCGTCACACTTTTTGTACTTGCGTCAGTCATTCGGTGTTCCGTGCAGCAATGCAGTTCGTTGCATCTTAGGGACACAAAAGCACAACTATAAAAGCACGATGTTTGTAGTATTTGTAGAGTTGTCGGTTTCTTGTTCTTACGCAAACACTTATTTGTTCGTTTTTGTCATGTTATGATGCAAGATAGCATATTGTGACGTGAATTTTTTAACTATTTTCAATACCGATTTAGTCGTAAAGCAAGGTTCAGTGTATTTTGGTGGTGGTTGCGTAGTTCAGGTTGTACTGAATTTTAATAGACTTTTGGAAATATTTGAAAAAGCTGTTTCGGTCTCTCAAAACAACTTGAAACACTGCATGCGGCATCCGGGAAAGATATTTTGATTGTAGTTTGAAAATTCGCTGACGGCTCTGCACAAACTGCTGAAGGAAATTACATGGCAAATGTTTGTCTGTTTTTTTTATGCATTTGCCTGAGCTCGTGTAGTTGCTGAAAGCAAATTGCAATTATTTTAACGATTTCATCAAATCAAAAATTTTAATTTAACCAAGTTTGAGTAACATGAGAGCTGGGCAATAGTGTTTATTTGCCTTCGACTAATCAATTGTCCAAAAGTGTAGTTGTAACGTCAACTGTAGTACCACTATTTGATTTCTATGATGTTGTTTCTTTCTATTTTTCTTGCTCCAGTTCATGGTTGAACCGATCATGCTCTATGAATATCGTATATGCCGCCAGGCAAACTCACAGCCACGGGGGGCTTAGGAGGCAGAGTCCCCCAATTTTTGTGTGTCCCCAATTTTTGTTTCAAACATAAAATAAAACAAATCTTGCCTCCCTAAAATTGTATTTCCCCAGCAACCCCATGTTGATTCCGCGTCACATGGAATGTTTCATTTTCTCTTCGTGCCACTGGCAGTGTCTACGAGTGGTAACCGTAGCACTGGCAAGACAGCAGAGACTCAAAGCGTATGAACTCAGCAGCAACTAAGAAGCCACTTCGAACTTTCTTTAGCCAGGATGAAAGTTTTCCGGTGTGGCAGCTGTATGTAGTGGAAGGAAGTGATTGAGCATTCTGGCCTCTTGCGACACACACATAGCCCAGGAAAGAGCTCGGTGGACACAGCTGCGTAACCTGGTGTTTTATCAAGAAACTAAGGCTACAAAATGGTCAGTGAGAAGTCAAAAGTTTTGTACCATCCGCCAAAAATTATGCTGGGTGGTGTTTTTCATTTTAGCAAGCTGCACACAACAGTTTGTACACTTCATGCACAAACCTCATTTGATAAACTAACCTGACATTCACCCCCATCTGCGCGCTGGTACCAACGCGATGTTTCTATGATTTTTTGAACTAAAGGAACGTAACTATGAGAATTGCTAAATTTGAACGCAATGTCGTGTGTATTTAAGTGCAATAGAAGTTGCAAAATCACTGAAACTTAATTGGATTTAATCACAATTTTAACTACTGTACTACCAAAGTTATATCTGAATAGGAGCTGATGAGTGGTGATGCCTACCTAACAGGCGAAATATGTGCTGTAATAAGATCAACGTATCTGACTCTTGGCTGTGAGAAGATTCCTTTAGTTTAGATACACAATACTCTTAGTAAATGTTCAGTTTACTCTGTGATGAAAGCACAATTTGCATAACTAGCTAGTACGTTGTACATATTTCGAATTTAATTCATTTTTAATGAACGTATTGGTTTGCGCATTAGAGCATAAACTGGGGAAATATATGGACTCTGGCACTGTAAAAAATTCTGGTCATCAAATGATCACATTTTAAAGTGGCATTTTCCATATGAATAAAACATAGAGCAACAAAATTAGTTCCCAAACCTAAGCAGTTACTCAAACACTAAACACCATCTCAAAACACTTAGCCTAACTCACACCAGTGAAGATACAGGAACAAAGATACAAAATCTTTCTGGCTTGCACAGCACAGCACATTGTCTAACCTTAGCCCCGCGTCCAGCAAGGCAGCACTGCAGACACTTCTACACCATCTAAACCAGAGATGATCACGGAGCCGGAGTCGAGTCTGGCCGGAGTTTGCATTTTAGGCTGGAGCAGGAGCCGGAGTCAATATTTTAGATTCGAGCCGGAGTCAACATTAAGGTCTGTGCAGGAGCCAATCAAAATTTTCAAGGGACCTAATTTCTTTATGATGCTTGTTGTTGTCAAACAGAATTGGCATAATACGCACCCCACGAAACGCTTAGTCATGAAAAGTAGTTTTGTGGAGTTTAAAATGTTAAAAATTTGTTTCCAATTACCCACCCTACTTTACGCGGCGTTTTAGAAAACCCAACTTTTCTCAAAATCAAATCTCGGCGCTTTCTCATTTAATCTTCGACGTTTTACAAAAGATCTCTATCCTCTTTCCCTGAATCAAGTCAGCCTTAACGTAACCCAAGGATTGAAGTTAATGCTTGCTCAGACTTTATGATGTGGGTGGCTACTGCTTATTTGAAACACGTTAAGTTTTTCACTTAATTTTCGTGGAATATATGAATCAAATGTTTGCTGAATGGGATTATTTCATGAGAGGTTGTTTAACCTCGTTAACATAGAAAATTAAAGAAACCCATAGATTCAACTTGTTAAAAGTCATAGTCAATACTGCGATAGCTTAGTTTTTCAACGAGAAGTTTGGTGATCGATCTTTTCTTCGACACGGACTCAAGTTTCCCGGCAAGAACCCACACTTCAAGCTTCGGGCAGCAACAGTCCCTGTTAGTTAAATCAGGGGTGGGGAACCTGCGGCCCGTGAGAACCAGGGGTGGGGAACCTGCGGCCCGTGAGAACATTTGATGTGGACCGCATCAGAATTTTCGTTTCGTCAAAACGAAACTCCTTAATGGGCAGACACGTAGACAGTCATTCAATAGAAGTCTCTCTCACACATCAGTTTCCTCTCCTTATTATTATCCTTTGGAATATCGAGGCAGTAAGTAAAATTAATGGAGCTCATGCGTCTCCTGAAGTAAATGAGTTCCCACTTCCTGAGTTTCAGTGCTGCCACAGGCTTTTCTGTAAAAATCACTAGTTTCACAAAAAAATTCACTAGGTCTGAAAAATATCACTAAGATTCAATTTTTTTGCGTCAGAAATTTGCAGTTTTGCTTAAAATGATTTAGTTATCTCCTTTATTCAAAAACCTTCACATCATGGTGGGCAAACATTTTCTACGGAAGGCAACACTAAAAATTTTATTGCCACCAGGTCGCATATTATGTCTATAATTGCTTTAAATACTTCAACATCAACTTTTTACATTAGCTAGCACAAAATGAAGGTAACAATAGTATCTTCCGGCTGAATGAAATGTGGTTTTGAATGAAACGCGCGGAATGAAACCTCGAGAATTCTAATCTAATCGATAAAATTACTTTTATCTATTTACGTGTGGCTGCCCGGCTTTCAAACGAAGTTCCTTGTTTACTTTTGTACCGCGACTAGATATTTAAAAAGGTATCAATTTACTTATTTCCTTGCAATGCGTAAGAGCAGTGGTTCCCAAACTTTTTCTGATCTCTTACCATTTGTGGGTCCTGTGATGTCAATGCGTACCACCTTGTTCCAGGAAAAGTCAGTGTGCCAAAGATAAATCGATCAAAAGTTTGGAAAACCATAATTGACACAAATGCAACATTAAGAAAATGGCTGTGAGAAAGTATTATGGCCATTTTAGAGAAACCAACAAGGGAAGTAGGCCACACAAATTCAGGAATTTATCAACAGAACCCGACAGCTAAAAATTATAGCTGTGAATATATTTTTTGTGAAAAAAACAACAAAGTAGGTCTATTCGTGTGCCACCTTGAAAGCTTTTGCGTCCCACTACTGGTGCGCGTACCACAGTTTGGGAACCACTGCTTGAGAGGCAGTGGAGGTTGTTATACTTGGGAGGTCGGGCACCGCCTGCACTGGTCCAGACCTTGCGTAACCTGCTGCGCCTTCGCTTACGTAACTGAGTTGCGTAAGTTTATGTGACGTCACAGCGATCTCGTTATGATGTCATCGTGAGTCGTCGATCGCAAGTCACGTTTCTTCTGAATTTCGGGGTGGTTCGGAGAGGCGATAATCACGTGATTCGATTGTTGTCGATAAGCACTGCTGTTGCGGAATCTATTGTGACGTAACTATCCTGCAGCGCGGTGGGAAGGCCGTCGTTGGTTTTCCACCATTAACTGTCACTGTGTTTTCTAACTCTCGTCAAAATGTTTCAATCAGGGTTAACTGACTAGATGACCTCCATGGTCTTTCACCAACCTGAGTGACACGGTGACATTTTTGTTTACCGCGTTTAGTCGCATTTTTTTGTACTAAAAATTCACCCAAAAAGTCAGGTGCGACTTATGCAAGAAGTGTCACATGCGCATGTACGCTGCTACTGTGCGCGTGTTATCTGGACGGCGCTTTGCACCTTCATGTGTGTGCGTGCATGCGCATGCGATGACAATCGCAAGAAAAACGCAGAGGCCAACTAGACGGGGATAAAGTATTTGAAGACAATGAATGCAGTGACTTTGATGGCTTTAAAGTTTGTGTTACGCGATTTTGATGAATGCGTGTTGATTAAAATATTTTGTACCGTTTGATCAGGTCAAATATGGAGGCGCGACTTATACGCGCATGCGACTTCTACTCGAATAAATACGGTAAACTGATCAGTTATTTTCCCAATGTGGTTCCATTTATTCTAATGTTCACCAACACTCGGTTTCTTTATTGCGTGATGGCTCTTTAGATTGTTTCTGTTTTAACTGAACCATAACCATAACAATAAATCAAATAGGATTTTGCTTTAATTTACGATTTCTGGACCTGCTAGCCGTCTGTGACCTGTGACTGGCCTAATGTGCCTTGACTCCGAAGCGGTCTAGTTGTCCAGAAAGGTTTCCAACCCTGACTTAACAATTATGACATTTGCGAATTTTCTCTAAAGTATAAATAAAGAGTCGCGGCGTGGTGAGGTGCAGATCTGGTCTCATTACCAGCCGTAGCGTTAAGCCGTCATTGGCTGCTTTAATTCTTGCTCTTCTCATCATATGCACACCTATTTCAGCCAAAACGTCTTTCACTGTTTTGTATTTTCAAAACATTCCTGAAATGAAAATTTTAAGTATCTGGTGGTACGTTAAGAAGTGTTGCAAGTCTGCCCAGAATGAGTAAATGAATACCTCAAAGCTAAAAAAGACGATAAGCATGTTTCCAATGCCTACAGCGCTGAAGTAAAACTAGTGGGCGTAATTGTGCAATTTTTGTTTTCTTCAAAATAACAAGTGCCAGCTGACTGCATTTTGAAGCAACGATACTTTTCTCAAAGTATCTTTGTGGTGTTGCCGATAAGATTCAGTTTAAAAAACCATGTTTCCACAATTTTTGCGTAGCCCACTTCATAACAAGTTCCTTTGATTCCTACGCCTACCGAACCCATCCTTTAAGATGTTGCTTGGCGGCTGTTGGGACCAGGAGGGGGACAAGTCTCATAAAACAGCTTTGCGCTGGCCAAGAAATCAAAGTTTGTCCATTGCTTGTCCTTTTCGCGCTTTTCATGGAGCGGTAATTGATTTTAACGCTGACCGCTGCTGCGTCTATACTTTCAGCAGGTGTTGCCCCACGTCTTTTGTAAACAATTCGAGTATTGAAAATGAATTTCAGTTCTTACTCAGACAAGCCCATGTGGACGTGCCCTTAAACACAAGAGCGCATATGATCTGTCGCCAGAGATTCACTTTTCCTTCATAATACAAACATACCTTCACTCGTTACTTCTGTTAACCGTGAACCAGGAACCGTTTATGCTTCCAAATCAAGTATAAACAATACCCTTACCGGTTGTGACGCAACAAAAAAATGCATTGATTGAAATCGATCAACCATTGTACGCGGCGCGTCTGGTGGTTGCGACGATACAAGCGTAGCGAGACAAACATTGAAGGAATGTCTGGTGGGACGTACGCTCGACCTGACCGTAAACAACTAGAAATCTCAAGTATGTACTTTCCACGATGGGTGTAAGCAAGGAATCGATCAGCAAATTTTTAATAGGAAATCGATTTCACGTAAAATTACGCATCCTCAGTCCTTATTCAAATATATTCGATTCCTTGCTTACACCCATCGTGGAAAGTACATACTTGAATAGAGATATGTGCAAGTTTGAATCATCGCAAAAAGACGAAAGCAGATGGCAGTCGACTGATTCCTCGAAAGCATACAGAAACA
>Ga0210059_1016261_pt1 | contig 10757 bp, 8 predicted proteins | sample Ectturendosymbi2_FD_188042 | JGI IMG/M metagenome (GOLD analysis project Ga0210059, IMG submission 188042) | Ecteinascidia turbinata endosymbiont from Florida, USA - Sample 2 (SPAdes) (version 2) | ecosystem: Host-associated > Tunicates > Ascidians > Unclassified | place: Key West, Florida... | reverse complement strand
CAAGTTGTTCGAACTTTCTGTGCAGGAAGCCAAACATACGTAACGCGCTGCTTTGAGTGACACTTTATTTAAACAAAAACAACATTGAATTCTATAAAATATTAACGAAAATATTGCGTGGAAAGTTTAACCAAGTTGGAATCCTGTTACTTCACATCGGAGTTGAATGTTTGATAGTAAATAATGCAATGAAAATAAATAAAACAACATATTTGAAAACCAGCTCTTCTCCGACTGCTTAACCCGCGAACGAAGAGATATTGTCAAAAAACTCCGTTGATGTTGTTCGGGGAGACACAGAGGGGTCTAAACATCACATTTCCATCATCGCTTGGTGCAGATTGGGTTTTAAAAGCAATAATATTGAGAAGTTAAGGCAACAAAATTACGAAAACACTCACATGTTTGGCGCACTTAACTAACAGTCGTACCTTCTTCGGTTTCGGTGCAAATTCATTGAAAAAGTCGGTGGGGCTCGAGTTGTCATCAGTCTGACCCCAATTATAGGCGCTGGCAGGGGTGAGGTCATGATCTGGGGCAGCGAACATGTCGTTGTTGTTGCTCCGGGATGAAGTTTCTGGAATAGAAACACTGCAGACGGCCTTTCGGGAAATATGATTTTATAGAATGACTCTTAAAAGTATAGTCCATGTGCGTAGTTACATTAGTGTGGGGACAATTTGCTGCCCCCTTGTAAAATTTTTGACGACAACTACAACGTTTAGTCCGATCTATGCTTGCAATGGTTTGATTAATTGCTGCAGTAACACAAGACCTGTCATTCTTTAGTTACCTGAAGTAATGATGTAAAAGTTTAGGCAAATCGGATGTTCGTCAGGATATAAATGTCTGGCCTTCAAAAGTCGGTGCATAGTTTTGAATTTAAGCATTGCTTTGTCATTGCAATTATCTGATAATCATTTGGGAATTGTTTTGTTATAACTTGGTCATTGTTTCAACATATTTTGGGAGTTGTTTCGTAATACTTCGGCAATTGTTTTATAATAATTGGACCATTGGAAGTGGCCCACCAGTCCCAAAAAACCACCGCACGCCATTACCATGGCAACCCGCTACATTTTTTAACGGAAACTATCGTCAGAATTCCTGCACAAAACGAATCCGCCATTATAATACTTTCATCACGACAAACTTACTAACTTCCCATTTCCACAACGATGTTCCTTAAAAAAAATTATTATGCACTGTAACTTACACAGTCCCAAGATTGGATCAAAAAGAAATTTTGTGAGTAGATGTTGACCTACCGACAAAAATGTTGAGCCGGCAGAAAAAAACGCTTTGGTGACACTTCAAAAATTACAAAAAACTAAGGCCATTTTGCGTCTGTCTACAAAAACATAGAAATACTATTTGCTGGAAAGAAGAAAACCTTGTGTCCGATAATATGTTCTTTCTGAAAGATTTACTTTTTGCCAATATAGTTAAATGAAACAATATGCAGAGCGTCGTTTTTTAAAATTAAAAATCACTAACACAACGTAAACTCTCTAACAAATTGAGCATCACCTCTCCTCACAGCAGCAATGTGACGTAATCCCCCTCTGTTCATTTTTTTCTGACCGCGGACCTGACGTTGTCAGTCACTCTTCCAATATCCCGCCCGCCAGTTACAACGAAAATAGCCGAAAAAACGAAAATATCCGTTTTGCTGCGCAATTTTCTGCAAGTTATACTTAAAGAAAAACCAATATCGTAAAGCGGCCGTTCTTCAATGACGTTTTTCAGCCGAATTTTTGGTAATTTCATTTTTATCTCAACTTGTTTGCCGCCTCCTTTTTATCATAGCAAAAAAACTCAATGCAAAAGCGTTACTTTCTTCAGCATTCCATCCATCGTCATCATCCCATCCACCTCCCCACTCGGCGCTGGCTTGTTCGCGATGCGCTTCTACTTCCGGTTGCGCATTTGTTTCCCACGAATTGTCCCAAGCACCCCCACCATCATCATCGCCGCCATCATCATCGACATCTTGGGCAATTTTCTGACAAGTTATAAAATTTCGTTGACGGCTATTTTTTCGCTACGCACGCCAAGAACCTGACGAGACATAAACACACAGTTTTTTGAAAGAAAAAGAGACAATATTTAAGGAAATCAGTCAAAACAGTTGGAACTAAAAGAAGTATTTCGGGACTACCACCAAGTTTCCTGTCTCTTCAGAACAAAGGCATTGATTGGATGGTCGAGTGCCGCATAGTGGCAAGCCCTTGTCCGAGTTCACTTTGAATCTGGATTGGACCTCGCCTGTTGGTTTTGTCGAACGGAGCGCGATTTAAATTTAAAATAATGATTATATTATTTTGAACAGCTACAAGCTTTCATCACAAAGCTTGCATGGTCATAATCAAAGAGACTACACTGTCAAAGCCTTCAATGTCTGCTTACGACAGGAGGCTGCTGGTTTCGGTCGATCACCAACAAACGAAAATAATTTTTATCTCCGTCACAATCCAGTCCCACCCGATAAACTTTGTGGGGTAGTTCTTCTACAAATTTTGTTGTGCCCAGAAAAATTTGCTTTAAATATGTATTAAAATCAAAAATCTTGCCCCCACAAATGTATTTAGACCAGGGGTCACCAACGTGGAGCCCGCGGGCACCAGGTCGCCTGCTAGGACTATGTACGTCGCCCGCGGGCCTGTTCCAAAACTAACATTAGCATGATCAATGGCGTCATATTAAACGAAAATTAATACCAAAATAATTAAAGGTAAATTGAGCAAAATTTTTATTTCAGAAGTGTGTACCAAACTAGTAGCCCTTCGCATTAATCGGTACGCAAGACGTAGCTTGCAGTTTCAAAAAGGTTGGTGACCCCTGATTTAGACCCTTAAACCTGGCTGCAGGCCTGCGTTCGTTCCAAACCCAGTTATTTCGTTTGACATCAACTGACCCCGAACACAAGTCTGAATTGTCTCCTAATCGAAGCAATCAAGCGTAACGATTTTATGCATGCAACCTTCTCTCGAGCCAATCAGCTAACGGGAATCGATGTTTCACCTTCTGGAAGTACACATCGCTCAGTTATGGCGGACAACCTCAGGGGCGGTAGATAACCGTTTCTGTACTTTCCAAACACAGAAGTTTCTTTTGCACACAAATGTACAACTCTGGTCATTATCCGTTGTTTTTATCAGTGTGGCCACGCAATCAAACCCACCTTTGAACCAGGAAGTTCTAACTCAGCCTGGGTTTTTTCTCCGATACTGACCTAATTTTACAGAATGGCTGTAGTGAATGAATTGTTGCGTCATAGGTGTAGCCAGGGGGCCATGCCTCCCCAATTTTTGAGCGTACCTTGTCGTTTTGTGGTTCGAGATACGGTGCCCCAAACCAAATACTGCTGCTCGCACAAAATCAAAATATTCGACCCTCCCAAAATTTTTGGTCTGGCTACGCTACTGTGTCGCCCCTACCCATGTTTGAATGTAGTAGCACAGGGGTGTGCAACCGAGCAGCACTGCCGGGCCAAATATAACCAGATTGGTCCACGGGCCAAAACTGCGTGTGTCAAGCCCTGCGGGTTAGACAACTTCCTGGCCACCTACGGAAGATTGGCCATGCCCTTTAAATATCATAATGCTTGTTTGTGGAATACCGGGGTCTGGACAAAGTGAATACCAGGTGGAGGTGAGACGGTGTGGTCTTAAGGGAATGTAAACAGCAAACTATTTTTCTCTTAATGTCCTTTTTGGTTTTTGGCCCACGGGCCAGTCTATTTGAAATTTGGACCTTTCTGCGGGCCACAAAACGTCAGCTCCCGGGCCACGGGTTGCACGCCCCAGTCGTAACAGATGGGGGTTCGCTTTGACAAAACACATTTTCGTTGCTAAGATCCTGCTGTTCTGTTTTCTCACTGCGTTATGTCCAATATCGCGTAAACTTATAAACGTATGGATTTAAGATTAAGAGCATCGTCATCGCTAAAAAATACGAACGTCACGGAAGAGACTTTGACGAGTCGTTCTAGCACCAAGACTCACACATCTTACTATAAAATCGTTCATTGAATATAATCAATCTCAATTCTTTGTACTGTATATAGAATATTGCTAGGCACGAGGTGTAATCCCGTCGCACAAAGAGCCGTTTCTCAGTTGTCCCCAGTATTGTTACGTCACTAGCGATTGTTGTGAACAAAATGCACGAGTGTTTGAAAACAAAACAATGTGAGGAAAACGACTTAAAAAAAAACAACTCATAAGTTTGAAATCGAATACTTTGAAAGCTGCCGTGCTGCTGGCAAGTACCTTTCCCACATGCAAATCTTGCCAGATATCCTCTTCCATGGCTCTTAACTGTCTTGTTGTGACTATCTTGCCCCGATGGCCAGACACTGGCTTGCCAGCGCTGTGGGCCTCGTTATATTCAAAATCCTGAAACAGCACACCAACATGCGAAAGCAGCACACCTCAGCACACGACATGCAAAATTAGCACACCTTATGCTGAACATGCAAATCAGTTATGATCTTATCACGTGACTGCTGCAACACACAAGCGGTTATTGCGAAAAAATTGCCACGGTGAAGTGTTTGTTTTTGAAAACGTTAAGGATAAGATTTGCCACCTGCGGTTTAAAAACCACAGCTTTCGTCATTAATCAACAATTACTTTAAAGGGCTTGAATAACATTTGCCAAGTTGTCGACAACGGATTAGCGCAAAAACAAAATAAAACATGCAGTGAAAGCATAAAATCATGACCAACACAACGAAATGAAAATCACAACGTGACGGTACGGCACTGGACGGGCCAACCGCCTGAGGCCAGGTTGCAACATCGCTTTTCGCTCCGACTTGCGGAATGGAGCGTATCTGCACGCGCGAGATTTTCCGTCTTGGTGTGCATTCACGCGGCGCATCAATGTCTAGTTGCAGTGGAAAGAAGCATTACCCTTCACGCGGACACGACCATCGTCGCATTTCCGAACAAGTTTCCAACTGAATTTCGCAGAGTTATTTTTTTGTGCAAATTTTTCTGTCTGTAGCATAGTTCCGCAGTGTGTGCCGTCACCTTTCATCAAATATTCTTTACACGAGCATTTTTTCAGGAAACTTTGACGGCCGTTAGTTTTGGCCTCGTGGGCCACGGTTGGTCCGTGGTTGCGTTGGGCCACGGTTGGCCCGTGGTTGCGTTAACCACAAAACATTGCACGAATATCATCGCAGGATATTCGGGAAAATTTTGCACAAAATCAACGAAGCAAGCAACACGAACCAAAATTTAGGACCACCTTAACCGAATAACGACCACCAACCTCCAATCCTTCCCAGTCTTCATCATCATTCCATCCGGACTCATCTTCCCCTTTATCACTCCTCTCCTCTTCCTCCTCTTGATGAGCGCTGGAAGGAGGAGCTTGTTGCTCTTGCGAGGGGGCTTCCCCTTCCTTTGCAGGTGCGGCGGACGAAGGTTGGGGGGATCTGGTCGAATCTGTGAGAGAATTGCGTTTGCCGTGTGTGACTGGCAATACTGGCGCACGATATGTAACTGGCAACACTGGTGCAGTCTGTGCAGGTTGACTATTTGTGCAGAACAAGCATTTTTTCTTAACGAGTTAAAAAAACAACACATGAAATAAGAAATCATATGTAACGCACACTTCTAAATAAACGGTGCTCCGCTCCAACGTTCCTGCCTGTATTTGACGAGCTAGTTTCACAGATAGACGGTAGGAGGATTTGATTTCGCGTTTTTTGTTTGGCTTTTCTTCACGAAAGCTGGTGCGTATCTGATAGTTTGATTGTAATGTCGAAATGCTTCAAATAACGGTCAAAGGGCAAAAGCGTTCATTTTAAAATGTGCTTTAACTAAGAACACGCTGCACAACGAGCACATCAGCACAATCATCACGAAAGTTTCACTTATGTTTCCCCGCAGTTACACACTAAGTGTGTGTGAGCAACACACAAAGTATGTGCGAACAACATACAAAGTGTGTGCGAACAACATACACAGTGTGTGTGAACAACAAACGAAATTATACCAGGACTCGTTCCAGGTGTATGGTAAAGTTTCGACGTGATTGACGTCACGCCTGTCGTCATCCATCCCGCCCAACCCGAGGCAGCTTGTGGGGAGGAGGGGGAGGCAGCGCCCGCAGCTGTGTCTGCGATGAAAACGATAAGGTTTCAGCAAAACGAGCGATAAATGGGTTGTTTTGTCAAAATCACAAGCAGATCAATTACTAAGCAGAGAATCATGTTGATGTGACCAAGTACTTATGATTGGTTTCAGTAACTAGAGGAAGATGGGAGCAATTGGTTTGCAATGAGAGAAATGACGTTTAATTCCAGCAAAATGACAAAGTCTTTGGCCGCCTGGTATCAAAACGAAATGTGTTTGATGTTACCAGGCTTCAAAAATTGCGGTCTTTTTCAACACTTAAGGTTTGTTTACGTCACAATGGTCACTAAAGTTATGTTGGAACAAATATGATGGGACAAACAATTGCAGTGACATAGTATCGGCCACCGAGCGACACAACACTTTTAATCTGTTGAGTGAATCTAACAGCAGCTCTCCTACAAAACAACATCGCACACCGGTCACCGATGGATGAATCGAAAATCAGTTTAAAACTAAATTGAGTTACAATTTTAATCTCATAAAGAGGGTGTAAAATAAAACGAAGGAAAAGATACTTAAATGTCACCATAACACATTTCCATAAAACAGCTGTGCCAAACTTTCATGTCCACCCAACAGTGCATTGAATAGAAACAGATCTAACGCGTATGCTTTAAAGGCGCGCAGGCTGGAACTGCGTTTATTGCTGATGGAACAAAACCACAAAGACCCGATCAAAGTCGGAGACAAACGCAGCTTTATGGGCAGACTGAACACAGCGTAATTGGTTGATTCATGTTGACTTGAGAACTAAGCATATGTCAGTTGCTCGGAGCTCGGGCAAACTTTTAAGGCTACCGTTGCGTGGTGATGTCTCAAGCAGTGTTTTTTTGAACAACGCTCACCCATTTTCATCGCCTCTTCTTGGTTTTCAGAAGCGGTTTTTAACTTCTCGAGGAAGACTTCAATTGTTTTAAACGCGTTGTCTCTCACTTGCTTGTCAGGGTCAACTGATAAACTGCACAGGACAGGGAGTGCCTGCGACAATTGAAATGTTTTTTGAAAAATAACAACTTAAAAATCTGAGTATCACAAAGAAAATGTCATCAAACAAAAAAGACACAATGAGACCTTGTTGAAATTGTTCCAAAGCTTCTTAATTCGTCTAAATAGTTTTCAAGTCAATGTATAGACAAACAGCAACACCTACCTTTGTTGCGGAGTCCTTGACGGTGAAGAATTGCACGTTGTTGCACATCGCCAGCACCCCTGCTGTCCTGGCAGCAGGGAATGGATCTCTCATAGCGCGGGTGAATGCGGAAGATATCACTTTTTGGCGAGTCTGAAAGTCCAAGCATTTCGATTAGATTTTTTCAAAACGCCTGTCAGAACGAAAGAGTATACACCATTTCATAAAACAACACTTTTGGTCACAGCATGTGTTTGAAATGGCAGATAGAGGCGCAATCGGCATCATGTCAAGGTTACGAAAGCATGCAGAGCATTTATCGCACGCTCATCACCACTTGTGGCCAATCCTGCAGATTAAAAGTTTGTTTGGGTCAATTTTTCGTATTCACTACGTTACGAGCCGACTCCCTTGATCTTCTGCAAACCATCATTCAGAAAACCCTTACATTCCTTACAGTAAGTCTTGTCGTAACCAGCCAACCATAAAACCAGCAACTCAACCGTGTCAAACAAACCGGTAATTTCCTCCCAAACACAAACTGGACCGAGGTGTTCAGTTTCAGACCAAATAACACGAATCGTGCGCTGGAAACGCACGGCCAGGATTTGACATCTGGCGCTGCCCTGTTACCATGGCGACGCTCAGTCACCACAACCAGCAATAAATGGACCTGTGCGAGAGATTTCGTTTCAAGTAAATAAAAAAGGGGGGAACTGTCAAGGAAAGCAACACAACAAGTTTTGCCAACACGATGCCCTTGTTGTAGCATCACAGAAGCACCACACGGTTGCCATGGTAGCAATCGCACTGGGGGTAGTTTCAGCTTTAAACAAAAACAGTGACATCGCATTTTAATTCCCGAACGCTGGAAGCGAAGACTCGGCTGTGGCCGCTCTGGGTCCAGCGCAAGTGGGAGGAGGGGGCTGAAGGTGAATCCTGCTTCTTAAACGGGGTCGAACATTCTGTCGCAGGTCACGTGACGTTGAAGCGGAAAGAGATTGGTTGCTACGCATCAGTTGTTCGCGCCTACTTTTAATGTTAGAACGGATAATGGTCCGTTTGAAATTTATTGAACGAAAAGCATTACCACCGAAGGCAACGGGCCAGAAAACCAGCATTGTGATGTCACCGAATCTAACTGCCAAGCAGAGATCGAATAATAACCAGTAAGATGTCCCAACACACTTTTAGGTAGATAAGCCATTATCAAACATTGGAAATAATGAACGCACCAAACTTAGTTTACTTCCTCATCTGACGCACACCGACACTGAACGTCATGGTTCAGCAGCTATCCACTCGTGCGGAATGGTTGAGGCGCAAATGAACAACACAGAGCCGAAGGAGACAAACCAGGGTAACCATGCAGTTAAAATATACCGCACAACTACACAGCATCAATGTATTTGGTGTTCAACAATGCATTTCGATTTTCCTGTTTGCCTGAATTATCAGCTTCTGCGTTTCACAGATTTCAGGTTCCCTCAGGTCGTATGCAAGCTTTCAACAGTGATTGCACAACACATCCGTAAACAAGTTCTAACCGGTAAAAACAAGAATTAACGGGTGTGGAGCGAAATTTCTGGCCTATTATTGTTTGTCAGTTATTTTGCTTCTCAGAGTAAAGGAATGAAGTTTGGCGTTTATTTTTTTGATGTGTGTTGTGTAAATTCAAACTTTTTTTGGATAGATGTCAGATACCAACAACAAGCTACAGTACGGAATAACTATAACTTTGGACTTAGACCTCAATTCTTTTTCTTTTCCTCGCCCTAAAGCAAACCTAACCTAGACACCAATCCCTAAGCTCTAATCGTAAGTTTTCTCAGCGTATTTGATGTGTAGAATATTACTCTGTACATTCGCACATGGCGTGTAGTCAGAAACATCGCTCGGCATGGGTAAAAACAAGAAACTCGATCGATGGCTTCTGAACGCACTGGCGCGTCTGCAAACAAACAAAGACATGGTGAAGCGAATAAAATCCTCTACCGCAGGGTTGAGATTTCCAGTGAGCTTTCCGAGACAGACGGTGGTGTTGGTCCGGATCGGTCCCTGGTCGTCTCTCGACTGCAGTCGTGCAAAGTGCTTCATCAGTTCGTTGTTCAGGTTGTTGTCGTTCAACTTGGGAGCGAGCAGCAGCATCCCCTGCATGCGCAGAAGACCGATTGTTGTCATGGTTACGAAAATGCACACCACGTGACTCGTTCTAAAGATGCCGTGAGGCGAACATGTCTCAAGACGTGAGCAATGTTCAAAGATGTAGATTCAAAAAAATACCATTTGCCAGAAATTCTTTTGTTACGTCGAAAAAACCTAAAGAAATTTTTCGAATATTCAAACCTAAGTCTTTCTTTGTTTTTTTTTCAGAATTAGTTTTTCAAAGTTTATGGTAAAAGTTGATCGATAGTAAACATCTACACATCACGGTCATCATCATCAGTTATTGATGCAACCTTGTCCTTCTTAGAAACACCGACTTTTTCTTCAACACATTGTTGCCCCCAAAGTGTTTACTCAGTACACATCCCCAGAACGAGATTCGAACCCCAAACCTTCAGCATGCAGCCACAGAGCAGGTGCAGGCGTGGCTTACATACCTTCACAGACTGTTCTCGTATCGCAGGGTTAGTGTCCATGAAGCCGGTGACCATGTTGGGAAACACTTGCGAATTGACAACCTGAAGAAACAAACGATAATCCAATAATGCCGCTGTTTGAAGTTCGTTAACTCACATCTTGATATCGGTTGGATAGTTTTGGCGGGTAGCCCAGTTAAATGAAGCTTTGTTAATTTAAATGTAAACACAAAGCACTACAAAGAAATTTTCGACACACGTGCGAAACTAAAACAGATAGAAGCTCTCGATTCACTTCTGAAGCACTTTTTCACAACATGGTGTCCAGACCCGTGTGATGGCGCCTCCACAAGCACAGTATTGACAAAATCTTCTAATACTTCAGCAACGCCGGAAACCACCAATCAAACACACGGACTTGTTTAAGTGCTCTTGTGGCAACAATTGCTCTCAACACAAGAAGCGATAACAGCCACGTGTAAAGTTTGTGACACAACTTTCGCCTTAAAAATATTACGAATGAAATGTTTCCGATTCTCGTCTCACACTATCGGTTTTTAAGCTGAGCTTTAAACAATGTTTGAGTCGTCAACAATCCCTTAAAAAGATAAACGGTTTATGCCATCGACAATCACTTCAAAAATCTTTATGTGGTCAACAATCCCATTAAAAGATTATGCCGCGTACAATCCCTTGAAATAAGGTTTATGTCGTCAACAATCCCTTGAAATAAGGTTTATGTCGTAAACAATCTGTCGAAGAATCGAGGCAGAAATTACCGATGTAACAAATTTCCTACGGTTACCACTCACCGGTGGTTGCAGATGCTCAACAAACAGTGGCAACTGCCTCAAAAGATGTATTCTCGTCGCCCGGTCGGTCGAAGAGAAG
>Ga0210059_1016260_pt1 | contig 10757 bp, 9 predicted proteins | sample Ectturendosymbi2_FD_188042 | JGI IMG/M metagenome (GOLD analysis project Ga0210059, IMG submission 188042) | Ecteinascidia turbinata endosymbiont from Florida, USA - Sample 2 (SPAdes) (version 2) | ecosystem: Host-associated > Tunicates > Ascidians > Unclassified | place: Key West, Florida... | reverse complement strand
CATTGCGAATTTGGCTACAGAATAATTCTCTCCCTGGGAATCATGATAGTTCGATTCCCGGCTTGAATTGGAACAAGGCGGGCAAAAGTTCCTCTTCAACGATATGTTCGTGCACGTATTTCCGCACCTCGGTGAAACGCGAACATTTTGTACAAGTCTCTAGCAAGATGTTTTTTTTTACAAAATAACCTGGCATCACTGATTGTGACCTCAATGTATAGATAAGTTGTAAAGTTAGTCATTTAAAGCTGAATCAATGCGAAAGAAGATAGATTTATTCTCTGATTCACGAGTGTTTTTGCTTTTGTCCAATAGGTTTGTTAATTTTGCGGTGGTTGTAACTTTTGGTGCAGCTATGATTTATAATTTCAATTTGAGGTTTGTCTGGAGACTGCGATTACATTGATTAAAGCTTAGTTTCGGTTAATGTAACATGTGTCTTACAAAGACATTTATAGTTTTGTCAGACATGTGCAGGGGTACATGACCCAAGAAAGGGCAAACAAACATGTTTTACTTTTGATTTTGCCGTGTACCTGTGTGCTTTACGAACTGCTCGCGAGGCCTGCGGCTTGTCAACGCCTGCATGTCATTTGCGCCTAGGGTGTTCTGCCGCGTGTGTTATGTTGCTACGGCACGGACCACGTTGTTTCTGCTGCCGTTTCATCGGGGACATTATTTCTATTGTTGGTATGACATTATTTTTCTTTTTGTTTTTTCAAAAGTTCTTCAACACACAAGGTACAAAGGAAGCTGCGCAGCGCGTGCTTTCCGTCTCTTCCGACTGGGAGGGTGGGCGAGTGATGCGACGGCAAAAGGCAACAATAAGAAATGACCAAGATGGAGGTGAAAGTTCATCTCTGTCAACTAACAGCGAAGGTGAAACGTGCTTTGCTGAGACTGTCTCGTCAGTGTCGGCTAAACCGCCACCTTGTCAAGACACCTCAACCACGAGCAGCGACTTGGAGAGCGCTATTATCGCTGATAGCGATACTGAATTGCTTGACAATTGATAAATCGTTGGTTCGTTTGGAGATTCTGTTTGACAATAAAAAGATGTGAAACAATAATTCAGTGTGGTTTTTTTGATAAACTGACCGTTCAGCTGATAGCATGTGATGTTAAGCCTCTTTGTCATGCGCTCACATAAAAGTTAACAGCTATCTGCAAAGTGTTAAAAGCTTTTGAAAATATATGCCACGTGTAGTACGGAAAAAACAATTTTTCCAAAGTCACTAATTCAAAAGCAATGGGTGTACTTAATGAAATCTGCATCTATACATCTTGATCTCATGACTGTCGTGAACATGAAAATGTTTGCGCATAGTCGACAAAAAGGTAAAGCCGGCAGGAGGTGGAGCACATGGTAATAGCAAAGGCAGGTCATTTTTGGGCCAGAGCAAAGCCAGTATTGAAGGCCAGGTGTAGCGCCAGCTATCGGAGAATTGCCACAACCGGCACAATATCAACATTCGGTCTTAAGTTGGTTGTCGACAATGGGCCAGAGATGAGGGGCAATGCAACATCCTCGCCTGCCATTGTGGGACAGAGTCCCGAAAAGAGTAGGTTTTCGACAATGGGCCAAAGATGATGGGCAATTCAACATCCTCGCCTGCCATTGTAGGGCCAAGTCCCGAAAAGAGTAGGTTTTCGACAATGGGCCAGAGATGATGGGCAATTCAACATCCTCGCCTGCCATTGTTGGGCCGAGTCCCGAAAAGGTAACATTTCGGCGGCAGATCCAGGGATATTTCCACGCCTGAGCCCCGTATTTTCGAGGATATTTCCTATACTGGCCGGCTCACATCGGAACTTCGCCCAGGGATAATTTTTGATCTGGGGCGCAATTCCATCTTTTCAAAATTTTCATACTATTTGTTTTATGTTGCATTTAAGGCTATTTGACATCCTTTCATAAAGGTTGTATGTCTTTCCAACCACCTGGAAAATTTTCATGTTATACTTGCGTAGTAACTGTCACGTCATGAGTAAAGTGTAGAATCTTAATCACCTGAGTCTGCTGACTTTCAGACACAATATCAAGTTCCTATCGCGGGTTTGGCGTGCTTAGTTGACAGATATCAGCAAACGCTGTAGTAACAAACGACTTAATACCAATATGTATTGTTCACAAAAAAAGAGCAAGTTGAAAACGTATGTCTTATGAACTTTGCTCTAGAAATCGAAAGGGATTTTAAAAAATCCAAGCCCTCTTCATCAGAAGTTGAAAGCAACAGTACGAATCAGGGATCCAGAATACGAATATCAGGAGTACACGGATGTAGAGATGGAATCCGATTCATTTGACAGGTAACTGTTTTTTTTGCGTTTGAAGATTGCTCCAAAAAATTGCACTTGGGGTCGTTCATAAATGACGTCACACTTTCAGGGGGTTCGGTTTTTGTGACGTTCTGCGACTAGGAGTGGAAACGATATTGTGACCTCACAAAATTGTCCAAGGTTTAATGCTCTCTATAAAAGAAATGTCGGCCTTCAAATTTAAATATTACAAAGAGATCATTTCCAAAATGTGTTGGGCTACATAAACATTACTGTAGTCAGTCACAAAATGTGGGCATTTGCGTAGTTCTAGCAGTAATGCTGCGTAACGTATCGTTGGCAGGGAGTTGTCTGCATTCTGCATGCACACGAGCAACCACGTCTATTGATCTGAAAATATTTGTGATTTCCAAGCGATATATAGATTGCATCGACAACAGACAAAATGAGCCTATAGAAACAAGCTCAACAGCAGACAAGTTTGAAAAGAACTTATTTTTAAGCCGCAGTTTGGGAGGTCGTGACCTTGTTCGTTAGTTGCTTGTTCTGGAAAAAGAGATTGACTCCAGACAAAGAAACGTCAGCGCTGCCAAAGTTTGCCGAAGGCAACGTGCGAAAAAGTTGCAAAAAATCCATGACTGCTTTTGCTGTTCATTATACTTTTAGCAAAACATTTCGTGAAATCAGAGGAATTTACACACCTTGCTCTAATTCAAGTCAGTCTGAAATTCTCTTGACATTATTTCAGAGTTTCACAACTTAAATTACGCAACGTGCCGGTAGGAAAAAAATTATGTTCACCCTATTATCGCAGCACATTCAAAGTTAATTTGCTTAAACATTACAGGGCAACCATCTGACAGTCAACTGCGTACAGCTGCGCAGTTCACCGAAATGTTGTTATTTGGTGTGCTTTAGCAGGCTACAAATGTGAGCTAGAGTAGTTTCAGTTACCCAAGGTAAAGCTATTAAGAACTTGCCAGTGTCTCCACCGTAAATACTGTATGTTTTATGCAATCAACAGTTTGCATTTGAACCTGATAGAGCCCGGTTGTTGACGAAGGTATAGGTAAAACATCGCGCCACGTTTGTCGTATTGTCTAAGCTGAAACCTCCATTTTCAGTTTGAAAATATGCTTAAAATTTGTGAAACTTTGTACATGCTGCCAGGGCCGTCGCCAGCGGGGGTGGCAGTGGTACCCGGCCCCCCTATTTGAAATCGGTGTCCCCCCATTTCACGTTTGGCTCCCCGGTTGCAACATACATCCAATACTGTATTTTAAAAATGTAGTCCCCCTTCTGGTTTTTGGCTCCCCTGCTGCTAAATCCTGACGACGGGCCTGCATGCTGCTCCACAGTGTGGGGAAAATAATTTCTTTCAACGAAAGGAGTTATCAATCATGACCCGAATTTTACATAAGAAACTATTGTTCTAGGGTTAGCATGTAATCGTGCAACTGGCGCATCAATATTTATTCATAATGTAACATGTTCATATCCAGCAAATCTCGCCAACGTCATAATTGCGTTTTTAGTATGCATTGTCTCAGTTGAGCACAAACGACATCATACGTTAACGACAGTTTGTGGGCAGTAGTCATAAGAAACGTGTAACCTTTCGTTTCTGACTTTTGTGTCATGTAACGTGATAGTGAGTGACTCCTAGCGGATCAGAAGAAACAAGAATAAAATGAGTTGCCGCCATGCGTGTCCACACTTTACAGCGTGTATGTTTGGATAGGGCGAATGTACTTTTGCCCTGCAGCTATGTGGTATACAGATTGTCAGTTTTCAGCGTCTGGATCCCATTATAATGCATATCCAACTGGAGATGAAGAGCTCAAAGCCCGAGCATCGTGTGTTTTACTTAATCAGCACACTTGGAAATGACGCAGATAAGCGCTTGTAGAATTCAAGAGCAGTACTCCAGCTGCAGTTATAGTATGCATTGGCTTCGTAAGCTAATAATTCAAACACGAAACTAGCTTAAGAAATATAAAGCCAAACAGAACATTTCTATTGTTAGAGCAAAGGTGGGGAACCTGCGGCCCGCGGGCCATTTTGCTGCCCGCGTGAACATTTAATATGGCCCGCATCAAAATTTTCGTTACCCAAGTTAGAGTACAGCATCGTGTCAAAACGAAGCTCCAGGAAAGCAGGTAGTTAGATAGTAATTCGAGAGAAGTCACTCTTCCTCATAGTTAGAAAAAAGGTAGAATTTTGGGATAAAATTAATTGATTTTGCGGCCCGCCAGCGACAATGCACGATTCATGCGGCCCGTGATAGTCAATAGGTTCCCCACCACAGCGTTAGGGGATGTGGGCAAAAGAATTATAACTGCAATTCATGGAATCAGGACGTATTGTGTTGATCAGAGAATATAAGATTGTTGTGCTGTTCCTTCTGGAAAAGAAGAATGCTGTCCACCTGCAGTACAAGCTGCGTCATCGCCCCCCGAAAGGCTGAAAAAGGCAAAATACGTACTTCCTTAGAATGCACGTTGCTTTGCCAACAAGCTGGAACAATCTGTGCTCACTGATCCAAACATTTTCAAACATAGGTGACATTCGCTGCATGTATGAGAAAGTCAAAGAGGCTATGGTGTGTTCGAAGAACTTCTCGTTGATGTCAAGGCATGTTACATTTGGTATATCTTCAGGCCTGCATGGCAATCCAACCGAACTGCTGAAGTATAATGTTTCACTGTTGCGCAACATTCTTTACCAAACGTTGGAATGAAGGTTGTTTCCCTGAAGAAATTAGGGCACCAAGGTAAACAACCTGTACAAGAAAGGAGGAATGGGAACATCAAACAACTTTAAAAAAGACTCTTTTGAGCGTTACTGGGTAGGTCTTTGCCAAGGGCGTACTATCCCGCATCCAAACTCTTGCAGAGAGGCTTTGCCCTGAATTGCAGTGTGTTTTTGCCAGCAACAAATCTACTACGAAATGGTCTCACTTTACGAAATCCAGGCGAAGTGCTGTGAGCAACGCCACCCTTTGCGCATCGCTTTGGTTAACTTGGCTAGAACATATGGATATGGTCAGCAGGAAAGGTCTGCACACAATTTTGCAAAAAATAGGCTGTCCGCCTGGATTTTTCAACAGTGTAGTGTCAATTCGTCACATGACGATATGTAAGCACGTTTGAAGGCGCTCTGTCTGCACCCTTTGAGCTAAGAAGTGGCGTAAAACAACATGGTGTTCTGCCTCCAACCCTGTTTAGAATCTTGCTGTTCTTCATCATGCCAATGACAAATATGTCATCACTGATGGGTTTTCTGCGGACCTCCACGGATGATAGATTGTTCAATCTTGCAGGATTACGTGCAAAAACAAACGTTCGGCACACCCTTCTACGTTAGGGGTGCACAAAACAGGACACGCGTGTCCAACGTGGCATGCCATAGGTACGCAAATTGTCGGCGAGCGATCAGGTGTTAAATATAAGGTGAATTGTCTCTTTGGGATAAAACACGATAAATCGCGTTTACGTCGTAGTATATTAAATCAGAAAGCTCATCCACTAACATGTCCCAGGCCAGTGGTGCAAGAGGCGCGGGTGCAGGGGGTGCAAGCGCACCCCCAAAAGTTTTGATTTGGTGAAAATCCGGGCAAATACTTTGAAAATCCGGGCAAAATCAAGGCAAATCTGGGCAAAATCTGTGAAAACCTTCGCAAAATCCCTGAAAATCCAGCCAAACTCCCTAAAAATACAAGCAAAAATGGCGTCCAACGTGCTTTGATTTGAGAAAATGGTGCCCAAAATCACATGAAGACGGTTTTTTGAAGGTCGTCCAAAATTCAGTCTTCATTGCAATGCACAAAAGATGGCCCAAAAATTTTTCGGGCAAGTTTGGCGAATTCGGGCAAAAATGCTTCGCACCCCAAAAATGTGCGTGCTCCTACACCTATGTCCCAAGCAACTATCATCATAAGCGAGACTAAGTTCGAAAAATCGACAATTTCTGGACTCTTTTGGGTCCTACGATAGTTCTCTTGAGAAAGAATTTACGTTCAGAATCGGGAAAGCTGCCACCACCCTCAGTCAACCTAGCTTTAGAGCGTGGCGCAAAAAGTTGAAATCTACCAGGTTTGCATGGTAAGTGCTGATCTCCACATGTCCGAAACTTGACCAACCTAAATACGGCAGGATAACAAATGGATTATTTCACATGCGATGCCTTCGCAGTATTTTTGGCATCACTTGGAGGGATAAGATCAGGAATGATATATTGTTGTAGTGAGTAACGTCTTCAAACCCACACGCAAGTCGCTTGAATTTCAGCATGCATCGCAGTAACATGGAAAACGCAAATACATGAAGACGAGGATACATACATGGCGGTAGTAGAGAGTATACACTTGATGGCCAAATACATTTACTTTGATGAAACACAAGCTTTTGAGACATACGCATGAATGACGTCATCATGCTTATTATAATGTAGTACTGCGATGACGTCCAAGTACATCGATTTATAAAATGCATGAGGGAGTGGGAGGCTGCGAAGGACCAAGGGTCATCTAGGTTGCAGACCTCCCAAGGGCGAAACTGCTTATTTTGTAAAGGGAACAGTGCATAATAGTTAGCAAAAGTCTTTTGCTCTGGGTGTAAAATGTAATATGGGTAATGCGGTTATACGGTAAATTGAAGTAAGATGTATTGCAGGCAAAGCCAGGCCACCAGAAGAAAATGGTTTAGAGTTATCAAATTAAACATTTACTGTTTTCACATATTCAAAAATATTCGTGTATGGTAGAGAGGAAATGCGTCAAAAGCTGTAGATCGCTGCAGCACTGCAGTGGTGTCACGAGATTTAAGCAGGTTGAGAACCAGTTGCGCAATCATGTTTTGCGGAAAAGGACTTGCTGTCAATGCATGCTGAGAACGGAAATTCGCCACTCTGTATCTACAGGCTACAGCATCCCACTACACTGGTTTGATGCGACCAATTTTTGTGAACAACCAAACGATGTAATATTTAAAGGAGATACTTCATTGTTTGACAGTTTCCACTGTAACAACGTTACGTAATTAAATCAAACCACTTGGTTTATGTACACCAATCAGTAAGAACACAGAGTATATTTCTATTCTCCGAGTTATACATATTTCTTATTTCTTATACTCCTCCGAAAAAAGTGCCTAACACGTTTTATTTTTTATTTCTAAAGGAATTCTTGACCAGATTTCTACTGCACTATGTTTTATCATTTTAGCACCTGAGTTCAAACGTGGTTTTGGTAAAGCAAATTGCAGAACGCTGTCAGAGCGGTTGTTACTTGTTAAGCATTCACAATCAGGAAGCAATTGAGCATTGCAATGTTTAAAGTTCACTCATCTAGGTTTAGGTGGGAAGCTCACTTTGCACTGCTGCGCCAGCAGCCATATATTCAGAACAGAAAAAGCATTCCAACATACAAAATTAACACACTTACGCATGCATTTTGCTTCTGGCAGTTTGTTATTCAAGTATAAATAGTCGCTTGCATTGGACGTTTTGTTTCAGAATTCACGGAAGGTATTATCTTTACGGTAGAGGTAGTTACTAAGTATTTCGTCACAGCCCATCTGTTTATAATCAACATCAATTCCGTGTTTGAAGAGATCATCAGGTGAAGTGACGATGACCCATTTTTCAGATGTCTTGAGCTTAGCTTATATATTGTCATTTTGAGTGTAGCAAGAGGTAAACGTATCAGAACAGGATTTTTGCATGTACTTCAGTAGTTTGTACCGTAGAGGTGTGAGATCTTCACAAATGAAGACGTGCTGTCTTCCTTCGATATTTTTGAGTTCCCGTTTGTTAGTAAGAAATTCGTTTCTTTTTTTGTATGGCACAAATCTTGCAATGATTGGGCGTGGATTCTCATTGTTTCTTCTTTTTTGTCCTAGTCGATGTACTCTCTGTATTTCATTATCTTTGAGATCGATTTCGAGCTCATCTGCTATTTTGAACAATACCTTTTCCCCATCATCGTTGTCTTCTTTATTTTCTTCTACTCCATAAATAAGAATATTTTCTCTTCTTATGTATTGTTCTTGTCTGTCAAGTTGGAAGACAAGCAGATTTGTTTTCTGAACCATCTCATCGCGTAGTTGTTCTTTTTTTCTTCAAGCTGATTCAACTTATTTTCATATTTAACCATCTTTTTTTGTATTCCGTTTAGCTTGTTCTCAAGATTCTGTGTGATATTAGTTGGCTTGTCCAGTTTTTCATTCTGAAAGAGCATTGTTTCTTTCAATTGTTGGATACCTTGCCAGAGTTGATTTAATTTTTTTTTTTTCTTTTGAACTTGATTTTCCCCATGTAGCCTCATTCATCATGCTTGATTTCTTTACATCCAATATCGATAGATCAGTATTCAGCCACAAGCTGCCTATTGTTTCATACAGTATTAAGTAATGAGGTCATTCTGCAGAGCACCCCGGCATCTGCATCCTCTTTAACTCTCTTGAAACATGACACTGTGACCATTTGTTACTTTCTGCCGTCTTTCTGAGTGTCGTTTACCGAAAAACATTCTCTATGGTAAGTTGAGCTTAGGTACTCGAAGTGTTGGCCGAACACTCCTCCGTTTCAGAGATGTTGTAAAAAGAGATTTGCAGCAACTCCAAAACTCGTCCTCCCAGTCTCCAGTGGCGATTCTAAGGGGGGGCCTGGGTGGGCCATGGCCCCCAGATTTTTGCTTGGCCCCCCGTTTGGCCCCCCTTGTTTTTTTCTTAATTTCCCGTATAAGTTCGTTTGGTTGACATATGCAGGGTTGCCTAATGCATTTTGTAAAAATACCGGCCATTTTGTCAACAGCGCCAGATCTGAGCTGTGTCGTAATTCGTAAGCAGCGCAGAAACAGAGACAATCAGTATTGTTAAGGCACAATTAATAATTTGCCCTATTTTGGCTGATTCGTTACATTTCGGTGTGTGTGTGTGACGTGACAATCGCATCAAGGATTGCGTCAACAGCAGCAAATAAACTTTGTTGAAGAAACTGTCCAAACAAGATTCACTACAAGAGTCACCTCTTTTTCCCGTTGTTCAAATGCGGTTAAAAACGTACTTTTTCGTTCCTTTTGTACGCCCATGTATGCATCTCAATTATGGTATAATTTCAGGAAGTCATGCATGCAGAGATTGCAGGTGGCATATAATTTTGGTTGCAGAGCTCTATACAACCTGCCCTGGAGAGCGAGTGTTAGTAGCCACCAAGCTCAATGTAACATTCCTACCTTTGAGGCTCTGCTACGTAAATACAAGTACCTGTTTCTCGAAGGATGCAGAAAATCTAACAACGTATGGTTGCGTGCTTTGATGCAGTCAGATTGTATGTACTCGTCACTATTCTTTGAACACCATAATCGCATTTTACTCTGTGATGGAGCGATCGAACTTTGCAGTGTCCGTTTGATCGATGGCGTGTCAAGCCACAATGCTTTCGCATTTTACTTAGACTAATCCAATTTAGGAATTAGCGCCCTACTCCGCAGTAGTACTGTAACAAGTGTTACGCAAAGGCGTACGCAAGGGGGGGGTTTGGGGTTAACCCCCCACCTTGAGCTTGATATTTTACAAAAAATGTATTACCTTCGCAAGGAGATTAATTGTTTTCGCACTCTTTTTCCTTGTTAATTTGTCGACTTAATGCAAATACCACGGAATAAATTTGCATGCAAATTTCAAGGGACATTGTAAATGGGCTAAATAAGTAATAATTAGGTTTTGGTGGGAATCTGGGTTATCGTCTGCGTCCAGAAACCATCTCACAACATTTTGCACACCTTTCGTCCACTAAGCATGTTTAAGATCGTGTTCCACGATAGTTCATTTTGTCCGAAACCATTGTCTTTATATTGTCTGCCAAGGGCGTACGCAAGTGGGAGTTGGGATTAACCCCCACCTTAGTTTGACATGTTACAAAAACTTTATTACCTGCGAAAAGGAGATTAATTGTTTCCGCAATCTTTTTGCTTGTTAATTTGTCGATTTCATGCAAAAATTGTAGTTGTAAATGCTCTGACATAGTGATGAGTGTTTTTTACTCCCCTGTTTGAACGCTCAGCCTGATATTTTTGCAGTTATGAACTGCTGTGTCGTAGCGTTGAGTGTGTTTTCCTCCGATATCCTAACTTGGAGCGCTGATGTTTTAGTTTATATTCAGTGCCAAGGGCGTACACAAGCGGGGTATTGGATTAAAAAAAACCTTGAGCTTGATTTTTACAAAAACTTTATCACCTGCACAAAGGAGATTAATTGTTTTCGCGTATATTTTGCCTGTTAATTTGTCGACTTAATGCAAATGCCACGGAATAAATTTGCATGCAAATTTCAAGGAACATTGTAAATGGGCCAAAAAGTTATAATTAGGTTTCAGTAGGAATCTGGGTTATTGTCTGGGTACAAAAACCACCTCGCCACTTTTTGCAGACCTTTCGTCCACTAGGCTATGCATGTTTAAGATTGTGTTTGGCGATA
>Ga0210059_1016259_pt1 | contig 10757 bp, 8 predicted proteins | sample Ectturendosymbi2_FD_188042 | JGI IMG/M metagenome (GOLD analysis project Ga0210059, IMG submission 188042) | Ecteinascidia turbinata endosymbiont from Florida, USA - Sample 2 (SPAdes) (version 2) | ecosystem: Host-associated > Tunicates > Ascidians > Unclassified | place: Key West, Florida... | reverse complement strand
ATTCAACAGCATTCAATAATAGAAATTTACAGCAAGTACAATTTAACAAGACACTAACGAACTCAGTCACATTTCTTTTTGTCAAAGGGTCAATGTTAACATGTTGGGGTTATTTTTAACCACAACAGTCTTGCAAAGTACGACACTTGACTTTAGTCTTTCCTAAAGGTTTCACAATATGATTGCCAAAGACGTGCGACTTAACATTAAATGACTGCAAAGGCGGCAATGACATTTGCTGAAATTGCTTTAAAGGCAATATTGACACTTAAGCACCAGTTTCTAACTTGCACAGCACTGAATGAGAGTGAGAACTGCTATCGACCATAGTAACTTTATGTGTAAGGACTAATGTCTCATGCATCTTCTTGTGCGAATAATCGAATGAGGATACGAGAAATGATGCAACCTCAGCAAAATCTTCAGACTGAATGTGATTAGCTTGAAGTTTAGTTTGCCGGCAGACCTGAGCAAAGTGGTTGTGGCGCCCGCAGGTATGGCAGATTTGTCCATAAGCTGGACATTTGCGGGGAGGGTGGCGAAGACCGCAGTATGAACAATTAAAATTTGCATGTCCGGTGCGAGACTGCAGCGAGCCAGCGGTGGTTTCTGCTTTTACGGCATCGATCGATGGCGTAGACGAAATACTTGACATGGCTCGTGCCTGCGTTTTTGTCAGTTCAGCAGTACGACAAATTTCAATGCAGCGATCAAGAGTCAATTCGCTACCTTTATGCATAAGTTTCTCAGGCAAGAGTTCGTCATCAATGTTAAACACAATCATATCCCTCAGCATACTATCATCTGTAGGCTGATGAGCATAGTTGCACCCTTTGAGTATCACGCGTAAGTCTTTAATCCACGATTCAAGAGGCTCACCTGGAACACGCTGGCGATGTAGCAAGCGATAGGTCTCAAACAGTTCATTCTGTTTAGGTTCACAGTAAGCAGAAAATTTTCTCAAAACATGTTTATAATTGTCTTTCTCATCATCACCATCAAAATTGAAAGTGGCGAAAATGTCGGTGGCAGTGGGGCCAGCACAATGCAATAAAGTGGCAACCTGAACATCCTTGGACTGATTCTTAAAATTAGCGGCAACGAAATAATTCTCGAAGACAGCTTCCCAGGAGCGCCACACCTCCGCAACATTTGAGGCGGAAAAATTCATCGGACCAGGCGGAGCGACATTCGTCGTGGCGGCGGCTACAGCTAAACGAGTAAAATCACTTCTGACACCATGTAAAGTTCTTACTTGTGACGTGTAGATCTTGATCTCCTTGTCCAGCTATGATTGCATCAGATTAAATCATTCATTTTATCATTACTACACCGGAGCACCTACCCTGCACAACACATGTCGAAAACAAGAAGACAGCGTCAACAACGAGGTCACGTGACGGCCGATATCCACAACAGCACAGTATTAATGTTACAGTGTGTTTTTAACACTTTCAACTAGGCTACTTCTGTAGCACCTACATTGGTTTCAACTAGTGTTAGGTGTCATCTTTTTTCGTAGTTTATATTTGGCTTTTAAAGGGTTGTTTCAGTGGAGTTGGAGGCGGGGGTGCAGAGGGTGCAAGCGCACCCCCAAAAGGTTTGATTTGTCGAAATTCGAAAAAAGGTCTGCATGATCTTTGTGGGAGAAAATTTATAGGCAAAAGTCGCACAAAAACGTTCCGGGCAAGTTTGTGGAAATTCGGACTAATATCCTTTGCACCCCAAAAATTTGCCTGCTGCTACACCTATGGGTCGTTGTTTCTTTTACTCTTCCGAACTTTTCATTTGTAGTTGAGATAACTTTAGGACTGAAATACACTTTCTACGAATCATTGTTTCTTGACATATTGCTGTAAGTTTTGTATGTCTTGGTCAGTGGATCTTGGCTCTGCCTCCATGTAGTCCAGTGTTTCCTCAAACTTTTTTATTCCATCGCCCTCTTTTCACTCTGGACATGACGTTTTCCCTCTCCCCCAAGCCTGATAAAGCAAATACAAGGTAGTAAATTTAAAGAATTTTATTTGAAGAAAGTATTAAATAGCTGAACCAAGCCTTTTGTAAACTGAACTTGAGCAATTGTATTACAACGCTAATATTACGTTCAGGATCTTGTGAAAATAATCCAGGGCTACGGAGCCGGAATGTCGAAGCTGGGCATTTTGCCTGGAGCCGGAGCTCAAATTAAAAATCAGAAGCAACCGGAGCGAAGTTTAAAATTTAGGACCAGAGCCGGAGCTATGTGCTCTTTGTAGCACACTAAACGCGATTGTTATGAGTTACGACACCAGACTGCAACAATGGATCTGCAAGACTTTGATGTTTCTTTGGTTTAATAATCCCTACGGCTGTGACATCGTACCTGGCAGGCGTGGTGTTACTTTTTGAACAATGATTCTCAAACACTGTTCCAAAAGCCGCATGCAGTCCCAAGCATCCTTTGTGCGGCTTTAGCAATCTTTCTGTAACTATTTGAATAAGAGCTGATGATGCCTACGTCGTAGGCGAAATATATACTCTGTAAGAGCTTGGTGTCTGATACTTTGCTGGAAAAGAATTTCTTTCGATAGGCAGTGTCTATCAGTAACACCCTAACATTTTGTGAAACAGACTTAGTTAGTGCAATAAAACAAAACGTGTCAATTGACTTGTGGTAAAAATTTTTTGTGTGGTTCTCTAACAAAATCGTAGATCTGGATTTGGCTCCATTCAGCGAAATGGTTGAGAACCATTTTTTTCAGAAGTAAGAAAAACGTTAACTCCCACAACAACAACATCTTACTATCTAGTCAGAATGATCAAACCGGGTTTGTAGTATTGTAGGCGTCTAAAAAGAACTGAGCTGTTATGAGTAGGTAGCCTATATAACAAAATATCCAAAGATTTTGCAGCTGTAGTCACGATGTTAGCAAGGAGTATGATTAAGATATGATACCATTGCAGGTTTAAGCATGAAATGCACGGCAAGCCATTGTAAAGTAGGAATTTTCATTAGAAACCACTAGGCTTACTAGCAAGGTTTACAAGATTACTGGCAAAGTCCACGAGGAAACATTGCGTTTACAAGCAGTAGCATAACATGAAAGTTATAAATAATTCGTAGCGAACTAGCATTGCTTTACATAGCAGTACATTATCAGGAGGGCATACAAATCAATGTAAACAAATGTAGACTTTTCTTTCTTGAAGTTTTCATCTGTGGAAAAAATCTACGTTTTCAGCACGGTAACCATCAGTCTTTATTTTCTCCTGATCTTTGCGTGTTAAATTGTGCTTTACTTTGCGATTCGTCACTGATTATGAGTGCAAAAGATGAGAACAGAAGTTTTCAGCTACAGTATTTTTTAAAAGTCAAGTGTGAATTTCTTGCTAGAAGCCATACTTTTTCTTTGAACAAAGGACTTCTGAACACATCTTCGCATTTGCGTTAATGCAAATGTGTGCGCGTTTGAAAGAACACATAACAGAGGTAATCGACTATGCGTTTTGCGCTCTTTGCATGTTTTGCCCGGACAGTGCTGTTGGCTGGAAATGTGAAGGCTGCAACAGGTAAAGCATGCAACGAGTGCAAACACTTGGTCAATTGGACTGGTCTGTGTTTAAATGCTCGGACAGTAGACACAAATGTAGTGTGGCGGCCTGGAGATGGCGCCACATGAAAATAAATGGTCACCGCTAGATGATGCCCATGAGTAACAAGTCACTGTGATAGTCACCACAAGCTAATTATCGTAGTTCACTTATCCCTATATAATGATAGTGCAACCTAGTAGTAGTAGTAGAGTGAAGTCAGTTATGGATCTCCATTGCTGCTGGCTGCTTTCCTGTTAGTTAATGCCCCGAATTGCCGTCTTTCTCTTGTGCTTACCTCAGTAGTTCAAGGCGATGCAGTCAACTGCAACAGTAGTTTTCCAAACAGCCACTATCTTGATTCTGGTCATAAGAAATAACAAAACGTTGTAGCAGCATGGTGGCTGCTACATGCGGCGTGCTAAGCATAACACCCCCAGTGGCACGAAAGCCATTGGAAGCTCTCGATTCTTTGGCTGATTGCTTTCGCGCGCGGGAAAGCCTTTTCAAGGTCCTTAGGCATTGACGGCAAAACCAACAACTGCCTTTCCAGAATTTGTTTATATTATCGTTATCTTGAGTTACGTTTCTGCTAGTAACTGTTCTCTTTAAACCTGTGCTTGTTGTTTTTTCGCTGATTTCCTCATGGTAACAGGGCTGCTTGTAAAAACTACCAGATTAAATTACTCAAAAAGGTTTGGTATATACCCTTAGTTTTGTGTACTTGATTTAATTCAATTTCCATTCAACTTGAGGCACACCAAGACAATCGAAATATCAATGTGTGAAAACGAACAGAAGCCGGAGCTGGAGCCATGAAAAAAGAGAGCTCCAGAGCCACACTCATGAAACCCAAGAGCTCTGGAGCTGGAGCCATGTTTTTGAAAAGAAGAGCTCCGGAGCCGGAGCTTTGTCTTTGTGACCCTGAAATAATCCACACTGTACCCGGGCACATAGACCACCCAGAGTAAAAATTCAACAGATAAATTGCTTTCGCAACAACCTCCAACGTTTATCATAGTAATTAAAATTTGCAAGAAACTAACAAGTCATAATAGTAGGCTACTGAAGTTAACTCAATGATCGATTACTGGTTTAACATTTTTGCCTCCTTTGTGTTGTTTCGCCCCCCTATCGCCCCTTTCGTTTTTCCCTCCTTGCCATTCAAAATCGCCCCCAGTGGCCCCCCAGGGGGCGATTTTGCCCACTTTGAGACACACTGTTGTAGTCAAAGAAATCTTGGGATCTTTGCCTGTTTCCTCTTGAAACATGTTGACATGTCAAGCTATTTCCGACAAAAGCAAACATTTTCTAATCACTGATAGCATTGGATAGTTCTTGTTTTTATTTTAGTGCTTGATGACATTAACCTTCTTTCAAACATGTAGTAAGTCCTTTCATGACAAAATCTTCAGTGGTTTCTTCGACTGAGGTAAAGTTGTTAGGCCTATATTTTGGACAATGGCAGTGGTGCAATTGAGTCACACTAGCCGAGATCAGTAACAAGGTCGAAGTCATTGAAAAACTTTTTAAGTTGATTCCAAGTCAAGTAGTGAACTTAGTAGAGTCAAATAATGGAATAATTCGAGATAATTCGAGTAGGTAAAAGCAAGTCCTTTTCAGGTCAGAAAGTATCGAATTGCTTCATCTTTTCAAACTTTTTCCCTGTTTCCATGAAAAGTTTAACAAATATGCTAGTATAAAGTTCTGACGTTCGTTTAGCGCCATTTTGTAATTCTTGGACTACGCTGGGTACCAAGCTGTGGCACTAAGACTGACAACGTTGAGCATCAATTTATAGTGCTAAGACAACTTTGAGCACAACTATGGAGATTTAAATTTCTGCTAGAGGTCTGTTGTGGTATAGTATGTGAGCAATATTTTTGAGACATCTGTTCGAACAAAGAAACATTTAAGTTTGTGTTTTTTCTCATGTTCAGACATGGGCAATTGCTACTTCAAAAATAGTGGAACTACTGCTGTTTATTAAATAATATATACATGGGCGTCCGCAGAAATATTTCCAGGGGGTCATGTCAAGATTTTGCTTATAATTTTCAAGTTGCTGACGATGCAGTGTAAATGGACCTTCACAAAACGTTTTACCATTTCTACACCACAAAGAAAATGACCCAAGTTACGGTAACAATCACAAACAAATGCACTTCTTTGGCAGCAATACTCAGGACCTAGGTATTACGATAATTTACGCAGTAGGCTATCTGCAGATTTTCAAAGCAGGATACTTCTTATCAAGTAAGCATTGCCATAACTTTAAAAGAAAGAAGCATTTCATGGTCTTCAGCTAAACCACAAAATATGGCTTTATTTTACCTAGCAAGCAAGGCCGCACCAAGCTGATATTTTCGGGGAGAGGCAAAATGTTTGTAGCTTGATACTGTACCTAACAATTGAAAATATTTTTGAAAATTTGGGAGGGTGAAAATTGCTCGGTTGCCCTCATACTTGGTTGTGGGATCTGCTAGTAAGATTTGTCAGCGTCACTTTGAAACAAGAGCTGCTAACGTCTGGGATCTCGTCCAATACGGTCAATAAAACCATGCTTGTCTTTGCTAATTTTTCCACACCGAAGGCTCATCATACGTACACTGGAGAATTAGACCTGTATTTTGACACGACTACGGACAACTTACTACAGTTAAAACATCGCACACAGGCTTTCCAAATTGAGCAATTGAATTAAGAAAACTCCCCACAGCAAATAAAGCGTTGCACTCAATATTCACTCAGATATCAGAACTAAACCTTAACGCTTAAGCAGTGATGGAGTCTAGAGACTTGGTCTCGGTCTCGAGACGCGTCTCGAGACCCGTTTTTTGAAGTCTCGGTCTCGGTCTCGAAGGTCTCAGGTCTCGTCTCGGTCTCGGTCTCGAAGGATTTCGGTCTCGTTCTCGAGCTCTTCGTCTCGAGACTTTGCATAGGTTATTTTTTATGAAGTTTTGCAAGGAGTTCCTTGAAAAAACGGTTTAAAAAATGATTGTTCAAAATTTAGCCGTTCAAAGAGGTCAGTGGCTAAACTTTCTTTGTTGTTATGTTGTTTGCGAGATGGAGAAAACAATTTGCCCTCTACCCATTTTCAAAATTTATACTGAATTCAATAAAAAATGTGCACGCACCAATGACACCGCAGCGCGTAATCTCTGCAACGCGAGGCTGGGAGTACTTTGCTAAGGACTATCTTTGAACTGTTTTTCCAATAGTTTTGTTATGAAACCCACAGGCTTATTCAAAAGAAGTGGTAGAGTGCCAAAAAGTTTCTTTTTTGAGAAGCCAAATGGAACCATGTCTTTTTTGCGAAGTGCTTTTCAAAGCACTCTGTTAAAACACGTTGGTGAAGTTTTTTTTGTTCTGCGTAATGCAGACTTTTTTAAGTTAAAAAATACCTCGGAACTCTCTTGAGGAAAAGTTTTGCTCATAAGAGTTGTATACAGAGAGCAAATAATTCATCATGGCTGATCAGTCACTTTGACGTAGCCTACTGCTATAGGCTTTACGGCCTTTCTGCTTTTTCTAACCGACCTACGGTGTTGCGAAAATTCTGAGTGTGTCAGCAAAAACGGAAATTTGGAACAGTTGTGAATATCAGTTTAATGTACAAATATGGAAATTATGAAAAACTTGAAAATATAAAAACTTGACAATAAAAAATAGCAAATCTAGGAATTATGCATATAGCCATAAAATCAGCGGGAAGGCGCTACACCATTTCACTGCTAGTCAGCTACACCGGTAATCCCGAACTTCGCTCATTTTGCTGCAGCATGCTGCGTCCCAACAATGCCTGTCGAAAGCATCTAATACTTTCTTTTTATCAGAGAAAGAAAAAATCTTCAATACGAAGGCAATGGTTACCTGCAAAAGATCTGCCACAGTTGTAAAAAACCTGACAAAGTACGAGCACCTTGCCCTAAGTAAGACAAAAAAGCAAACCCAAATTGCTTCAGGGCTTCATTAGCCCTGTGCACTTTGTTATTGCCATGGCAAACACATCGAATCCACGGTGCCAACTGATTCACAAATAATGACAAAAAATAAAACTTTCCCGCTGAACCACTGCTTAGCATGTGCCAGCTATACTATTTATTTAGCCATGCATTCATGCAAATGTAAAAAGGCAAAAACTAGGAAAAGTAATGACGAGAAGGGTGGCTAACAAGTAGAGAAAGCAAGATCCATAATCGAGAATTGAAAACAAGATCATTTTCAGTATCTGAGTATTTGATTGTGATGTTCAAGATGCTTTATTATTCCTTATTGTTACTAATAAGCACGATACATTATTTTCCTCTCCAAATACAAAACCTAAAGAGAAAAATGTGGGGGGGACATAGCATATTATGTCCCCCCCGTCTGAAAAAGTGAGGGGGACACGTCTCCCGTGTCCCCACCTAATTGCGCCCATGGTTTATATTGATCAATCCAGTTCAAGCATGCTTGTCGGGCAGGTCTTCTGCCTTGTTCCACCCGGGACATTATGCTTTTGTTGTGGGCTGTTATTTAAGACTTCACTTGCTGCTTTTTTGAGTGCCACAACTATGTTAGTGTAAAATTGTTCTAGGATGCCACTGTGTTGTTGGTTTTTGCATTTAGGATTGTCACATTATGTAATTTCCTTAGATAAGGGTATTTTGAGAGCCAGATCTTGCTATTCTGTTGATAATTCAGTTTTTGTTCCTGTGCCTTTGTTCCAGTTCATATTTTTCTCATGCTGTGTCATGTCATCGCAGACCAGGGTAGGAGGCAGTGCTGTGGTGTTGATGGTTGCAGCTACCGGCCTGTGATCAGAAAGAATGAATTGGTGTAATACAAATGCAAAAGCGATGCTACCAATGTCGCTACTGTTACAGGCAACTTTTGCCTGAACAATGAATTCTTGTATATAAAATCAACTCTACTGGAAAGCCAAGAAGCCTGACGAAAGTAGCAACAACGACAAGATATGACAACCAATAAAAGCTGATTGTCAAACCGTTACCAAGGCAATAGAACCTGGTAAGCTGTTATCCAAGGACAATAACCTCAAGTCACCCCAGATAAATCACAGTGAAGTATCAACAGAAAGCACATGACAATTACCTAAGGGTCAATCACGACAGGAACTGCATGTGACAGGAAATGCGTAAACGGAACATGAACTGAAGTCCAGAAGGTGGAAACCCAACATCAACAAACCCCAGATATTTCCAGAAACCATTTGACCAATCACAAAAAGCTCTAACAAAAGGCAACCAATCAAAGTTCATGAAGTAAAGGGGTGTTAACAAACTCTGAAGCAACACTCGACTATAAATACGGCTGAATTTGGACATAAAGTCAGTCTTCGGAAAAAGACTCTTCCTGCCAATAAAGTCCAGGACGTGAGGCAGAAGACTATTGTAGGCCCAGGGCCGCAATAGGAAAAATTGGCTTGTCCGGATGAATCCCTGTCAGGCTAACTGAGAAAATTAGGCTTGTCCGAACGAAGCTCTGTCAAAAAAGATAAAGTACTTTGTGTGATTACATTCATGTTTTAAGGAAATTATTCTTGCAAAGTTCTGAATTGTGTCAATTGATTTCTGATTCCTCTGCGAATCAAAACCTGTGGATTACAAACATGCTCGATCGAATACAACTGTGGGTATACGTGGATTAATGGATATTTCCTGCACAAATGAGGACTACCTTTTTCTCAGAAAGAATCGTGACTAGTCAGATTTGAATTGTCAGTCAGTGAACAGTACATAAAGAGTCAGATAGATTGTATGATTTCGTAAGTAAATTAGTTGAATACGCAATTGTTGAAAGGAATTACTTTTGAATGAAATATGTAATATTTCATATGATATATTTATATAGATATATATATAATTCTATGCTCGATATACAATATTGATAGAGTGAAAATAGCAGAAAGACAGAATTTATGCTCATAGTGAAAAATGCTCGAATGGGGGAACCGTTCTATATAGATCGTTGATCTCCCTATCGCACACTATGAAGACAGTAATAGAAAATAAAAGATATGTAAGTGTGAGTTGTCTCTTGTCGAGAAGTGCATGAACAATATTGGATATTATTAATTGGTGACTACTGTTGGTGTTTTTCTGTTTGTTTATTGCTGTTTAATAAAGTGTGAAATATACAATATTACTCTCTGATGATTTAACTGATATAAGAAGTTCAGAATAAAATATTTAGAAGTTAGATAAACGGGTTGTTAAACAGAATTTCTCTGTGATAACGATCCTAGGTTCAGTAAATAGGACCCACGTTTAAGTTTAATTAATTACTGAATTTTAAGCGTGGCTGTGCCCCCTCCCAGGCCACACAACATCGCCTACATTTTGGTGCCCAATCGTGGTTTGTTTTCAAAAATAACATATGGAAAAATTTTATGAATAATCGCAACATTTTGGCACCCAACGTGATTAGTTTTTTTATAATAAATAAATTTCAAAAAATTTTTTGGGCCGAAGCAACATTCGGCAACAACAGCGACTTGTTTAACACAAAAATTTCAATACAGTTACACTATATTCCTATGCGCTGCGCTAGTGTACGCGCCAACACAACCTTGGTATGTTCAAACCTTTGATTATTTTTTAAACATTGCACCTTTTAAAAAAATTTTTTGGTAAACCCCGAAGTAACCCTTGACACACAATGTTAATGGTTTCAAAAATAAGACATATAAATAAAATTTTTTACACATTACTATATACTTAATAAAGCCTTGTTTTAACTTAGCTTTCATATAATTTTTTAGGGCCCAACGTTTTAATTTAACAATTCGAGTGCGTTTATTTATTCCGCAATAGGCGTAGAAACTGCGTGAGCACAAATATTTTTGCGACATAAAACAAATCTTTTTAAATAACATTAACAATTTTTTATACCCCACGGTAATATTTAAGTGTTAATTAGCGAGTAGATTTTAATTCTTATGTGCCATGGCAATGATTTCATACCCAACTTGGCTTGTTGCAACCTTAGGAAATGTTTTGCTAATTATTGGTCTCAGTCAATTGTTTTTTCTCTTCGCCGTTGGAGGCTTAGGCCCCCTTTCGCTTCCACCTTGGAATGCCTTACATAAGTGTGCAATGCACCTTATGTGACGCCGTAGCCGAGCTACACTGGGGTGAGGTCATTTTCATCGTTTCTACATGCGTGAATACTTTAGTGTTCAC
>Ga0210059_1016258_pt1 | contig 10757 bp, 4 predicted proteins | sample Ectturendosymbi2_FD_188042 | JGI IMG/M metagenome (GOLD analysis project Ga0210059, IMG submission 188042) | Ecteinascidia turbinata endosymbiont from Florida, USA - Sample 2 (SPAdes) (version 2) | ecosystem: Host-associated > Tunicates > Ascidians > Unclassified | place: Key West, Florida... | reverse complement strand
GTCACAACTGGTGAGCAAAAGGTCTACCCGGAGTCGGAGTCGTTAAAATTTTCTGCGACTCCGACTCCTCAGGTTGAAAATCCTTCCGACTCCGACTCCACAGCCCTGGTTTCAATGCCTTGAGACAAGTCTAGTTTTCCAAACAGCCATTTTCTTCATTCTGGTTCGTAAGAAATAACAAAAGGTTCCCAGGCATTGGCGGCAAAAACAGCCACTGCCTTTCCAGAAATTGTTTATATTACCGTTATCTTGAGTTACGTTTCTGATAGTACAGTAACTGTTCTCTGAATCGTCTGAAACTGTGATTGTTTGCTTCTGCTGATTTCCTCATGGTAACAACGCTGCTTGTAAAAAACTACCAGTTAAATTACTCAAAAAATTTTGGTATGGTCTCTTAGTTTTGTGTACTTAATTTGATTCATTTTCCATTCAACTTTATGAAAACCAAGACAATTAAAATATTAATATGTGAAAACGAACAGAAGCCGAAGTTATGGCCTGAGCCATGAAAAAACAGAGCACTGGAGCCGGAGCCACACTCATGAAAACCAAGAGCCGCGGATCTGGAGCAATGTTCTTCAAGCAGAAGAGCGCCAGATTCGGAGCTGTGACAATTTTGCAGCCCTGAAATCATCCATACTGTAGCGGGGCACACAGACGATCCAGAGTAAAAATTGAACAGATGAATTGCTTTAGCAACAACCTCCAACGATTATTGTAGTAAATTAAAATTTGCAAGAAACTAACAATTCATATTTGTAGGATACAGAAGTTATCCTAGTGATCGATAAGTGGTAGAGCGTTTTCTCCCCTTGATGTTTTTTGGTCCCCTTATCGCCCTTTTTGATGTTTTCGTCCTCTTTCCCATGAAAATCGACGCCAAGGGGCGATTCCTCTCACTTTGAGGAACCCTGGATTAGATTGAGAAAGCACATATCAGGCCCAATATTGGTTTCTATTGAAAAAAACACACGTTAGCTTTTCGCCCCATACTGCTCACGCGCTACCCGCCACAACTAGATATGTCACGCAGGACATCTCGTCGATAGTTGCCACGGCTTCCGTTCCATTCCACTACCAACACAGTATGCCACCAGTTTTGCTTATCCTTCGGTTTTCCCGCGAATTTGGGCTTGTTTTTTTTGTGGGATTGCGGGTTTTTTTTGAAGACTTTGCGGGTTGCTTGTTTTAATTTAACTTTGCTTGTGTTTTGGTCTTGTTTTTTGCAGATTTCTGTTTTGTGGATTGCTTTTTTCTCAAATGTTATGGCACTTTTGCTGTTTCAATTTACTTTTAAAGCATAATTGGGTGTGTTTCTGTGAAAATTTGCTCATTTTGGGCTTGTTTTTGTCGGATTTGTCACCCTGAGTTTTTTATTTGATTTTCTTGCTGGTTTTCGTTTCGTTGAAGTTTCCTGGCAATGCACTGATCTGATGGTATTCTTTTTTGGTTAAATTACCTATTTTTGGCTTGTTTTTCAAATTTACTTGCTTGTTTTTGCAAAATAACCTGGCATCACTGTCTGGCACAAATGCACAGGACTGTTAGTGGGCTATCTTTTCAGCCAGTATTTGTTAACCTTAACACATTCTTGTGCAGTGCCACTGCATCACTTATGAAACCAAAACGATTGAATGGTATTTTCTAAATGCGAATGAATTTTTGGTTGTTTAAAGAAACAGTAGGCAGGGTGAGTGTCTAAACAATAAGCACGCAGCAGTCATCTTATCTATAATCTTATGTGACTGTATATCTTGTTTTCGCTTTGGAATGACTAAAAAACTCTACCAAGCGAAATTGCTGATTAGTATTAATTAGTAAAGCCAAAGTTAGTAACCATGGTGAGAACCTAATGGACAATTCCTTGCACAGCAAAAATAGCCACTACCGACTCAACCAAGGCAGGTTCACTGTTACTGTACTGCTCTCACATCATGAACTCAGCATTGAATCCAGTTTAAATAAAGCTGGATGCGGTTTTCAAATCTGGTTATGTTTTTTTAGACTTCAAAAGCAAAAATCATATCCGTTTTGATTGTATCTATACAGTCATTTAGATGCTACTTTGACTTACAAGTACTGGCCTGTTTTCAAGTTGGATCTGATTTTTGCCATCTTCAGTTTATTAACCAATGTTGCTGCCTACTGCTTGACTTGCCCCTCTTCAATTAATAGGTATTTGCTTTCAGAATATTTGCATTCTTTCTTAAAAAAAACCTGTCCCATGAAAAATATAACCTCTGTTTCCAATACGAAAGCATTGATTGATGGTAAACACCAAACCGACAACCACTTGCAGTTGCACAGCTGGCACAAACACTTCTCCTGGTCTATGTGCAAGTTGTTGCTAATGTGATGAACTCAGCCTTTTAGTCAAACCGTGTTATGTGATGGGTGGAGGACAAATAGGTTTTAAAAAAAGAAGATCAACTGGCAGATCCATAGTCACTACCAGTATTCAGCCTTGCATTCAGAAAGCAATAATTATGCATTGAAACAAAGGCAAGTGGCAGGCAGTAATACTGGTTAGTACACTGGACTGGGAATAGTCTAGCTAAAATCAAAATTGCACACAGGCCAATATGTTGGCAGCATTTTTTCTAACCACAGCCAGGGACAAGCGCTGGTGGAGCCATTGTCGTTCCTTGTGATCACCAGACATATGCACAAGTTTTGTACTGAAGCCTCTGGTTCATGTACACATCTTCAGTCTTGCAAATTGCAAGCAAAATCTTGTGGGTGAGAAATGATTAGAGGCTAAAAGTAAGGTAGTGTCTATTTTACTGCCAAGATGCTAGTGGCAATAGATCGACTGGAATTATTGTGCTGCCAGTCGAAGATTCGGTCTAGTGCCATGATGCATTTTCAAATTGAAAAGATCAGTTTGTCTTGCAATCGGCGTGCTGCTCGTAGCGTAGCGGTTATGCTTCATGTCTGGTATGCCATTGCTTTTCGGTTTGACTCTCACCTTGGCAACTTCCCCCCTTTTTCTTTTTTCAAAACTTTCTACAGTGTACGCTTAGGTGTTAGGTTTGGGGTTAGGGTTAACATTCAACATTGGGGTTAGGGCTAGCATTAGAGTTAACGTTAGGGGTTACGGTTTAGGGTTAGCGTTTTAGGGTTTTGGGTCATGTTACAAAGGTAATATGCGAATCCAAGGGTATTGTCCTTGTAACGTGACCAATTTAACCAATCAGGTTCAGCCAATGGCAAAATAACTCCAGGCAGCACAGCCTGTTCTTGTGCCGCTGACGACAAAATAGACACTGTCTGTTTTATTTCCAACTATTTTTCTCTAACACATTTCAATAACTAATAAAGAGGGTTGGTTGACTGGATGACTAGTGATGGTCTTTCACCAATCCTATGTGCAGGGCTTGAAAAAATGTAAATTACCTAGGAAGCTTATCAAAATTTCCCGTGGGTTACAAGTTGAAGGATGATCGCTCCTTGATGACATCACAGTGGAATTTGTTTCCTTGAAATCCATGCACTCAAGAGTCTTAACTATCACTGCGTTCACATAGATCAACTTGGATTGATTCAGCCTATTAGCATTGGTTCACATTCAACATGTAAACGGTTGAATCGCCGCAGTGTACCACGTTACCGCTTGGTATACAAAAACAAGATATTGAAAGAGTGCAAAACTTGTGGAAACAGCAAATCTTCGACGCAAAGTGTCAAATTCTTGTGCCTAATCCTTGCTTAACCTGCTTCTAAAGCTTTTTTATGGGCATTATTCAATTTACAATGAACGTTTTTACTACATTAGAGGTTTAGGTAATTTATTTAAGTAATATATGGACTGCTTAAATAAAACTTAGCAACAATCGCCGGCATTTGGAAAACCTTAACAGTCTTTAACAACCAACCAAATCGTGGTTAGTAGACCATTTACACCAAACTAAAGATATCCTCTAGATAATAAATTTTAATAATCTCTAATGCAAGTGTTATGGCAAGATTGTGCATATAGCAGGGAAGAACAAATCAGTGGTTCTCAACCTTTTCTCTAAAGGGATCCAAATCTAGACCTACAATATTGTGAGAGAGCCACACTAAAAAAATTTTAACGCAAGTCAAGTCACACATTATTTTGTTTTATTGCAGAATGAAGTCTGTTAAGTTAACACAGAATATTAGAAGTTTATTCATAGGCATAACCAAGGGGGCTTACAAAGTCATGGCTCCCCAAATTTTTAGAACACATAGTCATTTTGTGCTTTCAGTAGCAGTATCACAAACGAAATTATGTTATTCGCTTTTTTGTGTTATACTCAGGGTTGATTGATTTAAATCAATAAAAATCATGATTTAAATCAAACATAAAAAATTTAAAAAATCATGTCATTTTAGAGCTTTTTGTGATGTGCATGACACATTTAATTGGCATTCTAATAGGTTTTCACATAGCCTATACAGTATTAGTTTAGAAGGCAAAGATGATGACACATGTTAAAACCACTTGAAGTTTTATCAATCATAGCAACTGTGAGGTCATAGATTCTATGTCATTTAACTACAAAAATTATATGTGGACTGAAATCACTAACCCTTGCAGATTCAGAAGTCTTAACTATTAGAATGTCACAAGTTTGAAAGTGTGGACTGGCATAAAGTGAAAGTTGTATTTAAATTCCATGAAATATGAAGGCTGTTGGCTATAAACATAATATAGAACATATTTTTGATTCATGAAACAGATATATTATCATTATGGGTTTAACATTTGATGCGTGTATGCCATGAGTGTCAATGAAATTACTAACTAGCGGTTTCACTATTGGCATTTTAATAATATTTCATTTCATACACTGGTGCTGGTGTTATGAACTTCTTTGCATGAAGGGATATTGCAAAAGCGCAAAAAAGTTTGAATGAATTTTCAGCCGTTTCTAGTCAGGATTGATTGATTTAAATCATTTCATTTAAAAATCACAAAAAAATCACATGCAGTTTTGAAGCTTTCTGTGATTTGTATAACACATTTAATTGGTATTCTAATCGGTTTCACTTATTGTTGAAGAAGGCAGAGACTTCTTATGACAACACAAGTCATAAAATAAAAAAATTATGAATCATAGCAACTGTGTGGTCGCAGATTCTATGCCAACTAACTGCAAAAATGATATGTGGACTGAAATCACTAGCATGTGCAGACTCAGACATCAGAATGCTGCAAGTGTGAAAGTGTAAACTGGTATAAAGCAGGCCTGTAACCAGGTTAGGAGGGCAAAATAAACTATTAGAGGGGCAAAATTTTTGTTTTCATTATGGTAAATGTTTTAAACTGACTTTTCTTCTGGGCACAACAAAATTTAGGGACACTGCCCCTGGATGCCCCCGTAGCTATGGGCCTGGCTTAAAGTAAAACTTCCATCTAAATTCCAGCAAATATGTAGGCTGTTGACTGTAGAAATAGTAGTTTTAAAACATATTAATGATTCATATTAATAATACACATACCATTTTATGCATGTAAGTAAGTTATATTTCGTTTGGTACACCGGTGCTGGTGTTATGAATTAATTTGCTTTAAGTGTCGTGAATAAGTGCAAAGTAATTTTGAATGAAAGTTCAGCTGAATTCTGGTTGTTGTACACGAAGAAACAAAGCACAAAAGAGTTACATTAAAACAAACTTTTTAAAATTAAAAATGACTACTTGTTAGGTGGCCATCCTCTACACATTAAATCAAACAAGTAATAAAAATCCAAAAATTCTGATTTAAATTAAAAAAAAACAATTTAAATCAAAAAAATTTGATTTTTTTGACAAAATCATGATTTTTATCAACCCTGGTTATACTGAGAGTCACACAAAAGGTGCTTGGGAGCCACATGCAGCTCTCAGAAAAGTGGTTGAGAACCACAGGTATAAACATTATGTAATTTTCTGGCAGTGCAGCATTTGAAGTGATTACGGTGTTGTGTTTGAAACGTTGATTGTTGCGGCCAATTTGGTGGTGGCGAAATCGATGTGTAACTCTTTGACGTCCGCTAGGATTGGGGGTTTTTCACAAAAAAACGCCTAAACGCACGTGGCTTTGTGCGGGAATTTCTCCGGTCCGGTATGCTCTACAGATCCAGTAAAAGTCTCAAAAAACGCGGCAAGTCTTCTAGTCTGCACTCGAAAAAAAATTTTTTGCTTCGGGGTTTTTTTTTTTTTTTTTTTGAGTGATGTCATAAGTGGAGGACTTTTAGGCCACCTTAGCCCACTTTGCCTGGCCCTGGACGCCCACCGTTAGGTGGTAGTATTTCGCTGAAGTTTTTACTGGAAACTAGGGTACAATCCGAGTCTTTTGATACTTTGGATGACCTGCTGGGGTTTCGGGTCAAAAGTTATGATGTAAGTTAGTAAAAATATATGACTAATTAGCTAATTAATTAATTTGTTTATTTTAGATCATAACTTTTGAAGCAGAAACGCTAGAAAGTCGATCAAAGGCTCAAAAGACTCGGACTCGAGCTTAGTTTCCAATGAAAACTTTAGCGAAACACTTTGGCCTAGCGGTTGGGCCCTAGGCCAGGAAACATGAGCCAAAATGACCCTAAAACTACTTCACTTATGACGTCAGTCATAAAAAATCTGCAACCCCCAACCAAAAAGTTCTTTTTCGAGTGTAATCTACTAGTCTGGCCGATCTGTTTGAGCCCTTGAACAGCTCTCTAGCGCAATCGGCGGAGGAGCTAGGGCGTTGGTAAAGCAACCGAAAACTGCTGTTTTTTAGGCCGAAATCGAAGTACAAATATATCGTAGACTGGCTCTCAAAGTATTAACCAATCCGACCTGCAAAACGATATTCAGATGGTGTGAAAAGTTTCTGTTGAGTGAGCGTTCTAGGCATGCATTTTTGGGTACGAGTGTGCAGTTACCGGAGTGAGTTTGTTGCGAGTAGACGCTGGTTTGTGTACGAGTTGAGCATTTTTGAATGGCACTACTTTCAGTAATGGCACTGCATTCATTACGGAATGGGATACAGAATGCAATACCATTCCGATTGGTAACCCAGTAAGGCAACCACTAAACAAAGCAGTCGCATAGACAAGTATTCACAATCTGAATGTATTCAAAAGCTTCCAGTTGATGCTGGCACCACTGTCCACTCTGTTTTCTAATGCAGTGAAGTTCGCTCGCATACATGCACGTAGTTATAGTAGGATGTGTTGGCCTTAGCCTTCTGTCTGTGTGTCATCATAGCAGAAATATTCAAACTAACAGCTTTCCGCCACCATTACAAGTCTACAGCATGCGACCAGGGTTGCCAACCTGTCTTCACCAAAAAAGCCAGACCTTGTCTCAAAAAAAGTCAAAATAAACCAGATAGCAGTCCTAAGACATACAGGCTACCCATAAAACATGCATAACCAAACAAAGGTAGATGTTAAAACTCATCAGAAACATCGATATAATGCAATTCCAATTTGTAGAAGCATTTTCTTGCCCCATAAGTACAGTGTCATACATTTGTTTCTTATTAAATATATTGAACATTTTTGGGCAACACTAAAATCTTGGCAGTAGTCTTTGCATCCTGCATGGTCATACTGTAGACCCTTGTCAGAAGAGATTGGAATGGATATGCAGCTCAGACAATGTGTTGTCAGAACCAAGCTTTTCCGACTGAAAAAAAATAAAAAAGGAAATGCCAGATTTTGACTGGCATTTTTTGATTTTCAGAAAATGCAGGATTTCAAAATCTGGCTTCACAAATGCCAAATTAGCAACCCTGCATGTGACCAGCGACTGCAAGGGACCACTATTGTTAGGTAGGCGTAACTGTTGTGTCACAAGGCCAGGTATTGGACCACCGTGACTCAACAAGAAAATTTGTACGGTCCGTTTCCTGGTTTGCTTGCAATTCTAAGCGTATTATTTGATTTTAGCCAAAACGGCCCTCAGTGGATGTTGACAAAACGCTGTTATGTTCCTCACGCGTGAAGACAACTTGGACAAGAAAGCACAGCAAAGACAGTTACCTTGCAGCAACACTAGTACCATATTTTCGGGACCATAAGGCGCAGTATAAAAAATTGAATGCTAGCTGGTTTTTATTCATATATAAGGTGCATTAAATGGAGCAAAATGTTGGTGAGTCAAACTGTATTCAACTCTTCCACAAAAACTCCCGAGTGCTGGAGTCGCCACTGGGAGTTTCATCTGTCATTATATAAGAGGGAGTTTAATCTGTCACACATTCCTGATCCGCTTGACATGAATAGAATAAACTAAAAGTTGTGCGCATGTTTCATTTGTTGTACACCAATTTAATCAGGAGCCTGGCAGAGTAATACAATCTGTGGTATGTGCTAGCTACTCTCGGATGCTGCTCATTGCAATTGTGGGTTTATTACATAACACGGTGGTCTGTTTAGAAAAAAATCATAACTAGCAATTAAATAAATGCCACCATTTACCACATAAACTTGGTTCTAGATGAGAAAGCACAACCAAATTCATACATTAGATGCACTGCATGATAAGGCACACTTCCAATTTTTGAGAAAATAAAAGGATTTTAAGTGCGCCTTATGGTCCGAAAAATGTGGTAGGTGTGTTTTCATAAACAAGCAGGCATGATGAACCATAGAGCACATGTTGGCCGTCACAGCTGAAACAAAAGCATCATCATTAATCAGATTAATTAAAAACCAAAGCAAAATATTGAAATTACTGCAATCTAAAAAATTTAGCTCACAAAACCTGTTTTTTTTAGTTTTTCTTCAAAAAAGTTAAGGCACAGAATGCATTACATTTTTGACAGCGAAGCAAAAACAAGATTTAAAAATTTTAGAAATATTAGTTGTTGGTATCAGCTATCAGTCCATGAATGGCTGATATATAGGTATCGGCCCCAAAAAAGCCATGTCGGTCGATTCCTAGTTATATGTACGATAATTATGTGATTACTTATGTTGCAGTTTTTCACTATAGGATTGTAATGGTGATTGCAAAGAAAACTGTTATCTCTGTTGAGCTATTTCATCATCAGGAAGCACTTCTGCCACATTAAAAACGCTTGTAATATATTTGATCAGCTGTGCCCTGCAATCATTATTACAGCAAGGTTAGTGGTAATTTATCCAAAACGTTACTCAAAAAGTGATAATGGTTTAGCATTTTTTTTAACACAGTCTATTATGCTTATGTATTATTTGATATGAATTATTTTGTATGATCTAATGTAGCGGTTCTCAGTCTTTCTCTAGCTATTCTCTTTCTCCAACCATGAATCTTTTTCTTTCTCTAATCATCTACCTTTTCAGCATTTTGACAGCTGAACATGTACACCTAAAATATCTTATGATGAAAAGGTTGAATAAAATAACAATAATCCACTGAATTTTTAACTATGAGAAATTGATTGGCTTTTGCACAAATATTTTATCAAGACTAATCACAAATATATTCAATAACAAACATATATTTAATGATTTTTGAAAATATGTTCACTGAGATGTATGCATATTTGTAAATAACTAATATGTTTACAGGTATATTTGATCAATTTCTTGCTGAACACAAAATCGGAAAATGTGTTAACAAACATGTTGGTGGACTTGTTACGATGCATTAACAATGAATATATTCATGAAAGTTGTCAGAAGTAGGTATTTACAAAGTTACGCGCAATCAAAATTTCACCTTGCATAAGGTAGCCTAGCTTCACCACTTGGCAGCAATGGTGCATGAGAACTGCTGAGCCATTGCGCTTGTGGACACAAGTTTTTTTGGGTTTTAGAATTGTGTTAGGTTAGGGTTAGTGTTTGTACTTCCGTTACAGTTGGGAGTTAACATGAGCAATGCAATGACTCAACAGTTCTCACGAGCGTTGTTGCTGTCATGTTGTGGTCTGCATGGTACTGGTAGGTGAAGGTAACTTGTGTAGGTGAGTTTCTTTGTGATTGCCCGTATATTTGTAAATTGTTACCACAGACAGCTTTAATGCATATATTCCTTGTCAGTGCATGGTAACAAGTAGCCCAGATGTTTTTAATGCCATTTTCCGATTTGGTGTTCAGCAGGAAATTGACCATATATTTTCCCTTCTTTTGATAACCTTAAATGTACCCCTTCAGATAAGCAAATGGTACATGCACCCCAGGTTGGGAACCCCTGATCTAGTCGGAGCTGACAGGTTTAGTGTTCCCAAGAACTTAAACAATTGAAATCCTATAAATTTCTATCACTTTCAAAGCACATAATAATTAGAATGTGAAGGATCAGCTTATTGGAAGCTTGTGCAATTAGTTGTGAACATACTGAAGTAAGCCTTTTGGATGAATAATCTTAGGGAAAGACTATCTTAAGCATTCAAAACTGGTTTGAAATGAAATCACTGAAAAAAATTTTTCCAAATCTTTTTTGCATTAAACCATGTGTGTGGTAGTACTTCACCTCAATGAGAAAGAATGATTTCTTTAACACTTTGGCATCCGGCTGCTTTTGGGGATTTTTGAAAAAACAACAACGCCTAAACGCACGTGGCTTTGCGCGGGAATATCTCTGCTCTTGTACGAGTTACGGACCTGGTCGAAGCGTCAAAAGACGCGGCAAGTCTTCTGGTCTGCACTCAAAAAATTTTTTTTGCTTGGGGGATGCGGGTTTTTTTCGAGTGACATCATAAGTGGAGGACTTTTAGGCCACCTTGGCCCACTTTGCCCGGCCCTGGACGCCAACCGTTAGGTGGTAGTATTTCGCTGAGGTTTTCACTGGAAACTAGGGTACAATCCGAGTCTTTTGATACTTTGGAT
>Ga0210059_1016257_pt1 | contig 10758 bp, 6 predicted proteins | sample Ectturendosymbi2_FD_188042 | JGI IMG/M metagenome (GOLD analysis project Ga0210059, IMG submission 188042) | Ecteinascidia turbinata endosymbiont from Florida, USA - Sample 2 (SPAdes) (version 2) | ecosystem: Host-associated > Tunicates > Ascidians > Unclassified | place: Key West, Florida... | reverse complement strand
GTATTTCGCGCCAGTAGCTACACGACTCACATGCTAACATGTTTGTCGAAACCACCACGTGACCTATTACGACAAGCAGTGACTTAGTTTTTCTACCGTATTTTCCAGGAATAACAGAAAAATTTTGAACGTTGTCTAACAGCTCGCAATGTAAGAACAGCTGTCGAGCCTACTAGGAAAATAGGTGATCTGTTACAAACTTAAAGAGATCCAATCAAACCGTCAAGGAACAGACCACCAAGGAACAGTTTACACGATCTAGGACAGTTCGGCGACGCCGGCTCGGTGATGGTGGTCGCAAACGTTTTATACAAAGAAGTGTTTTCGAAATAATAATAATAATAATTCATGCATTTATAAAGCGCCGAAATCCGACATGTCGCTCTAAGGCGCTGAACAATGACGTTGCGAAAGTGACATGCAAAGCGAATTAAAAATACGTTAAAATACGCTAAGAACATACTGAACGACAATTTTGAGGAAAGGCAGAATTAAAAAAGTGAGTTTTGAGCAGTCTTTTGAACGAGGAGAGGTTCTCAGCATCTCGCCCTTCCTGCGGCAGGTCGTTCCGGAGGATTGCGGTTTCTACGGTGAACAACCTGTTGCCGTAAGTGGCTGTGCGGCAGGCTGGAACATAGAGAAGGTTTTTGCTTTCAGAACGCAATGAGCGTGTGGGGCGGTAAGGACAGATCAACTCTTGAAGATAAAGGGGGCCAACGCCACGCAAAGCTCGAAATACAATGCATAGAAGTTTGAAACGCGGCCTAAACAGAACGGGAAGCCAGTGAAGAGACTGGAGAAACGTCGAAATGTGGTCAAATTTCTTAATACGACAGATCAAACGTGCGGCAGTGTTTTGAACGCGTTGTAGTCGCAACATGTGCGTTTGTGACAGACCGTTTAGTAAAGAGTTGCAATAGTCGAGGCGGGATGTTACCAGTGCAACAACAAGCATCTCACAGTTTTTTTTGGAGAGAAACTGTCGGATTCGTCCAATATTTCTAATGTACAAGTTACAGGATTTAATGATGTAGTCAATATGTTTAGCAAACGACAATGCACTGAAAAAAATTACACCCAGAGACCGTACATGAGAAGATATGTTTATGTCTCGCAAGTGCCAAGGCAACGACGGTGTCATATTGCGACCAGGAGACTTTTTCGAAGCAAATATGATGAACTCCGTTTTTTCTGAATTAAGTTTCAGCATATTGCATCCCATCCATGACTTCAGCTCGTCAATACATTCGTTTATAGAACTCAACAATTGCCTACATGGCCCTTCTCACCACAAGCAACTTCCAATAATTGCATCACTCAATTTATTCGTTTGAAGTGAGACAAAGATACCTGCAGCTAGACTTGACTGGAGCTATTTTATGAAAAAAAATTACTTAACTCGAGTCTAATCGATTCAAAAACAGAATGATATTATTCACAATTGCTTCACTTGTGATTTCGTTAGATTGCTACCATGGCAATCGATCGAGTTATTGGATAGGTACTGAAATAAACAAGGCGAGCATGTCTGATTTTACTTGAAAAAAATGTTGCTTGTACTGTGAATTCATCAATTCCATGTGGCTGGAAGTATTTTGTCAATCTTATTAGAGTGCACGCGGCTAATGTCAGGGAATCGAATCAGCTTCTCTGTATATTTTTGAAATGATTCGTAATTGACTTTTACTGTAGTATCGAAAGTGTTGTTACTCGACTCAAGACAACATCACCGACAATTTGTCACTTCGACATCTTTTAACCACATGTAACTGCTCTGCAGTGACTGTGACCATTAGAAGTTTTTTTCAGAATTAGCAATTCTTATTGCAACTTGATTTATAGGAGTTGTTTCTTCTCCTCCCATGAAATGCAAATGTTTTGTCCGTTTGTAGCTAAATAATTAGTTGCTGCACGAAAATGCAATTTAAGTATGATTTTTTGTCTCATTTGAATTTATGAACAGCGGCTTAACTTGGGGTTAATAGGGGCAAATATTTCCCCTTTCGTAGACCATTCACAAAATGTCAAATGCCAGCGGCTGTTGCAGTTGCGAAATCTCGTGACGATCACCAAATTTCGAAAAGCATTGTTTCTTCTACGATATGTTGTTTTGCGTTCTCTCAACAAAGTCTCGATTCATCGCGTTACTTTGAGCCGCGTCATAAAGACAGTTCAATACAGTTGAATTTGTAGCACTTTCGGCTATAAACGTTTGTGAATAATTCTGCTTTCGATGTATTTTTAATGTGAAAGCACCCTTAGCAAGAAACATTCTCATAATGATATGTACTGAGCCAATTATCACTTTTTTATTTCCAATATTTGCGCTGCTGACCTGGCAAATCAAAATGTTGACTTCCTGAATGGCGTCATTTTTAAAATTTTCAAACTTGCTGACCTACTATAGAACTCATCACAATATCACAGACCGCAACTCGCCTTAGTTGCTTTCTAGGTAAAAGAACGTGACACGTTCAAATTATACCTGTTGGATTGTTTGTAACATAAACGTGATTTAAGTTCCGTCAGTTGGTTTAAGTTTTGTCAGTTATTGGTATCATAATTGTATTGTTAATTATTTTCAATGTATATATTAAGAGGTCTACTGTAATGCGTATAATGAAACACGCAAAACACAACCATACGCGGGGTTCGAGTCAGCTCCGTACAAAATTCATAAGGCCCAGTCTTAACTATAGGACGGTTGTAGCCATACGCTGCCACCTACCGGCCCACTAGTCGCATCTATGCTGCCATGAACGGGCTGAGTGGTGGCACCAAAACGGACTTTGTCCCCAGGGGCAGGAAACCCTAGTTACAAGCTGTTGTTTCTATAACTAGCATTTGGCTGTGGTGCACGGATGCCAGAAGGAAAACTTGGGAAACTTTGGAAAATGAAAAACTTGCGAAACTTTAAAAAACTTTCCAAATTTATTTTCCCTTCGCTTTCGATGGACAGAAGCTTCAACTGACGTGCGTGATGGATAGACTACTGCTGGATGCACGAGTGACTCTGAGTGAAAACTGACTTATAACTGCAGTAAGCGTTGGAGGAACAGGACTATATCATGTTGCCGCTTAGTTTTCAGTTTTCAGTGTTTTCACTCGGCTTGGTGAATCCCGCCACAACGTTTGAGCTTTCCGCCTCCATTAATGTTCATTGGTGACGAATCCTTTAAATTCGATAGATTTTACTCTATTACGAAAATCTAGAAATGTTTAACTTTCGTGCACTTTTGAAGAAACAAATTTAAATAAATAAACTCCCAAATTATCTTTATTTTGCAACAACCAGTGTATATGGGTTTGTTCGTGACATGCACAATCCCAAGTTGATTTCCAATTAATTTGATTTCAGTGATACCTGTGGCATTTCTACATAAAAGCTATTATCAATTTGCGATATTTCAAACTCTTTCAATGTGAACCACGGTAGTGATTCTTCATGGTCCGAAAGTAGGATATTACGGAATGGTGCTTGTATCCGGCAACTTTTACGAAAATCCATCATATTTTTATACCGCCTTGAAAACAGCTCTGCAAATATCAATCAATATTTTTCGCAGTTGCTATCAACGTTTTTAGTGAACGTCATCTCATAATGTTTTCCCTTACATCGCTCGCAGGCAATTTACCACAAAAGCTACCGTCAACCCCATTTGTGAAACAAGCCACCGGTCACTACATTCACCCTTCAAAACTCTCCCACCATCGCATCAATTGAACTCAAGAAGACTCATGTAGATTTATTTTCATATGAAACGCTAAAACTGTTGCTACAAAAATAAAGGATAGGACTGCCGTGCTACGGATTTGCCAGATGAAAATTTTAATGAAAAGCCAAACAATGCTAAAAAGAGGTCAGAAAAAGCCAAACCGATTGCTTAAAGGCCAGAAAAAAAGCCAAACTTTGTTTGCAGTATTGTTATTCCTTGTTGACAATGAAGCACCTAAATTACGTACAAGAATATCATTAGAAATTTTCTTCGAAATTGAGATTAAGTCTTGCCTGGCCTTGTACTTGATCTTATTACTGATGCTCCTCTGACTTTTCGTGGTTTGTGAGATTGCAAATTTTGGGTGCAGTGGTGCCACAGTTTGAACACTGATACTGTACATCGGCAGCTTTCTACACTCTTGCGAAAGCTATCTCCCATTCGCTCCTGTACGTACGGGCAGAATCATACGAGCCCTTCCACTTTATCTACGCTATTGTCGCATTTCCATCGCGGAAACACAGACTTGTCTGCAAGCGTTGAGCCAACTTAGTGCTCACAACACACTACACAGTGCACAAATTTCCAGTGATTACGAAAAAAATCATTTCGAATGTAGCATCCCTGAAATCTTAACAACGTCAGAACGCGGGCGCCGGTCTAATATAGCATTTATCACAAAAATTTTGCGAGGAAAATTTTTCAGCGTAAAAAGACCAAAAAAAGTCAAAAGGCCAAACAAATTTTTTAGGGCCAACCAACTTGAGATGTGGCCAAATAAAGGCCAAAAAGACAAATAAAATTGTTTAGACCAATGGTTCTCAAAGTGGTCGATATCGACGCCCAGGGGTCAATTGGACCATCCTAGGGGTGGATAAATAGTCACTGGGTTGAATGGGGGTCACTGAATGGCCACTTTGAGGGGGTCACTGAATGGCCGGGGGTCACTGAATGGCCATCGGCCCCAAAGTTCTAAGCATATTTTCGGATTGTGTATTTTTTTATCATGCATTTCAAGTAAGAAGTACTCAAATTTATTTTGACACATACTTTCCTTGTATTAGCATCTGTTGGGCTAGGCCACGGGGTCTAGAGAAAATTGTATACGTTAATTGGGGGTCAACGCGCAGAAAAGTTTCAGAATCACTGGTTTAGACTACCAAACTTAAAAGGAGACCAGATTTCTGAAACCTGGCCTAAAAATGCCAACCTGGTAACACTTCCGTGCTGGTGGAGGTAAAGTACCTGTTTTAAACTGATGATTTGGTGTTATTCGATTATTTTCATCGTGGAGCTAATTACTTCGAGCTGGAAACAAAGCTTTTTACGGAGAGCATCGCAACCGTGTTTCCGACTTCTGCTTTGCGAATGCCATTATTTTGTTTGTTGATACTGTACGTAAAAACATAAGAGAGAGCAATAAACCTTTATTTTAGAAGTTTCCTAAACTAACTTTTATAATATCCTTGGCGAGGCATTGATTTTTTTGGTTGTCTCAATGGCGCTACCGTTTGACTGTATGCAACGGTTTCGAGAAATGATTTCTTTTCCATTCGGCGCTACTGGGATTTGTGCCTCTGTGCAAATGTTTTTCAAACTTTTTGCTGCAGCGGAACCTTCTGCAAATGTTTGCGTTGCTCATGGAATACACACTCTCTCTCTCTGCGATGGACGTCGAAACGACGAATCCGATCCATCATCTTATCTTTTGAGGTGGGATTGTTCGTCATGGAACACTATGCAATGATCCAAGTGTCTATATTGTTATAACCTCACAGAACTGTGGTTGCAATTTTCGTCCCAGGCACATTCGGTCGGTTTTGACAGCACCCCTGGCAGCTACTCGCGGAATCCCGATTGAAAAACACTGCTCTATGCCCACCGGCTGTCCAACTCTGTTTAACTTATCGTCAGGGGCGTAACGAAGCGGGGCAAGGGGAGCACAATTCCCCGGGCGCGAATGACTCCGGGGGCCCGAAAAGTCCCAACAATGTCACAAGTACTTTCTTCAATACAATAAATTTGCTTTAGAAAGACCTCACGTTCAAATATGCGGGCGCCAAACTTGCTTCTTGCCCCGGGCGCCATCTGACCTCGTTACGCCCCTGCTTACAGTACCAATACATGCTTCCTTTGCACCTATGCTGCTAATGCCAGCGATTTTACCAAACATTTTACGTTTCTTTGCTCTGTCGAAGTCGGTTCTCTTTTGAAAACGAATCAAATACAATTTTGATGGTCTGTGTTGCTGCAGAAATATTCTGAATGTCCGTGATCAGACAGCACCGCCAGACCCATGCAGTCACGATTCTGGAAGCTTTCTGTGGTGATCGATGGTTCAGCTGGTTCACTGAAAGGCGCAAAACTAGTCCGAGCTATCCTTTGCTCTTTATTTATCAATACTGTGGTTGGAACAAACTTTTTGTGCCCCACGGTGCCTAATCTAAACAATTTGATGGCTGCCCTAAAGGCCTGAAGCGTAATCAAAATCTTTTGTGCAACGACGGCATATCTCACATAGCATAAAAGCAACTTAACCTGTTGTAACACGTGATGGCACAATTGAGTTCTTCATGAGCGACGGGACGAGGATAAATCCCCTGCCTGATCTTACAAAGAAACTTCTTTTGTATTCCGACTGGACATCTAGTTTCCTCACCAGCCGTCAAACAAAATTACAGTAAACGTGCCACGAGACCTAGTTTGTTAACCAGTCGTCTCTCACGATTTGGGAAAACGTGCCACCAATACAAATAGTTACCGCAGAAGCCTTTCACGCTTGGTGGTATAGACGTGCTAATCGTCTTTTAAACATCCAGAAGCTTTTCCCATTAATTAAGAAACCTATCTCGGTATGTCACGCTTGTTCGTAGAAGCACCCACAGAGAAGATGCCACACGCTTAGGTGGTGAAAGTGGCATTTTTCAAAGTTCCTGCTAAATCGAACTCGTGATAGGCGTGCAAGAAACATGGAGCCGAACCGACCTGAACCGGTTGAAACGATATTTTGGCACTGCCATCCTTTTATCACTTGAAAAAGGACATTTTTCTATGGCAACCGCAATATTCACATGATAGCATAGCCAAATCAAGTCCACAATAACCGTTAACATGATGTTTTGATTAATTAGCCGTAGATTAGTAACAATTACAAGTTTTAAAGGCACGCTACAAGGAAAGCATAAACTGCTTGATTCGACGAAGCATGTAAACGGCAAAAGGAGAAAATTTTGCTATTTATTCAGCATTCTTCGAGAACATTTTGTTACTTTTTTAGTTGCGGCTTTTCATGGGAGAAAAGATTGCTTGTGCGTAGCTGTATATTTGAAGCACTTCCTGATCGCGCGCTCGAGGCATTGTGACGCAATGCGCCGTCACACTTCGAAAAAACAAGAAGTATGATGGCTCTGCACTATTGGCTATTAGACTTGTAGGATTGATTCCTGGAAGGAGACAAAACTCCACAATTTGAATAATAATCTAGCCAAACGGAAGGTAAGACGGTTGATATTAGTGATGTTGATAGCTACAGACATGTGTCTCTCGCAACAACTATGAACAATACATTTTATCTTGTATTTCACCATATGTTACCAAGTCTGACAACCACTTTGGTTTTAGCCACAAAATGGAAGAGACGTGTGTATTTTTACTCCAAGAGATTGCATCAAACATACAATTATTTAATTAGCAACTATGTAAAACAGATGGTGCTCGTAATATACTGATGTGGACTGAAGCTATCCAGCTACGTTTGGCTGGTTTTGATCGATAAGCATCTTATCAAATTCGACGTCATTATCTACATGTTCCTGTTTAATTTGCATTATGCTCCAATTGTTTATTTCTTAGATCCTACAAATGTTGATTGCGCAAAATTATCACTTTGTTCTGTTATTTCCTGTTTTTTTTTCATTTTATGACTTTCAACGTGCTATGCGACTGAAATCTCTACATCCACTTCTGTTGTTTTGCGCAAGGCTCATAGCAGCGCAGTGCCTTGAAACGTGTTCATTTCAGGTGTTGGACAGTATGCGGTTAGGTGGTGGCAGACAAGATGACCGAAGAGTTTTTTCGCTACTTTTGATCTGACTGTAACCATAACGACAACTTCACTGTCATTATTTGCTAAAATTGTTGTTGTTGTAAAATATTATGCAAGAAAGGCAGCCCAGCATTTTCCGCCGTTTAAAGATACACCCAAGGCGTTTGACAGGACTAACCACAAGCTATTGTTTACAAAACTAATTTAGCGCAATGTGCACAGTGACACTGCTGGTGAGTTGGTATAGGAATCAGACCATGCATGTGAAGCGGGGCACTTGTGTGGAGCAGCTTCACCGTAACCAAAGGGCAGGTCGGTGCTAGGAATTGAGGAGCCCAATTAGAATACTGATGGCGGGGCCCCCACCACCTCCAGAATTTCAATGTGGCTTCCACATGATTCTTTGAATGATCATGCTCACATTGCATTGTATGAAGATTAGACAAGTTGTTGAATCTTTGTTGATAACACACCGGTGTGTTCTTACTAAAGTTTGCAGTAAAAGTAAAACTTCAATCGGCAGACTGTAAGTACATAAGCCAAGGTCATTTCCCACTCTCCCCATTAGAAAGCAGGGACGCCGGAGAATGGTGGAATGACGGGGCTGCGGAGGTGCCTTGAGTTGTTGTGGAGGTGCCTTTTCACAGCAGAATCATAGGTAATTTTGTGGTTTATAAAATTTGACTTGAAACACATTTATTGCGGCTATTCACGCACTTGGGGCAAGCAGCCTTGGGGCAAGCTTCTGAGGAATCTGCCTGCTTTCTGCTTTCATACTTCTGCGATGATGAAAACTTGCAAGCATATCTATTTTTCTATTGGTGTAAGCCGCAAAGATGGCGGCAAGTGAATAAATCGTAGTTTATTTCACAGGGAATCTAGTTTCGCGTTTTCCAACGCATCTTTCGTTCTGTAACCGTAAGACAATCCTTACAGGCGAAATGTTGGCAATTGAAAACAAGTACAGAAAGAAACACACACGAACTGTGGCTAGTTACAACGAGCTAGACATGGGGTAATCGTAATCGTCAATCGTAATCGATTACAATCGATTACAGTTTTTTGAGTAATCGTAATCGATTCAATTGACCAAAAATGAAATGTAATCGTAATCGTAATGGATTACATTACCAATTTAATCGTAATCCACGATTACGTTCGCGATTAAACTTGGAAATCTTCACCCTACATCACTGTGATGAACCGAGGTTGTGGTGACTGGGTTTCCTCCTTTATCATCGTTTGTCATGGTTATGTTTCAGGCGGGACTATTCGCCCGTCTGTGTGCGTTAAATCCAGATAGTCCAGTGGCAAGCACAACGTTTGTAGCAAATTATCGCTGTTCTAGCTACCCTTCTTGTTCGCCACCAGAAGTAACGTAGCGAGCCTAGTAAGACGTAGCAACAAATATAAGAGCTTTACTTAATGTTCTTCAGACAACTGTTAACCTTGAACTATGAATGTTTCAGCGGGTCACTGAAAATTCTGTGGCGGACCACATGTGGCCCAGTGGCCGCTAATTGCCCACCCCTGATTTAGATCAGAGCAAAATTATGTTGTTCTCCAATTTCAGTGAGTTATGTTTTCTTAACATCAATGTTCCTTGGGTGTTCATAATTTTTACCAGTATCAAAAAGATATGAAGCAGAACAAGGGGTGCGTTCGTTTGAACAAGGGGTGCGTTCGTTTGAACAAGAGGTGCGTTCGTTTGCACATGTTTAACCACTTGTGTTGGGTGAAGCGCGGGGGTGTAGTGGGGTAGGAACGCGTTCCCACGCGTTTTTGCACTAGTTCGGACTGCTGGTTAAAATCTAGGAAGATCCAGCGTAGACATTCTTATAGGCGAATGCTCATTTTGTGCGAACTAACTGGTGCAGTCTTCCTTTTTATTTGGTATGGGAACACTGTTCCCAAGAGAGTTGCTGTACGGTGGAGTTGTTCACAGAAACAACAAATTGGCATTATGCACATCCCAGCAATAAAAAGCCAAGATTTGTGGTATTGTTTGACTGCGTAGCTGATAAGGCAGCCAGCTCATGTATAGGAAGAACGTCAGACGTAACTACTTCCGCTGACGCTTACATTCGAGCTGCGTTCTTCTTTCTTCGTGGCATTCCAAGTGAGCATTTCTTTCCAACATTCAAATGACAAAATGACACTGATCAGATTAGCGTCGATGTTAATATCAACAATAGTAGACACAGAGATGGCGCGGTTATTGCTCTGAGCGACAAGGTACGAAACACCAAGGGAAAGGAAATCAGTCACAGTGCAGACCGCCGCAACGATGCTGATCCTTGTTACAAAATTGCGGACTTTTCCTTTGCCTGCATTTCCTTGTTTGGTTAGAGGGTAGATGATCAGTGCTAACAATGCACACTGGCAAATCAGTATCAGGATGCTGATCATAATCCATGGCAAGAATTCTGCTGTGGTGAGAGGCTTCAATTCACAAACATATGTATTTGAGGTCGTGTGAATGTCTAAATATATCCACATGAACGCAAATGCAACAATGCCGAAGATCGTAGAGATGCTGGCAATGTTCAGTACTCTCACAAGTAATCGCTTGTTGAGAAATGAAAGGGACGGATGAAGGTAGAAAGATCGTTGTCGTAACCAAAGAAATAAGAGCGTAGATACACCCATGAGCAAAAACGCTGCATCATCAAATTCGCAAGGCAAATGACAATTATTGAAGCATACTTCATTGTAAAGATAATTGAAAGAAAATATTTGGATCACCATTCGGAGCAATGCTGCCAAAACAGAAATTAGAGCAACAACGTATATTCTTCTTGGGTTTAAATTGCGGTTGTTCTTAGTGGTTTGTTTCCATTTCCCAGTGCGAGCTCCGTAAACGACAAGAGAAATTGCGATATACAAAAGGCCAGCTGCTGAAATAACTGCTACAATCATTCCAGAAATCCAGTCACTTTGCTCAATCCGATTAATGTGCGATCGTACTGGTTGTTCACTTGAGATATTTAATTCCAT
>Ga0210059_1016256_pt1 | contig 10758 bp, 7 predicted proteins | sample Ectturendosymbi2_FD_188042 | JGI IMG/M metagenome (GOLD analysis project Ga0210059, IMG submission 188042) | Ecteinascidia turbinata endosymbiont from Florida, USA - Sample 2 (SPAdes) (version 2) | ecosystem: Host-associated > Tunicates > Ascidians > Unclassified | place: Key West, Florida... | reverse complement strand
AACCTTCGCGTAGGAGCCAAGTAGGCATTGCGCGGCCGAACGTCGCTTTCCGCTGAAATCGAAACATTCGTTCATGAGGAGTCTCATTGGTGGCGGTGCGGAGAAGGGTTCGCACAGAATGCAGTGCTACATTGAGAACGTCCCCCCACCTCTCCTCTGGCCATGCACGGCTATGCAACAGTAGCTTAATTGTTTTCCAGACGGTCTGGTTTACTCTCTCGCATTGGCTGTTCCCGGTTGGATGATACGGAGAAGAGCGGCTTGAAGCAATACCCCGCTCTGCAAGGAATGCTTTGAAATCTCTGCTCATGAACGACGCCCCGCGATCACTATGCAAATAAGATGGAAAGCCAAACAAGCAAAACAAGTTTTTAAGGGAATCCATGACCGTCGCGGATGACGTTGAAGAGCAGGGAAAAACAAAGGCGTATCTACTGTATTCATCCACAATGATGAGAAGATAAGGTTTCGAACCACGGACAGGCCCCTTGAAGTCGACTGACAAACGTTCCCACGGCCGAGTCGCCTTAACAAGACATTGCGGTGCGGGGTTTAAAAATATTGGTTTGAGTCGCAAACAAGTCCCGCATTTTTCGATAATGTCTTTTGTTTCTTCACTTGTATAGGTTAAGCATCAAGGTAAGTATATCTATTGATAGTGACAGAGTAATCGACACAGAGTTGTTTTTTGCCATTTGACTGGTGAACCACCAATACTTGAGCTCTCCAGGGCGACCTTGCATGTTCAATTATTCCTGCATCGAGCAGTCAACTCACTTCAGACTTAATGAAGTCAGAGTCTTCTCGGTTGTATCTACGCGATTTGGCAGCAATGGGTTTGTAATCCGTTGCCAAGAATTCAAAAATTCGTGGAGGCGTCAAGTTGGCCGCAGAAACATTGAGTACCGACTGAGGTTCTAACGAAATTCTAAGAGGGTGATCTGAACCTCCGTAATGCAAAGTAAGTTCCGAATGCCATCTAAGGAACTTCTGGCCCAAAATGACATCGGCACAAAGGTCTGACATTAGTCCCAACTGGACTTGACGATACAACTTACCACAAATGTCAATGTCAATAACGGCCTTGCCATCAATTTTGCCTCAGCTTTTGTCGTAGCAAGGGAAATGTGTTCAGCTGATCCCAGACCTTCAATCTGTAACTCGTCCGCAACTCTTCTATTTATGAAGTTATCAGAGGCACCAGTGTCGATCAAAACATCTACCAAAAAAACCCATCTAAGTCTCATTTTCCAGAGCGATGGGCAGAAAATGCGTGTTGAATATTAAGTTAAAAAATTTATCATAATAAACTATCTAGTGGTTTTGTGAGTTTTGCATTTTTTCTCTTTTTAAAAAAAATGCAAATTTTTGACAATTCTTTTGTCTTTTGTGAAAATGATTGAAATCAGAATATGTTTATAGTCTTCAAGGCTATAAACATATTTTGACGAAAGTGCTTTGTCACAAATGAGCATCACACCTTTATTCACAAATGATCAGAGCATAAACTGCGCATCTTTGGACAAAGCTCAGGCGGCCCAGGCAGGACCACTTTTCACACAGATTGAAGCAGCCTCAAACAAATCTAACCATTTGGTGGCAATAAAGGGTTTACACAAAGCACCTCTTTGAACAAAGCTCGGACAGTCCTGGTAGGACCACTTTTCACACTGATTGAAACAGCCTCAAACAAATCTAACCATTTGGTGGTGAAAAGGGTTTACACAGAGCATATTGCGTAGAAATTTCTTAAACATTGATTATGTAACAGCATATCAATCAAAATTTAAGTCAAACCATTACAAACAAAAAGAAAAGCGATTATACTACAACTCTTACCTTAAAATAGAAACAAAGATTACACAGTCTCAAACATATTGCCTGGCAATTTCTAAAACATTGAACTAGAGAAGCTCTGCACAATCTTTTTACGTTCAGATTTGAAAAAACATTAGTTACAACTAATGAATACTCAGTCTCTGTTACTAAACAATGAATAACTCTGAATGCATAATACAGATAAAATATATTAATTCAACACTTTTTTACAGATTAAGACACAAGCAGCATGAACTATTATTAGCCTATACCGAAACTGAACACAATATTTCAAACACTAAGTTAGAAACATGCAAACCTAATCACCCTGCCCCTGACAACTTCTACAGACTGATACCAACTGCACAAAATTCTGAGGTGAAATAAAACACCGCTGTGCGCTCAGGCAGCCTTCAACCGTCACGCCTTTTGACAATGAAAAACCGCACATCGAGGCAAACCCCTTGGCTTCGCATGCAAAGGTTGGGAGAGTCACTGAAGCGTGAAACGCGTTACAAACTGTTCACCGATAGTGTCAACAAGATTGGATTGTCTGCCAATGACGACAAACGTATCATCAGGCCTGACAAAATACAGACTCAAGCTTATGGTTTTCGAGCATGGGGGGCCCTGGGCAAGAGAGGAGGACAGTGAAAAATGGGGGAACTGACTGGGAGGCAAAGGAGACAAACTGGGGGCAAAGGAAAGTGGGGCAAAATCCCCAAAAGCACTCTACTTACATGAAATCAATGTCCTATAAAAATAATTAGCTTGACTGATTCGCTTGCTTGTCACCTTTGTGGGGACCCACAACTTGAATAAACCTACAGATATGTGCAAGTTTAAATCATCACGAAAACATAAGAGCAGACCCGTCAACAGATTCCTTGAAAGCTTTTACAATAAATCGAGAGGTTTTAACTGTTAATGTTCGGTTTATTTTTTTAGAGCTGATGCTGGTTGCTTAATGCCCATTGCACACCTTTGAAACTAAAGCATTCAACACTTTGGCTGCACTTTCAAAAGCTGGAATGTTAAGGAAACGGTGGTTGGTCGATTCGCTCTCGAAGATCTAAAGAACCATTCTTTGCACATAGGCCATATGAACAGCGTTCTACATAAAACTACTATCGCGAATAAATTGAACCATGCAGAAACAAGGACCTCAGTTTAAAATATAAGTAGTCGGTAATTTGTTCAGGGGTTTCACATAAAACATGATCAACATAACATTTTTTGAAAATCTGCATAAAAATAACATTTTTTTGAAAAAATGCCCAAAATTCCATGAGACTTTGATAGCCCGGTTTGCCCCACACCCAGGTTGCAGACCTAATTCAATTTACACGTGCATTAAACTCTGGGACAAACAGATTTAGTATTTCATTGCTTGACCATTCTCTTCAGTACTGTGCACACAGCGCGAAACTTGCATTGTTAAAGGCGCTTGCTAGCCTACAACAATCGATTCACAAAGCCAAATGGACTCTATATGGGTGTTTCTGCAGTTTGTGTTTCATTCATATGTGCATGCACTGTAAAATAATTTTTCCTATATCATAACTGTTCAATGACTGTTTTTTTCAGATCACGTTTTTCCTTTAACAACTTTTTACAAAAAAACATTTCTGGGTTAGGTTTTTCAAAATAGATCCTACGTCTGTAAACAAAACCAAAAATTTTTTTAAGTGCAGCAATAGGAGCGGTAGCGAATAGCTGTAGCGACAGCTCGCTACTATTTTTATTTAGGAATGGCTGCGGTAGCGCTGCTATTAAATTTAAACTCAATAAGGGTTGGTATTTTCTGAGTTTCCCACGAAACTTTCCGTACAATCTCTGCTTGAATGTACAAAACAGTACTGGATCTTCTTCAAAAACAGTCCAATCTAATTCTAAAATTCGTAGTTTGTAAAATTCGTAGTTTGGTCTGCAAGATTGTAATTGGGCTTTGACACCAGGTAAAATTCGTTGATTTAAGCATAAAGAGCACCTTATGTACTCGTATGTCTCTTTCTATGCCTTCCTCCATCTCCGATATCTGTCCGTCAATAACTTGTTGTCCTTCTTCTACACTCATTCTAGTGTGATTTGTCACGAATCGTATTATTTTTATTGGTATTTCCTAAGTTTTTTGAAAAAAGATACATCGTTACAGTAAAAATCCATTACTTAGAAAGTTCATTCATTGTACGTTTTGTAATTAGAGAACTAATTAGAGAACATTTCGAAGTTTTACATCGGTTAAGTCCAAATTGCAGTATTTTATAAATCTATCATGGTATAAATATGCTTGTAAGTTTCTATCGTTACTGGGATATTCATCAAATATTCCCAAAACCAACTTACTTGCCATCGATAGAATATAATATTCACAAGATCGAGCAGTGGTCGATATGATTGAACAGAATCACGAAATTTATTTTACAGTTTTCGGTTAAACACAGAAACAACACTGGATTATCGTCCAGGATTTCTAATCTAAAATTCTTCTCCTGGAGATGATCTTTTAGCACCTTTACAGGGCGCTTGTCCCGGTCAAATTTCACCCTTTGAATCACTTGTAACGCATAGGCTAGTCTGTCAGTCAACGATCGTTCTTGCTCAAGACCTGATGCAACAGTCTGAGCCTCAAATTCCGTGCAACCAATATCTTGCAAATAGTTCTCAAACTGCGTCTTTAAGATTGAGTTAGCTGAATAGTATTCAACAACTTGGTAAGTTCGATCCATGTGATCACTAGATAACAGCACAGGTGTCAACACAATAGCTGGAGTCGTTTCCATGATTTCGGAGGTATTTACTCCTTCGACTATCAATTTTTCTATACAATTTTTCATGGCGTTTTAAATGTATAAATTCTTAAATGATTTACGCAAAGGTATTTTATGGTTAATATTTACTCCATTACTTGTTTTTATAACTGATAAATTGGTTGTACTTTACAACTGATCTGCACATTGATTAACATCTGCAATTATTCATTGGTATTTTCATCTGTTGGTGTGTTTGCAAGAAATTCCCAGAGCCACATGACTTGCCAGCGAAAATGGTTGATATTGACATAGTGGAGAAGTGGGCTGTATCTCGGGAATATACACTAGAATGCTTTATACAATTTTTGTTTAAACGCTGTAAATAATATGGGGTTATCTTCCAAAACATTCAGATCTGAGCCTTTGACCTGTAAATAGGCCTGCAGTCTCAATATGGGACATTGAGGTCGATCAAAACGTATAAAGTTAATAGCTTGCGCACAATGTAGTCTATTGGCTCTGAAACCAAATTCTCTTCTGATTCTGCCAACAAAGTAGCTAATTCAGTTTCTGTCACATCCATGCATTCCAAAAATTCTTCAAACCAATTTTCTGAATTTGAGCTTGGTGTCTCCACTTGATCAGCACAATATATTCTAAGACTTTGTAAAGTGACAATTGGATCCAATACCACAATGTCGGCAGCATTTATGCCTTTAGCCATTAAACTTGTTACACAATTTCCAGTGGCTTTTACTGTCACCTTAAATATTACTGACCCAACACTCTTAATCTTAGTACAATCTAAACAATTCAATTATAGATTCGTAAACATCAGAGTACAAGGTCAAAGAAGAAACCTTCAAAACACGTTTTCTACAGTTTATCAACGAACTTGAATCTTCGTTCAGTACCTACTTGAGGGTGGTAATGACAAAATTGTGGTAAACACCGTGAGATTAAAACATTATCGATTACCTTCAATAATCACTTTTGAATCTGTAACATTGCATGCAGTATTCTATAACGTTCTTTTTCTAAATTTCATATCATGTAATACCTTCCACATAATATAAATCTGCCATTGATAATCTCTCTGATTTACTGCTTCCAGAAGTGTGTAAAATTCACAAAATCTATCGAATTGGGATTGTCTACTAAGTTGATTTTTGAGTTTATTAAACAAAGTAAGGCTTTCCCCAAGAATATCCATGTTCAGACCAGCAACTTCCAGCCTTTCATTAAGTACTTCTACCAGGTTCCTTTCCCAGATGAACCTTGTCCTTTGTAATAATTTCAAAGCTTTATGCCTCTTTTTTTCTTGCACTGATGTCAAGTTCCCATCCTCACCAAATTGTTTCTTTAATTTTGGTACTGTGATGGCCTTTTTTATCTGCTCATATTTTAGATCCTTCTTTTGTTTTGTCTTCAATAACGTCCACATAATCATTACTTGCCAGACAAAATTTTCAGTGTCCATAAGATCTAATAATTCATAATAATGTTTGTTTAATCTTCTATGCATCTTCTGCCGAAATACTTTGAACAGTTCAGGATCATTTTTGAGGTATTCAGAATTTAAACGAACAGCTTGTAGTTGTTCGTTCAATGTTACTTCTGGATTTTGAAACCAGTTGAAACGCAAAAATCGTATTGCTTCGGAACATCTTACATGTACCGCTATTGACATCTTTGCTATAACTTATTTGTTACCACCTACTCTTATAACCATCTGGAAAACAAAAATAGAAATTCACAGACTTACCACTTGTTTCCATAGCATAACGAAGCAATCTAAGCGACGTCTGATCTAGTGACTCATATACTCCAGTGCAAGTCACCCCTATTCTGTTTCTGTTTTCAGCATACAAGACTCTGTTCTGTCTAAGTTTCCTATCTTTTGTGCTAATTCGCATATCCAAGGTATGATTAAGCAGTTCTATTAGACTAACCTGAAATGCTTTGTCTGACCATTGGTCATAACCTGGATTTGTTCAGGTCCTAACTGATCTGGGATATTAGTTAGCTAGAAGCGTGTCCTGGTTCATGAATTTACCAGACCCCACTAGTTCGCTTACTATTGCTATTGAGTCTTGATCTCACCTATCACACTACGTGTAGGTGGGATGCTACTCCTGTCAAGTCCATGAGCAAGACTGACTTGGGTAGTGAAATTTAGGTCGAGAGGAAAACACAACGTATTACACCCCGATCACGTGACAGCGTACTGCGCGGTGATTGGTCAATCTGATGACCACGCCTACATCACGTGATTACGTTATTTTCGAAATCAATTTTTACACTAGAAACGAATATCGTTTTTATCAGGAAATGTTTTACTATTTTCGTATGGGATCTTATTGTAAATATTATTGCAGATTACTCTCCTCCTAAATATAACTAACAATTAAATGTACAAAGTGCAATTTACAGTACATCCAATAAATGCACATGATAGCGTTCTGAAAGAATTAATGTCTTTATCCGTTGTTTTAATGTCAAACTTCGTTCGGCTCATCGTGAACTCGTCCATACTTCCAACTTGATTTCTTTTGTTATCTTAGATAATCGAAGTCTTCTTTCGTTTTTGTTTCCGGATCAGGGTCATAAGACGTTTCATATTGAGGAGCCAAAACGAACTCAACAGTTTCAACAGTTGTGAATGTATAATATTTTGTAAACGTCGCAAACTTCAACACATTCCATGTTTGGGGGAAACACATATTAATTGCAATGATGCAACATTTTCCTTCACTTTTTTTTTTTGCTTTTGCAACGCAACTTTTTTCCACTCCAATTACGTCATCAAACCTCCGCAACCAAGCTCCGCTATTTACAGAGCTCCGCCTTTTACATGGCACCTTTAGCAATAAGCATGTTATATTGATTTTCAAAAATGATATTCATTGATGTACACTACAGTAGAATTTGTCTCATTTGTCATCGTTTAATTCGTCAATTTGCTCAAGTCATTATTTTTTTTCAGTCCTGGCAGAATTCCTATATTTTGTGTACATTTCTGTTTGTCTAATTTGCCATTGTCTAATTCAGGGGTTCCCAACCTTTCTCTGCCCATGTACCCGTTTACCATTCCGACAGATGAGCATGTGCCCCTTCAGTATTTCAAAAGCTAAGCAGTTACCCCTTCATTATTTCGACAGATGAACATTTACCCCTAAAATTTCTTATGACAAGATATTTTATCATGATTAATCATAGATATGTTAAAAAATAAGCACATAACGGCTTTTTAAAATAATGGTTACTGATATTATGTATAAAATTTTGGAAATAAGCGATATGTAGCTGTATATTTCTGTTCTGTTGCTAACCGTAAATGTACACCTTCAGATTGGCAAATGTACCCCTAGGGACCAGACTGGAATACGTGGCAGTTGTCGATGAAATATCGTGCGTAACAAGGAGATTTTCAGGCGTGAAATGCGTGACAAAACTTTGGCACGTGTCTTTCACGTGTGACTGCTTTTCACAGAAATCATAACGGCGTGTGAAATCTCTTTTCCAAAAAGCTTTTATGAATAAAAACATTTATCAGATTTGTTTGAGCAGCTCCAGTGCCTCATGTGTTCAGTGGCGTTACCAGAGGTTAGATCCAGGGGAAACACTTAGCTGAAAGGGCTTACTGGTCATTATAGGGGACACACTAGCCAACACTCAGAAAAAACTTGAGAATTGAATGTGATTACGGATGTAGCCGGCTATATTTTAAAACCCCAAATAACCAGAAAATACTCCGAAAAACGCAAAAAAGCAACAACCTACTGAAAACCAAAAGGATATTAAATATGAAATATAAGCTTATGGAGCGACCGGTTTTTACATGTAGCTTGCCAGGTGGAGTGATTCTTCCATCTTACCCCCGTCAGTTACACCACTGCGTGTGTAACCTTGAAAAGTCATACATCTGCATGATGTGTAACTATTTCTCATTCCGAACAATATCAAAAAAACATATTCGTACCATTACAAAGTTCCATTCCCGCCACCCCAAAGGGGGTTTTTGTGGGCTAATTCCCTCCAAACAAAACTTCAAGCCCCCCTAAATTGAAATAACAAGCACTGCAAATCGTGAGTTTTTTGTCAAAACTTTGGATGTCAAGCCCGCCTGCACAAACCCTTATTGAAGACTTTCTGATGACTGTTCTGCAAAGTTCCATGGAAGGCAAGAAAAAGTTAGTAATTCATCTTAGAAGCATGTGGATGACAGATCGCATCCGATATTTTCCCGTTGTTCAGAAACAGTATTACACCAACATTTTACATTCCCGTCAATGTGGAAAAGATAGTTGCCATCCACCATCAACCTTGGCAACAACAACTTCCTAAATTTCTTTCTTTTCACAGTGAATTAGTTAGATGCGATCAACTCTACTGTATTATTCACCATTACAAGTATTTCTAATAGCATAACCATTGTTTAAATAACCGGCTGGCCACTTTTATTTGGAAAAACAGCAATTTCATGTGTTTTGGCAGTTTTCCTAGGTGAGGGCACCTGAGCGATATTTTATGTAAGAATTCGGCCTTCCTAAATCAGGAGTGTAGTGGGGTGGGAACGCCGTCCCCACAACTTTTTTGTAGCACTACACCCCTGATTACCTGGCAAAAACGATAGCCTACTTTTTCATTCAAAATTGTTTAAGGGTGATTGTGACCACTACAGTGCTGTTGTGTTTGGTAACGCACGATTAACTTTGTGACGTAAGAATGTGCTGTGTTTGTAATTAGATATCTAATTGCGGTAGCTAACTTGGGAGTTATCTAGTTTTCAATGAGTTGTGCTGTGGAGTGATTTGTATACGGCACGGATCTCTCTCACTGATGCCGCCATATACATTACCTAATGTAGCAGTCACACTACCGCGACCGCTACATATGAGCAAAGTCGGCCAAAGTAAGGAGAAAGGAAAGACCAAGCAAGCGACACTTATAAGTGACTTTCATGCAGATGGGGTAAGAACTCTCTTTAGCCAATTCGTCTGGCGTGGAATTAACATCTATGACGTCACAATCCATCCTTCCCGAGGTTCGAGGATCAATCCCACACTGAAGTTGTGCGAACACAACCGGGCTACACACGCTTCAATGGCTCCTGATAAGGGACACCTCCTTGAGGAACTGGATTGGATAACGTGCGTCGCATGGAAAAAGCAACAAAAAGAAGAGATGAGATGAAGAGATAAAGAAGACAAAGGCTCAACGCACTGAAGCCCAATCAAGCATAACACGCACGTCATCGGACCTGGCTGGACTCTTGATATCAATTGGTGAGACAGTTCAAAGAGAAGAGAGTGGGCAATCCAAAGACTTCGAGGCAGGAAAGTGATGTAGCAGTCATGCTAGCGTGACCGCTGAAGGTGAAGGTGCGAACTGAAGGTGTGTGAACACAACCGGGCCGCACATGCTTCACTAATGAGTCTTTGTTAAACATAGTGATATAGTACGTTATTTTTTTGTCATTGTGATTTTCTACTGTGCAAACACAACTGCATTTCATATGCATGACTGGAAAGTTTTGGAAGGGGGTCGTTAGGTTAAATTGGGTTGTAAAATGGGTCGCTGTATGAAAAAAGTTGAAAACTACTGTCCTAAAGGTTACACATACCCCATTTAAGAACCACGGATCTATGCAATAAAATTTGTGCGACCATACACTGACCTTCTGAAGAATTGTACCATGGTAGATGGAAGTTTGGTTTGGAAACAAGGTATGCATAATGTAATACATTATGTGTGAATTGCTGGATAGCTAATAAAGAAGAACAGGGTCCCAGGCACAATTTTGATGCAAGATTTTCGCTCAATTATGGAAAAATCTGTTTGTTTTCTTGATATAGCTTAGACCAGTGGTTTTCAATCTGGAAGTGGCAGGCCCCTCAGAGGTTGTGAACCATTTGTTGAAGGGTCGCCAGAAGATATTTTTATGTACATAGCTGTATTACATTTGCTTTATCCGAGTTCAGATGGGAGTCGTTGGGTTAGAGTGGGTTGCTACAATGGGTCACGGTACAAAAAGCGTTGAAAACCACTGGTCTAAATGCTTCGGTCAAAATAACGAGTGACGTTTGGACCCGCTCCCCACAGTTTTGCTGTATAGCGTAAAACATTTAAAAATGCATATGTGGATTCAGCGCCGTGGGAACCGCCCCTCGCACCCCCCGGCCGG
>Ga0210059_1016255_pt1 | contig 10759 bp, 5 predicted proteins | sample Ectturendosymbi2_FD_188042 | JGI IMG/M metagenome (GOLD analysis project Ga0210059, IMG submission 188042) | Ecteinascidia turbinata endosymbiont from Florida, USA - Sample 2 (SPAdes) (version 2) | ecosystem: Host-associated > Tunicates > Ascidians > Unclassified | place: Key West, Florida... | reverse complement strand
TTTTCTAATGGCGAGTTATGGCCATATCTAAAAAGGGTGTTATTTTGCCTTTTGTTAACTTTTTAGGAGTCGAAATTTTGAGCAGTTTTTGGTTTTTGTGGCATAAGTTTTGATCCAGATATGCTAAAAAGGCAATCGAGGACTCTAAAGACTCGTGAGATATCCTAGTTTCATAAAAATATTTGTTCGAAAATGTGGGCCCATTCGATTGGCGTCTAGGGCCGGGCAAAGTAGGCCATAAAAACGCGAAAACACCCCCACTTGTGACGCCCCCCCAAGAGAACCCCTAACCCTAAACTGAAATTTTCTTTTTACTCGAAACTACTAGACTTGCTGAATCCGTAGAGGGTTTGAACACCTCACTAGCTGCAGCAGGTGCCGAGTTATAACCAAAAATGCATGAGCCATTACAGTGGCTCTGGTGGTCGTAAAGGGGATATAGCCGCCCAAGATGATGAGCAGGAACGAGTGCTGGATGACATTCACAATTTTTGCCTTGCCTATAGTTAAGACCCACTGGAACTTTCATTCAGTGATGTAGGAGCTGGGGTGTCTTTAACGTTGATGTACCTGGACTTTGAAGTAGTGTTTCTTTTACCTATTTACACTCGCAAACAGCCAACACAATGAAAGTTTGGTGGAGCGGCAAATGATAAATGTGATGGCTTGAATTCAACGAGCAACCCTTCGTTAGTCTTTGCTCAGCTTCAAACCACTGAACATTTGCCTGAAAAAGACAACTGGATTTTTCATGCTCTGCTATGCGCACACTTGCACTGGACTAAAAATGTTGTTTTTTTCGGAGAAAAAAGTCAGATAACTCATTAGTTAACAAACGGGTCGAAACCTCCGAAGCCGCATTTTCGACAAATCAAAACTTTTGGGGGTGAACTTGCCCCCTCAGCTCTACACCACTGAATGGACAGCGCGACATTAACCTTGAAAAAAGTTTACAAAACAGCAAAATATCCAATATTTCATGTTGAGTGCACCAGCCATTTCAGTTGCATCAACTCTCCATTGGATAATTTACGTTGTAAACAATAACTTGAAAAAGTCCTGCCTGCTACATCCTAGGGAAATTCATACTTCAAATCTAGCTTATCTGTGCTTTCAGCGATAATATCGCTTAGCTGTTGAAAGTGGTTTGGGTCAAGACGCAGGATCCCACAGTTTTCGACAATGCTAACATTAGGGCCATCACAAATAAAAAAGTTTGGGGACACAGTGAAAATAAAGTTTGGCGCACTAGACATTTTTCCCAACACGAAGGCCCCAGGGTGCAATTTTTTTCAGAACAACGACCAACAAGCTTTGTGGCATAACTAGTGTTTCATGCTACTCAACATCTTTTGACCGACTGCCCAGACGGGCTGACACGGTTCAGTGTCCAGTACAGGCCAAGCAAAAAATGCAAAGCATAATAACACTTTTTGCTGCAATGGTTGAACGGCCAACTGTTGAAGTCTTCGGACTCGAATAAAAGGTCTGCGTCTACGGGCTTAACCTTTCATCTTTTGTGTCAATGTTCGCTCTAACGAGAGCATTGTTTGCTAACAATGAGGTTTTATAAGCCCTTTCTACTGAATTTGAGCGCAAGGGGTACTTAGCAAAAATGAACTACTATCCAAACACATGGCGCGGAGATCCCAGAGGCGTGGGGCCACCAGAGGCGTGGGGCCCCCATAGGCGCGGGGCCCAATGCAACCGCATCGGTTGCATCGGCTTAAGGTCGGCCCTGTTGCTAAGACTAACTTTCAACTGTTTTTGCAAGCAGTTTTGTTATGAAAACACATACTCAAGATACGTAGGAGAGTGCCAACAAGTTTCTTTTTTGAGAAGCTAAATAAAGAGGTCTTTTCTTCGAAGCTCTTTTTAAAGCAATCTGATCAAACATGCTGGTGAGTTTTTTTTGTTCTACGTCATGCCGACTTTTTAAAGTTCAGAAATACCTCGTAACTCTCTTAAGAAAAAGTTTTGCGCATAAGAGTTCTATACAGAGTGCAAGTAATGCGTCATGGCTGATCAGCTACTCTGACGTGCTGCTAGGCTTTACGGCCTTTATGCGTTTGCTAATCGACCTACGGTGTTGGGAACCTCTAAGTGAGGGAGCGAAAACGGAAATTCGGAACAGTTGTTAATAATCAGTTTCACGTAAAAACATGGAAATTATCAAAAACTTTAAAATAAAAAATCTTGACAATAAAAAATATCAAATCTAGGAAATATATATATAGCCATTAAATCAGCAGGAAGGCGCAACACCATTTCACTGCTAGTCAAATACAACGCTAATCTTGACCTTCGCTCATTCTGCTGCACAGCAGGGCTGTCAAACTCATTTTCACAGAGGGCCATATGAGCATTATGTTTGCCCTCAAAGAGCCAGTTGTAACTGTTAAGACATGTAAATATGGTTTTTGTCTGCATGTCTGCATGACCGCAAAAACCTGCAAACATAGTGAATACATTGCTGCATATTCAAACTAGCATATGTATGTAGGCTAACTAAATAATGTTTATTTCATTTTATCGCAGACTCGGGGTCCATATCACAAGCACAGTCGAACAATACAAAAGTACAAAAGTGTATAGCCATATCGGATAGAACATTACAGAATACGTGTTAGGACCCAATCAACACTGCGAGGAGCAAAACATAAGTCATCTCATATCCGAGTATACTTCGCGACTTTCTTATATTTGCAGCCTAAATTGCGTTGGAGTTCAAGCGCAAGGACCAAGGTATACAAAAACAAGCAATATTTTCATTTGCACATCTTCCTTTGAATGTTTTACAAAGTTTCGTGCCCTTCAAAATGCTTGGGCGGACACAGCAAGCATGTCGATATTCAACTACTTGGAGTTGATGTGCAAACAAGCAGCAGTAACACACACATAATACGTTTTATATTCACAAACATTTTCACAATTCTGGGGGCTATTTTCAAATACGATATTTTGATTTTGCGTGGTTCACGTGAAAAAGAGTGCATTGTGTAAGCTAGCCTATAGTAGAGCATACTTGGCAATTTTTCTTGCTGATGCTTGTTGCCAAAGTCCATTGGAACTCAAGCGCAAAGCCAAGGGTCATGAAAACAAGAAACATTTTTATATGCAAACTTTTCTTTCGAATTTTTTTCAAATATTTGCACTTTTCAAGATAGTTTTGAAGGTTTGCAAGATGTGAGCGCAGGCAGCAAGCCCGTCGATATTTCCTACTGATGCTTTTCTATTAAAACGAGTTGGAATTTATGTGCAACAAGCAGAAGCCACAAGAAAGCATACATTCAGACCCGTTTTAGCAATTTTTGGTGGATCTTTACAAATCTTTCTACTTTTCATGGCATTTGTAAATGTTGTGGCGGCCAGAAGATGGCGCCACATGTAAATAAATGGTCACCACTAGATGGTGCCCATGAGTAAAACTCACTGTGATAGTCACCACAAGCGAATTATCGTAATTATCTTATCCCTATGTAATGATAGTGCAACCTAGTAGTAGTAGAGTGAACTCAGTGAGGGAGCTCTATTGCTGCTGGTTGTTGCTTTCCTGTTAGTTAATGCCCCGAATTGCCATCTTTCGCTTGTGCTTGCCTCAGTAGTTCAAAGCGATGCAGTCAACTGCAACAATGTTTTGTAAGGTATGAGCCCAGATAAAATGCTTCTTACTAATTGCTATCCACTGACACTAATTGGAATGGCTAACAGCACCAGTAAAGAAAACGAGTAGGCGGCGGTTTCAAAAGCTGTCGCTGGTGCGAAATTTGGGTCGACCTTTGTTGCAAGGACATCGTGCTTTGTTCATCCTGAGGAACAATTGGGACTGCACAGATAAAGTGTCTGCAGAACACCACACAGCGGAAATCCAGTAAAAACAGCTACGGCCGAACTTGTTTCTCTATTCTTCATCGTCACGATTCATTGCAATCGCAGTACATTGATACATTTTCGGCATTGAAGTTTTGCTATTATTGTTGATCTAAGACTATAAGTGATTCTTTTAGTTTAGAGAGTTGGTCCCATTCCCGCCTTTCGGTTGTGCCTACATCATCACAATTGCGTGGAACGGTTTAAAATCTATCATCAATTGCCTAAGAACTACCAGTATGCAGACACTGTGGCATTTCTCAAGGCTGAAACAGAGAATATGTTTTGCGTTTATGCCCGTCGTATCGAACGCTTTGAAATCGAAGTGCAGGTTTCAAAGCGCAGATTCCGAATATAAAATGTTGCTGGTTGCACTGAAGCAAATTTCTAACCAATATTGAATATGCAGAACACAAATACAAAAATTCCCTGGTTTTCAATCATATTGAACGCAAGACCATAATATGCATGCAAGCTTTGGCCTTGGTGGTGTACACCTGGGCTGAAAATGTAGCGATTCGCTTGTTTGAGAATCGTATCTGACAAGTTAGCTCTTGCTACTCAACAAAGAATTTGCATCTCCGTCTTGGCATACTTATGAAGATTGCAAATACAGTATATGAACAATGCATTCAAAATGTATTAGAACGTGAAATGATACTGTTCACTTAACTTTGTGGAGAACTAATCCGCCAAAGCATAGTTGCAATGGTAGCTGCTCGCTGCTTACTTCATGTTGAAACTCATATTAGATAGCTTGCTAATCACCAAATAAAAATTTCCATAAAAGCGTTAGTAGAGTTCCAATAAACTGTATGTCATTTTTATTTTTGCTGCAATATTTCTGGAAGTTTCCCGGAGTTGGGAAGACGAAAGTGAACTTCGAATAATATCATCTACTCTTTTTTCGATAAACTGCGCAGTTTCTTTCCATTTGCTTTTCTGTGTGTGTGTTTTACCAAGATCTCTTTGAATCTAAATGGAGTTTTTCGTGTGCAAGCACTGCGTGAAATTGAAGTGCAAATAAACACAAGTTGTAAAAAAGAAATTTTTTATCATTTTCAAATCAATGCAATTGCAGTTAGTGCAATCGAAGGACATTCATATTTTTCGACATTGAGTTTTTTGTTAGTTGGTCGAAGTGATCTTTTGTATAGTTGAACTGGATCATGCCGGTCGGTTGTGCTTGCATCATATTGCATTTGCTTGATGATCTCTAATTTATTGTTATGCAGAACAAGTCATTTTAGCAAAGTTTTTTCTCAATACTGCCAAGTCGTCAAAACGTATAAACCTATTTGGTTGTACCGAACACGTAATGACACGTATGTTGTTCACACACCTAAGCTTTTCAGATAACGTCCACAAATCAAGAAATAAGGTCCTGAATAAAAAAATCCGAGCTGTGAGACCACACAGAAGCAACAGCTCTGATTTCAGCCACGCTGGCTAATCTACCGCAATGCAAGCTTCACGTTTCTTGTTTCCCAAACGTCAAGTTCAAAACACATGACAATCGATAATTTGAATGCTTTTATCTTCACACATTTTTTGAACAAGTCTGCTGAGCTTTTTTCAAATACTGAATTTCGCCTTTGCATGTTTATGTGAAGACGCGCAGGCTATCCTATAGCAGTGCTCATGTAACCATTTTCCTCACTGATAACGCCAATATATGTTGTAATTCAAGAACAGAGACCAATAAATGCAAAAAAGCAACATTTTTCAATTGCGCACATTTCATTGTCTATTTTGCAAATGTTTCTAGTTTTCATGATGCTCGTGAACGTTGTGAAAGGTGTGTGCTAACATAGCAAGTTTGTTGACATTTCCTACTGATCTTTGTCTGCTAAAACCTTGGATTTGTTTTGCAAACTACCCGAAATCACACAAGCAAAATGTTTTACATTCACACAATTTTTTGCGAATCTGGGTGGCTCTTTTCAAATATTGTATTTCGACTTTGCACGTTTCATGTGAACGAAAAGTCGAGAGTGCAATGTGCAAGCTAACCCAAGGCAAAGCATATATTCACTTTTTTTACTAATGCTTGTTGCCTAAAGTGTGTTGGATTTCATTTTCACAGGCAAGAATTGCAAAAATAAGTAATCTTTTTAGTTGCATACTTTGTCTTGGAATTTGTTTCATATGTTTACGATTGTGGGTGCATCTTTTAAAATGTTTCGACTTTGCATGTTTCCTGTGAAAAACATGTGCAATGTGTAGATTAAACTATGGCAGAGCAAGAACATTCTTCACAATAATTCTTACTGACTATTGTGCCAGTTATATGACCTATTTGGCCGTTGTTCCTAAATTTGCGACAATATCGCAATGAGCACCACCAGTATTGAGCAACATAAACTTTGCTTCTAAGTTAAATCCCTTGCTCTATTTCGCCATAGGTAGCCTACTTTACGTGATGGAAAAGTGAACATCTTTCCATGTCAACGTTTTTTGTTTCTGTTGCATGTAATACTTCAAGCTTTGACCAGAATATGGTTTTGATTTTCACCCGACTGCGAACAAAGGCACCCGACTGCGAACAAAGGGTACTGGACAAATTTCTTCATTTTTTGCCTTTGGGTGTTTTTGCTTTGGGTACCCATTGCGTTTTTGGACGGCAATTACGTATTACTTTTGAAATAATAAAGTGTATTCAGCATCCAATGAGTTAGCATTTTAGGTTCAGCTGAGCTTCAGAATAATTGCTGACTTATTCAAAAACGCCACGCCGACCGTGCTCTTAAATAGTTTCAACAAGCCTCAGTAACAGTGTTGAACATTTTTTTGCAGTTTGGGCTAAGGTACTGACGGTGTTAATGTTATTTAGAGACTTGAGCAAGCCTTTACCAGCATGGAACTATATATTTTTTGTGAGTGAAATGTTGTGTAGTATGACTTTGAAGCAGGTTTATTAGTATAGCAACGGCAAACACCTTTATCTTGGTATTTGGCAACATTCCAAATATTTTTCTGTAGAATTTTTCAAGGAGTTAGCTTTAATTACCATGAGAGAAATGTGAGGCCTCGAGTCTCGGTCTCGAACTTGCAGGTCTCGGTCTCGGCTTTTATGGAAAGTCTCGGTCTCGAAGTTTGAGCCAGGTTTCGGTCTTGTCTCGGAGGTTACGGTCTCGACTACATCACTGATTCTGACAAACCAACTTGTAGCAATGCAAAGCAAATTTACGACCACTTTCGGTCAGAATAATGCAAAAGAATTAATTACTAATTCGGAAATAAACGAAATTGAAAAACTGTTTTTAAAAAGTGGATATGAACGTGCTGCAACAAAATGTTTAAAGTTCCGGACTAAAACGTTTATCTGATGTTTTTAATTAAAACCAAAAACGAAAGCAAACAAGTGAACAGTTTAAAATACATTTTTCTAATGTTCGGTGAAAAACTGTAACGATTTTTAAATAAAATGAACCAAAACAAAACCTTTTTCAAACGTATTATGTTATCTGAGAAGTGCTTGAAAAATCTAGGATCATGACCGGATTTGTACTGATTTAACTGAAAAATTGGCGTAATTTTTGTCATTGAAAAGGTTATTTTTTAGACTTTATCTGGACTTGGATTTAAAATTTTTCATACTTTTTGGACTATTGTCGGACTTGGACTTAGCTTTGAAATTTGAGGACTGGATCTAGATCGCAAAATATGACAGTCCGCTTATCTCTGGCTTACATTAACACCTTCGGTGCGGTGTGAATTCCACGCGATTATTCAGCTGATGCGGGACGATTTTTGGGTTGTTTTCATCCAACAGCTATACTCAAAATTGCATAACGCAAAGCGTACTTGCCCGATTGACCTCAAATTTTTGGGTAAGATGCACTGTTACAAGAAAAAGATTCGTCTAAAATTTGGTTGCAAAAGACCCAAGCACGTTAAAAGTTATTGCACCCTACGAAACAACTGCTGAAACCAAATTAACGCGTTGCTAGCAGTGGTGCACAGGATCCGGATTTTGGAGTCCAATCCGCCCGGATATTAAGATTTTTCGGACTTGGATTAGTTATAGTTGCATCAGGAAAAATTACGATTTTTTGAAGACATGTTAGCCACAATCTTTTTTTCTAGTTTCGATTAAATGCAATGTTACCTGTAGCTCGGGATCCTAACTTTCAGACTAAGGACATCTCAATTCTTATGCAACCTATATTTTGGATCTGTTTGAAGATGAGCATGATTCTGTTGTTTTAATACGAGGAAAGCCGTCGTTTTTCTAAAGTAACATATCTCATTTTCAAATGTATTTATCAGTAAAAGTAGATCGTAGTGAAATGTAAGTGCTTAATATATGGAAGGCCAATAGCCATCCACGTCTGGAGTTACCATCATTCTCTCGTTTTTTTTCTGAGTTTTGGTTAGTGGGACTCCTGTTAGCTAAGTTTTTACACCCTGGCTCAAACCTCTGATTACGTCACTGATGAGTCCCGTTGCTATGTATGGGGGGCTTATACCCCCAAACAAAGCTCCAAGCTCCCCCGAATTGAAATATGAAACACTGAATCAGTAGAGTTTAGAATTTCAAGTCCCCCTGCAGAAAAGTAAACCCCCCCTGTTGTAGATTTTCTGGCGACAGTCCTGCCACTGGTTCCATTTTCTTTTATACTGTAGGCCTATACTGATGTGTGCTGTAATCATTATTTATGCATATATATTATGTAAGGGCTGCTGCCGATGAGTCATCATCAGTGTCAGATCACTGACGTGAAGAAGGATCGAGCGTGTTAACGGGTTCGCAGATCGTGGCCCTGCGCGAGACTACAGTATACTGGACTGGTGCCTGGTTACGCTAGGAAAAACCCAGCTAGAGACGTAGCTAACGAAATAGCGGCAGAACTCTTCTAACTCAGCACCCAATCGCAACTCTGTCTTATCCTGCAGAACCGCTGTCCACACCTCGTGGAACGATAGCAGTTTAATCAAAGAAACACACAGAGAATTCAATGCAGGTTAAGAAGGTTTTTATCCCTACGCTACAGATCTTCTCAATCTGATATTTCTACTCAAAACGCAGAGGACACAAACCACTATTACGTCATAGTACAACTTACATCCGGGCACGAACAACAAGATACTGCACAATTTGTCCGCAACAATCAGCTAGAGCTAAACCTTCAGATAAAAAACAAACACTTTAAGCAAAACTTTCGCAGTGAAGGATTGTATCAACCACAATTTAAAGACTGGTTGTTTAGCCCTTTGTCAAGCTATTACATAAAGATCCAAGTTGTTCAGTATTTTAACAAAAGGGTTGCCTGTAAAAGGCGGAGCTCCGTAAATGGCGGAACTTGGTTGGGGAGATTTGATGACGAACCAGAGCATTAAAAAGTTGCGTTGCAAAAGGAATAAACAGAAAAAAAGCAAAGTAAAAATATTTTATTATTGCAAATAACTGTGCATTTCCCCCAAACATCTAATGCATGGATGTTTGCAATGTTTAAAAATTTTATACATTCACAACTGTTAAAACCTTTTTTGTCCCCGAACCGTTGTGAAACTCAGATAAGCAAAAATTATCAAACTTCAGAATAGACTTTTTTTGCCGAAGTGTAATATCACCTTTTGCAATAAAATTATTTTTACTACCTTTTAGTTCTCACTGATCAACGCAAAATATCGGTTTTAGCGACTCCAGTTGCGTCATCAAACCTCCACAAGCAACCTGCGCTGTTCATGGAGCTCCGCTTTTTGCAGGGTACCAACAAAAGTGTCGCTTGTCATATATTAAGGTCAGGGCTAATAAAGCATAGAAACAGCCAATCTCATAATTTAGTTATCGAAAAGCAGGGAAAAAGTTATTTCACAGAAAAAGCTTGTTTGAACAGGAGACTCTGAGCGCCTCTACAAAGAAAGTACAGTTCTGCAGGTGGTTAGTTTAATAGCAGAGCACAACGAACCTGTCAGTTGCCTCTACTCTAACTCTGGCTAAGGCGCTAAGCCATTGTTGTCTCTTAGTCAATCAACAGCACCTCAAGAATCATTCCAAAAATGCTCATTAGCACATTAGTTTGTGTGACACCAAGTGCGGAAATGCAATTTAAGCAGGAACCTGGACTATATTTTGAAGTGGTGAAAGTTAAATGAAGTTGAAATACTGTTTTGTGCAAAATCTAGGGAATTTTTGTGAAATTTTGGGAATTTCTGGTCAAAATTTGTGGGAACCCTACGGCTCACTCACTTTGCTTTGGTTATAATGAGTGCCCTTGACATTTGTACATAAGATTAGTTTAGTGTATTTTTTTTTCTCACAGTTAAACTTACATTAACATTTCCTTTGATGTGTTGTTTAGCCTATAGATATTTGGAAGTTACGTCCAAGCCATATCAACTTTATGGTATTTAAAGTTCAGTAGATCATCAACATGATGTTGAAGTTCGATGTAAGCTGTGTTTTAATGGTTGTTCTAGAGTTGTTTTGCCTTGTCCCAAAGATAAAAAGTGATTGTACTTTGAGATACAGCTCTGATGAACGTTCACAACATATTTTGCAAAGATTGGAACCACTTAAAGGACTTGTGTAAGTCATTGAATGAATCATTTAGGCAGTGTCTATTTTGCTGCCAGGATGGCAGCAGCAAAAGGCTTGGCAGAAATGAAGTAAAAACAAAAGATAAACCATAACTCCAAACCCCTAACCATAAACCCCTAACCATAAACCCCTAACCATAACCCCCTAACCATAAACCCTTAACCATAAACCCATAAACCCATAACCATAAACCCATAACCATAAACCCATAACCGTAAACCCATAACCGTAAACCCATAACCGTAAACCCATAACCGTAAACCCATAACCGTAAACCCATAACCGTAAACCCATAACCGTAAACCCATAACCGTAAACCCATAACCGTAAACCCATAACCGT
>Ga0210059_1016254_pt1 | contig 10760 bp, 9 predicted proteins | sample Ectturendosymbi2_FD_188042 | JGI IMG/M metagenome (GOLD analysis project Ga0210059, IMG submission 188042) | Ecteinascidia turbinata endosymbiont from Florida, USA - Sample 2 (SPAdes) (version 2) | ecosystem: Host-associated > Tunicates > Ascidians > Unclassified | place: Key West, Florida... | reverse complement strand
TCTCTAAACAGTTGACGACTTGCAACGCAATCAAAACCATTCGAAATCATTGAGCAACACAGACGCATCCATTCGATGCCAAGCTAGATTTTTTAACATACAGCAGAAACGATTAAACTAAGTACCACTGATACTAATGCAACACACGCTTTGTACTGAATTTGCCAAACAGCTGCATTTTGAAATACCATGCTAAAGTTGAGAGACGGTTAAACGTGACAAGTGCCTGGACAGGTTGCATTGAAGTAGACAGTGCGCAAAAAACATAACTACACATGCATCAGGCAAACTTAACGCCGCTGCCAACTAATACATGACACCAGGGTATACAACGGTCAAATCATTCGCAGGAACATAATGTCGCCAATAACCTCTTCCCAGATGCTGTCATTGTACACGCTATTGCTCTAAAATAAAATTGCACAAAAATTCAATTAGATTGAAAATTGTAACATATTTCTTGTAAGCTCGGCAACACAAAACCGATTGCTTCAGGTTTAAATAGCAATCAACTAAAACCACACATCAGTCCTACCAACAGCACTCATATCACTAGTAACAATTCATAGCTAGCGAAGCGCTTTTGTCACAGCAAGACAGCCGAACGCATGCCAGCAGCACATCATCTATCTTTCACAAACCAGTAATTCGCGAATACAGAGCATGCACGTGGCAGACCTTATTGTTGAAATCAATGTGAACTGTCATCATCTCCCGCAAGGTCTGCAGTACTTTGATGCACAGTTTCTCTTCACGATCTTCCAACAGTTTCTCGGTGTGTTTAATTAACCTAAAACCACGCGTCAATTCTTTTATCAATGCGACAAAGAAGTGCAAGATACAAGTGCTGGTCTGGTAGGTCGTCAGTGGGTGAATGCAGTTCATTGCCGAGGGGATTGAACATCTTGTTTCTCAAATTCAATTTACCTGACCCGACATGACCTTGTAACTGACCCGACATGACCTTGTACCTGACCCGACATGACCTTTGTACCTGACCCGACATGACCTTTGCAACTGAACAGCATGGGGCAAGAGCGTGGAGTTAAGACAAAGGTTGCAATATCACGTCCAAATATGTTTTGCTGTGCTTTCCGGAAAGTACAGCACCTTTCAGAATAGAAAAGTATTTCCGTTTTGAAATATTCATTATTAGGGCAACCAAAAGTCAATCAACTCAAAATTTTTCTGCCATTTTGAAAGTTCATGAAACGTCCACAAACCAAATTTCATGCGGATACCATGAGGGAATCCCAAGTTATTAAGTCAAAAAAAAGTCAAAATTTATCGTTAGGTCAAAATTTTCTTGCAGCAGAGTTTTTTCTCTTCATCGATACTTCATTGAAACTACAACAACAGATATTGATGTGCTTTTGCAAGTTTAGTTGCAATTCTGTAGTAATAGTGGGTTTGTTGCGACTTCAGGCGTAATAATGCTATTTTGCCCACTACTTGACGATTTAATAGTATGTAGCATAGGTATGGTGAGGCAAGAAACTTGGTCTTACCGTACTTGGTTTGGTAAATGCTCAATCCATTATGGATATAACGTTTCAACTTTATGATGTTCTCAGGTTTGTCTCTACTGTAGTTATGTTCTTATCAATATATCACCCCCAAAGTTAAACAACCAAATATTTTAAAATTTCGAAGCACAGAGTGCATGAATATGCTTCTGGGTTAACCTCAACACCTAAGGCTGAATTATTTTGCAATTGCAGACGCAGAAAATTGATAGGTCAAAAGTCAAAATCTTAAGTTTTTAGGTCAAAAAATTGGTTGCCCTATTCATTATATTTAAAACTTTGGACTGAGTTCTAAGAAATCAACAAGACATGAAGTGCGGTCTTTCAAGGCAGAAGATAAGCCGACCACATGGGAAGTAAAATGGCGCAATGGGTTTTTGCACTACCCAAACTGACTGAGACGTTGAATGCGAAATGAGGATCAACTTTGCCTAAAAGTACTGTAGTTTTTAATTGAATCGAACTATCGGACAGACCAGGCTGGAAATACACAAAGAAACACCGAAACAAGTGGCTGGATCGCCAATCACGTATTAGGCTAGTGGTCAGCAAACTGCAGGCTTCGGCCCAATTCTGGGCCTTTTAGCACCTTCCATTGGGCCACGCAATCAGTGGTGTAGCCAGCCGAAAATTTTGGGGGGTCGTGGCCCCCTGGCTACGCATACGCGCGCAATACTTTGTTGTGGGCCACGTGGTATGTAAGAGCTACATTCCTGTGCTGGTTGGATGGACTAAAACATAGGTTACTGTTGCAACTATGGAATTGTTTGACGTTCACAAAGCACTTGTTTGTCATTATACGGTTTATGGCATTAAACATAGCGCTGTTACGTAACAGGTAACTGAATACAACATGAGTTTGAAATTGGGCCTTCAAAAGCATGGGCGTTTAATTACGACTGAATGGGCAGTTTGGGCCACTGCAATCAAAGTTTGCTGAACACTGCATTGGGCAAATCGTAGGATGAGAGCGGTAAGGACAAGGACTGAAGCTGCTTAGACCCTCGGCATGTTCGTTTGTTGCTGATAAATATCTTACTTCGAAATGAAGCCTCCTCCTTCGCATTGCTTCCTGGCATCGGTGTCGACAGGGAATAAGAGCTCGGGCCTGTGGAGTATGTCAACCAGCACTGAGAGCTCGGCCTGGACCAGCGGGCGAAGCTGATTCTCCAGAACAGCAACAATGTCTTGCAAGCCTTCGATGATGTCTCTGTAACTCTAGAAAACAAAGGTCAAGTCCTTGAATCAGGCACGACGTTCATCTAATGTTCGTAAATATTTAACCAAAAAAAAACATTTACACGAAGACGCAGATAAAACCCAGTAAATACAATCTGGCCGAGAAATCCAATGCAATCTGGAACAAAGAATCCTCGATGCCAACTTTCGTGGAGATATTTGCGAGGCCAGAAGTGTAAAAAGTCTATAAGATAACAGCAGAAAGTCACCTACAAACACAGATGTGTTTGAACAACATAGAGACGCGTGGAATGCGACAAAAAAAACATCTTGAATCATTTCGTTGAAGATAAGCGAACGAGGAAACAATGTTCTTTTCAAACGAGGCGGGGCTTCCACATGAAACTTCTGCTGACCGGACATGTTACCATTCAGGCTGTGCGAAGTGACGGCAGGGGGTGCTTGGGGGGAAATAAGCTCCCCCAACCTTGGCACTGACACCACGTATATACGTAGAACACGGAAAAAACGGTTTAAATCATCGTAAAAACTGTCCGGTTCCCTAGAGGTTTCCAGAATGAGGTGGTGTCCAGCCTCGGCGCTGCCTGCGATGAAAGAATGAAAAAATCCAATCTACAGTTCCACAATTGTTTTGTGGGCAACATCTACTCCAAACCTGGGTGTCATGGGTATTCGGTCCCGGTTTGTAGATCTGGCGTCGAGACATGAACCTTTTCAACGCTTTTTCAACCTTCCCTGAATGAACTTTGCCTATTTCAGTCTGCTCTGTGTCTGATACTCTGTGCGGAGCTTTTAACAAAAAGAAAACATGTTACTTTTAACACGAGGCACGATGGCGCGAGAGGAGGGCAGACAAGAAGGTGTCCTTCGGCAACGCGGTTGATATTAACTCGGCACAAGAAAATAACAATTCAAATAATAAAAAGAGAAACGACCAAACCAAACAATCACAAGATTTGGTCGTTCTACGGCTACAGCGTTAGATGTAATCGCCAACAATGGAGAGGTTGGCGATGCAAGGCTGGAACAAAATGCGTTATGTGAAGTAGAAAATTATTCGTTTGCTGAATCGGGAAGCATATGATTCAATCGCGAAATCTAATCAAGCTAAGCCCCGCGTCTGCTAACAAAACTACTCGCCTACTCATAAGAAACTACTCGCCTACTCGTATTTTACATCTTCCCGGCAACGGCCTGACATGAGCGATTGATTGGCGCCACGGTCAATTACAGGGCGCTGGCCATCAATGCTACTAACTCCCAGCATGCTCGTACGCGATGGCGGCGTCATAAAGATTTATCGTTTTTATTTCTGGAGATGAAGACAATTAACTGGAAGCCACTGCAGCAAATAATCAATCAAGGTCGCCGTACGTGACTTTTCGGGTCAGGCATAAATGACTTTTTTGGCAAATTAATGCAAAAAGTAAGCTTTTTTAGGTCAAGCAATGCAAGTGACCGCATTGAACAATTAAACTTGAACCTTTCTCTTCGCTAAAAAAAGAAAAATCATTCCATGCTGTACGTCATCCAAAAACTAGTTTCAGTTTGGTTCATCCAAACATGCCATCACACAATGTACAAACCGTCAATAATAAATTAAGAAGCTTAATTGGAAGGAAATGTCTGCACTTCCTGGGAAACTCTCCTTCGCAGAAAGCGCTGTCGTTATACTATTTATAAGTGACTATGTATGAAGCTGTTCCAGTATCGCTGGTCATTAATTGAAACCAGTCACTTTACTACAAAAATGAAACTCTTTTCGAAATTTCAAATTGCTTTAACCAACCTTTCCAGTGGACGCTTCGGCGTCACGTCTGCTAGCGGTGATGGTTCGCAGACTGTGGAACCTTCGGCTCGCCTCCTTTACCATTGGTCGATTAATAACTTTTAGTTCCAGTCTTCCAGGAATTGCTATGTGCCGTTCTTTCGCTTCAAATTACAAAGCAAGCTTTAATCACAGCAGAAGCATGGCAGGCGTTCCAACAATGGCAGCACAATCTGAATTAAGCAACGTGTTCCGTAATTAAACGAAGCAAATTATCTCGTTGAGGATCGGTGCACTACTTCCATGCATTTACGCTGACCGAGAAGCTTAACGCTATTCAACAAGATGATGAGATTTTGGACGTCTTGAGGAAGAACCACGGAGCATGACTTTGCTAAAACAGAACAATATTGAACGTGAGTGCAGGAGCACAAAGGTAATGGTTGACACCAATAGAAACACGGCGATGTCATAACCGAAGACAGTCGGTCATTGTTCGGTGGAAGTTCGTGACAATGCGTCCGGCCCAGCCTTGCCAGAGGCCCCTGCAGGCCTCATCCGTGCATTTCACCGAACCCTTCGTGACTGGGAAGAACAAATTGTTCTTTTAACACATGGGCGCTGGTATATATTTTATTAACGCACAAAATAATCTCCCCTGGAACTTACTTCACTGGACCCTGGGTTTCAGTCGAGTAATTCAGAGTAAAAGTCACTGTCATCAACCATGTCATGATGACAAACACGTTGACAGTTCAACAAGAAAGTCTCTTTAGGTCCCGTTCTATGGTTCCAAAAGTGTTTGTCACTGTCTTCGGTTTAGTTCGTGCCACAGAATAAAAAACACACAAGGAAATATTTTCAGTGCTTCACATTTGCCGCCACCACCATCCCTGGTTCGCCCCCAAAATAAACGCCACGACCCGCAAAGTGTTTCTGTTTCGAGAAGGTTCGAAGAGTCCGCCATTTTTAGTTTAGCATCGTGCTCAAGTTGCATGGAGGTAGCTAGAGTCACGTGACATATCAATGAAAGCAAAATTTTGAAACATAGTTCAGTAAAACTCGTTTTGCACCTTGGAAACGAGTCAGTGACAGCACTGCGCGCGAACTGGTCCCTTGCACCCTCCCATCAACTCCGACCACGACGCTTGGACAGGTCGCAAGTACCCTTTTTTTGTTTCGATAAGACCTGACCGAGAATCGAACCCGACCTTACAAATTGAAAAGGTTCATGCACTACCAATGAAACATCGCAACAGCTTTGCCTCGCCCATGTTTCGTTCTGGCCGGGCAGGTACTATAACATCCGCAATTAAGATAGCACCGTGGAAAGCTCACCGCTTATAATACGACCGGTGTTAGCATCACCACTCACCAACTTCTCCCATTTTCTTGATGGTTTCCTCCAACTTCAACTTGTGCTTTGGTATCAAGTTGGGACTTTTGTAAAGCAGAATGATGGCCTCGAGCAATTGCACGTATATTGCTTGTCTCGCCTGAAACCAGGACAGACACTTTACCCCCCTGGTGTGTCACCTAAGCACGCCATCATGTTTTAAGTCTTACTTGGATGAGAGTTGTTGCATCAGAGAAGGGAGAATTGAAGAACATGGTTATTATGTCCATGACTGTGGTGGAGAGGTACTCCTGCAACTTCTTGCTCAGAGCGGACTCTGGCGGAATATTCCGCACCTGGAAAGAAGCAAACACTGCATGAATGAAAGGATTCCACAGAGCCACGATTTTATTTGGCGAAGACTACTCCCAGGCGCCAGAAAACACGCTTATTGTGACCTAACAATGATTTGCAAATGGTTCTTCGTTGAACAAACGTTGATTTGAACTCCAATAAAACAACATATACTGGGTTTTCCCATCAAATATGAAAAATCAGATCTTTAAAAACCACCACTGTACAGCTGCGGTTCGCTATTCGCATGCCTCAATGTTTCATTTATTGTTCATGAAGCCGGATAGCTCTGTCGTGGAATAGGACTGTTGGTACAATACCTTTTCCATGTCCTGCATGAAGTAATCGAACATCTTCCAGATATGCGACGAAGAATAGATCTCCTTCATCTCGACCTCAGTGTCGACGTAACAATGGTTCAAAAAGTTTACGTAAGCATTCTTCACTTCCGGGATGCAGGAATCGTGGGAAACGACCTAGTTATATTTGTTCCCATCAAATAACAGTTTTTGCGCAAAATTTCAACATAGGATTGGTGAGAAGTGGGACTGGCACACAACGGCCGGTAATAAACAATAAAATCGAACAGACACAAATGAGGTCCATGAAACTGCCACAGCGTTAGCGCCATCATACGACCGTATGTAAGGGTTCACTTTGGCCTACGGAGGGCGTCTGTGAGCACACAACGAGAACGCATGGCATAAAAATATTTTTGCGCATTTCCTCATCTACCTTTAACAGGAGAGATGTTCTTGAATGCAAGCTTGGTATATTTACACAATTCTTCAGCCATGCAAAGCAATCAGACTAGTTATGAGGAACCGATAGACAGGTGGGGAATGTTTGTTTACACTGGTTTTCGAAAATTAGGTCTTTTATTTTATTCCCAGTCACAATATTAAGACATACACGTGGTTGATGACGCCACTTTATCTCGCAGCAACGGAAAAGTGAGCTTTGAAAACGACTGCAAAACGTCTAGAAGTGGAGTTTTATAAGACACTTGCATTTGAGAATCGGTGCAACTAGTCGAACATCTGGATCCTACACTCGTCCTACCCGCACGAGTTAGTGCGCAGGGAATGCGATGAAGCTTGGGGTTGCAGGAAGTACAAACTTAATATAACCATCCACAAAAACAAGTTTCCTACGTGCGCATCAGAAAAAAACTTCCGAATATATTCCTAAGGTGATGTGTGCCCGTGCAAAATTAAACTTCATTAAAGTGTTCGGTATATAGTCATGGTTTCGTGAACTAAACGCCTTTGACGTCGATTCACAATTAGTACAAAGCCCTTCAAAACACCACTTAAACGTAGAAATAAAATAGTACTAACATAAGTTCATTAAATATAATCATATCGCAGATCTTCATCAGATGTCAGCGCCATCTTAAGCGAAGGTTCAAAACTTACGAAGGGATCTAATAAACAGCAAGGTGACGTGAGCAAGAGTCCTTGGTTTCATTCCGCACTAAGTACAGGTACAAGGAATTTGCTTTTATGTTTCGCACAACTACCTGCACTGAATGCAATCACCAAGAGCTTGGGAGTCAGTAAACGTGTCTCATTTTGAAGCCCGAACCCGACTACAGCCCCGCATTTATTTTTGAAGCCCTATTTAGGTCCGAAAGCCAAATTTGGGGCGTGTTGGTGACGTAGCAAACTGATTATGACTAAATAATTCACAATTAACCATTTTTTTATTGACGATTTAATAAACTCGATTGCTTCAACAGTAACTGGAGAAAAAAAGTGTCAGTCGTTGCGAAAAAATTTTGCGTGGAAGTCCGAAATCGCCCGAAACGTTTTGACAAACTTAAGCCCGAACCCGGCCCGACTACTGAGTCGAAGTTTTTTGCAAAATGTTTCATCATCAGAGCGGCATGCTTCGCTCAGCCAATCAACACTAACTACGACATCGAACTATGTCATAGAGCACCTGCACAATATCGTCCAGTGGGAGGAGGCTGTGACACTTTATCTCTGTGTAGACATTCTTTCCCTCGGTACAGTAAGCTGCGAAGTTGAAATATTAGATTTTAAAGGAACGAAAAACAACTTCACGTCAATCATTGAACAACTTTAAGGCAGTGGTTCTTAACGGGGGGGGGGTCCCCAGAAGAAATGCCCAAGCGTTTTCTTTTAACCCTCAGATGCACAAACAACAACAACGATCACTTTGACTAATGACATCACCACCAACGAAGTACCCCCAAGAAATATTTTTAGGAATAAGGGTACCCGGGGTTGGGAAAAACCAAGAACCACTGGCTTTGAGCTACACCCCTGCTATAGTTATATACCTGATAAAATGCCTCCCATTCTGCCATTGCCATAACATCGCTTCAGGCGCAAAATGGACGCACGTTTCGTAAGAAAGCTTTTCAATCACAATCAAAAAATGCCCGAAGCAGCTTTCCAACTACAGCTCACTTACCAAGCCCAGTTAACGTTATAAACAACAGACAATCGAAAGAAATTACCCAACAGCTGCACAAGCTCAATGTGGTAAAGGAGAGGGCTCAGCTCGAATAGTTCGTTGTCGAAGTCGGTGCCAAGCTGATCATTCAAGTGGCTGCTCCTCGCGTAGTTCTCCATCAGGTCAATCAGGACGCTGGAGGAGGCTCGGTCGTTGTAGAAGAGGAGGACCTGCGTGCGCACAGTTAAAGATCTTCAGGAAAAAAATTTACAGTTTCGTCACAATGAGATATAACCACTGTGAGGAATGCTGCATTAGAACGATTGCGCAAAATAGACATTGATTTTTTATTTCTAACACGAAGCCTTTAATTCCGTTGAAATACTTTTGAAAACAACTACATCCAGACATGACGTGCCACTACATCTGCTTCGTTCACTCAAACCAACCATGAAACGCCATAACGGCTTTTGACAAACACTGGACATCATCCTCACCTCCTCCCCAGCTTGTGTGTTGACTAGCTCAGCCATAACCATGTCTTGGCATCTGCGGTTGTGACCTTTGCCTTCCGACTTTATGATTGCTTGCAAGAATTTCAAATACTGGCGCCGCCTTCCATGGCTTTCTGCAGGAAACAGCGGACTGTCAACTCCAGCACAGCTGCTTATTAACCAGGCCGCATGTCCGAGATATTCGTGTAAACAATTTCTATACTTTCGTGAAAATATACGTAATAAACACACAGCCGTGCACTGTATGGAACAACATGCGTGCAGCAGCAACGCAGACCACCAACGCGATCATCCTCTTCACCACCACAACGTAACATACGGCGTATCACAGTTATCGTTACCGATGCAATGGATGAAGTGCTGTATGACGGAGGGGGTCACTTCGTTGCACAGGGACACATTGTCTTGGAAGATAGCCTGCATCGTCTGGGCTTCCAAGAGCTGTAAAAAACAAGCTGCCGTACTTTAAGCAAACATGCTGCCCTGTCGCCAAACAGCGCTGCGATACTTCCATTGTGTTGTCACACATTCCATTGTGTCGTCACACGTTCCGGAATGCAATTTTGCTCTTTTCCATTCATCGCGATAGAGACATATGACGCGAACACAAAATAAACTTTTTTACAAGCTGGGTGAAAAAAACGTTGCGATGTTACACAATCACCTTTGTTTGCGACGTTTGTGCCGAGGGGTCAAGACAAGGAAGGAAGCGAATCGGGCCATGAACACTCCCCAAGGGGCAAGTTTACATTGGCCAATGCACACACATCAAGTCTTTATCGTTCGGTTGCTGATTCAAGCATTTGTCAACCTTTCGAACGTGTATAACATTCCCATCTGGCGGTTACAAACAGAACTCATGCAAAAAACACAAACCCATCCACTCGCAAGTGGTCCTTCGTGGCTCGCCTTAACTTTATCAAAAAAAAACTTGCTCACTCCTGGTGTCATGAACAAGCTCAAGCTTTTGTGGAGGAGTGCTTGGTTTTGGGGATTCCCCTTGCAAAATACTTGCAGAAAACGATGTGCGAGCTTCATAATGTTGTGCATGTGTGAATCCGTAGACCGCTCGTAGGAGATCTAGAAAACAGACCAATGCTCTTCTTTGATCCACACAAGCAAAACCAGATGGAAAGCACAAAACCTGTACCACCGGCATCAGATACGGGTCGAGTGCTTACTGTTGGGTTGTTACCAACCAACTGCTGCACAGAGATAGCTTAAAAAGTATCCTCAAACCAATTGTGGTTTGAAACACAAAAAAACTGGTGAAACTCAAGATTCCGTTATTGTGCGTGTCTTCGGTTTCAATCGTTAGTTTCGAGCAATTTATTTCCATATTGAGGACAACCAACAACAACAGTCAACAACGGCATTTTATGCGAAAGTCATGTGGGGCAGGTGGTTGTGAAACTATGACAACGGTTTTTTTAATTACTTCACGATTCTTTTGTAGATAAGTCAATGTTGAAGACAACGAAGTTTAATGTGAAAACGAGAGAAAAAAAAGAAGGATCACTTCATTTGACGTTAACGTGAGAGGACACAGGAAATATCAACCCCACATGAAGCGACGAGACACACAAGGGCAGGTGCTGGAAAGGTTGCGTTCAAATAAGACAAAGTTTGGGTGCGTT
>Ga0210059_1016253_pt1 | contig 10760 bp, 6 predicted proteins | sample Ectturendosymbi2_FD_188042 | JGI IMG/M metagenome (GOLD analysis project Ga0210059, IMG submission 188042) | Ecteinascidia turbinata endosymbiont from Florida, USA - Sample 2 (SPAdes) (version 2) | ecosystem: Host-associated > Tunicates > Ascidians > Unclassified | place: Key West, Florida... | reverse complement strand
CAAGTTCAAAATTTGTCGCAAAATAAAGCAACTCTATATACACAATATCATGCCAAAACATGAAAACAACGCCCTTCAGAAAAAATTTTACAATCAGCTCAAAAAAGGTACTTTTTCTGTCGAGGGTGCCCCATGCATGGGACACACTCGACAGGAGCATGGGGTACACCTGACCGGTCAATAAAAAGTTGGGTTGCATGAATTGCATAATGTTCACGTGATAGCCCATGTAAAACAGGCACTTTCTGACTCCCATTCCACTTTTTTCACATTCTAATTACCCACTATCACTGCATGGCAAAACAAATTTGTATGATTACCAAATATTTAATGAAACTAATGCAGTATGCTGAAATTCATGTCTTACCATACAAATGTGATGTGCCTCTAAGCACATAATCAACCGAAAAATGCTCATAGATGAGAATTATTCTGTACTGCATTCCAATATAACCTCTCAAGTTTTTCCTTGTTGAGAGTGACCTAGTGGCATGTGTTGAGTGTGCCCCATTTTTTTGTCAGATGTGCTCTGTGCACATCCAAAAAATGAAACGAAGAAGTACCAACTCAACTTAAAAAGAATTTAATGTCTGGACTTATCGAATGATGTAGCACTGCCCTGACTAAAACGTCACAAAAATTCAGAACAAATTATGTTGATTAACGTGGGAAAAACCCAAATCTAAATGCGATTTTATAAATTACTTTTGGGTAGCTAAAACACAACCTGCTCTGTAACTCGTAAAAACGGCTGCCTATCAAGGAAAAATTCACTTTAGTACTACGGCTGGTATGAGACTAAATCACCATGGAAACTTTAAGGTTCAATGTTTTCAACTTTTTGAATAAAACAAAAAAGACGACTGTGTCCCCGTTTTAGACAAACGGCCAAATAGGTCAATGGGGCACCGAAAACTGAAATGGTCTAAGGCCCCGTGCTCTCTAAATCCGTTCCTGGCCACAGATACTGTATGTGCATTGTGTTTGGTTTTTCTGAGCGCGGATGAGAAAGAACAGATGTGAGTCATATAAAATACGTACGCTACGTGTTTTGTCAAATATTTCAATTGTGGCGATTTCGGTTTGTTTTCCCTGTGGAAGTTAATAATCCTGTTCCCGCCAGCCAAGTAGGATTTCAACAATTATGTGCCATCGAATGCTTTTGCGTTGACAGCAGCAACAAACGCAGTGATGGTGGGGCACTCCAGTAATGATTGAGAATTTTCGATTGACCGCACTTTCAGAGCGTCATTTTCGGCTTTTCGCAAATTGATTAACGTTTTCCATTTTTTCTTCGTAACAGTGGGAGAGGGAGCTTCACAAGTGGTAATGGTTTATTGTTTCATATGACTCAGCCAATAAGCAGAAGCACCATAAAAGCCATCGCATGCAGTAAACCAACCATTAGCGAACATTAGAGCAAATGAGAATACAATGGCACAATAGCTGATCAGTGTAAACAAAGAGGGGATTAGCCTAGGGCCTCGCATCAGTTAAATCCGGCCCTGTCTGTCTGATTTTTTAAAATTGGCGGTCTGAAATTGTACGAAGTGTGATAATAACAAAGTTTGTGTACTGCACGACTTGCTGCACATTTCAAACTTGAGACCCCTATCACTACCTGGCATCGCATGCCCACAAGTCATACCAACTACGCTGTGGGAAACATTGCGTCGTTGCATAATACTTTGTTGCGTGGTGGGCTTGATGATGCCCTGACCAAGTAGGGTTGTCTGGTTCGACAATACTTCATGCAAATAATCCTCTCAAAAATATCTCATCTGAATTTGAACTCTGCAAGAAAGCTGAGCCTTTGCATTTCATTCAGACTGCACTTCAGGTCGTGTTGTTCACAATATATCACAACTTTACTTATACAGTTGCATTCTTTAGTCGCATCTAATCGCAAAAGGTCACATTAAACGTTGTTCAGTGAGAGAACATGACGGATTTACTGGTCGCTACATGAGTCCGACTGTTCCTTCCGTTTATTTTCGAACAGTTGAAATTGGTATAAAGCACCAGCGAAAAATCTTGAGCAAGTTTGTCTCGGGAAAGGGGGCATGGTCTTTTTCTGGCTGCGTTACTACCTGACACCCACCGACTCCGGTGAAACTTGCAAAACCATCGATTCCAACGTTCTGGTGGAGAGTCGTTAACAACTTCGGACATGCGAGAAGCTGGTTCAGTTTCAGCACCATGACAACCACATGCTGAGTGTCGGACAAAAATGACACTTTACCAAGGCCTGCTTTCGCAAGGCAGTGCGCGTAATGCTGGGAAGCAGGCCTCAAAGTTCGAGTACCTGATGCAAACGCAGAGCTACAGTACAATGAAAACCGTCTTGGTCAGTACCGGTTTGCAGCAAAGGCGTAATGAACGTTTATTAAATGCTCAACGTGAAATACAAACGTGCAACGAAATGCGATAATCTCAAAGGACGTAGAAGTTTATGAAAAAAGCACGGATGCAAGTCACGTGACAGCAGCTGGTAGCAATATTCAACCACGTAGAAAAACAAGTAAAATTTATGCAGTTAAACCACCAACGCGTCAGCGAAATTCGCCGAAAGAACAGCACGGGTGATTTTGTGTGGGCTACGCCAGAAGTCAGCTGTTTGGTGCTTGAGTTTGAAACGCAAGTGTTTCAGCAGACAAATCCATTTTTTCATACGAAAGGAAAGTTTACAATAAAGAAACAAAGAAGAAAACGATGAATAAATACTTACGACAGGAAGGACAAAACATAACTTTCGCAATATTTGGAGCAGTATGGGAGAATGATGCTCAAAACTGAAGACACATCACGGTTTTAAAGTGTTCGAAGCTGACACCGGGTTTAGATAAGTGATCTTGAACAGCCGAACAACGTTAAAAAACAAAGATAAAAAAGTTTAAATCATCACAGATGACTCCCGTACGTTGAACTACCGAGGCTCAGGATTGAATCCGCTTGCAGCGCCGCACAACAGCGCTTGCGAATTTTTTGGACCGTCTGGTTAGCTGTCTGGTGCGAGCAGAACAAGACGAAACGGAGTCAGCAAACACAAACATGGGGTTAAGATTCTTTGACAGGACTTGCAATTTAACGAACTCGCTTCGTGCTTTTCCTGCAAACACAGGATTTGTCGTTCGGCGATCAGCATTGTACCCCTCAGAGTCAGACATCTGTCAGCCTGAGATGGCGGCGTGGTGCGAAAAAAAGGAACACAGCCGTCGTTGCTCAGAACACACATTGAGCTTTTGCAAGCACAGAGCAACATATCGCAGGAACGCGTCGCCACAGAAAATTGAGAAGGCGTTTCACGACATAAAGTGTCACACGGCGCGTATACAGACTCGAGAAACCACTCCAACTTACGTAAAAAAGACGACAAGTTTATTGCTCTGCAGTGTGCTCGCCAAGTGATGTTCGTTGAAAGACTGGCCGCGCTCGACAGGCTCAGGCGGTGAAACGTTTTGCGACATCTTGAATGGATTCCGGAGCGCGAGTGTGCAACTCACAACGGAAATCATGGTTATAAGTAAAAGGATGTTAAGGTCCGTCTCAGCCAAGCAGTGAAGCGCAAGTCACGGCAGTGCGACAACGCTTTCGCCGTTCTTCTGAACAAAGCTGTTCATGTTTGAAATCAACAAGCAAATGCCATGGTTGCCGTGGGGCTGCATCTTGCACCCAACCCGATAGGAAATGCGAACAGCTGCAGCTTCATTTTGCGACAGTCTTTCCACGAATGACGTGTTCTGTGTTCCAAGTTTGTGCGCAACGCTAGAATCAGCGCACGGTGGGTTGAGACTAACAAACAGCGTACAACGCAGATGTTTTGCGTCTCATCATACAGTCGCTAAATTGTTAAAAACTTACAGGCAGGGATAACAAGCGACGTGCATCCAACGCTTTCGACGAGCGAGGGCCGGGGTTCAGCTAGCAGGCATGTTAGGGTCATGCTTCTAACACTGGAAAGCAAAGCGCAGGAATGTATAAAAACTTATATTAGCGCATCAAGTGTGCGCAGGAAATTTAGAGTATCGGTTGTGATGTCTTTCGTTTTTGTGACGAAAAATCGCGACATGGCACAGCAGCGCAAATGACGAAATAGAACATTGTCAGTTGAACAAGCTTGTTGCATTGCAGAAGCAACACGGCCATGGGGTCTAAACTGACCTATCCCTGCATCACACCGCCTGTCAGAACTCAACAGGAAGCTCTGGCCCAAACCTAGGACAGGACAATGACGGCATGGGCGCGGTTAACTCAGAAAAAGTAGCCAATTCTCATTTACGAGAATAATGGTGAAAGTGACGCAAAAACTCGTGGGTCTCAAATGAGGTCAGCGCAAAGTATTATCCAGCAAAATCGCTGCGGGGAAGAGCACGCCAACGACATTCAAGAGTCTTGCGTCTTTTTTCTTTTCAGTTTTTTGTTTCTCTCGTATTTGATTGTCTCTGTTTCCAGCATGCTGAGCTCCATCAAACGCTGTTGGAAAGAGGGAGGCGCTGAGAGGCAGGGGTCGGCGTAGACGCCCTCCTTTCCTGCGGAGCCCAGAAGCGCGCCGACGCTGTCCACGCGATTGCCAAAACGGCTTGACACGCGAGGTCTGAAAAAACAGCGCGAAAGTAAATCCTGTCTATTGTTTTGTCCTGATCCGGACCAGTGGCGTAGCCAGCCCAAATATTGGGAGGGGGGCAAAATGTTTGATTTTAGGCGAATAAAACTATTTTGTTTGGAAAAACGCCTCTCAAAGCACAAAATGACGATATGTTCTAAACATTTGGGGAGCCATGGCCCCTTTGGCCCCTCTGGCTACGCCCATGATCCAGACCGGCCAGGCCGTACGAGTTCATGGCCTTCTGAAAACGCTGTTTTTTACCGAAATCGCTTCCAATTGATTATTTAAAAAGGAATAACTTTCCAATGCACGAACGCGTGAAAAAGCGGAAGAAACTACAGTATCTTTGAAAGGATGTGTTGCCTTAATATTTTTGAAACACCCTTGAAACCCGGAGAAAGGGGCCTTTGTTTGCAGAAATTTGGTAAAGGTCAACACGGTGAAGTTAACGACACTGGTTTTCACTAGAACCATCAAAACACAGACGACAGTTTGTTTTTGCTAAGACATTTCGGTTATTTTTAGCTGAGACGTTTTGGCCACTGAAACATTTCGGTCATTTGTACCACAGATATATTAAAACTCGCCCTGAAAGTGCTTTTTAGCCTATATTTTCAAACATCTTGACCGAAATAACTAATTTTTTTCGGAAATAACCTTCTTTTTTTCGGTCATTCAAAACGTTTCGGTCTACGACCGAAAAAAACAGCGACAGATACGTTTTCAGAACGGCGCGGGTCGGAAACAACCGATGTCGAAATGTCATTTGAAGAACGAATGACATTCCACATTTTTGTATCTAGTGTTCGTGCCGCCTGAAACACGATCTTACTTCGTCAACGAGTAGTTTCTTTCCCTGTTCTGGCTGATTTTCTGAGAAAGGCTGGAGGCAGGATTGATGCTGAGAGAACCGAGTCCAACCACGTCAACTCTCGCACCGGTCTGGATCGGCGACGAACCGTAGTAAGCCCCACCGCTTATTGAGAGATCTGAAGCCACACGCAAATGTTTTATAGTGAGCAGGCGCAGACACAAAGGGGGGGTATGCGTCCAAATGTGTTTTTCCATGGAGTTAATTGAAATTCGTCACCAAACGTGTTTTTGTATTGTACATACTTCATCGCCAAAAATATTCAAAAGTAACGAATGCCTACAATTAGTCAAAGACCATTTCATCTGTAATACCCCCGTGCTCTGTGTAATTTGCAAGCTTACACGTTAAGTTCAGCAGAAACCGTGCCGGGACTGTAGCAGACCACTACAACCTGTGTCCTGACTCTCCACTAGTAACCTGATCACTGACTTTTGTCAAACATACAAAACCATCTACGATCCATGTTAAAAATATCCTGTTCCCGACCAGCAATAAAAATTTAACATTAAAATCACGAAAGATCATTAAACGATCTGCCGTTCCGCTGCGCACTGCTTTCTGCAGTGTGCACAAAAGCTTGTAATTTACTGATAAAGGTTTGCTTCTTTCTTGTTTTCACTTACGGACACACATGAATTTGCCTTGTTTTTGGAACTGATGTAAAATTGTCAGTGATATTGTGTATCGCTTTTGTTTTTTACTTGCTATAGTGCTTTCACTCAACGAATTGTTGCTGCTCTTCATTTTCTTAATATCGGTTACAAAATACACAGAAAAACGCAATTCAACTTGTCGACCTCGGAATGCTTCACATTAATTGCAACACTGGATGATTCTTTAGATAAGAATGTTCAAATAAATCTTGAAGAAACCTAATGCTAAGTCTTCTTCTCTTTGGCTTGGTGAGATCACATTCGATGTTGTAAGTCTAAAACACACTAGCTGGCCTCAGTCGCTTGCTGTAACCTGCAAGTTAAAAATCAATCCTGTACTAAGTTGCCACCAGTCACTGTGCTGTAGCAGATGTAGCCTGCAATGAGAACAAGCATTTTGTCGCCACGTAAACTGTTCTGGTCGAGTCTTCGATGTACCTGACTGCATGGCGCCTGACATTATATTAGAACATTGTAATGTACCACTACTTAATGGTTCGTGTGTAGATTTCCTGAAATCAATTCGTTGTAGTTTCCCCAGATTTATTACTCGATTACTTCAAAATTGAAACACATTTTGTGGACTTATTTTCTCGTAAATTTACGTGCGCGAATGTCGGTGATTTACGCAAGACGTCTTGCGAAGCTTTGGGTTCATCGCAGACAGATGTCGCACCCCCACTATACTAGTGTGTGCCCGCTTCTGACAGTGAATGTGACAGGGGGGGGGAATAAGTTGAATTTGCTTTGTTTTAAGACACATGCTTGTCACAAGCTTCTTTAACGCGATAGTCAATGTCTTGCTTTGGATTTGGACAACTGCGGTTGAGGTTACAGTCACTTTCCAACAGAGTCTTTTGTGCCCAAGTTAAGTGCAGAAATCCAGTTCCACGCAGTGTTTAAAACACTGGATGCGTTGAAAATCGATCGTTAAGAAGAGAGTTATCTTCAACCACTGCCGTATCTGCGCCCAACTGCTAAAGCGACGAGCTTGTTCTTGGTTCGCCAACACAATTGCCTGCGAAGCAATCAGTTACAAACCGTATCGCTCACCACCTGATTTACAATTCCAGTTTTGCTTTCCTTTTTGCAAACGGAATGTGGTGATGGTCGCAACAGGAGGGGTGACAGCGACTGCGGAAACTGGGGGGTGGCCAACGCTTTGAGCTGACTGTCCACGAGAGCCTGGGATGACGAACGATCCTTGCCCTGGGTGGCGCCCGAGAGGTGAGTCGAAGTCCACTGCAAGAGAGACATCGAGTTAATGCGACGTGAACGACTCATTGCCGCAGGACGAATCTCTTCCCGTGAAAACCAATGATGTGATTTACGAGCAAAGTGCAGCTGACCTTGAATATCGTCTCGCGAAGCTTAAAATTACTGTGACCAGTGCTTTTAAGGCCTTTCGAGAGACCGAAACGGTCTAGTTTTCGAGGCTCCCGAACCTAGAAATCCTGACAAGAGTCAACTCGTTTCCGACAGATCAGCAGGCGATAATACTTGGACGGGGAAGGACACAACGGAAGAGTATCTCTGGTTTTCAGAGCGTACACTGAACGAGTGCCGATCGCACCAACCTCGTTCTTCCATTCGCACACACGACATCGGCATAGCTTCTTTGTAGATCGCAGTCGGCGTCACGTGACTTGTGCGATCGCGAGACATGGACTCCGACATCTTCTCCAGTCGTCCGTGACCAGCGTACGGCGAACTTGAAAAACATGTTGTTTTAACTGTGATGTAAAGAAAGAAGCGCTACAAATAGCAGTTTTAAAAAGTGATTAATTACGAATTACACGAAGCGACACAAGAATGCTTTGCAGCATACAATGCTCCGTACTTTAGAATCATGTAATCATCGCGTTTTTCTACACCTACGAATTACTTGGCATGCTGATCTTTTTCTGGTACTTCTTTCAACGGCAAAAGGTTGCACACGTTTTTGTTCTTCGCTATCTTCCTCCAGAGACTACAGTTGCTTTTGCATTGAAATCAGCATTTTTTAAATGCAGATGAACGCGTAGGTAAGTGCGCCGACAGTGCTCAAGAAATCATTTGCGTGAAGATGTGAAGAATATCCGAAGTGAAGGGTTTCGAGGAAAGCTTTCAAATATTATGACTAGTGCAATGAAATGCAAAGTTGCCTTAAGAATATAAAACGCAAATACGAACAAACCTACCTTCGGTTTTCAGCGCCCGGGTTCTGTTTTACCCTGTGCGTATTTTCTGCAAAAAAGAGAAGGAATGTTAAGGCGCCACAGCAAAAAAGAAATATGTAGTGCGTTACTCGGTGAAACAACTGCAAAATCCAGGGGGGCCATTAATGGTCTACACATTAGCTGACGGTCGGTGGCAACAAGGCCTAGAAGTACCGTAGCTGCGTAAGCAACAAACCATTCAAAATCTAATTAAAAATTTTCGTGATTTTATCTTGGTCGCGCAACTATGCATATATTTGTATTGTTAAATTAAGCTTTCAAATAATCACATTTAAGCCACTATATATTGTCACGGTTGAGCAGCATCTCAACCACGCGTTGCTATGCAGTACAAGCTTTGTTGTTCAGAAACAACATTATTTTTATCTGGTCGTAGCGAGGGTTGCTGGACGACAAACGCTAATATCATGCTTCTTCCGCTTTCTCTTTATGACCGACAGATTCTGTCAGTTATCAGCCACGCTATGAAACAATCTTGGTGAACGCTGCTTGCAATGAAACAGATTCCGATATGATGACATCAAGTAGACTTTGACAACTAAACTTTTTCAATTTTTCCCAATAAGATTACAATTGAAATTGGAGCTACTCATTTTTCCAACAAAATTAGGTTAGAATTGCCAACTTCCCGAAAACTAGAAATTAAAATCAACCCCAAACCAGAATTATATATCATCAAACAAAGTTCAGTTCATAGCAAATCGGAATTCACTCGCAAAAGAATGGGAACGGTGAGGATTCGTACGCTAAAATAAGCGCGTTTCGTGTTGTACATTGCAATTCGCGCGACTGAAAACTCGTTCTGACACAACTGATGTCGGTGTCGTGCCTATGAGTTCTCTAGCAGCAGCGTCGAGCACATGAGGGAAAAATGCTCGTTTATCCAGCACTTTAATTAACATCACAGTCCACGTTTTCTCTTGTGCCGGACTGCATTATATCGTAAATGCCTACAAGTTAGTACGTGCCAACTACTGTTCGTCACAATGCCTACAATGTGATGGTGACATGGCACTTCGATCTTTTCGTTGCACCTTCCTTACGCGAGGTGCGTTCTAGCGGACTAAGTAGAATTTTCGATAAAACGGGAAACCATAAGTAAAATTAGAGCACACATGTTTTCCACCAATTAGAATCGTCGGAATTTCATTCTAATTCGTCAAATTTGACAAACAAATTATTTTTTGTCTGAATCTGGCAGCAAGGCCAGCTGGAAGGCCCCTGGCCCACTCGAACGTCACGCGATTTCTTTCTTCCCCTTTATTGCCGAAAAGTCTTCCAGCTACCTAGTTTGCTGTGCAAAGACTTGTGACCTCTATTTTTTATCCATTCATATTTCGGATTGACGACAGTCAAGCCAGCTAGAAAGGCCACCGGTTCTTCCCTTGCTTTTTTCACTTTCTCTTTATTTTCAAAACAGTTGGTGCTGTCCCACCGGTCGCCTTTGCATATAAAATAAGAGTTACCTCCAATGCACGTTCCGCTCTCAACTGTTTAACTTTGAAATGCTTTTAGTGTATTTAATGGCTATTCTGTCAAAACACAAATACTGAAGGAGGGGGAGAAAGTGATTTCGTGGTTGGTACTTGCTAAGCTATTTTCAAGACAGTCCTTTGAAGAAAGCGGGACATCGCTAGAATGGGTCGGGTAACTCCTCAGCCAGCAAGCCTATCATAGAAAAAGAATTCGGACGCCATTTTCAAAGTTGTAACTAAGAGCGGTATCTTTGGCTCACAGACTCCAAGGCGTACTGTAAATCGTATTGCTGGGATTGTTTGTTGCCAGGACGCCCTGTAAGAAAATGCATTTTAAAAAAATCAGATAATTTCGTCAGGTCAGCGTTGCTAAGTTTTTTGTGTACTGTGTGGAGCTGTGTCTACAGTGGCAACAGGACACTTTCTGGATTGAGTGATGTGGGTTTGTTGCGTGACTGATATTTATTCTGGCCAACATGTGGTATCTGTTATGTAATGAGTCGTTATATAATTTCTGTATAATAGTTATGGCTTCTACAGGTAAACTGATGCTAGTAATTTGTGGATGAAATTAGGCAGAAGCCCACTGAAAGCCTTGGTGTGAAAATGCACGGACCGCAACCCGCATTTGTGCAAAGCACACGTATCTCGCACCAGCCAACGCAGCTTCATAACATCTTTGTTTGAGATACTGGTGCATTTTTAGCAGGAACAGAACGCATTACTTTGTCAACGTTTGAGTTGAAACTGAATTCCAAATAGAGTCGTTTAACATCTTTCTGCTTCGGAGACGCCAGGACTTCGATAAACAAATTTAATCAGGCTCTACTGGCGCTAAAAACATAAAAACACGTTAAAAACTTGCCAACGTTTCGACGGTTGATACAACTGTCTTCATCAGGGCTAAAAAACGAAATGCCGCGACATGTGAGC
>Ga0210059_1016252_pt1 | contig 10760 bp, 7 predicted proteins | sample Ectturendosymbi2_FD_188042 | JGI IMG/M metagenome (GOLD analysis project Ga0210059, IMG submission 188042) | Ecteinascidia turbinata endosymbiont from Florida, USA - Sample 2 (SPAdes) (version 2) | ecosystem: Host-associated > Tunicates > Ascidians > Unclassified | place: Key West, Florida... | reverse complement strand
TATTATAATGGCTGTTGGGGGGGCCTTTCAAAGCAGAGTACTTACACATTACAGTTTCTTTTAGGGGCCCCTTCAATGAAGTTTAAATGCAGAGTACTTACACATTTAAGTGGCTGTTACGGGCCCCTTTGAAAGCAGAGTACCTTCAAATTGCAGTTGCTGTTGGGGGCCCCTTTCAAAGCAAAGTACCTGCACGGTACAGTTTCTGTAGGGGGCCCCTTTGAAAGCAGAGTACTTACCTATGATCTGCTTTGGGGTACATTATATGTGTGAATAATAAGTTTTTCATCAAAACTAAGGAAAATTTACGCGCGTAACACCTCAAGGGGGCCCCCAAAAAAGGGGGGGGCCGAGGCAAGTGCCTCGCTCGCCTCCCCTTAAACACACCACTGTGAGGACTGCCTGTATCAAAAAGGTGCGCAGACATTTAATCACGTGCCATTTCATCACGCGACCATTAATCACTGACATTTAATCACTGTATAGTTAATCAGGCAGACAATTAAACACCCAGACATTTAATCACTTGGACATTTTATCACTTGGCATATCGACACGCACATTTGTTCACAATACATATTTTTTCAATTGTACACAATACATTTCAAACTCGCTCGTGGCATAATCCTGCCGACATTTACTGCCTTGTGCAGAACAAACTTGTGTGTGATCTCATGTTGAATGAAGTAAAAAGAAGGATTATTTTAGCTTCACCTGAGAGAATACTGCTAGATTTTGAGAGTGCAACTGTAAATGCTTTCAGAGCAGCAATTCCAAGTGCAACAGTTACGGGCTGCTATTTTCATTTGACACAAATTGTTATGCGAAAAGTTGACGAAATTGATCTGAAGTAAAACTACGAAAAGAATAACGGTTTAAGATGAGCTATTTGCTATTTACCTGCTTTAGCTGTGGATCCTTCATCCGAGGTTACTGAAGTTGTTTGATACTTAGCTGGCAACAGGCGCTTTTTCAATGTCATCACCCTATATTAGAAAGTTTTATAAAAGGACTCGAAAAATAAATTTAGATGCAACTAACGTCATATATATCCAGTGATTAAATGCCAGTGATTAATTGTCACGTGATTAAATGTCACCAAACTGTGTAAGTGATTAATTGTCTGCGTGACTAACTATCTAGTGATTGAATGTCAGTGATCAATTGTCGCGTGATGAAATGCTGCGTGATGAAAAGTCACTAAACCGTATCAAAACTGTCAAATTCAAGATTATCGAAATGAGGACTGGTTGTCAGTGTGTAGGATGCTTTCACTGCAGCTGAAACCTAAACTGGGGCACACAAAACCTTCGACTCGGCCGCATGCAACCTGCGTGCCGCGGGTTTGGACATAGCTGCTCTTGAGAGTGTTTTAATTCTCTGTTTCTATATCTATGAGCACCAAAAAGGAGAGCATGTTCATTGGGGTACAGTTGCCCCAAACTACCCACTCGAACCGCCACTGGCTTGAATACCAGATTACAAAGATTTTTATGCTAACTCAACGGTAAACCTGTCAACACGAGGCCACTTCGCAAAAAGTTGACATCACACGTCGCGCTCTTAAGACATCATGTTGACTCGGGCCGGGGTGATTGGCAACAACAAGGTTGCGACAGCCACTCCAGCTCTGGGCCATTTAACAGCAGTGTACTGCGCTCCTGCCTGGTGCCGTATTGCTCACACCCACCTTATTGACTTTGCCATCGACAACGCCTAGCGAACTGTGCCCGGATGCTTGCATCCTACACCAGCGGACAATCTTCCACTCCTCGCGGGCATCCAGCCTCCTGAGCTTCGTCGCAAACGAGTTACACTGTCTCCATCACGCCAGGCCTTGGAGCCTCGACATCTGCTCCACTCGGCTCTCATCTGTTCACCGAGTGCGAATGCACGGCATCTCACAGGGAGACACCCATTTATAGCCACCGCACAAGAACTCATCAGTTCATCTGTCGTCAACAACAGAAATGCAGCGTTCTGGGCGGATCACCGAAGAAATGCGTAGAGGTCGGAAAACACTACGAGACTCCGCATTTCAATCCCCGACGTCGCCACCCACCCTCCCAGAATGGCTCCGCTAAGAACAGCTTGGGTCCGGCTTAACTGCCTCCACACTGGTGTCGGACGTTTCCGCTCCTGCTTAGACAAATGGAGTATGGCCCCTTCTGCGGATTGTGTGTGTGGTGCAGGGGAACAGACCGTTTACCATTTTGTCTGTTACTGCCCAATCCATTGACCTCCCCATGGACTACACGGCCTGATGGTTCTGGATAACGAAACAATCGAATGTCTCCTCAACACCGTCCCGAGATCTATAAAGTGCGGCCTAATACTGTACTAAAGCTACTAGCTCAAACAATTAAGAAGAAGGATATTTATCAGAAACACATAGGCAGAGCTTCCAATTACTGTGTCTCAAAAACAGCTGCAAGATATGTTTTTGTTAGATGGTAAAGCTAAACGCAAATTCCTTTTATTATTAGAAAAAAAACTTTCTTTACACTTAGTTATCAGTGCAAGTTCAAAAACTGAGTAAAGGGGTAAACACGCAAAAGTCTCCAATGTAGATCAATTTCTTGGCTATTTTATTCCCTTGTATCCTGACCAACTAGCTTAAAAATAGCCAAGATGTGAGAGGCAGCACAGTAAAAGAGAAAAACCTTTTCCCTTGGTATTACATACCGTTTGTTACCCCTGCCATGAGTGAGTTCTTCGCTTGTCTCTCTGCATTTCAGACAACACCAAATGCCGTGGGGAAAGTAACAGTATGGACAACTTATTCTGCCAAAACTGAACTCCCTCGCACTATTTTATAAGCGATTGCACTTCTTATATTTAGTCCAACGGAAAATCTACACACGCCAAAAATCTCCTTTTAAACATAATCTTATTATAAAACGACTTAATCTCTATACAAAAACACCACACTAGCCAGCGTTCACTGTTCACACTGCACTGGCACGCCATATGACAAGGTTCACTAGTCAAACTGCCTTGTCGTAGATCAACGTATCTGAACTTAACACACAATTATTTCGCTGCACTGCGCAACAACATTTCAACTTTCCAACGTTTACTTTCACATGAACCATGTTGTTTCAGCGCCTACTCATTTGTTCGAACCTAAGAGTTTTTTTTTTCCCTGCTGTGCTTTCAATTGCGTACACAGCTCATGCAAACCAATTCCGGAAATTTATGACCTATTCATGGCAACTCGAGTCGACTGCTTGCCTTTCTTAACCCGTCTCGTTATTTCAACGTACTTAATAGTTTTTGCGCATTTTTCACCATAGACTTCGAACCTTTTTTATTTTGGGCGTATCTCGGATCACAAGATCACCGAGCCCCACCCGCAAGCTTCTGTAAAACCAGACTATCCCGACAACGCCCTGTTCCGGTCCTTGTATACCCTCAGCCTAGGCTGGGTTTTCCTATAGTATTTTCTTCATTTTCCCCATTCCATAATTTTTTTTATCTTTCATTTGAGCATCGTCTATTTTCCGCACAACGTTCTCCACACTTTTTGTCTAGCGTCCGCAATCACTTTTGAGCACTTTTACACGCACGACTTCTTGATATCTGTCCGTAAACACATGTACTTTTCAATGCATTTCTTATGGAGCTGTTATTTTTTTACGCTGTCGGTTCCAAAAACGTGCTTTCCATATATTTGAGCACCGTCTAATTTTTCATACATAATACAGTACATATAGACACAACGTCCGCTACTATTTTCATTGAATTCTACACGCACAATTTCGAATAATTTACACAAATATTTTTACACCAGTCTGCATTTGGGTCTCGCATTTGTTTCTTAATATCGGCCTACGCAAAATAGGTTACGGACGCTAGCTTATTTCCTTATTTTTCTTTTGGTTTGGTTTTGGTTTCAAATTTCGTACAGTATTATTGTTTGCTGTAACCGGCAAGATATTTCTGGTTTATTTCATTTGTGACGCAAGCCAGTCCATAAATTCCTCCAATACGTCATCGGTAGAGCTTTCGCTAATTACTTCCTGCTGAGTCGGTTGGACCCTGCCTTCTTCAGGCTCGTTCTGTATAGGTTGTTGTTGCATTGCTGCTACGTCTTCTGACGTTGCTTTGATTGTTACTTCTGTTCTTGGGACATGACAATTTTGCATTCCTTGCGCTGCCTGCCCTTGCTGACATGTCAATGCTCGGCGCATTTGCGGTCTTGCATTAGCTCGCCTTATGCTAGCTTTTATGTCAGCATTAGTTAGATTTGTCATGATGAGATGTGGAGCCCATACATATTCTTTGTGTCTGTCATAGGATGGTATACAGTCCACTTCTTCTACATATATTTGTTTTATTCTTGTTTTCAAGAAGACATAGTATATCTCCTCTTGATCTTTGCTTTGTTTTTTTAACATTATGCAACATGTACCTTTTTGACTCATTTTCTTGGTCCAGGAGAGAAGCACCCTGAATGTTTGGTCACTGTCTATCTTAACCAGTGGTAAATGCTCTTCTCCTTTGGAACAGACGCGGCTTGCTGTATAAACGATGTGGCCCTGGTCTTGCTTTCAGCATATCTTCTATCACAAAGGTCTGTAATTCAATATTTCGTTAATTTATTTTTTAGAGAACATTGTCACAACACTTTTCGCGAATATAAATACTCACACTTGAAAATTCCCATGTCATCATACTTATGTCTCCGTCAGTTCCTGAGTCGCATTTAATGATTACAACTTCTCATTTAGTTTCAGCATTTCTGCTTGTTTCTGTGTTACCCTCCTATCACCTGTATAATACAACAATGGATTAACGGTCATTCAAAAACATCTTAACGCTACATTATAAGGCACTATTTGGCATGCATGCACAAAACATTATTATTGCGATCATTCATGTCGCATATTACAGTTCCCGTTTTTTTTCTGTTGTTACAGATTACATTTGTTCGTCCGCTCGTTCTATGCTGGCTCTTAGTTCGTCACGCGTTAGGTTGTCTTTGGTTGTGTGTCGATCCCACACAAATTCTCCGCAGCCAGGGTAAGATGGCAGATCCTCCATTGCCTTCACCCTTACGTGATTGGATTTGAACCCTGGAGTGATGTGATGCATCTTGCGTTGGTTCTTACTTTGCTTTCGTATGACCACCTGGCCATTACTTTTCGTCCTTTTGTGACTGCCCACCAGAGAAGCAGTCTAAATAATTGATTGCTCGGCAAGATATGTAGGAGTAATTGTTTTTCCTGTGGTCGACAGTACACGACGCGTCGCAGGTATGGGGTTGCTTTAGTGCGGCACCGCTGGCGTCTTTGTAGTTCTTGTGGCACCCACTGGCCAAAAAATTTTGATGGCGCTATGTCCATCTTATAAGTAGTTCCTAAGTTATTTTTCTTATCTGTTACCCCTCTACAACAGAACACATGGTTAATTCACAACGTGAATATATAGCACGACACAATAACTACTGATTCACACACTTCTACAGCCAGCATTAACACTCCTTGTGCTTTGATCATTTACCCTATTTGTTACACTTAGTCACTAGTGCGTTTACTGTTGATTGTTGGTCAACGTTTTCACACTACCGTCATCATTACTTTCGTTGTCAGTCATGTTATGGCTACTTGTCGCCATAACATCAATGTCTTTTATAATCTATGTGGTTGTGCGTAGAGCTATTTGCGATTGGCGTTGCATCGACTTTGGCCAACTAGCGCAAGTTGAAAATGCTGTGTTGTTTGATGCTTGAAATTCTGATCGCATACATGGGCGTCGCAGGGGTGGGTCAGGGGGGGCAAGGACCCCTCTGGGTTTTTAAAACTTTAGCAAAAAAGTTGTTTTCTTAGTTTCGACTAGGAAAAAACAAATTTCATCATATTTTACACCCCCCTAGAAAATTTTTTGAAAAACGTCCTAGTGCCCAACCCCTGGAAAAAATCCTTCCGACACCCATGATCGCATATAGAACTATCCACCACATCGCCAGACAGTATGGATTCGCTCACGTCTTGCAGTAGCAGATACGGTCGTGGGAACCAACTTAAACGCCGCCAGTGGCAACTTATTGTAGCATTCATTGGGTGAATGACAGGATAACAGCTATAACGGTAGGTTTTGTAGTCAAAGCTACTTTTCAGGAAAATGTTGAAACAAACGAATTTTTTATGATTAAATGTGGAGATTTGAAAACGCATTTTTGCCTGAAAGCTTTTCACCAATCACTTTTATGAAACAAACAGATTCTTAACCATGCTATTTTGATGGGCAAGTTGTTGCTGAACAACATACACGGTGTTTAACAGGCAAATCCTCTTGATTTTTTTCTGTATTCAACATATAGGTCTAATTCTATAATGAATCTCAAAACTTGATAAGCTTCAAGAATGCTTTGAAGTGTTAATCTTTTGACCTTACTCCTAAACGGTTTCAAGTTATCATGTAGACCAGGAGTTACTAACTTGCTTGAAACTAAGAGTCACTTTTCGTTGCTGATTAATGCGAAAGGTTATCAGTATGATACACACTTCTGAAATAAAAACGTTTTCCACGTTTTCGAGGGTAAACCATCTTCTCGCCTTCACTGCGCCCACTAGCTGATCTAAACGGCAAATCCAAAATAAGATCCAGGTCATCGTTAACTTCCGCTTTGGTGCGCTATTTTTGGAAAATTAAGTCTAGGTCACCAGCAACAGGAGAGCTATTTTTAGAATAGGCTCGCGAGCGACCCACGTGGTCTTTGTTGGCAGCCATGTTGGTGACCTCTGGTGCAGACAAATAAATACTACACGTGCTTTTTATTGTTATTAGTTTGTTTACCCAAATATCATTAAGCTTTATTTATATCAAGTGGAAAGCTTGACGTTACACCTTTTTCATGATCACAGAAAAAATATTATTTTAGTTTATAGAAAAGACACATTTGCATTGATTATGTCTGAGGATAACCTGTTGAAAACCTTTGCTCTGGACCAGTAGTTCTGATACATTATGTTTGTGTAACGTTAAAATTCGAAAACACGCTCTGTGGACCAGTACCATCAAAAGTGATTATTTGTAGCATAACCAAAACCAGGGTCACAATCAACCAGGGACTTCGGAGAAAGGGTGCATGACGGGAGCATTGCCCCCACCCCTTTCAGTAGAGTAGCAACGGGAGCGAAGTTGCCTTTTTTTAAAAGTATCCTATGTAATTTCATGGTTTATTAAGATCTAATTGAATCAAATTTATTGCAGCTATTCGTGCACCCAGAAAATTTAGAAGGTCTTCCATGATTTCTGGTATTATTTTCGAGGCCAACATTGTTGCTAAACAGAAACAAGCAGAATAGGTAGATTTTTTATTTTTTATAAGTTTGCACATTGCCCTCAGCTCTTTTACTGCCCCCTGCCTTACCGCTGTTCCGGCGTCCCTGCACCAGTTGTTTGGGGGGAAATGATTGTAACTTGTTGTTGCAGTATTTTTGAGGGGATAAAATGGTTGCAACTTGTTTCTGCACCTAACAACTAAACATGATTTTGAAAATTTCATGGGGGCATTTGCCCGGTTGCCCCCTGGTTGCGGACCTGACCGAAACCAAAGAACTAGAAACGGCATCAACATGTAACCAGAGCGAACATCGAAATTTTTTTAACACTAGAGGAGCTCCAGCATCAATCAACAGACACGTGATTGCTGCAAAATCATTTCGTTCAAAAAGATATTTCATGGTAATACGACAGAATAAGTGCAATTCGGTAAGGGAATTACAAAAGTAAAACGAAGTCCAGTAGGAAGTTTGCTGCTACTTCAATGCCAATATGCCAGATGAGCACGACTGCAACGAAGTTTCAGAGACGAAGCGTTGCTCTGATATTCATTCGGTTTCAGTATTTTGTCTTCATTAGAGCCAGTGTCAGAAGGTCTTCGCGCACATATAGGCAACCGAAAATATCTTCATCAGTTTAAATGTTTTGTCACTGAGGGAATATCCAGAACTGCGACCGTAATTGCATTTTATGCTTGAACAGCAGAGCAGTATCGCAACATAAGTAAATAAGCCATTCATTTTCACAGGGATTACGACTGCGTGATTTGAAATAGTGAATTAAAATTTCCTGTTCTACAAATGGCTTACCACTTGCCAATGATCTAAGTCTAATTTTGAACATGGGGTTGATGTCTTTAATTTTCTTTCCGAAAATCCTCATGCTTGGGAAAATACTGTAACGATCGAAGTTAACGATATTTTTCTTGTTTCTGAAATCTAAGACACAGTGTCACGGAAAAAGGTTGTCAGAAATCAGAATTGAAGTGCTCCTAGATTAAACTGGTCATTGCCACTTTTTCGCAGAACTAAATAGTACCCAGGGATATCTGTATATCGAAATAGTACTTACGTATATCTAATACAGGGGTATCTAGTATATCCCTGATAGAACCTCATTTCTTTAGACATGATGGATAACTTTCTTCGAGTATCAGGTTCCACTGTCGTTTTTTCTTCACTTACATTGCTATGTTCATGATTGTTCTCAAGACAGAGAAACATGAGTTAAAGAGTTAAAATTTATTTCACATTGTCAATTTCTTTATTGTGGTATATTGGTTCATGATGTTAGTCACAAGCATTTCTTTATATCCTTTGACAGTCCACAGTTGGCAGATGAAATTTTCTGGTACAATATGCTTCATGCGTGCGAATTGATTTTTCATTTACCTCGAGTTTCACTGTGGTTCTTTTTTCACAATGTTATGTATATGGTAGTTCTGTAGACAGAGATTCATGATGGTGAAAACGCAATTATCTTTTTCTCTCATCCAGGTTGCTTGATAATACTGTATGGTTGTGTACTAATAGTCACAGGTGTCCCAAGTATTTCTTTTAATCCTATAATTAGTGCAGTTTTCAAATAAAAATCATCCGGTACAATACGTTTCAAACACGTAAACTAGTTAGCTAGCCTGACTTTCCACTGCCGTTACTTCCTCACTTTTGGTTTTAAGTTCATAGTGGTAGCAACGTTTTAATACCTCATTGCACCATTCAGTCTTTTCAAAAAGTCATACGATAGTTGTGTGTGTCCCGCAAGGCTTGATCCCCAACCACATTAATCGTTTTGGAAGACACTAATCATTGGCAATAGTTTAGCACTTCTTTTTTTTCGGGCAAAAATCTGAAATATTAGGCAAAAGCGTTACACACAGGCAAATATTTTTGTTCTCCTACGGTTATGTGAATCACAGTCGCGTAACGTAACGGCAGGAGACAAAAACAATTCACTTCCACAGTGAGCTGAAGGCGCGAAGTAATGCGACGAAACAGAGGTTGCACATCAACAATACCGACCAAAGACTTTATTGATTGTCACAAGGCAGAAGTAACATCAGAAACAACTTGGGTTGTATCGAGCGATGTTGACAATCACGCGTATTAAGCTTTCGGGATTCTCCACTGAACGCCTTCGTCAAAGAACGAACTTACGTAAGAAAAGACAAAAATACAATAAACTGTGTTTACAAGGAATGACCGTACTAAGGCAGAAATATCATAAAGCACAAATATGCAATAATTAAAAATTACAAAAGCGATCTATGACGAAAAAAACAAAAACTTGAAGCAGGCCAGAAGTGAGATTATCTGTGCTTAGAGCCAGACCTTAGAGTCAATACGAAACTCTGAATGTAGATTTCAGATCACCCTGATCTGTGAATACGAAGCAACCAAGCTTTGGCACAGTGCTTTGCAATGACTGAACGCAGGAAAACTTGTAACTTTTAGAGCAGGGGTAGAAAACCTATTTACTATCACGGGCCATATATATTGTGGAGTATCGTTGGCGGGTCGCAAAGTAATGAGCGAGAGATGCTTTTTACTTGCTGTGTAAGTGTCTGCTTGTAGCGGAGTTTCGTTTTGACGCGATGTGGTTTTCTTTATCTCGGATAAGGAAATTCCGATGCAGGCCATTTGAATGTTCACACGGGCCACAGGTTCCCCACCCCTGTTTTAGCAGATTATCGAAAACACACCGCCTGCAAAACGTGCGGCGACTTGAATTACAAGATTTTAAGACGGTGGTTTGATTTCTTTGGAAGTATCTAATTTATGTAAAAAACACCACTGCCTTACTGAAATCAAGTTTAGTGAAGCATTCGAAAACTGTAACGATTTGCCACTTTCAATCATTGCTTGTCACACAAAAATAATATAAAGCCAGCAACGCTATTATGTCAAAAGCAGTTTCAGCAAACTTTGTCAACGGCCTTCAGGATGGTTTCATGTTGAAGGAAATGAAAGCGATATAGCAAGTACAAAAGAATAAAGAACAGTTCAGTGCGATAAAAATCACGTTGAGAAGAAGCAGTTCAGTCGGGAAAGAGGGAACATACGAAAAACGCCTTGTTTGCTCAAGGTTCTGCGTTGGAGAAGCAGTGAACCAATCGTCAAATGATTTAAGGAATGGAAACTATCGTTAATGTGTATAATATGTGACAAAAATTGATCTGAAGATAATTATTAAAAGAAACTCAAAAAACGGATGAATCTCCTTTCATTTCAAACGTTAAAACTCCACTCGGGAATTAAAGCAGCACTAAGTGCTTGGAGACTGCTCCAGTCTCCGAAGACGTGAAGCCTACTAGTTGTCACAGACTGACTCACCGATAGCTTTAGATTTAACACGTCACGCCAAGCTTGTGAAGTTCCGATTACAAAGTCGAATGAGCTTTCCTGGTAGTTTGAGTTTGCAACTTGAAACCAGTTACCCGCGCTCACCATGTTATGCTCGGAAGAAGCTAT
>Ga0210059_1016251_pt1 | contig 10760 bp, 9 predicted proteins | sample Ectturendosymbi2_FD_188042 | JGI IMG/M metagenome (GOLD analysis project Ga0210059, IMG submission 188042) | Ecteinascidia turbinata endosymbiont from Florida, USA - Sample 2 (SPAdes) (version 2) | ecosystem: Host-associated > Tunicates > Ascidians > Unclassified | place: Key West, Florida... | reverse complement strand
GACACACGTAACACTAAAATTAATGAAAGTCAGTCTTCCTGCTCATGAAGTTTGTACAACAATCAGTATGAATAAAAAGAAGAAATCATCTCATTCACTGTGATTGCTCCCGCTGAATTTCACCCGCCAGTTGTGAAAAATATGGTTTTAACCCTGTTTCAAGGGCGTTTTTCATAAGAGGACCGCGTCGTTGACTAAGTTTGTTATTTACATTTTATTTCGACAAGAGCAGAAAATCCTGGCTCGCAAAGGTAGGTTGTTGGCATGCGATCAAAAACGTAAATCGCTTATTGGGTGCCATTTCGGTATTCAGGAATGCTGAGAAGTGATACGCAAAAATCTGCTAAGAAAGCGACATCTACAGCGTAAAAATCGCTTACATTTTACACTTTAACAGCACTAAATTTTAGTGCAATGACAAGGGTGTACAGGTTTTCTGACAAGTTTGAAAGGGTGTACCAATACAAAAAAGGTTGACAACCACTGCTCTAGTTTGAACTGACGTCAATAACTTTGCTGTACTCAATACCGTACGGCTCAGCTAAGGCTGCAAATGTACGTGAACCTCCACTCATTCAAATAAATTCATATTTAAGGTTTAGAAAGCTACATTTCCCAATGTTGGCACAATTCAACAAAGGCGCAAGGCACGTTGCGTTTTTATGACAATAAAATGGCTTGCCTACGTTTTTTTGAGTTTAATCGTTTCCACCACTGCTTATCAAGACTTCCCAGTTTTTGCTTTGTACCTTAATGCAGTAGTGGGCAAACACCAGGCCGCGGCCCGGTGCCGGTGCGTGAAGAAATTGTTAAGGGGCCGTGCGGAACCAAGGCCAATTTGGTCCAAAAATGACTGGAACGACTGACATAAGGAACACACTGCGGGTGCCATTGACTGCCATAATCCCTACAGGTCGGAGTATCTTATTGCGGCAAAACAAGCCCAAATCTCTTTCTGAATCGGTGCCATGATGACTGACGAGTTGTATTGAATTTGCACGTGCCAAACATTCTTTATTTTTATTGAGGGCGGGTCCGCAAAGTAATGCCAGTCTGAAACCGGTCCGCAGTGCGAAAATTTGCCGAACCGACTTTCAGGAAGACGTCTGTGACGTCACGTAAGACGCAGCACTGCCCAGTGCCCGTACGGTCCGCCCGGTACCACAGCAACGCCACGCCTCGGCACACGCCAAGGGGTGGTTGAACAGTTGTAAACGAGTGAGTTTTCAGCACACAATCCACAAATCGTTTCAAATCGTGGCACTGTCAAACGATTTACATCCTAATGCATTTTATCAGTTGAAAGAGACATAAACATTAAATTTACAATCGACGTCTGTTACTAGAACACTTTGTCCATATAACCGAACAAATGGTTTGCTATCTCTGATACTCGTTCAGACTGTGTATATTAATATTTTTGGTGGAAGCAGCAGATTGGTCGCACTTTCTGTAAAAATCCTCCATTTAAACACAAAGCGAAAGTTCATAACCAAAACATTCCTGACGCGTATCGTAAGCCTTTGCAATCATTTCGCGTAAAGTCTGCTCCAACGTATAATGCCGTTCCAAAGCTACTCTTGTAGTCTACTTAGGGTCAAAGGAGATTGAGCGTATTTTGATCTGCGTATAAAGCGATTGGTGATTTTGCATGGTCCCAAGGGAGAATGCCGCACAGGAAGCCTGGCTCAAAACATATTCCCTTAAGAATGCAACAACCGACTCGAAACATACTCTCATAAGAAATGGCGGTCAGCATTTTAAGCGGGTTATTTCCATCTGCTGCAACCAAAATGTTGTTTATTACAACCCGCGATGTGCAGCGCAGTTAAAAACTCGTTGTGAATATCTTTTGGGAAAACTTAATATCAGTTACACATGCTTTTATTAAAATTGCAGGCACGTTCATTTTCCACGCTGTCGGATTGTTTACGACCTTTAGGTAATTCCGCTCTTAAGTTTGCTGTAAGCTTTTGAGGAATCAGCCGACTGGGCTCTGCCTTCATCTGTTTGCAATGATTCAATCTTACAAATATCTATATTCAAGTAGCTAGTCTCAACATAGGTGGGTGGTTTTAATTCATAAGCAATCTTTTTTATACGAAATCGATTTCACGTAACACTTAGATTTGTTTTACGCAATACATCAAGATTTCGAAGCTCCCTGCCTGAACATTCCGGTTGGCGAATGCGAAATTGGTTTGAACCTCACCGTGGCGTTCTTGAATCATTACGAAAATAAAACCTGTGTGGCGCGAGAACACGTTTGAAAATTCTCAAATCCTGACGAAATACTATTCGGTAGGTGGTAACTGCTGAACTAATAGTGAAGTATATATCGTTGTAGTTGACAAGAAGGATTTCTGAGCAATATGCTTCATGAGATTGCAGCTGAATAGTTACACTCTTGCGCCTTGACGTCCAACCAAACCTGTGTTTGAAACGCTTGAAGGCATATAAAAGCAGTGCATGTTGAAGGCATACAGTATACGCAATTTCACTAAACGAGGAACTAAATGCTTTTTTCATTTCTCTGCAAAACAATTTGTGTACAATACGCGCCTACAGCAATTTCAAATTCAGAGCAGCCATTCAGTTCCTCGCTGCAGCCAATTAACCACACCTGAAAGCTCAAAGTTTACTGGAGAAACACTGAAGCAGAGCTTCAGTCTTTAAGCGTGCCAGGTTATTTCAAAACACCAATTAATCTTTCACGTGTGACCCTATTCGAAATCGCAGCCTGGCACTAACCGGCGGCCAGGAAGTAATCGAAAAATTTTATTGTCAAACTCCACGGGCTTGTGGGCGAACGTGGCTTGTTTGGTGACGATGGGGCTAATAAATGTGGCAATTCACAGTCGTGGCAATCTGTCAACACAAAAAATTGGAGAAGAATCTTGGTTTTCAGAAAAAGGAAAGGCGATAAAGCAAATATGAAGGTACGCAGGTATACAGGTGGTTGCAAAAAAGTTGGAACGATAAAAACACGGCGATCTACAAGCTTTTTCGAATTAAAAAAATCCTGTCCAAGTAAAATACTGCAAGTTTTTTCCAAAATAACAATTTTGCCCCAAAACAGCAGTGTAGTGGCGCTAGGGCCACTACATGACAAAATTCGGCCAAGTCCAAGGTTACTTCCCCGGCGGAAAGTTCCCGATCAGAAAGGGAACGAGATGACGTCGCGCAGCAATGTGAGAGAAAGTGCCTAAGGACGAACGCCGGAAACAATCAAAATGCCCGAGTCCGAAATGACTGGGGAAGTGCTTCTTTAGTCCAGTCGGTAAGGCATTGCTTTAATTTCGGCCAAAATTCTCCCTGGGAATCATGATAGTTCGATTCCCGATTCTCTCCCGACCATAAAAGCAGTTTTCAAATATCTGGTGTACAACTGTCCTCGCTCCGTCGCATGCCGCTGCCATTCGAAGATAAATGGAATACATGTCAGCACTACGTTTTCAAAAACGCGTGTCCGTCCTATGCCATTGCTGGGACAAATAACCTGAACATGACCCATCTCAGTAATTCGCCATTGGTACAACATGCTAGGTCCGATGAAATTCCTTTGGCAAAAATTTAGAAACACATTTTGTGAATCCTGTATCTTTTTTATCTTGTCATAAATAAATACAGTCGCCCTGATTTTAATGCAAAATGTTGCAACCGAACAAGAAAAATCAAACAAAACTTTAGCATTAGTGTTTTATAAACAATTGCTGTAGAGAATAACTGTGGAGCGCCGCCATTTTATATGCGCAGTCGCTGTATGGTTCATTTGACAACTTCAGCAACTGTGTCTTCTGTAAAGCACCACTTTGGGCAATCTAAGTTTACAAAACAATAACACTATGCTAAATTCGGTCTTGAGCTGAGCATTCAACGTCATCAACTCTCAATATGTTTTCAGCGCTACGTAATGAAAAAAGGAACATCTACTATACATCACATTTGCCAAGCTTGAAGTCCCGCAGGAGTTATGTCCTTGTCACTTATGTGGTCCGCATTAGTTAAAAAGTGTGTTGGAAGAAGTCCTCGCTACCTATTGATTATAACCTTATTACCCACAATGCATTTGGATTATGAATGATACGAAATTACGTCTCGTGCAAGGCTGTGTGCATCCATTTAGCCTTGGGAAATGCCGCATCTGTCGCCCATATTCTCGATAGCTTGCAATTGTCCGTTGTGCTGCTGTGATGCATCATGGGCTACACTCTCTTTGCAGTTACAACATTTTGTTTGGGAGCATCCACGACGTTGATGTCGCTCTCAGCATAAATGCGATCGCCACCCCTAAAAGTTTCTCAATTAACTATGCAGCAATGCTGCAGGTCTTTGCTCAGTCAGAGGTTCAGCAGAACATGACGCAACATGCCTTTTGAGATGGGTTTTGCAGGGACGCCGGAGCAGTGGTGGGGCAAGGGGGACAGTAACAGGAACCGCGTTTCAGAGGGGGACAGTAACAGGGACCACGTTTGAGAGGGGGACGGGGGGACATGTCCCCTAAGGTGCATTTCAAATCGTGTTGTTTCGGAACAATTGCTCCCTATGATTTTTATGTGAGGCTTGGCTAAGCAAAAGTCCATGTAAGAGAGAATTTGATTCTGGTGACGTTTAGGGGTTCACGTTGACTTCGAAAATTTCATTTTGTATCTTATTTCTTAGATTTTTCGTGTGTCAAGTTCATGTTATCTAATAACAACTAGTAAATTGCCTATGTTTGAGCCTGTCTAGAACTTACTCCGGCCTCATGGAAATGTAGCTTTTTTGCAGCAGGAACTTCAATTTTGCTCTAGAGAGACTGTGATGACACATGTCCATATATAGTAATGCTTCACGACTATGGTGTTGTCCATATTTCGTAACTCTCTACAATTACGAGAAATACTATATCTGGTGAATGCTTTGCTGTGACGAGTGATTACTACGTTTGGCATAAGTAGGCCTGATGCATTGATTTGAATTGCGTCGTTGTGTCATATCTCACTAGTAGATCATTTCCATTAATCTTAGGCTGATCTAGTTTCTGTTGTCAGTCCTGAAATGTCTTCAAGGATCCCAGTTTGTCGATTGGGTCCTCCTATAACCCAAAACGATGGTCATATTAGAGGATGTAATTTACCAATCTGTGAGCAAGTGCTGCGGTGCTATTTGTTCAATTGCGAAAATCCAACACCGTCCAATCAGACTCAACGGGATAGTGCTTAAATTGTTGTGAGAAAATTATTACCGTATTCTTAGAAAGCAGACAGAACAACCATGACAAAAAAGAAAGTCGAAGAGAAAATTTTACCTCTTACCGCAGGAAATGCAAAGTTACGAACCATCCCAACAGCCAGGAGATATTCGGAATCAACGAAAAAAATCACTGGATGATGAAAAACATCTCACGACTACGATTGCAATATGGCCAGCATATGTGGAAAGCCGCTTAGTCCATGAACACGATATGTTTTTTCTCAACTCTATGAGAACGGTTCGGTAAATTCTTATGGGATACTATGACAATAAGCTTAGGAAAAAGTGAATAGAGAAGCTGAAAAAAAGAGAGCACAAATTGTGAGAAAAGAAAAGGAAAGAAATCGAAAATGGAAAAGGAAGTAAGGCGAAAAGAGGAAGAACTACAGTAACGCGAAAATGACTGTGGGATATTATAACAATAAGCTTAGGAAAAAAGTGAATAGAAAAGCTGAAAGAGAGCGCAAATTCTGAGAAAAGAGAAGTCCCGTGAAAATCAAAAGACTTTAAAGCCACTGATAGTGATTTTAACAGCGACCAAAGCGATGAGACAATACCGCAGGATGATTAGGAAATGTCATACACCTGCTGGTACATAGGCATAGATGCTTAGAACTCTGCACCCACAGCCAGGAACCTCAGCATTTATTCGAAGAAATCAGTTACAGTCTTCAAAATTAACTACTTTGGCTACACGTATGAAAATGACACCAGCTCAACAGGCCGCTTAAGCAGAGGTTTTTACAGGTGAAATCGCTGACGACCCAGAGAAAATTTCTACGAACTTTTTGAATTAGCCAATTTCTGAATGGCCAAGGAATGCCAGTTACGAAGCTGTGCAGTAGAAAATCCGATCATAAAATTGCACTAATGACCTTGCAGAACGCGGTGTTCGCATGAGTTCTGATTTTCTGTCTACCGCAAAATTGAGCAAAACTACCAAAATGTTGTTCAAGCTATCGAAAGCCACGAGGTGAGAAGCCAGGTTTGAGAAGATCTTGTAAAAGGAAATTAAAACCATGTAATACTTCTTGTAATGAATCTGCGTGAACGTTTTCGACCTCTTTTTGTCAGTGGTATCCATACGGCAGCATTTATGCAATAAAAAACTTATTAAAATAAATAGATCATACTTTTGAAATATGTGATTATAAGATTGCTGTGTGACACAATATCTTTTGTCCTCCCCAATATTTTGTTATAAAAAATAATGTATTTGTACAAAGTTTGTCGAAAACCCCAAGCATGAAGCCGGGGAATAAATATAATTTCCCTAGTTTGCCTCCCATATTGCCAATTTTACGAAAAGGTCGTATTACTGTCGAGTGATCATGGTGACGTCGTCAAAATGCAAACAATAACATATGCATAAGGGCAACGGACACTTGTAAAAAAAATGTTTACATTTTTACAAATTATGCTTGTTTCTGTTTAACAACAACTCAAAAATAATAAGAGATTTTGTATAGAAAACCCTTCTGAATTTTCTGGGTGCGCGAATATCTGCAATAAAGTTGTTTAAATTCGGCATCGATAAACTATAAAATTGCCATGATATTCTTATGAAAGGTCACTCCGCCCCGTTTTCCCCTTTTTGAAGGGCAGGGGATGCCCCCGACATTTCTCCGCTCTCCGGCGTCCCAGGAGTTTTGACAACGGCGGTCTTGTAGCGCTATATACGACTGGGGTTGTACGTTGTCTGACTAGATGTGTTACCTGGTTCGTGCAATGAAGTTTTCTGTTTAGGGGAGCGGCACTGTGGCTACTGTTACGTCAAACGTAACAGTAAACGTAACAATAGCCACAGTACAGGTAAACGTAGCAATAGTACCGTTTACAGCAGTACTGTTACGTTTCGATAAAAAAGTAGATCAAAATGCAATACCCAGCCCGTCTGTTGCTTGTTTGAACTTCAAACGTTGTGAACTGTCCGTGCTGAGACAGATGGTAAGAAAGTGACTGACTGTTTCTGGGGTTTGCCAACGTTCGCATAAAATCTATTGGGATGGAGTCCAAGCGTGAAAAGGTGACTGTTTAGCCTACAACGACAAGTCCGGGTTTGAAAAATTGAGATGGATTCATGCATGTCTGTGCTTGATTGTCCTTCGTGATTTGACGAAAAATGGTATTGTACGCGAAGCCCTTTGTGTCATTGACATGCAAGGTTCCATTAAATTCAAACAATGGTCAGAAATGAGAATATTCATTTCTGAGTTGTTCAGAACTGAATGTACAGTTTTGAGGTGGATATTCTCCTCTGGAGCAGTGGAACATATAGTTTACCTTGCCAAGGGTCATTCATTTCACAGTACACGTACACCACATTTTACAGTACACTTCCTGGAACCCACATAATTTCACAACGCAGTGTTAGAAAATTGGACCTTAGGACATGTGCTTTTAGTAACGCGGTGTTTTGTTTTTATTTCCAGTGGTGATTCTAAGGGGGGCCTGGGTGGGCCACCCAGATTTTTGGTTGGCCCCCTTTTTCGCCACCCCAGTTTTGTTCCTAATTTCCCGTTTACGTTCGTTTGGTTCACATATACAGTAGATAACTTTCGGCCGGTAATATTTTAAACGATAATTTAAAAGCCCTCTAGCCTGCATTCAGTATTTCCCAAATGTAAGATCAACTGAGTTGTTATTCTTGACGGCCGGGTAACTAGAGTTATTTATGACGACAAACGCCAGTGTTTGCTCGGATCCTGCGTGAAATTTAGTCAGACTGCGGCCGTGGTGTTGAAAGATTCATTTCGAGACTAAGAAACAGTCGCAGAAATGGGACGATTGATCTATCGTGCATTTCAGTGTGAGGTAGAACTGGATCATATTACTGTCAGCAGTACTTCCACTTTTCGTGTAGCAAAAATGCGTTATGGAACGTTTATAGGTTCTGGAATATTTAGGAATCTTTATTTCGAATCCATAATATCAAATCCTATTCCGGAATAACTTCTTAGGAGCAAAATGATCTAATCGCGCAGAGCTTTAGAAAACCGATCAGTGACCACACAACCTGTGAATTAGCTCGTTACGTCACTATGCAGAGCCGTGAGCTTGAGTGTTTTTCTTTCTCAGGAAGTGCAACTGAAAAACTTACTGGAATTATTTGTTTTGCCGGCTTTTCAATTTTTCACATTTATTTAATCCATAGTTATTTCGATTCTAAATATTCGGAAACTCTGATTTTTTAATTTGCATACTGAACGATTCGAATCCACAGGATTCGATATTCCATTCTATGCATCGCTACTCGCAAACAGGCAAAACACAATGGAAATTTTGTGGGGCGGGAAATGATAGAAGTACTTCCACGACAGACAAATAACGCGGAACAATTTTGTGGGCAAAGAAAAGGAGGCAAATTTAAGTGCGAACACTTCACAAAATTTTGCGTTGCTTTGCATGAAATTTTTCACTTCCACGGGTTCAACATCTCATCTTTTTTCGTTTGTTTGACTGTGGTAGAATTAATTTTGTTTTGACAAAATATTAAAATATGTACCAAACCAGAAGGATCTTTCGCGAACTGAACATCGTTACGTGAGAAGAAATGCCACCAAAGTTAATAAGACAGAGTTGAATCACTACACACCTTGTCTGCAATAGCTGTAATACCTGCACTGGTACAAACCAAGTTCTATCCATAAACAGTGGGACATGGTGGAGCGCTGGTATAACGCACTAGCATTAGAATCGAGCACGTTTGATAACGTTCGATAATTAGAGGAAATTCATCGTTCGTTCAAACGAGAAAATTATTCTCTAAAATCGATATTCATAAGTCGTCACTATAATTCTCGAGCGCAAGGAGTATCTGACAAAAATGAAGAACCTGCCCAACCACCATGGCGCGGGGCCCCAGAGGCGCGGGGCCCCCAGAGGCGCGGGGCCCAATGCAGCTGCATAGGCTTAAGGTCGGCCCTACCCAGGAAAGGTTCGAAGATCGTAACTTTGCACGAGCACACAGCTAAGACGTATAAAGAGATTTCGGGAGTGATTGGTGTGAGTCTTGCACTGTCAGCCGTGTCAGCAAGTTGAAACAGGATACCGGATCAGTTTCTCCGAAACGCAAAGGGATGTGGTCGTGAGAAGAAAACCACTCCAAGAGGCGACGCTCACTTACTCCGACAAAGTCAAAAAGATCCCCGCAAAACGGGCGACCCTTTGAATTCGGATTTGAAGGAGAAGGATATCCAAATCAGTTCCTCTGCAGTTCGCAGACGTCTCATCGTAGTTGATCGAAAAGCCAGAAGGCCAGTGAAAAAAACAGCTTTTTACCAAAGCAAGGCAAGAAAAGCGATGTACGTGAGCAAAAAAGTACAAAGATTGGACAAAAGAACAGTGGAGAAAAGCCATTGTCAGCGATGAAATGTATTTCTTTGGACAGGGTCAAAGAAGTCAGCACGTTCCAAGATCATCCGAAGAGCAGATTCACGATTCCTATCCCAGATAAATCAGTTTGTTAAACACCCGCAGAAAAAGATGTTTTGGAGATGCTTTATTTACTACGGTGTCCGAAGCCTTCGGCCAATCGAAGGAATAATGCGCTCGCCACAACATCATGGGCGTCGGAAGGGGGGGCAGTGGGGCCTTGACCCCCTGGATTTTGAAAATTTCAGCAAAAAATGTTGTTTTCTTCGTTTCGAGTGGGAAAAACAAAATTTTACCAGTTTTGGCAACCCCTAGAATGATTTTGGAAAAATACCCTAATGTCCCCCCCTGGAAAAAATCCCGACGCTCATGCACAACACATTCAATTGAAGTTCTTCGAAGCTAAAGTGGCATATGCAAACTGCACGAACCTTTCTGGTGCTGTGTATCCCAAGATGTCTTGCAAACTTCAGAAAGGTTTACGGCAAGCGCACACGCGTTTTGTTCTACCAGCTTTCTGCCTGCTCTCTTGCTCGCTTGTTTTCAGTGCGCGATACTCTTATATGAATGTTCACATTTTCTTCCGCTCCGCAATCGTCAAAAGAATCATAAACTGCACAGCACCAGCTTCCAGTATGTAGTTTACTGCAATGAAGTTACTGTTCAATTCGCACGAGAATACTCCAGCTTGACTTAAACACTCGGTTTTGCTTACTTGTCACCTCACCTAAATCAGTAGGTTAAATCATTTTCACTAACTGAATATGCATTTGCGAATTTTTTCAAGTGTTCTTCTGATAGAAACGTTTGACCTCCGGGTCAAAGAGCTGAAATGCTGGAAAGAATTGCTCCCGAACCATCACAAAAACTCACTACACAGTTCTATGAGATTGCAGGACATGTGTGGGAAGACTTAAAACTGAAGTCACGACCAGTTTCGTGGGATGCTTCGAAGTCATACGAGACGCAAGACAGCAGAACACACGCCTACAGTCAGGTTAAATTAACTTACACCAATTCTTAAATGGTGTCGCAAGCATTTTCCTACTGAGACAAGCAACGATCTGCTGACAGTAATATATTCCAGTTCCACCTCACACTGAAGTGCACGAAAGATCAATCTTCCCATTTATAACGATTGTTTCTTAGCT
>Ga0210059_1016250_pt1 | contig 10761 bp, 7 predicted proteins | sample Ectturendosymbi2_FD_188042 | JGI IMG/M metagenome (GOLD analysis project Ga0210059, IMG submission 188042) | Ecteinascidia turbinata endosymbiont from Florida, USA - Sample 2 (SPAdes) (version 2) | ecosystem: Host-associated > Tunicates > Ascidians > Unclassified | place: Key West, Florida... | reverse complement strand
CAGCAGTTTGCACACTAATGCCAAGGTCATTGAGATACTGAAAAAAGATTTACCACTGTTATGTAACGATTAATGTGAAAGCATTCCCGCCTTTCCAGCCGAACATTAACTCAATCAAAACATAGATTAACTAGACAACTCGCAGGCCCTCCCATAAATTAAGCTTTGCCATCATCTGGTATCCTGTTGCAGTAAAATAGGGACAGCTTACTGTATGCTAAAACAATATATCATAGCCAGTGACATAACTGACTGGGGGCAGAGGGGCGAATTCTCCCTCCCTGGCAATCTAAATGTGAAAACCGGACCACCGCCTAGAGTGATATTTCGGTTTTAGTATTCGTTTGGTTTTCAATAAGTTGTTGCTTTTTGCGTTTTTCGGATAATTTTTCCAGTGATTTAGGGTTTTAGCATAGCTATCCACATCCGGATTAACCATTATTTCTCACGTTTTTTCCAAGTGTTGGCTAGTGGGCCCTGTACAGTGGCTAGTGGGCCCTTTTCAGCTGAGTTTTCCATCCTGACTCAAAGCTCTAGATACGCCACTAATTGTAACAATGGCTATGTAAAATAAGAAATGCAAAAAGGAGGACATTTTGACATTTTTGAATGTCATCGGATAACATTTCATTTCTCATGAAGAATGTGGCATGTACTTCAAAAAGAGGGCAGATGATAGCCATACCTAGCAATGGTACTCATATGCGACCTCTGCAAATCTGAGTAAAGCAGACGCAAAATCTACCAGAAACGAGTAGAGACGTAAGGTAACGTGTTCTACGTGACTTGGCATTGCATTCACTAGATTCAGATACCTGACCGACTTTCAGGAAACCAGTAAGTGTAATAGTTGCTTCGTCACAATATCAAATATTCTTCAAGTGGAATACTGCTGTTTGGCCGACCGGTAATTAATAGCGTCTACAAACAAACTTTTCTCGCTAAAAATGACTAAGTGACACGCACATGTCGCACATATGGCTAAACACATGAACATGGTGGGGGCCCTCTTTGGTGGGGGGCCCTGGGCCCGGGCTCCCCTAAATCAGGCGCTGTATACTGTACCAACCTTGTGATTTATTGTGTTATCACTTATCTTTTCATTAGTTATATTTTTCAATGTAGCCTACTTTTCAAGTGGTTGCTTTTCAATGAAAAAGCAAAAACCTTCAAATTGCGAGAGAAAACTAATGTGAAACTTGACCTGGCACCGCTTCAGGAACCATATTCTCTCAAAATACGGTTGTAATTTCGATTTGTAATTAATTACAAGTTTAAAGAATGATTGAAATTATAACTCTAATTTGCGATTTTTAGCACAGAGTAATTGTAATTGTAATGTAATTGAAAAATTTGAAGGAGTAATTGTAGTTGTAAATATAATTGAACAGATTTGATGTAATTGTTCAACTCTGTTTGTGTCACTTCGACTCCGCATGAACTTCAGGTTAAACGCCGCACACTTTCCTGAATTTTGACTGAAATACCTCCCTGGACTTTCCTGAAATTTTATTCTATCAAATGTAAAACAACCCTACGCAATTTGAAGAGACACACAGTTAGAATGCCGATCATCGCGTGTATGCCTGCATGAAGTCTGCATGAGGTCTGTATGAGGTCTACTTTATGTTGAAGTTATTGCATGCATGCACTGCAACAATCAAGGCGAGTAGACACCTTCCGTAATAACATAACAGCGCAACAAAGCTTCACGTATTTGTGGTGAACGTAAAATGAAAACTGACAAACCAAGCTACTGTAGGTAATGTCAACTACACGAACAAAAACTGATACTAAAGAACAAGAAAAACGTTGACATAATCAAAAATGCGGTCACGTCATCCTTTGCTACGTACTAAGTACGAAGAGCTCGACAAATTTGTGAACTGCTCAAAAAATAGGTTGAAATCCACATACCCCAAGTCCAGTCAAAATCTTTTTACTGAGCTTTACATTGTCTCCATGTGACAAATGAACTAAAAGACCAGCAGGTCTCATTCCAACAGGCGGCGAGTCAGGCATTGTTCAGATGTATGAAGCAGGATGGTGGTGTTTTCTTCACACCATGTCTTTTCAGAAACTGAGTTGGATTAAACAAACTTATACCTGGTTAAATAACATGATAAGCAGGTTTTTTTCAGGGTTTGGTTTAAGAGAACACCAAGAAATTTTATGAGGCCGCATTTTTTTAGCAAAATGTTCAAAATAATTCCTAAACGTATTGTTTATTACAGTATTGGCAGTCACAGCGCACAATTAGTACTACTGTATTTACAAAAATTACAGCACAAATTTTTCAATTTCAACTTCATTAAACAGCTCTTGTTCATAAGTAAAAGCATCGGTTTCTTCCTCGTCATCTGCAAATTCTACGGTCTTTAGTGCTCGCTCTGTCACCAGGCGCGTAGCCAGAGGGGGGCAATGGGGGCAATTGCCCCCTCCAATTCCGAGAGTTGCACCAAAAATTTTCAGGGCAATCAAGTTTTTGATGTGTAAGCCAAAGAAATATTTCAGGGCAAATCACCGAAAATGCTTGCGGAACCTACTGCATAATTTAGTCGAACCTAATCAAAGTACTAGGGTTCACCAATTGTCCATGATTAATCAAACGTTCTTTACATGGGCGTCGGAAAATTTTATCCAGGGGGGGAAATAGTAGAATATTCCAGGTGAAGCCAAGGAGTTTCGTAGGGTGGACAAAAATGGTGAAATTTCATTTTTCCACTCCCAAGTATGTAAACAACCTTTTTGCTAAAAATATAATAGGAAAATGTCAAATTTAAAAATGCAGGGAGGGGCCTAGGCCCCTTTCTACCCCTCCCCTTTCGATGCCCATGGTTGTATAGTGTAAATGTTGGGGATTCATGTCATGGCTGATATTTTCCTGAAGTTTAAGCTCCGTACAGAAGTTTGTGATAATGAAATACGATCTTGTATCTAATCGCTTGTAATCACTAACCAAAGTAAAACAAGGAGAACACTTTTCTCAGCTGTTTCTGAAGTACCAACTTGCTGAATCTGACCTAATGGTGATGTAAACTTAATTTCAAGCCCATTGCAAAAATTCAGTTTGGTAACTCTGGCGTTCTACAAATACTATGCATCTTACCCTTGTCTGCAGCATCAGCCGTAGCCTGAAATGTAAATCGTATATTCTTGTTTTTGTACAGTTTTAAACTAAATAGCGGTGATGTACGTTTTATATGCCTTGAAGCTCAAACTTCGGTTGAGAAGAAATCCAGTTTCAAAGCATTTTTTATTACGCAAATAGGCCATACACTAGGGTTCTCAAATTCAAATTGTTTCGAGGGCGAAACGAGGACTTAAAACAAACAGGGCCGCATTATGACTATCCTAGGGCCGCATTATGTCGCTGACGCAACAAAGGCGGTACCTGAGCCTTACTAGAAACAGCTTTTACATCTTTTTTCCGGCGAATGGTATTGTGAGTTATAGGGAGTTTATCTCTAGCCCTTTCTACGTTCGTTTTAAATTAACTTGTTGACTCGCGGGCTTGGCGCTTTTAAACATCGATGATAAACTAAATAACATGTTAATTATTTCAAAATTCCCGAAAAGTATCGCGGGCCGCACAAAATGCCCTGCCGGGTTGCGTGTTTGAGACCTCTGTCACAGACAATGTTTATCAATTACAGTATTCTTTCTAGATATTTAGTTGTTACGATTAAAAACTACATTGTAACGTTAATCACAATCATGCTGAGCGTTACCGTTTTCATCAGTGATTTCATGTTAACTTTCCGACGAGAAAAAAAGCTTGGGTCAAGTAATCACAGTCCAACCTGTGCATAGTATAAAAGTGTTACAACTTTCATCTAATGCCACCCTACCCTACTGTAAACGTGAAACCATTCCCCTGCAACGGGTAGACTCAGCAGCAAAATCTAACGTAAGTAGGAAGATGGTTTTCATTTTGGAAATGCAGAGGACATTGAGACTGCCATTACTTACAGATAGCTTGCAATCTGTTTCATCGATAAAGTGCATGCAACTAAAATGAAAAAAATAACTTTTTTCCCAGTCAATTGGATTTTTTATTTAAACACTTACGGATTTAAAAAAATTCAACCAGTTACGCTAGAATGGCTAGATCAGCAGTTCCCAGACTTTTTTGAGCGCTACCCAAATCTGAATGTGGTGAACACGCCTCAAACAACAACCCAAGCCTCAAACAACTTATGAAAAAGAGAAAAAAAAGATTGTATCGGTGATTTTTGGCAGCAGCCTCGCAGATGCCAAGTTCTTTTTTGATGTCAGCATTCCACTCTTTTCTGAAGTACCTATACGCTACAGACAAAGACAAAGAGTGATAATGTTGAAAATACACAACTGCAGTTTGGATCGCCTCGGCACAGCCCATTTTTTGACCCTTCGTCACCCTTGTTTGGGTTTCGACCGATACTGGGCTAGATCAGCTAACCCACTGTTGCGTTAAATTGCGGCGACAAGTAGCCGATTTCTTAACTTTACTGCGGGGCCATTGTGAGAGGATTGTGGCTTCGTTTTCACAAACGCACAACCATCATCACACTTTGTGTAGACTGCGTGGGTCAAACATATGCACGTTTGCTTAGAGGACATGTGTAACTTTTGCATTTCATAGCATCTAATGACATAAAAAATTGAAACATTTTTGCAAACGCGTTGAGGCATTCTAGCCTTTACGTTATCAGCTGCATACGTCAACCAGTCGCTCAAGAATTGGATAAGATCCACGTCTTATATGTGCGCAGATTTTGTAGACCAACTGCGGGAGTCAGTGTCTAGAGCAATGTTACTTAAACTGGGTTCGATCGAACCCCTAGGGTTCGACGGAGCCGTTTAAGGAGTTCGACGAAGGTCATCTGAAACATGTAACCCACTTTTACTTCCTGTTATATTAGGAAAAAATAGGGTTCCACACAAGCTTGGAAAATGACGTAAGGGTCCGGCGTGCTTGTAAAGGTTACAAACCACTGGTCTGAGACAAAGTCGCTACTCGGCTTCGATTAAACGTGTGTTGGTGTACATCGGAAGTGTGTAGGTTAAATATAAAAATGCAATCATAATGGCGCCCACAATGACAAATGCAACATGGGCTGCATAAGCATACTGCAGATTTTGCACTTAACATGGAGATTTTCGCAAGCGCTCTTGCATTAAAGTTTTACGAGCATTAAAGTTTTACTTGCATTAAAGTTCTTGCATTAAAGTTTTACTTTAAAGTTCTTGCATTAAAGTTTTAAAGTTCTGCAAGAACTTTAAAGTTCTTGCATTAAAGTTTTACGAGCAAATGGTGGATTTCGTCCAAAACAGAAGCTCGGAACCTTTAGTAAAAACAAACTTTTAAAATTTTCCAATTCAACGAAAATAGATTGTGTATTTGTCGGCTTAAATCTGAACATATTGTTCAGAACAAAAGCGCCAGAAAAATGTACTTTTTATGGATAATGCTTCAAAGACAAGGGGCATTAAACAATCAAATTTTGAGACTTGGCTGTTGTTTGCCCCCCCCTATCAAAATTCCTGTCTACGTGCCTGTCTGTCACTCCCCGTTTATTCTTTGCTTTTATCCATTTCAGCCACAAATCTGAGCAATCACAAGAGCGCCCTCAACCCTCTTTATTAAGCTGCTCTGTAGCCATAGTCTCGTGCCACGGGGAGCTTTGATGGGCTTATCACCCCAAGCAAAGCTCCAAGCCCCTCCAAATTGAAATATGAAACACTATTAAATCAGTGGAATTTTTGTCAATTTTTAGAATGTCAATCCCCTTGCACAATCGTAAGGCCCCCCCCCTATTGAAGACTTTTTGGCGACGGTTCTGTCACTGGACCGTTCATAGAAACTTTTATGAGAACATTCAGAGTCACATCAAACAGCCGGTTTCGTTGCTTGGTTTTAACACGGCACAGAGTTGAAAATCTTTGCTCTGGCCAGGTTGTGACAAGTGGAATGGACAGTGCATTGCAGCAATCATGGTTGTCTCGTCGAACATACTAGCCCAGCATGAGCTCTGCTTGACATCAGAAACAATGCGATCACTCAAATATTCCGATATGAGCAAAATGCACTCGGTTACTACCACAGAACTGGTATGGCGGAGGCCGCAAAACCGAGAATTTTGGCCGGTGCAGTCCGTTACGGTTTGCAAGTAGGCTATTTTTCAATTCGCTATCTCTTCTTTCAAAGTAAACCAGATGTACGCGCTCAGCTACTGTGTTAACTTTATCTGAAATGAGATCCTGATGAATAGCATAAAATAGTGAAATGCGTTGAGTTTTCTCCAGGCTGTTGGCTTTTTGAGGTTGATCAGAACTGAGATGATTATCCTGGCAGTAAGGGCGTGGAGGCCTGGAAGGCTCGGTAGCGTAAATATTAACATTCTTTCCTCGACCGGTGGTAAGTGCTGGATGCTAAAAGCATAGCAAACATATTATGCCACCGCTAGCATGCAAAGTGAACACATTCATTTGTAGGGGTTCGTCATCAAAACCTTTCACCTGAATCCATGATTGAAAAGTCTTATCGTCAGAGGCCGCTGACTAACTGTTAGTTGAATCTGACGATATTTTGAGATTCTTAGAGTTGAATGCTGTTCTTCCGGAAAACAGAATCGAAAGAACTGCGCAGTCACTGCTGCTGGCGTTTGCACTTTCTGGTTGGCTAACAGCAAGAAATTTGTTTAGGCTTACCACAAAAATATTGCTTTACGCTTGGATGGCTAGCTTTACGTTTTTGCTGTGACATTATCTTCTGAAAATGCCCACACAAGAAAGTAAATGTGTAAAATCTGGAAAAGGCTTGCCTTGCTGAAACGTTTGACACCGTGGAAAATGCTTATCTTCATAAAAGCGACAGACTCAGTGGCATTCAAAGCGTTAAATATTACGTAACATAATTATCTCATAAATGCTGTCAAATTATTATTAATTGTTGCGTAGCATCGAACTTCAAAGATGATTATGTTGAATAGGCGGGGTTATTGTCTGTATTGCACTTAATTGGTGTGACGCGAGTCGGTTTTGGACGTTAATTGAAGCAACAATTCAATCTCAGCTAAAACTTCTTGTGGTTGTCCACATTTAATGTTGAAGCACCAGTTTTATGGGTCCGCACAAGAAATTTATGGGACCTTTTTGGACTCATGAAACGCTTTAAAAAAAACTGATTACAAGTTTTCAAAGTTTGTAAAATCCTCAATACGATTTTAAAAATATAGTGGAAAAAACTGTAAGCGAAAAACACGGATTCACTGAAGAGCTTCGCACTGCGAAAGGTTTCGAAAACATGCATCAACAAGTAGCTTCCAATCCATAAAACACACCAGGGACAACGGAGCAGCGGATGGTCAGGGGCAGTGAAATGTTGAGGGCAATGAAAACTAGTAAAATCAAAAAATCGTTACCAATTATGCTTGTTTCTATTCAGCAACAATGTTGACCTAAGTAAACCTTTCAAGAAATCCTGCCAGGGGGAGGACCAAGTGAAGGCACCGGTCATCCTCCTTTGCACAAATGGGGTATGGACTCCTCTGCGACCTGTTAGTGTGGCGCAGAAGAACAAATCGTCGACCATGTTGCCCTCCAATGTCCAATCCATCGACCTCCATATGGACTGCATGGCCTGACGGTTCATGATGATGACACAATTTAATATCTCCTCAACACCTGCCCCGAGATCTAGTGGGACCAAGCAGTTGATAGTAACAACTGGCTCAAACGATGAAGAAGAAGCACTCATACCGTATAGTAAATCACCGCTATACGCAGTTAATTCCTAAAAACTCCAGATTTTCAGAAGAAAAACCAGAAAGGCATTGAAAAGCCCAGATCTGGAGGCAAAACCCCAGGTTCGGCATCACTGTCCAAAATATTTTGAAAGTAACAAGACAGTAACGCAACTTATAGAACAGGTCAATGTGACGTAATAATATTTTCCAACAATGCTATTCACAACAATACAATCAAGCAATATCCGGAAATTGCTGCAATTTGACCTCATTGCTTGAGTGCTCCTATAATGTTGAAAATAACTTAAAATACTCTAGTTTTCAAATCACAGTAGTCTAATGTAAATGTACTGTGTTGAAATTCTCCGCTTAATTATTATGACAAATTTAGTAAAATAATGACTTCATGAACTTAAAAAATTAGATACATACAATCAGGGGTGGATATCAGGGCAGGCGAACGGGGCGGTCGGGTCGGGCTTCCTTTTCAGAGATGCCAAAAGAGGCCCCCACCTTTGAGAGTTTCGTACTTAGTGTTGCATTGATTTGTTAAAAAGCTTATTAATCACTTCAGAGCCACATTTAAGCTCAGAAGGATGTCATACGATACGACGTTTGTCAAAATAAGCAAAAATTGTGCAAATGTACCGAAAGGGGACCCTCAACAACATTAACGTGTAGAGAAAAAACAATTTAAAATAAAATGATTTCAAACAATTTGCAATGTGAAATGTGTAATGGACTTTCATGTAGAAGGGAATTCCCAGACAAAAAGAAAAATTGCTTTCAACTTGCTTTCAAACTTGCTTTCAGCGAATGAAGTTTCTGTATGTATAAAATGTAGGGCCTCCTTTCTGAGAGTTTGCCTCTGGCAACTAAATTCTAATACCCACCCTTACATATAACAAAGAACAAACTTAACACAAAGGACGATGGAACCTACAAAAGCGCAGGACCGGAGCAATTGCTACATTTGCTGCTGTTGTTAATCCGGCACTGGTGGTCAATGTGCACGCAACCATTCGTTTTAGGAATTGGCGTTTCCTAACTCGTGATTGTTTTCGTTCTTTGCGTTCGGGCTGGTTTGTACTGTCAAGTGTCAACCGGTCATTTGCGCCAAGGGAGCTTCACCGTGTGTGTTGTCGGGCACAGATACCATGAGCTGACCTCGTTTCGCCAGTCGAAGTTTGGTTCTGCGGCGTGGGCCAGGGTTGTCAAATTGGCTTTTTTGAAGCCACATGTTGAAATTCTCGCTTTTATGAACGCCTTTGGCTTTTTTGGAAATCAACAAAATCCAGAAATATTACGGCTTTTTTCAGTCGGAAAAGCTTGGCTCTGGCAAAACATTGTCTGATCTACATATTCATTACAAATCTCTTCTGACGAGAGTCTATGAACATGCAGGGTGTAAAGAATATTGCACATATTTTACTGTTGCCCTAAAAAGTATCAATGTTGTTAATAAGAAATAAATGTACGACAGTGTAATTATGGGGAAAGAAAATGCTTCTGAAGAGTGAAATTGTATTATATCGATGTTTCTGGCGAGTTTTAATGTCTATTTTCTGTTTGGTTATGCATGTTTTATGCGTATATGCCTTAAAACTGCTATCTGTTTTTCATGGGACAAGGTTTGTTTTTTTGGTGAAGGCAGGTTGGCAACCCTGGCATGGACACCACTAGAGTTTGGAGAAACCAGTAGTTCTGCATGCAACGACGACCTTCCTCACAAGCAACCTCTACGCTGACAAAACCAAAACCCCTACACTGGCTCCCAGACCGGGAAGCCCTAAATTGTTTTGGTCAAGGTTTCAAATAGTTTGGGAGATATATAGCTTGAGGCTGACAACCAAATCACCATTGCAATGAGTGTAATTATACCAACAGTATATTATTCGTCTGTTTGTCACAACAGCAATTACGCACTAACTTCGTGCTTAGTTCAGTGTTCACGATGAACAGTTTATCAACAACACCAACTGTTTCAACAACCCAATCAGCATTGAAATGTTAGTACAGTAGTTTCTAGTTTTGTATCAGCTGGGAACGTAACAGCCTATTTCAGCGTTATCAATGTTTGTCAGCAAAATTAAATAGAAATAAAAATCCGGTTGACAAAGTGCAGAGTTTATCAGATCTTTGAGCCTGCTGCACTTAATGTTAAAGCGTCGTTTTCTCTGTGCTCAAAACACCCGCTCGCCTGCCTGCTGACAACAGCATCTAAATTTCACGCTGGCCCTTTCGCCATTTTACGAAATCAAACTGTTAACCAGCCACTGCAACGCAGAACGTCTATCAGAGCCTATGTGGAAAGCTGTGAATAATTAAAATAATTCCAGCTCAAGACTACCAGCCTTTGCTGCAGCTGAACAGATTGGTAGAGCATCACACCTGCGCACTGCACCCAGCCTTCTCTTTGCTGCTGGTTGCACGTCACGTCCTGCAGTGTGAGTAAATATCACGGTTGGCTGCACTGTTAGAAACGTGTACGCTCAACCGAAGCCGCCTGGAGACATGGTGCTGGCCTCGGCTTAACCTCGAGATCACCATTTCAAGTCAAATGCAGTCTGGTGTGTTTACGCCGTTCGCAGACAAATGCGCAGAATCATTTGGGACACTGGCGTAGCATTACGATAATTTGCTGCCTTTGGAAACTCAGAATTGCTTTTGTACTTCGCGGTACTATGTTTGAAATACATAAATGTAGTTCCATCCACTTTCAATCTCACTCGTCTTGTCAATGTGTGTTTATAATTCCACACAAATGCATAAATACTGTTATTGTGTCTATTTGCAAAAATAAGAATTGATGGTGACATAAGTGGCGCTGGTAATTACAAACATGTTGTTCTCGCAGCAATTATCTCCAAATTAATTTGGCATTACATTTATTCCCGCACGTTGCCACTATAGTGGACACATTAGTGCTTTAATGTTTCGTGCATTCTTACTGCGTAATTCCCAGTAATATTCCATTCGTGATTCAACGTGATGTACTTGTTTGCGAACAGTCCGACCGTCGACATGTTAG
>Ga0210059_1016249_pt1 | contig 10762 bp, 5 predicted proteins | sample Ectturendosymbi2_FD_188042 | JGI IMG/M metagenome (GOLD analysis project Ga0210059, IMG submission 188042) | Ecteinascidia turbinata endosymbiont from Florida, USA - Sample 2 (SPAdes) (version 2) | ecosystem: Host-associated > Tunicates > Ascidians > Unclassified | place: Key West, Florida... | reverse complement strand
ACGGGGGTCTAGCCCCCTTAACCCCCCCTGCGCATGATAATGCACAGAAAACCACTTACAATTTTCGTTTCCAACTTTGCGCTGGAAAATTGTGTAGGCTTATAACATTGCAGTCGTCTGGTGTACTAGCCACCTGCAGGAAAACATGCTTTCCTCAGATCGTTTTACTTCAATACAAGGCAAAACCGTATCTTGGCTTCAGAATTTAGGGTGTCATGGCAAAATTTTAGGGTGTCATGTTCACACCCAAAAACGGCTTAAAAAACACTGTGACCATGTACGCTGAAAAATGTCGAAGTCAATTTACGATCAACAGCTCCCAGTGCCTTGTGTGAAGGAAACCGTGATGGAAAGTTGTGGATCCTCTGAACGTTGCTGAGCAGTAAGCTATAGGCAACTGTGCTGTGTGAGTGACGGTAGGCACTCAAAAACAAATGTACTTTACCCTCAGTTCCGTGTGGTTCGGTTGACATTAAACCAAATGACCGCGACCAAAATGCACAAACATCTAGTCGGGTTTATCAGTACTTACGCGAGAGCCAACTTTGCTCAGGGGTGTATCCAGAGGGGGGCGATCGCCCCCACACCAAAATGTACGAAAGTAACTTTCATCATGATTTCGTACAATTCGGATGACAGCATTCGCGATACAAGGCCATCGTGCAGTCCACTGTTTTGTCACAGCAGTGTTGTGAACTATACTTCATCTCTCTTACAGTAGTGAACCCGTAATGAGACTTGACTGCCATATATTACTGAAATCTCACCCCCCTAAACTTATTGGCTGGATCCGCCCCGGTGTCTTAGCCGTTTGCCATTAATGACGTACTTAGCAAACAATGGCTTTTTGCTTGCAAGCGACAGCGTTGGGATTGCGACCATATATTGGTGGAGGGTCAAGAGCTCTTGTTTGCTTTGTTCAGGAAATCTCTCAATTGTAAAAATCAACAAAAGTTTATTGTCTATAATACGATCCGTGCTGACATTCGTGCAGAATCATGTTTAAGCCGAATAATGCAGGCTGAAGAAAACGATGTCGCTTGAAAGTATTGCATTCGTTTCAAACGCTGCAGGAGTAGGCTTTTTTCTTATAAATAAACATATTGCATGCTTCCGAAAATGTTAGAAATTGCAATCAGGAATGCCTTTCCAAAGTTGAACTTCCTGAGTAAACGAGGCACGGAAATGCTTTTTTACAAAAGAATATCAGTCTCTGCATTTTCTCGAGGAGTAAGTGGAGCATAATTATAAGGCGATTTGCGCGAATGATACCACAACCAATAACCTGGCAGAGTGTAAAAAAAGTGATGAATTTACGAAGATTGCATTCATTGAAAGGTTCGGTTCACTACTACACTAAAGTAAAGAACAAGCCCTTGCATCGTCACAAGTCCTTGCAGCTCTTCTGGTCCAGCGCTAAGTTTATCAATAAAATAATACAGGGCGCAATTGAACTGAAAACGTCAGAACTGAAAAACTGAACGTTGTTGTGGCAGGTTTAAACGAAAAACTTCAAAGAACGCCTGATATACGAATGGCAGCAATTGTCGCAAAATATTGCTTTGTAACTGAAATCACGGTTGATCTAAAGATGAAAACGTTATAAGTGAGTCGCTATCGCTTCACATGCTGCGTCAATCGGGAAGCAATCGTTTTGATTTGCTCTTTTCAGATAGCAAGTCGCAATTCATGCTGCGATGCTATATGCTTGTGTCGAATACACTCATGAAGTTTTTCAACGTCAGAACGCTTCCCTGCATTGCAATGCGCCCGGCTGCATAGGCGGTGAGCGTAGATTGTTGCTGGGTCACCACCTCCCTCCATAGTTGCGACGTCAGCGTTAATTTTACGTCAAATGTGGGGGTAGCACCAGAGTGTCCGGATGTCAATTCCACGACACAGTTCCTGAGAGCGTATCGATACCATTTGCCCATGTCGGTAAATGCAATAACAACGGTTATCAACGTCGTCGCATCGCAGCGCTCAGCAATGACGCGGTGCAGCATAGCAGTCATGACGACGTCCATGTCGGATCTCATTGCACTGTTTATCACCAAACCTTTTATTACTTCAGGCTCTTTGACGAGTTCCACTTCCCTTGCGCAAGTAAGGTAGTAGTTTCTTGCGTTCGCGCTCACACACGTGGTAGCAAGTGCTCTGAGAGATTCAACTTTTAACTTTTTGGCTTCTTTCATTTCATCGTAGCTCGCCTTGTCGTCAAGCTCAAGCACCATTGATGAAAGCTCTAAAGCCCACTGCAGTTCATCCACTAAGTGAGATCCAGTCACTTTTTGATGATCAAGAGACGATGACAAACTTCGTCTAATCTCATCAAGAAGTTTTTCTACACCCTCGGCACCAAGCGTTCTCGACCATCTCTCTGCTCGCTTACGTCTGGTTAGCGGAAACAAGTTTACAGGATCACCGTCAAACCATCCAAAAACAGAGTCGTAAACTCCTCGAACTGACCAAGCCACTGTTCCGTAGAACTCCTGCAAGAATGGGTGAGACGCAAGAGTGACCGGAAGTTTCACGCGATCAACAATCTCATCTGCTGTGAGGCCCTTGTTCATGAGTCTGATAGTTTGATCATGCACGAATTGAATTGCGTCGCGATAATACGTAACTGTGTCGTATATTTTTTGCTCTCCAACAATCGGTCGGGTGTGAGAAGGCACCATATACTCGGCCTTCAACTCACGAACCTTGTCCAAACTTTGGAACCACTTTCTGCAGCTCCGAGGTGTTGTGCCTCGTATGGCGTAGAGATTGGGAAACGCTTCGTAGATGTTATCAGCAGGAAGAACAAGACGTTTTTCTGGGATCCAGATGGTGGTTTGGTCATCTGTTTCTCCTGGTGTGTGCAGAAGCTGGAACGTTATACCTAAAAAAAATCATTAATTTTTACGATTTGATCGCAAAAATCAGAGACTACGGGAAGATTTTTCATTGAGAATGTTCTATGTATGTTGGCAGAGTCAACAGTGATCGTTAAACCTAAGATTTAGCGTTTTATCTTTCTAGTTAATCCTTCTTTCATTGATGACTGGAAGTGATCTTGTTGCACACAAGGTCAAGAATTTTTAAAGTTTGCAAACAAATGAATTGGTGTGTTTGATGTCATCAGCATTTATCAGAATGCTACTTCCTAGTACAAGACGTGAACAACAAACGTTAAGGTTTCTTTCAGATCTTTCCACTGCACACGACGTTGACTCAGATCAAAACGATGTGACAAAACGGTTGACGTACAGCAATTTTTCTTGCCTGCAGCGACGTTCTCAACCTGTGACCCACTTCAATGAGACCAACACCACGCGTGAATGCGTGATTACATGAACAGTAACCACTTGGTGCTAGTTTGAAAATTTTGCCAATTTGAAGATCTGTTACTGAACTGCAGTTTTGTTCCGTTTCAGTCGTGTTCAGGCATTTTTGTTTGAAGATCCGAAACCATGCGCCACGTTCAATCACACTTTTGAATGTATAAAGTTTTTAATTGAAGAGTGATGCTTGCGTTGTTGCATCAATTTTGCATCGAAAACGCGAAGTGTTTTTGGCACTTTGATAAACTTCAGTCATTTTCGTGACTTCACCGTTTTCATCATATACAGGAACTAAATACCGATCACTGACCTGCTACAGTGTACGTAGCGGTGTTGTCGTAAGTGTGAGTGGGGTGAACGGGATCCACGAAACCATCAGAGTTTAAAACGAGTCGATATCCAATGCCAGAGTTAATGTGCTCACTGCCAGGTTTCAGAGTCGGTCCGAATTGACGATTTCCCCTTCGAGAGTTTGCATCTTTTGTAAGCACTATAAAGCAGATGCCATTCTGTTACACAAAATAAGATGTTGAATGTAATAAATTTTGAAGAATCTTCTCTGATACGTGTGTGAAACTTAGCAACCAGCTTATTCAAACGACACAAAGCATTTTTTTTTCACCACCATTATAGCCATGTCCCCAAAGTTGGCCTGTTTGACCGTTACTATTGTTTCCTCCCCATAGCTCACCTCAATCCACAACCATAACACCTCAGAGGTCACGTTGTTTACGAAACAAGTTGTAGATTATAATATACGCGGAAAAATAAATGCCGCTCTTAAATATGGGATCCATATTCACAGGCATACAAAATTATTGCTTCGTCATGAATTAAATGTTGGTTATACCACACGATGACAAGAACACGTCCTTTCACATCAAACTTGTTCAAAAGTTATAGAGTAGGTGTTAATAGTTGATAAACACAATCAACACTGGAAGGAGGAGCAAAACACTCAAACAGCGCCACCAGCTATAACTTCATTCGCTCATCGTCATTGTATTTGAGTGTTTTGTCCAAGTGTACGTGTGTTGCAAAGTATACCAGATGTGAGTCAGGCTTATGCAGAATCGCATGGAATTATTTTCAACTGCAGCAAAACTGTTTGTATGACGTTTAAGGCTAATAGTGCAAAAAGAAGAAGCACAGTCACCCCATTACAGACACTGGGTGGTCAAAATGTAAAAGCTGTTAAACACGACAAATATTTGGGGATTGTACTGAAAACTGAGCTCTCAGATGACAAAAACATTCAGAGACAACTGCGATATCAATATTGTGCCGCAAACAAGCTGCGAGCCTCTTTTTCCCGATGTTCAATTGCAGTTAAAAATATACTTCTCGTTTGTGTACGCCCATGTATGCATCACAATTATGGTGTAATTTCAAAAAGTCATGCATGCAGAGATTGCGTATGGCCTATAACTTTGGATGCAGAGCTCTGTACAACCTACCCTGGAGAGCGAGTGTTAGTAGTCATCAGGTTCAATGCAACATTCCTACCTTTGAGGCTGTATTAAAAAAAATGTGTACCTGTTTTTCGAAGATGAAGGAACTCTAACAACGTACGGTTGCGTGTTTTGATGCAGTCTGATTTTTTATACTTTATATTCGTCCTTATTCTGTGAACACTACAATCGCATTTTACTTTGTGACTGAGTGCTCGAACATTGCAGTGTTTTTTTGTTTGAGGGGGCATTTTACTTCGTGCCTGAGTGCTCGAAGATTGCAGTGTTTTTTCGTTTGAGGGTGTGTCATGCCACAGCGCATTCGTACTTTACCTGGCCTTGACCATTTAGTGTTAAGAATGTGTCTGTAACCCTGTGGTTCTGCCTCCAACGCCGTTGTAAAACGTTCTATTAAGGAATTGTCTGTAACCCTGCGATTTAGTCTCCAATGCCGTTGTGAAACGTTCTGTTTTGTCTGTTTTTGTCAACCTGCGTTGTGCAGAGAGTGCATGTTTGTACTATGGACTTCGTGTCTGCTTGCAAATAAATTCATTCATAAAACATTTTTCCAAGGGGGCGAACAATTTTCCTGCGCACCCTATATGCACTTTCCTCGCCAGACAAAGCCATTTCAGCCATCTCAGTCAAACGTCCTTTGCGCAAAGGAAAGAGATGACATTCGACCGCAGACGAAAAACGTTAGGGCCCCAGTTGTTTGATTTATATTGCCCCTACTCCCAAAATCTCATAAAAAGTTTTTGCATGCAATCACGGTAAATAGTCAAGGCTAGCTTAATCCTTTTTCTCGTATCGTTGGTTTCTCCCAAATGCATTATCATATCATCTCCTATGACACCTAGGCATTGGCGATGAAGATTTCGCTGGGGCGGCGATAGTCCAGTGGTAGTGTCCGCCTCTCAGTTGGAAGATTGTGTGTCCAATTCGCAAACACTGAGTGACTCGCCGTGGTTCTCTTAGGGCAAGTTCGTTAGCCTAAACTGCCCCGGTAAGAACCATATTTCAGGCGCTGGCATGCCGCTAGTTGCTGTCGCCAAAATTATGAAAAAGCATTTCTTGGCACATCTCATGCTATTTTTTAATGTTCAGTGGGATATTTTCAATAACTGCCACAAGCTGTAGCCCAGTCATTAGGTGGGTCTATCAACATTAAGTTTTGGCTGTTGAAGTGAAGAACTTTGCAAAGATAACTTTTCTCAGTTTCAATACAACGGCTGTTTTTCTGCATGACGTAATGGTGCCAGAAAATGACGTTCTTGAGGCTGGGTAGTGCAGTTGTGGTGTATTTTCGTGGATAACTTTGAGGTCAGATTGTATGTTTCAACTGCAAGTGGAGTGAATAAGAGCCAGCCGATAGGCAACGTGGTTTTCCTTAAGTCGCCTTTGTTCAACGGTGCACTTTAAACATTGGTAGTCATAGAAAAAGTTATTGCTCTCATTTTGATGAATTTGAGGCAAGAACCTTAGCCTGAAAATCTAACGTAAGGGTAAAGGATATGTTTAGATATGATTGTGGTTAACGCTTTTATCAAAAAGAGTGTTAATCGAAATTGTTGTGCAGCTTGGCAATGGCTGCACTGAATAAAGTTGTTCATCACAATAACCGTCGAACATAAGACGTTGTTGTAATCACTGCTGAGCATCCAAAAGGCCTATGTCCCAGCTGGCATAGTTTGGTAATACAGTTTTCGAAATAGACGTCTGCTGGTAACCAGTCCCGTCGCCACGGGGGTTTTGGTGGGCTTAGCCCCCTGAAAGAGCTACAAGTCCCCCAAAATTGAAGTATAAAACACTATGAATCAGTGGATTTTTTGTCAAATTTTAGAATGTCAGTCCCTCCTGCGCAAACGTAGTCTCCCAACTAAAAACCTTCGAACAAAGGCAAGGAATAACACTATGCACGTGTAATTGGAAGTGGTCCAACACAACAGCTAGACCAAGTGCGCGATGAAGACTGCAAGCAAGCGCTTCTCAACCATAGCCTGTTTTATACCTGTTGAAAATATTTTTTCAAAATGTGTCCCTGCACAAATAGAGGGCTCAGGGCAAGTGCCCACAGAGCTAACGTTTGAAGTCTTCTATATATTCTAAGAGGATGAAACCACTACCGAAACGTTAAATGAACAATGAAACGTTCTTTACATCACCGAGATCATATTATCAGATTGATTATATAGCCTGATACACGCAGTATATACACTATTTTTTGTTAAAGACGGGGATACTGCACGAAATTTTAACATACATAAATGTTTACATTTGCAAAATAGGTATGCCGCCATCAAATCCCTTATTTTTTACGTTTGATCCCCTGGAATGAGTAAACTATTAAAATGTCATGCGGTGAGCTTACCGGAGATTTAAACACCAACAGGGAGGAAACTTTGACGAAACATGTGGGGTTCATATATGCCTATGCAAAGAAAGCAAAAAATAGAATTATTAATGATGAGAAAGGTGGCAACAAGCAGAAAAAGCAAGAATAATAATCGACAATAAAAAAAAAGACACTTTTCAGTTTCTTAGTGTTTGATAGCGATTTTGAAGATGCTTTATTATCTTTTTAAATAAGCACGAAACATGAACTTCCATTTGAAATTTTTGTCAGCAAATTTGAGGGGTGGAAAGGGCAGCACTTTTATGGTCGGTCCCGGGCGGCACTTAGCCTCGCTACGCCACTGAGCATATGTATTCATTCCGATGCACGCTTTTACGAATTTCAATCGTTGCATCACAGTTTATTTGGAGATTTATTTCGTCGGAAAGTTTCATTACAACAACAGCTTTTCGTATTTGATTACAGAAAGCTCGTTACTCGTCGCCTCAACACTTATAGACCATTTTCGTACATACACTGCTGCATAGTCTTCGGTACTACAGTAACTTACTTTTAAAGTCATTAGGTGATCTTGCTACATACTCTGACGAAGTAATGCACAAAAGCAGTCAATGCGGCAAGACTTACTCCAGTCATTCATAATTCGCATAGTACTTGAATGCATGAATATCTTAACGTCGTCTGAGTTTGCCAAATCCAGCACACGCTTCAACCCATTAATGTGATCTAAACACAAAATAAATATTCTTATATCTCATGTCGGGCAACACATTTTTACGCTGCTGGAGTATTAGTAAAAAAGACACCCTGTTTCTGTAACATGTAGTAAGATTTTTAACTGCATGTCAGGTTCTTCAGTAGTGTTTCTGAATGTCAGTTTGTAATAAAATACATGTTTGTAGTCGACGCACTTTTTCGAGTTCTATTACACGATTGCAAAACAAGCACATTTGTACACATCTCTCTTAAATTAAAACCAACCACTGTATAAATTAAACGCATACGTGGATTAAAACCAACTGTTAAATATAACAAATTTTACCATTAAACACAAAAAACTTCACCTGAACAAAAGAAGCACAATTTTGCCAGGGCACAACTAGCACATTTTCACCTTAAAGTTACGCAACTTTTTATGAATAGATTAGAACCCCAGATGTACTCCACATACTTTTGACAACATTTAGTTATTCGAGTTGTCCAAGAAAAATTTTATTTTAACCTAAGTGAAAGTGAGTCACGACCACTGCTCTTAATGGCTTTTTTGTTACTTTCCGTAGATCGGCAAATGCTTCCTCCGCGCTCACGCGATTCTCCGTTGTGTCAACGATGATTATCCCATCAGTTCCTACGCACATAATATTGATCAGTTAGAATAATATCAAAACGTTTACCAAGTTTTCACCCAAATGCTAACCTTATGCATTGAGAAACGTAGGCTAAAACACCAACTGTTTTGAAAATAAACATTGCCAACACCGAAGCAGTAGAACCGTATTCGCCGACGCAGCTTGTGTGCTCTCTGCTCTTCCCTTTTATTTATATCAGGGTTTTTAAGGTGTTTTAGGGACTCGATTCGGATCCCTAGAATCAGCGAGAATTACCATCGGGTCCCAAGAATCAGAGAAATCGGTTCCCAACAGGTCGATATCGGGTACCTAATATTTTCCTTTAAAAATCCCTATCGGTCAACTTAAAGCCTCTTTACAGTGCTATGCAGCGGTGCTAAACATCAAATTAACCGTGGTAACGCCATCTATACGTTTGTTTTTTGCTGCCACCACATATCTGTGCTTGTGTCCTTTCATCTATCGTTGTGTTCTTGTTAACGCCACGTATGCGCAAGTTGTACTCTTTCATGTGCGGGTGTGAAGACATTAAACAATAATCATGGGCGTCCGCAGCGGGGGCAAAACGGGCATTTCCCCCCCTGGAAATTAGGCCTAAGAACCTAAATTTTCTAGAAAACATGAAGTCAGCAGCTCAATTTCGATTAATTGATTTAATTCTTGCAATGATCGTTTTATTTGCCGGTAAGACCCACACTGCACAAGAGCCAAGTTCACGGTCCTGGTGTCATTGCAGTAGTGAGCTTGCAGTTTACTTACGCTCCATTGCGTGGCTAAACTTGGGAATGGATTCTTCTGCTGTTTTGTCTCCATTGCGTAACAATAACAGGATTCACTTCAAGTTACGACAGTAAGCGTTTTGCTGCATGTTGCTGCTTGCTATTGAACGCAGATATCTTGGCAAATAATGCAGCGAGACAGTGACTGCTGATAGCGGTAAGGCACATAGTTTTAGACTGTGCGAAAAGAAGCCAGAGTGAATCTACGGCAATGCATCCAAACTTTGAAATACCCATTGCTAGTGTGAGACTGAGTGGACCAATGTGCCTGAGTGAATGGCTCCAGCGTGGGCCAGCTACTTTTTACCTACGGGCCATTTTACGAAAACGTGACAATTCGCGGGCCACTTCCAATAAAATCATGTATAAAACAACAGATTCACAACATTTAAAACTAAAAAACGGACGATACGTGAGTGGGTCATTGAAATTTTTACACAATAGCAAATAGCAATTTATTACAAATCTCTATCAGTGGGATGCCTGTACCACCACGGGGGGGGCTTTTGTGGGCTTACCCCGCAAACAAACACCAAGCCCCCAAAATTGAAATATGAAACACAATAAATCAATGGGATCTTTATGAAATTGTAAATATCAAGCCTACTGAAGACTTCTGGCGACAGTTCCGCCTGTAGTCGAGGCTTATCTGACGCTGTCGTTCCTTTAGCAATACCAGTGCTAAGTCGGAGAATATCGTCCAGTGTTTCGTCTGCCGTTTGATTTCTGTTTTTACTTTAGATGTAACTTGCTTCATCGTAGAAAATGTACGTAGCCTACTCTTACACATGTATGTGTTTCCAAACCTCGAGCGCATTTTTAGTGCGAAATCTTTCAGTTTGGGAAATCTATTTTTGCTGATTAATTTCCAGAAGCTATTTTCAGTCTTTAATACCGTCAGTATTGCAGCCTACCTTTTTAATAAAATATGTTGTGCTTGTTCTTTTTTCTACTGTACAGTAATTAAAATTGCCTAATTGCAGATACGGGGTATCAATTTGGTTTGATGGCTACTTTGAGAAGGTCGCGTTTAGCTGATAGATATAGACAGATTTATTTGGAGGTATTGAGTTCATTGCGCAAGATGAACTCTTCAAGACGACGAACGCCGGGTCACCGAAAAAACAGAGGTCATACAGTCAGGTGCCCCAGCGGAGGGTTAGGGGAGGGCCGTACCTTCTAATTTGATTGTAAAATAAATAAAACAAAAGCAATAATGGTACACAGAAAAGGAAGTATTCATTGTGCTTGTGCAGATGCACTTTGTCCAGCGAAAGCAATTCAACGAAACAAATGTAACCTCATACGCTTTTCAGCAAATTTCAAATTTGAAGTTTTTTCTGAATGCTTCCGCGGGCCACCTAAAACGCTGTGGCGGGCCACATGTGGCCCTCGGGCCTGTAGTTGGACCACATTGACTTCATCAAACCACGCTTATGCAGTCTTCTTTTAACACACTGCGTGGTGGTTATGTATGCAGGGCTGTGGAAATACACATAAG
>Ga0210059_1016248_pt1 | contig 10763 bp, 9 predicted proteins | sample Ectturendosymbi2_FD_188042 | JGI IMG/M metagenome (GOLD analysis project Ga0210059, IMG submission 188042) | Ecteinascidia turbinata endosymbiont from Florida, USA - Sample 2 (SPAdes) (version 2) | ecosystem: Host-associated > Tunicates > Ascidians > Unclassified | place: Key West, Florida... | reverse complement strand
AACATTTCCTTTTACAGACAATAAACAAGTATCTGTCACCTGGTGCAGCACACGCATTGATATCGGTAGTTGGTATGTACAGCTTTGATCCTACAGCATTCGCTCGTGAAACACACAAGCGTCGAAGGCAAATCATACTACCTGCCACCGACAATTTAAATGTGAGCAAAAGCTAAAGGGCTGCACCTGCTCGAAGTTATCCGAGGATATGTCGTCGTCGGTGAGCAGCTCGCCGTTGAATAAGACATTGACGGGACCGGTCAGGCCTGAACGGCTGTGAAACTCTTTGCCGAGTTTTCTGGATTCATCAAACTCCGATCTGAACATGCGCCGAAAAAGTTAGAAGTGCTGCATCAGCAACACACGTTCCAGGATTTAAAAAAAACATTTTGGCTTGGATCACAACCGAAGTTGGTACTGACCATTCCCGGCCAACCCGGTGTCGAGCGAGAAGCTGTTTCTTTATCGACCGACCCATACGACTGTTACGCCACAGAGCCGGGTTTCTAGTGCTGGCCGCCCCCTTTCACCCAAGAGGAAAATTTCGTCCGTGCCGTGTGAGTGCCGAAGACACGATCATTCAATTTTGAAAAATTATGTTTAAATATATCGACTTCAGTCACAGCTCCTTCACCAATACCATCAATGAACTGAAACTGGAAAAACAGACAGGCAGGTAACTCTAGAACGGGTACTGCACAATGCCTTAGCAAAGCAACTAAAAAAAATTCGAAAATAATTTTGCCACCCTGGAAATTCTGCCGCCCGAGGCTATAGCCTTGAAAGTGTATATGGGAAATCCGGGCCTGCCCAGACAGTATTACTATGTTGAACTAGACAGCGGCGAGAACTCTTGAAAAAAAAAGTCTCGCACACGTAATACTCCATGGATGTTAAAATTTGGACTACGCATCAAGCAGTTACGGGTTCTATGGCCAGAAGCATGCGCCTCTCGTATGATCCTGTTGCCATCACTGGTGAACACATCGGCAACGTGTTAAAATACGATGAGCATACGCATTCATTCAAATGAATTTTGCCATAAATGTTTTCGCTTCCTTACTCAATAGCAGTGTTGCGATCGGTAATGAAGGCCCGAGCGGCATGTGCGCAAAGACTCACACTGTGGCAACAAGCAACAATAGAGATCACCCGACGAGATCACTCTGTCATCGCTTGTTCGCTCCACGTACATAAATGTGCTATTGTTCGCGCACATCCTGTTCGTGGTGAATCGCACATTCAACGCCACGCCGACCGAGAGGTTGCAACAGTAGCCTTACTCAGGACCAAGAATGGCAGCGACATCAGCACTGGGGAACTTCTTCTTCAGTCTCTCTTGGATGTGCTCGACAGTGATGACGTCATTCTCTCCAAGCGACTTATAAATCTAAACGAAAGATAATTTAATTGCGACGCCGCAACACACCCAGTGCGGTTGTGAAACTTTAGAAAATGGAAAAAAAATCGAAGTTACATCAATCCTGTTCCGCAGCATTCTTCTACCATTAAGAAAAACTTCGCGCTTGAAAATATCCACGCTTCGGCAACAACGTGAACACGTCTTGCGTTTCAGGGCGAACGATCGCAACACTTCATTGAACAACAAGGTTTTCATCAAGCGAGATTGACAAAAAGCACGCGCCGTTCACCCCGGTTAAAAACGCAAAGGCCTTTTCCGCGTCGTCACTTTCTTCCTTTGCGTAGTTATACGCTCGTACTAACGCCACTCCTGCGTCGGTGAGGCCGTCTGCTTGAGGTGAGTCGTCGACCAGAAACGTGAAGCCTGAAGAAAATTTCAGTCAGGCTTTCGTTAGACGTCACCGGAACTTAAACGAAATATGGGAATTGTTACTTACAACTTACAAGCTTTACATACAATTTACAATAACACATTTACGGTTCAAAATCCTACGAGAGGGACAAAGAAAGATCCACTTTCACCATCTTCATGATCTCAACCACAGTTTTCTTGCTTTGAAACATAAGCTTGAGTCCCTACATTTTCAGGTGAAATTTGAAAATTAAGACTGTTCAGCCAACTTTGACAGGTTCGTAACAATTAAAGACAAGTAACTAGTCTTCACAAAGGCGAAGGGTTTGAATCCATCAGCAACTTTTTAATAGGAAATCGATTTCACGCAGCACTACGCATCTTCAGTCCTACAATCTGCAAGCATTGCTTACAAACAAGCTCAAGACCTTTTTCAGACACTGACAAACCAGGATGTTGTTGCTTCAAGTGTTGTGCGAAGGTAACAAACTTTAAGACATGTCTGCAATCTCACGAAAGTAAAACCTGGTTGATCTTCCAGCATGTCTGTGGTTGATTATCATGTACAAAGAAAACAAGCACAGCGTTACCTGCATTTTACTACAGACCTGACATCGTTGGGATAAATTTTATGACGCGACGTTCGCACATTACTTGCCCGAACTTCACATGTCCTTCAATGCACGCAACAACGATGACATGGCCGTGCAAGCAAACGAAACGGTGATGCAGGGCGTTCTCATATAGTTGCGGTCCAAGCGCTCGAGAGTACATACTCACCGATCCTGAGAGGTACATCATTTCCCCAAAATATTTCGGCTGCTTCCACCAAATATTGAGCATCCTCGTGCGTGGGATCGCAAACAATCAACAAGTGAAACATATTTTTACGAATTCTTCTCAAAGTGCCCGGAAACGCAGGCCGCAGCAATTCGTGCATGTTCGACGGCCATCTTTCGTATTTCTCATCGTTTTCGATATCGTTCACCCACTTTAAACCAATAAAAAATCTCTAGCTAAACAGGAAATGTATTATGGTAGAAACACCGGCACTTTTTGTGAGCAACAATCCGCCAGTCGTATTTAACTGTGAACTAAGAGTGGGTTAACCTGTTATTGATCGAATTCGCAGTCTTCCTTGATCCTATTCGAGGAACAGGACCGATATTTACTTGATACATTGCAATGCTTAATTTCAACAGCATTTACCACTTTGGCATTCACACTACCACACAAAAATTGTTTTTGTTATTATCAATCCCGGCTCTGGACCTGCGCGACAAAACAAGAGCCAAACACCTTGTGCACATGAAGAGTTTACTCCCTGTACCGGAAAATCCTATGTATACTGCGCTTTCACCCAATCAAACGCAATTAAGTTCGGCCTCTATCAGCGACAGATTAATGGATGATGGCCAACAAATTACAGAAGATCTTCTGTCATCCGGTACAGTTATAAAATCAACGCATGCACATAACACGACGTCCGACATACCAGAATGGACGGACTGCGGAGGTCGAGCATGTACGTTTCGGGCTGATCGGCGTTGACGTTCAACTTAACCAAAGTCTGTAAGTCGCTTCCTTTGAAATTCAACTTTCTCAATCCATTCACCAAACGACCTTCATTGCGTAGAAGATCAACTATCCTGAGAAGAGCCGGTCGTAAAATCGAACATCGCTCAGAAACGACGCAGTGCTTCGAATGGCAAGCCAGTTGCAAACGCAAAAAAAAACTTTATTTTGCGTCTTTCGCAGCTTAGCAACTGATAAAGGGCCTATTTATCAGCTGGCCGCCCGAAACGGTGCTACGTGCTGCGGTGCGACGGATGGGAACACGGTATACGTAGAACAATCCCACGAATAGAACCACCACCACCCAACTACCGGCATTACACGGAACGCAGCGAAAGGCTTAACATAATATAACAACCCATTGCAACTACGATGCACCTTGGTCGATGTATTACCACCAATCTACAACTCACATAAACAGGTTGGATCGTTCGACGTCAATTTTAAGTTCGTTTACAGCGATTGCATTTTTCCCAGGTCTGATGCGCATTTTCCTCCAGTGCTATCGCAAAGTAATAACAATGTAAACCGCAATATATGGCAAGCTTTGTCGAGGAAAAGGCTTGACGTGCACGAGCGAGATGGTGGTGCTACGCAAGGGCACGGCACATTACTGCCGATCTCAAGTCAAACCGCGATAACAGAAGTGTTTCCAGAGCCCAGGGGTGAACATTTCAATAAGCGCGCCCCGTTCGACAAGAAGAATTTTACGTAAGTTTTTCACAAGTCGTCCATGATCCCGACAGTAAAAAGCGTTGGTGGCCAAGAAAAGCAGGTTTGTGTGATGCATAGCACAGGCAACCAAACAAGTGCATTGTATTTCCGCAGCTTCGGTGGCTCGTGCTTTGCGTAACAGGGCGCTCGTGCTCGTCAAGCAAGCTCAGCAGCTGTCTTACTTAAATATGTCTGATTCTTCAGTCTCTATCTGCATGCCGTTTAACAAAAACAACGAATCGCCTCTTTCCAAGCCGTGGTTGTTAAGATTCTGAAAAGTTACAGTCATTGAAAACCACGAACAGCTCAACCGACAAACGCAATGCAGTTTCAGAAAAATAAGCTAGTATCACAAATTTGAATGCAGTTTTGAATATATTTTCAAAATATCGCACTAAGAGACAGTCATCAACTAAACTGCGCTGTTCATAGTTATTTGACAACACCACCTAGACAAGCTTTAAATGTAGATTTCATAGACGTTTGGACGGCAAATCAAACAGTTGTTCCGAACCAGGAAACTCGACCTTTACCTTCTCGCACTCTGGCAAATAAGGTAGTGTACAAACAAGCAACTGCTTTGCTTTATCAGAGCGCTCCTTCAAAAAACACAGATAACCTTTTTACGTTCTAATCAATGGTTTGAGAATAACCTTTTTACGAATCTAATCAATCTACAAGCACTTCGGCACATGTGCAAAGAACACCGGCACCAGTGCTTACTCGTATTGGCCGCGTAACTCCTTCAGAAACAAACCGGCCTTCTTCATCTTCAGCGTTTAATTGCCCGACACAAGTTTAGCAAGTGGCATCTTACACTACATCGACGATATTATGTAACCAGAGCGAAACCCTACATCACATGGTACCAAACGCTCCTAGTTTATTACCTCTTGGTTTTCCTGAATTTCCCGCCTTAAAGCATCGGTTACTTGTTGCTTCACCAAGGATCTGAAGAAAAGCATGTTGCAGACCAAGCACAAGTTAGTATATTTGTCAAATAAACTTTAGCGGTAAAACCAGCACTTTCGTAAATTAAAAAAATGTAACAGACTCACGACAAAAATAACGTTTAAACGGGTCATACAGAATGAGTTAATTGCGAGCACATTTCAACAGTTCCTGCAGTCTCTGCATCATAAATTTGCATCAGTAATGGATATCCGAGAATTTTTCATGAAGCAAACAAGTGGAGGAGTTAATTAAACGTAATAAAAAGGCCTTGGATCTTTTGTTTCTGCTTTTTTTGCAAAGTTGCTAAGTTCTTAAGGCTTAAATTAAGGATGAGGAACCTTTCTTTTGTCCAGTGCCATCAATACCGTAGTAGCTTGTTTTTCCACATAACGTTATGATCAAACATGAAGTGTTTGATTTGGTCCATAGGACTTTTTAAGAAGTCCAGATGCACCTTGTCGATTAATTTTTGAATTGGGGAAGAAGCAATAAACAAAACTAGGTCATAATTTTAGGAAATGGAATAAAGAAGACAATGTCCAACGCTTAAAACTACCCTTGTTTTTCAACCTGAAGATGTTTTTCAAACCACAATTACGTCCATGTCCCTGCGCTGGCGTTTTAACGTTGTGATTTCGCATCTGCCCAGCGCAACTGATAGCGTTGTTACTTCACAAATTAAACGCGACGGTTTAACATCAACGCTAGCAACTGACCCGACAACCATCAATTGGAGGAGTGTTTGCAGGTTGTATTTAAACGAAGTCATATTTGCAGCACTGCGGCGTTCAACATTCCCTATGGATTTTGTAAACGCGACCACAGAAAGACAAGCGACGCGGACCGTAACAATTTATCTCGCGGGTCATGCGCAATGCGGTTGGAAGCCCTCTTCCCGGTCTGGCCCAAACGATCCAGTCAAGGGTGACGCGCTCTTAAACTAGCTGCGCGTTTTTGATCGAAAGCAACACCAGTGACAGTCACTGAAAAGTTTTTTGTCGGTTCCAAATGATGTACGGGTGTGAAAAGTCGCACGATCACTTTACCCTGATCTGCCGAAAAATAAGCTTTTTCGTTGCTCGTAATTATGTTAAACGAAGACGTGGCAAGGCATGTCTTGATTACATCAGCCCTCTCCCCAAAAACACTCATTCTGTGTCTTCAATAGTTTTAGTAACGCAGGAACGAAAAACAAGTACAACAGAAAAATCACTTGAAGTTTGTCAGCTGCTGTGCGGTGTTCACAGTCAGGCTTTCGCTGATTGATCTAATTTGAAAATCGAATAACTGCCAGAAGCAAAAAGTCAGCAGATGGCAAGCTGTTTAGTTTAATCAATTCTGAAAATGAATAAAATCAAATAATGCATCTAGTAAACCTAGACCAGCGTTTCTTAAACATTTGCGGGTCACGAACCCCTCGTACACCCCTGAAGAGGAGACGTTGAAATAAATATTCGAAATTAGGTTTTAATCATCTTAGTAATAATTGAATGTCTGCAAAACTTATTAACCCTTTTAATAACATTCGCCGGCCCCTTAAACCAAACTTAAGGACCCCAGGTTAACAACCCCTGCCCTATAGACTAAACGCTGTCTTATATTATGTGTAAAGTTGCTAGGCTCTGTAGCGATGTAAGTTGAACCTGACCAGTTCTGTAACTTCCAACAGCAGGTTTCACTTCAAAAGGGCTCCAGATCACAAGCATGAACCCGGATGGGAAGTAGACAGCCCTACATTTCAGGCTTAGAGGCTCGCGTTTCTGGGCAGTTGTAGGCTTGAGTCTGGCTCAAATGCTGTCGGCATGAAACTACATGTTTAGGTATGGGTGGAAGCAAAAATATTAACGGGAGCAAGTTATGGACCTTTTCAATGGGTTCCCCTTTGGAACCTTTGGAGTTTCAAGAAATCTATTTCATGATTAATAAACGCATCTACGATAAAACCTGTCAAACCTGGCCACTACAGTCCTGACGTAGGCCAACTGTGCGTAAGTTATTAGGAATTTTTAACCCAAAAACGCCAGAAAAGCAAATATTAAGTAGCAGTTCAGTCAAAGATTAAATTTACTTTTGTTAGCTATCAAAGAAGAGTAGGTTACTTTTCTTTGCAATAAGTTGCTATGAATATTTTTTAAATGGTTTGTTCAGACGTGAAGCTAATCGTAAACAATGACGCTTGTTGCTCATTAATTGGATATTTTTGGTACATTATAAAATAAGTGATCATAGAAGTAAGCATTGATGAGAGTTTACATGTACATTTGATGGAAATCGAACTCCAATTAATTATTAATAAAATTCAATACCAGGGGCGGAGCCCTCAAAAAACTATTGGGCCACCTTTGCAAACCTGCTTCCCATGATGCAGCTGCACTGTAGCAAATTTATCAAAATGCTACACAACGTACCGCACTCTTAGTGGAAAATTCTGGCTGACGTCTTTCAAGACCTTCAGTCGATCCTCAGGAGGGGAACTTAGAACACGCGCTGCTGCCTGCGCAAGAAAAAAGTCAACTATAATCCCTGGATCTATTGTGAAAAAACTTACACTTATTTATGGAACATAGTTACAACTTGCATTTCGCAGTAACGCAAATACAAGTTTCTTCGTCTGTACATCAAGCAAGTGTTGAAGTCATCCTAATAAAGCATTTTTGCATAAATGTAAAGTAGAAGTGCAGCACATCATTTGAAACCTTTTTACAATCAACTCTGGAGATTACAATCAGGAGACAAAAATTTAACATCCAAACCAGACTGTGATGTGTTAACAAGGTGCCTCACCTGGAAACTAAGATCTTGCAGTTGCCAAACCTTCATGGGAGTCATTTCATTGGTCGAATCGATGAGATAGTTACGAAAGTCTGTCAGTTCGGAGGAAACGTTGGGAAACCGACGTCGCAGTACAGCAAAATTAAACCCTTCGATTTCGACGTCATCATCATCTTCGGCGAGTGATGAGTCGGAGTCGTCTGCAGATAAGTTTTTTTTATGAATTTTATGTTTTCTCAAACCAAAAGACCCCAGCACAAATATTAACAGCATCCATCATGAACATGAAGCGGGAGGTATTGCCACAATTGAACCTCAAAACAGGGGATAATGGGGGTGGAAGTGCCTTATTTGCAAATGGCGACAAAGCTACTTTCACACTCTTAAACTTCATTGTACCGTTTCGCACATCTAAACAAGATTGAGAACAGCCATAAGGATACATTTTTAGCTCAATCCTGTTGCGTAACATGTCAAGAAAACGACCATTACTTTCATCGATATGCCTGCCGCACAGTTTTGGGCTCGAAAGTTGTGTGTAACAGCGACACAACACTGCCAATCAGCAGAACGACCCACACATCTCAGCTCCTTCGTGTAATACAACTAATACCTCCATCTCGTTATGTGCTTTCGATTCTCTCTGGCAACATGCAAAAGCTTTTAAAAATTAGAGATAACACATGTTATACTCACCTTTAACCTTACTGTCATCAACAGCTTTGTACTCGGTGCTTTTTATAGCAAGTTCAACGCCGTAACCTAGAATGAAAAGAACAGTTCATCGCGCACCGTCTTACACAAATGTGATAACTCTGCAAATATACAGCTATGATGAGAAGGGCTTGGTGCCATGCGGTATCAACGTGCAAGAAAATTTTCAAAACTTAAAGAAACACAGTTAAAACGTAAAGAAGCTAAGTAGATCACGAGTAAGTTCCTCACCCGACAGTCTCACTTTTCCAGCGGGTCGATCTTTGACGTAATGACGAAAGATGTAGCGACACTGTCCATCGGTTGCCAACCGTTGAAGCAATTCATTTGCCATTTCAAAATCAGGATCCATTATGTCAGCGTACAGAATGACAGTTGTGTTTAGTGAATGGGAGGCTGAAAATAAAAACACCTTTAGGTACTACTCGTCTGAACAGAGGGGTATAAGATACAACGCAAGTTTTTTCTCTTGAAAAATATGAGCATCACATTCCAAACAAGAGCTGGAATGCCCCCCACCTTATGACACTTGCCACCTAAAAAGGTTAATCGGGTTCGTGAATTCCAAATTGCTTAATAAGGATGTTGACAATGAAACGTGAACAGGGGCTGTATTCGCTAAAAATGGGCGCGCGGCAGGTTAACTTAGGCCAGTGGTTCTCAACCTTTTTCATCCCATGCACCCTTTCAACCGTTATTTAAAGATAAAATCCCCCCTTTAGAAATTTTGTTTGCAAAGAACGCTTTGACATCAGTACACTAAGAAGAGGCAATTCCCTACTTGCAAATACAAAATCCCCCCCCGGTTGAGAACCCCTGACTTAGGCAGTTTGCAGGCATCTGCATGGGCACGTGACGAGGTTTGCACAGCGGCAGGAGTGCATGTGGGGCTGGGTGCAGGTGTACGGCTTTCTTAATAAGAAGGTTGGTGGGAGAAAAAATTTTCATCTAGAGTCAATGACAGATTACCTACAGTACATCACTTTAAACAGCAATCAGAGCTATCATAAGCTAAACTTCATACTCACAAAATTGTTTCGAATTTTGCGGGCACCAAACCGAGTTCGATTTGGAATTATCGCAGGAATGACTAAAACGGTGACGCAAAGATCCCCCTACTACATCACTCGCTTTTTGGAGCTTCTGCTGCACTTTACACGACTCAGATTTTTAAGTACGTCGTTTCGAGAAAAAATGCAGGCTTGGATCGAAAGTAAGATAACGAGAAATGCTGTTCTTTTTGCTACTCATGTTGTTATTTCGTAGCGTTTGCCACCAGCTTTCAAATCAAGCAGATAAATTAGATCTTCTGGCGATTTTTTGTTGTTAGCCGACGTTTCGCCCACCTATTTTATTATTAGCCGACGTTTCGCCCACACTGCTCATTGTTTCTTGTTATTAGTAAGTTGCATGTTATACGTGGTTAAAAAACATTGCCCTGAGGAAGCTCACTTGAATGGGTGGGCGAAACGTCGGCTAATAATGAAAAATTGCCAGAAGATCTAATTTATCTGCTTGTAAGATAACGAGTTCAAGCAGTAAAATTCAAAGACGCATGGTGAAAGTGGCCAAAAATAAATCGATGTCAAGGCTTGGGCTACAGCTTTTTCAAATCCAATTCTGCCTCTACTTTGAAATAGTTTAAAAGACTGGTAAGCTCTTGATTTTCTCAAGTCTCTCGGCCAACTAGGCTGTCTTTGGACTTGGTTAAATTTTTCATCTATTTGAGAGGTGCAGAGTGGAAGTAGACAAGGTTTCAATCCCAGTAGCACACATGAATTCACATAACGTTAAACAATAAAAGACATCAATACATCACAAGTATACTTACATGGGAAAATGTGATCTTGTTTGAAAGTTACTGCTGCTCTGCTATCGGATGCAATAGCTTTAACAAGATTGTGCACAGCTTTGTAGTCACATGTTCGGGTTCCATGTACATCAAAAAATAAATCACACCCAGAAGGTGCCACATTTTTTGCCAACTGCAGAAGAAAATTGCAAATTTTAGGCTTCTAAGAATCATTTCACAAAAATTATAGAGGCTTTGAATAACTAATGAGGTATCCAATAAGGTTTCACTTCCACAGGGTCTGTTGGGTATATCAATTAGTAGCGTATTGTTGCAAGAGGATATAACAGCTTTGCACTTACAAATCACATACCGCATTTTTCGGACCATAAGGTCCGTATTTTTCGGACCATAAGGTCACTTAAAATCCTTTAATTTTCTCAAAAACCGAAAGTGCGCCTTATAACG
>Ga0210059_1016247_pt1 | contig 10763 bp, 6 predicted proteins | sample Ectturendosymbi2_FD_188042 | JGI IMG/M metagenome (GOLD analysis project Ga0210059, IMG submission 188042) | Ecteinascidia turbinata endosymbiont from Florida, USA - Sample 2 (SPAdes) (version 2) | ecosystem: Host-associated > Tunicates > Ascidians > Unclassified | place: Key West, Florida... | reverse complement strand
AAACGTTTGAGTGAATGCAAAAGTTCATTGTAATTAATTAGTTTTATTGTGTGTTGTTATTTTCAGGTCAACGACTTTACGTTCCGTCCTTCTATTTATAAACGCTTGCCCTGCCGATGCCCAAAAAACAACACAACAGCTGCTTCTATATACCTTCAATGTCCTAGAGGAGATTGCTGCCCAAACATTTTGGCTTTCGTACCGATAATGTCTGATCTAGCTATCATTACCAGTGCAGCATCTTCAGGAATCGGATCTCCATTCAATTCACTCCGAAATTATCCTCAGTTTCCAGGCTTTGCTGGGATTCCTATTTTTACCGGCTTATTTCCGGCATCACCCTCAAGTCTAACTCAGTTTTACTGCCCATATAACTTCTACCACTTACCGGGATTTCCCAATCTTTCTCACAAACTAACCGATTGCTGCAAGCAACATGCCTGCTATCACAGGAAACTAGTAAGTCGTTTTTATCCTTGATGTACATCAGATATGTGTGCGTGGGGCTAAGCAGGGAAAGTATTGGAAAATTGTCACTACAAAACTGAGAGCGATTGCAAAAGGTAATGATATTATTTTCGACAAACACACCAAAAATATTTTTATACTTTCGGCTATCTTGTAAAAGCTTTTGTGCTTTTTTGGCCTAACAAACACGAAAATACCAAAGCAATCTATGTAATGGTCGCAATCGTCATTCGAAATACTAAGATTAAAATCAGCTATCCCAGCTTTTCCAAGTAATTCTATTTGTTTCAAACCTATGTCATCCGAGATATCAGCTGAACTCATTTGTCTTGGGCCCAACTTTTATATACGTCACAGCTTCAGTAAGCAATGTTTTTAAAAAGCAGCTTAACTACCAGCTAGTCCGACTCTGCTACGCAGTGTTTTGAGTTGTTGCGAAATACTGTTAAATCAAGGGGAGTAGCCCCGGGCTGAGATATTTGAAACGATTGCTCTTGTTGGGCGTTGAAAAAACGATTTCTTTTAGTTACTAGTTTCGTTCCTTTCTCGTTCTTTATCCATACTGAGTTTGATTCATTGCAAGTTTCGTTAACATTTTACGAAAAGGTAAAAACTAGCTTGGAATTGTAATACAAATACTGAACATGAAAATATTTTGTGTTTAAAGCCTCCACCTGGATACGTACCAGTACCAAGTCAACAGCAGCGGCCTTCACTCCAAAACTCGGGAGTGTGGAGTTCATGGGACCAGTGGTCGACATGTAGCGTCCGGTGTGGTTCAGGTCAGCAAACAAGGTCTCGGAGGTGTAAGGGACCAGGTAGCTGCGCTGGTGCCAGTCAAGAATCGATGCCTTGCACAAGCTATAGCTGCAGTCAGTGGAGCAGTTACGGCCCATGGTCGTCTTGCGACGCTTCTTGCAGAGATTTCGGAACTCAGCACAGAACAAGGAGTTGCATGAACAGTGGAGGACCTGATACAAGCTGCCCAGGACAAAGCACTGAATACCAATCCTGTCAAAACCTACAATGTACGTTTGGTGGTAAATTCTTATTTTTATTAAAATTCTGGCAAAAGGTAGCCTTCACAAATAAAAAAACAATCAAATTTTTAACTGTTAATTTGTTGGTCTTCATTAAAATGTCAGTTGTTGCGGTTCACTGAAAAAACAAGGACATTTGCCGATATCGTATTTTTTGCAACTAAAACGCATTAGTTTCAAGATATTTTTTATACTGTCCTTGTATTACCATCAGAAGTATTTTTCACATAAAAATGTTTCAGTTTTCAAAACGTTTCAGAAAAAAATTAAACTTCGTGAATTTGTCCCAGCTGAAATAAGTTTGAAAACAATGCACAAAGAAATCCAAAATGGGTAAGACACCTTTTTCTTAGGAAATATGAATTGTTGTTTGCATATTACCACTAAAACTTCCAACATTCTAACTAAAGTGCTTTCAAAGGTTTGAATAAATCAGACAGACTTTATATTTTTGGATCTACTTCCTTTTTTCCCTGATACACGCAGTGGCGAGCAATACAACATGTAGATAAAACCAGGGCTGTGGAGTGGGAGGCGAAGCCCGAAGACAGAGGTGGAGCCCATCCATTTTTGGATGACTGGATCCAGAGCCGGAGTCAATAACTTTCAGAAGGTGGTGTGAAAGTCGGAGCCTGATATATGAGTTACGGCTCCACAGCCCTGGATCAAGCACATGCAAACACCTACTTTTGTGTTTCCACGAGTTCTAAAGTAACATTGATGCACCATTTCTCTCGTCGGTGACTCAACTGGATCACGTTATCGCCAGGAAGAGACAGCTCAACACAATCAACAACTGTCGCAGCACGCACTTTCAGATTGAATTATAGTCAGGGCTACCATACCGTCCTATTTCTAAGATTCGTCCTTATTTTGTAGTACTACGTCTTAGAAAATATAAATGTCCTTATTTCTAAGAAATGTCCTTTTTTGTGACTTGTGTCCTTATTTGTCCTTATTTTCTGTAGCATAACAATTTTAAATAAGCAATATCTGATAGATATACAGACCATTTATATCTCGTCGTAAACGTTTTGTAATCAAAGTTTTTTGATGGGATGAAAGTAGTATAAGCTTGCAGCACAGAGACGTAACGCACTATCAGGTATTGTTAGCACAGTAAGCTGTCTACTGGGTTTGAATTCTTAGGAAAGCTGGCTTTGAAGCAAAGGTTTAGTATTGAATTGATTCAAGAAATAAGCAAGCGAAAAAAGCGTTTTCCGTGTCGATTCCAAGAAGGAAGTCGAGAATAAGACATTGCTGAAGCAAATGGTTCTTGGAGATAAATAGGCGAACATATGATCTAACATTAGTCGTGCAAACAGAAACAATTGTTTTCTTTTTAGATAATAATACGAATTTTTCCTCAGCCGTCCTTATTTTTGGTTCTAGATCGATGGTAGCCCTGATTATAGATGATTCTCTTGTCCGCTATAAGCTTGCTTTGCAATGTAAAAGATTCCAGCAGACTCGCAGGAGACCATCCCCTTCCATTGACTTAGGTCAGGTGGCAGTTTTCCGGGCGGCAGTTGTCCTAGGTAGCAGTTGTCCTGGGTGGCGATTATCCTAGGTGGCAATTGTTCTAGGTGGCAGTTGTCCGGTGGCAGTTGTCTTAGGTGGCAGTTGTCCTAGGTGGCAACTGTTCGGGTGGCAGTTGTCGGGTGGCAGTTGTCCGGGTGGCAGTTATCCGGGTGGCTGTAGTCCCAGGTAAATCTGTCCGATTTAGCTAAATGTATGCAGATTTAGCTAAACGTGCGCAGATTTAGCAGTTTTGTGCTATATCTGTCCGATATATCTTTTTACGAACGGCGCTCCATACCCGAGATCTAGTGCGACCTAGCAGTGGCTCACAAGAAATCGCCCAAACGATGAAGAAGTTTATAGCACAAACTCCCTTAAATCGGAGCTTGATACTTGCATAAGTAAGGCCGCGACAACGTTTGGTTGACTTTGCTCAAGTGTGTGGTCCAGTAGCCTCCTATTAGTCCGCGTTAAAATGCAGATGTACATGGTCTGCGTGCTCAGTGCAGTTTTTTAAAGGTGTTTTAGGGACCCGATTCGGGTCCCTAGAATTGAAAATCGGGTCCCTAGTATCAGCGAAAATTATTATCAGGTTCCTAGAATCAGAGAAAATCGGGTCCCTAGAATCAGAGAAATCGGGTCCTTACAGATCCAAACCGGGTACTTATCATTTTCCTAAAAAAAACCCTGGCTCAGTGTGCTCCTCTATGGGTGCGACACGTGGGTGGACAACGTAATCACACCAAGAACGTCGTCATAATTATTTTCGCCTCTGTTTTCTTCGCTCCATATTGGGGCTGTTGTGGATCTGATACCCAACACATCGGCCTTGGAACCAACAGGCTGGCATGACCTCACTGCCATTTTTAGACATCGACGCCTTCCATGGGTTGGACTTACATGCCGGATGGAAAATGACCGCCTGCCAAAGCAAGTTCCGCACAGTGAGTTACAGTAGCTAATGCTCCTCGATCAACTGGATGCCCAAAACTAAGCTACTGAAACGTGAAACGTGACACAGACGCTTATTTCGTCAGACAAATGTGCATCAAACAGTAAACAGCGTAAATTTGACAAAGGGGGAACACTGCGCAACAATCGTGTTTGGAGGATTCCGAGCGTTTCCGTGCTTCTCATCGTCTTCGATCGGATGGGCCAAGAATGAACGCAGTAACAGATAGCGCCCAATAACCTGGGAGTACTACACATGCGTTTCAGCTTTCTGTCGGGTGGCGACATAGAGCAACAACAATGCGGCTTTCAAAACAGTGGATATACCTACGTGTTATCACTGAGTCTTTATACCAGAATAGGATAGGCAAGAAAGTTTTTTGCAAAGGCTTCTTCTGGTAACCGCACAAGCAAATTTTTTCAACCAATAGTGCATTTTACCATTTGTTTTTTGTACAACTGCGCCATTTTTCACTTTTCTCATTTTTCGTGCTGTTGTACGATTGCACTAAATTCGAATGGCCACGATTTAGAGTAAAAGATTCTTTAAAAATGTATTGCCTGAACAAGGGTATTCTACAAACATAATGGCTTTTGTAGAATACAGTACTGGAAAGTATTTCTTGGGGTACTGTTGATGTAAATAACCAGGTGAGCAAACAAATTCATCAAAATGGTCCCCTGAAAGATGTTGCCACTGCTCCAATATCAGTTTAGAATTCTTGTGGCTTCTCCCGTAGGCTATTCCTTTTAAGGAGTATTGAATCAAGGTATTTCGTATAGGGTATTGACTAAAACCTTCATTTTGTAATACCTACGTCTGACACGTCTGACTTGCTTTCGTATAATTTCTTTTTACATTAGCTTATGTCAAAATGCATGAGTATTGCACCTTAGAATAAATGATATACTCAATTTGGCTTTTGCATCAGGTGAAGTGTTGTTAATTCATACAAATTACGGAACAACTTTATCAACACAAATCACTGGCATGTATTAAACTTTAATCAATGCCCGAATCTATATGCGTTGACAGATAAGTTCAGACCTAAAAAAGCAAATAATGTGACTTCAGCAGAAATCAACTAACGCAGAATACACAGTGCAACCTTACCGTTTGTGTTGTTAAGGTTATTCCTGGTCTGCATGGAGTGGTTACACACCGTGCTCTGTGACGTGTGGAGCAGGATCTATGACGAAGACACGAATTTGTCTAAGCGACGGTCAGCAGGTAGTTACAGCCTACAGCCATGAGTAGTCGCAGACCCGTCAATACCTTCATAAAGATAAACAATGTGATCAATAAAAAAAGCTACCAAGTGGCAGTTTGACTAAGAAAATGTTTTCTTTTGGTAATGACCTAAAGTATGGATTTTGCCATCTTGACGCTGACGGATAATTAATAGTTTTTGTTAGACAACGGCTTGCTGGAAAGGTAGCAAAACCTTATTTCGACTGCTGGAAAGGTAGCAAAACCTTATTTCGACTGTGCATCTCGGAACTACTTCCGAGGTATACCCAGAAATCGAACGGGTTGTTCGTAGTGGTCGCACCAAAGTATTAACAAATGCAGAATCGTGTTTTAAAATCAAGTAGGCCTGAAAATTGTTGAGAACCGGTCACGTGCCCACTATCAAAAGAAATTACGAATAGATTTTGATTTGTTGGTGTAGGTTGCTTCAAACTACTGTCCTGGCCAGGACACCCTTAACCAAAGGTGTTTCGATAGACCATGTACACGTACGAGTGTCTTTGGACCTTGGACGATGTGGACGGAGTGTTCTGCGTCATGCCAGCCATCCTACGCCAGCTCTGTACCCAAACGATATCGAATGAGGTTAGCGATATACGTTTAGCGAAAAACAGGCTATGACTTGTGCTGAGTGTGCTTCATCATGATAGCTGCCGCTATAGCGTTCCAAACCCGACATTCACGGGGAACAAAAAGTTTGACCTTCAAAGCAACACACAGTTTTTTTTGTACAAAATGTACCTTTGCCATTACAAAAATGTTTCATCCTAAATAATGCTTCCACTCAACAAACAACTATTGACCTTAAAAATTGAAAATGTTTTTTATTTTTCGTGAAACTTCAGAAGGCCCTGAAACGCCATTAAAAGTACTTTTTCAAAAAAATGAGGAAATGTGTTCAACTATTTCAATTCATTGATCATTCACCAATAAGTTTCCATTTTGCTAAACATAATTCAATTAATTTTCAAACGTTGGAAGAAAATCATTCTCAGCCTCTCGGCTGGTATATACATGGCGGCGGTTGCAAACTCGGAAAGGACGCTCGTTTCGTACTGGAAAACAAAAGCTTTATTTGACGTTAAGAAGCTGGCATGCTTTTGCAGATGTATGGATGATGATTTTGAACAATGTTCAGGTCCCAGAATCGAAATTCAGTCTGAAGCATGCAGCACCCGGCTCTGCTGAACGGATATTCCTTACTTGCAATGTTGCAGTTGGTTTTGTGCGTGTTGTTAGGATTCGTGTGTACACATGTTAAAATCTTGAATTCAAAATATGTCTGACATTTCTACTTGTTTCAATACCAAAATATTTTTTGGGATCGGGATCAGGCTTGAACAGTTAATTGAAACCTGTTTTTTCGCCACTGAAATAAAGATTTGCTTGTAATTAAGCAATCTGCAATGCATAAACTATGAAAAAAGACTTTTTTCTAACTCCTGTGGTTCAAAGTATTCCGCTTGAAAGAATAACTGGAATGTTTCCCAAAGCATTTAAACAAATATTTCCTATAAGTGCCATTATCATTTGCCATGTTTTAGACAGATTGCTAGCGTTACCGAAGACTTGTAAAAATATTTAGTAGTGGAATGCTTGTTCTTTTACCTTCGGTCGAGCTCTGCCTATTGTTCGTGATCGCTTCAACGCTGTGTTGAAACTTCGCTCGCATTGCACCGATGCGATACGGGCTGGGCTTTTTCAACTTAAAAAAGGAAAAGGCAAATTAAAAGCGCTGGGTGTGATAAACAAAAGTAAACACCGTAGCGTTTTAGACCTGTACGTGTATCCGAAACCAAACAAGTTTGAAAAAATGATTCGTATCAGAAAAGAAAAAGGAAGGTCTTTCACATACTTCTTGCTGCTGAAATGAATCGCTTGGGCCACGAAATGAATCACCTGCACCACGTGTGATATTTTGCTGCATTTATTCTTACTTACGTGGATTATCAAGGGGTTTTGTCGCGAAAAAACAAATGAAATAAAGTAAGTTACTGTTATTGAATCTATGTTGTAGAAGCTTATGCCGAAACATTTTCTAGGTATAAGGTATTACGAGTTAAAATACAGCAATTTGTTAAGAGATCAGTTAATAAAATTCTGTACATAAAAGGCACAGAACAGTTTCTTGACAAGTATTTTAAGAAAAGGAAGAAATTGTTTGCCACATGTTATACTAACAGCTTTCACCACGTATGAGTGTCACTCAGCGTCCTCTCTGCTTGACAAAGAGTCAAGCTGCAAAAACGTCTTTTTCTCACGCACTATTATTTTGCCTGCGGGAACAAATCTTCTGTTCTCAATCACACCAACATTGTACCGCTCGGTGCCTTGCCTGTTGGTCGCAAACACACCTTGATAATTATCAACGACCTTGTGTGCCTTTGAATTTCGTACCCGGACGTAGTTGGAACCAGTTTCTTCAGGCAATTACATCGATTGACTTGTTGTGTTATTCATTTTTGTGCAGGGTGTTGCGATTTAAGACGGACCAAAAATAGATGGACAAGTTTAGCATGACGTGCGGTACACGTTTCATAAGAATTTTTTCAGTTTGCCCTTGATTGTATGTTGGCGACAGGGAATGCCATGCAGTTTCGGGGAATACTATTGTCCTCGCTGCAACCGGTAGTGGTCAATCACAAAAATAAATGCACCATTTCGAACATTTAACTATTTTGCAATTTTCAAGCATACCATTGCTCATGAAGCATCAAATGCATCGCATCGCTTTAGTTTGTGAAAATTTGAGACAAAGGTCTCATCATTTTGGGTTTTTACAAATGTTATCATGAACACGGAAATGTGGAAACATTTGGTTTATTTTAGGATTGGTAAAACAGTGGTTTACTAGCTACGTTGCTTCTACAGAAACTTGGGAACCTAACCAGCAGAAAAATTTTAGCGAATTGGAATAGCGTGTGTTGTGGGCAATGAACTTTGCTACATGGTTGTCATCTTTATAATACAGATCGCAGCAAACTTTATTTGGATGGATCCGTGCCAGAATGTACTTTCATAAATTTCTAAGGATGGTCTTTCATACGCTTTTCAGAAAACTTCCAGCCGGACTGGTTGGTTTTGAAGATGAGTTGGAATTGGTCTGGTTGGAAGAGTACAAATACATGAAATAGGATCACTATTCGAATAATGTTGAAAAAGACCTTTGTACACGACAGTCTAGAGACCAAAGAGAGCCTCATCAGCAAATAGCTTTTTCAAAGTCTGCCCTACTCATGATTGTCCGCGAGCTGTTTCATGCACACATCGTTGTTGAAAATTGAACGTGGCATTTAAAGTCGTTTTCACTTCTTCACGTTGACTAGACTCTAAAGATAAGATACATGTCTTCAACTCATGCTAAAACTATCACAGAAACAACATTGCTTTCCATTTAATAAAAGTTTAATAAATTTAATAAAGTACAGTTAACAATTCAATCAACGACTCGTGATGTTCATAACAATGCTCCTGCTAAATCTTGGAAAGATGCAGAAGGCATCATTTTCATTAAAGTGGGTGCGTCTGCTTTCAAAGCAAATGACAAACTTTGAAATAAACAATAAAAATTCAACTTTGGCGTTTTTAGCAGAGCAGCGTTATGTGGATTTTTTTCTTAAAACATTTTTCAAAAGCAACAGCTAAAGCACAATAATAAAGGAAGGATTCATAAACAGAAAACAAAAAATTTTTATAATTCCCTATTATTGTGCTGGTTGGGACATTTTCTTTCGTACTCGACAAAATTACTGCCATATTTGCATGATTTTTCGTTTCTACTCTGCAAGCACATTGTCTTTTATCACAGCATAACCTTCTATGCATGCTTCACAAAGAACATTGTTTATGTTGAGGTTATACTGTGATGGCTCTGTACAAGTGCTTTTACCTCAATCTTGAAAATATTGGAGTTTGCAAGGGGAAACCGTACACGGCTAGGCATTTATAAATATGTCTTTTCGTTTAACTAAGGAGCTTTGCATGTGGTTGGCCACTATTAAAAGGTTAATTATGTAAAAAGGCTTCAGAGTGATATGCAAGCAGTTTATAAATGTACATTTTTGTTGGGTTCTTTGCTTGTTGAAAGTAACAAGCCTTTCTACAAGCTGCTCTTAAAAGTATAAGTGAGAAAGAGAGTTATTCTATGAAAAGGGACAAGCTTTGGGGAAAGCGTTCCTCTATTCCTAAATTTTTATAAAAGCGTTTGGCGATGTGTTTTGAAAAGGAAATGCAAATAATTGTCGCAATTGTCTACACATTTTTTACATTTTGTACTGTAATTATATAACTTATGATACTTTGCTTAGCGGGAGTTTTCGTATCTTGCAACATACATGGCGCCTTTTTTTACCTAAATCTATAGTAAAAACATGCTGCAGTAATAGTCTATAACATTGGATTTCGCACAATGACAAAAATCTTAAACTACATGTATTCGTCGCGAGATGTAGCTATTAGGTTTGAAAAAATAACGTTAGGTTGGGACTTGAGAGAAAATGTACAGCTTCAGTACAATCGTAGACCAATAAAAATGGTTGCAAAGTTGCTTAAAGCAGTTGCAACGCCAGTGATGATCTCTCTCAACCGACCAAAAACAGAAAGGGAAGGAGTGGGAGATTAGCGGTAATTGTTCTCTAAACTTGTCAGACAGCTTAGATCATAGGTCCATCTCGGAGTTCCAAGCCTCCATGTACTGTAATGACGGCAACATCTGAAGACCTTTTTGAAAATGTTCTCGCTTCTTTACAAAGTAGTTTCATGCCGTAGGCAAAATGCGCAAACGTTAATTAAACACTTGAAGCAATTGATTAGTATGTGTTGTAATTATAAACCAGTAACAATTGAGAGGAAACGATTTTGTTCCACACTTCTGTCAAATTTAGAAAAAGAGCTGTTCAAAAATTGCAGATGATGTGATCTAGATTTGATGGGGAAAGGAGCATTTTGGTTAAATTTAACCGGAAACGGCTGGATATATTAATGTTTCGATAGAGTTGTCTTTTTCGAACACAAGTGACACATGACTTGCATTAAATGATTTATTGTACAATCCAAACTAAATGTGCCTCATTTTAAAAGAAATTGTCGGTTGCAGTTGCAATATGTTGTTTGATTTTTTTGTAAGATATGCAATTTTGTCAGGCAACACTTTGTCCGCCTATAAATTATGATATCCTTATTATTTTAATGTTTTGATATTCTTCATAAAGTATGGTATTGTCCTTATGGATAATTTATATTTTATTTGTTGAAAATTTCAAAGCGAAAATAAACACAAATATGTTCCGTTTCAAAACATTTATTTTCTTAATGGTTTCGAAAACATTGTGCCTACATATAATAGCCTACACAAATTATTAGAAAGGGCGCACATTTTAACTTTGCTATTGGCCCCATTTCCAATAGATACGCCACTGCATTTTGCGCCATTGAATATCTGCAGCTGTAGCTACAGTGTGGGCTAGTCTTGCCTTTACCCTGTATCTTACCCATAAAAAGCAACAGGAAATAGACCCAGGCTGAACGAAATT
>Ga0210059_1016245_pt1 | contig 10763 bp, 11 predicted proteins | sample Ectturendosymbi2_FD_188042 | JGI IMG/M metagenome (GOLD analysis project Ga0210059, IMG submission 188042) | Ecteinascidia turbinata endosymbiont from Florida, USA - Sample 2 (SPAdes) (version 2) | ecosystem: Host-associated > Tunicates > Ascidians > Unclassified | place: Key West, Florida... | reverse complement strand
TAAGTTCACTACAGTCCCATGCTCTCTGAACTTCGTAACCCAACTAACAATCGTTGATTTTGGTGGAAAGTTGCGACAATGGAAACGTTTTCGAAACTGAATCTGTACACTCTGGTATGATTTTGTTGCAAAACAGGTCTCCAGGGAGAATATCTTCTGCTGATTTGTCCAAGACATTTTTGGGGCAACTATAGCTGCAAACGATCATCCATAGATTCACCTATCACGTCCTGCAACAGAAAAGACATTCGTTAAAAAATGGGTTTTTTATCGAACAAAATATGGGTACGCATCTTTATACCAAGGTATAATGAAAACCTATTAATCAGTATTGGGGCAATAGTCCTTCAGCCCAATATCTGATGTCTTGTAACCTACCGAATAATCTTCCAGTTTGGTCGACCGATTCAATTTTGCTGACTGTTTCCCTAACTAGGTGCAGTTAGCCTACAGGCAAAACTATTAAATAAATTAATCCGTCATTTTTGCTGCATATTAGCTTTAATAGGCTAATCTGTTCCACGGTAGTGGTTTAAGCATCAAACAAGTGCCGAATAGGTTACATAAGACTTAATACAAACCACCCAACCTCTTTTCCGCTCGAATCCCTTGTTATCGGATTCCCAACCTACCTCTGCTAGTTGGATTCGCTGAATCGCATGTGGTTGAAAAAATGCGCGCTCAAGCAGCTCGTTGGGGCGCCGTTCGTAAAAATATTATATCTGACAGATTTAGCACAAAAGCTGCTATCTCTGCATTTACCTATATCTGCGCATGTTTCGCTATCTCTACGCAGAGAAAACTATCTCTGCGCAGAGATAGCTGAAAATGCGCAGAGATAGCAGTTTTTGTGCTAAATCTGTCAGATATAATATTTTTACGAACGGCACCCCATACCGCTCGGTGAGAGACTCACGGTCGTGCTTGAGTGATTTATGGGATTCCCAATCCAACGCAAACACGATAACAGTGCAGTGTAAAGTGGGTAACTGGTGCGGGAAAGACTGGGAGTGATGAAGACTCTTGATAATCACTTGAAGTTGTTTTCATTCTCATCGCAATTACGTTCGAGTGACTTTTAATGTATGGGAGAAAATATATTTCAGGCAATGTCTATAGCTCTGATAGCGGTTGTGGAATCCTCAAGAGCAGAAATGTTTTTGACAGCTATTTTCGTAATTCTTGGCATGTTGCTAAATCAGTACAACCTCGTTTCAGCAATAAGTCTGAACAACAGCAATAAGTTGGCGATAAAGTCAAATCAAATCGCAAAGAGTTTTAGTAGGAAATCGGTTTCACGTAATTTACGCATCTTCAAACCTGTAAAATGCCCGCACAAATTTACGGGTGAAATGATGAGAAACATTTTGCGAGTTGATGCTGAAATCCGGATATGTGGAAGTCCGAATCATCGTCAAAGTTGTGTAAGTACAGCACGGCAGGCGGATTCTTCGAAAGCTCTCAAAAAACTTTCTGTGGATCCTTCAATTCTCGACGACAAGGAGAGGAAGTCAGTGCTAACTCAGTTTCCAGAAATGTTTGAAATGTGCTGAAGCACGACAAAAACTTAGAAAAACTGGCTGAGCATGAGAAACTCTTGTAAAGGAAAAAACATACGTGATTCACAGCCCAGTAGCAGTGGTGATGGCCAGCAGCTCTCAGCTGAGCTTGCCACAGGCGCCGAAGAAATGTTTGCTTTATTGTTAGCCGCGCTGCTTGAAGCTCGGCTTTCCTCAAACTGGCGTAAGTTGTGTTGTTTGGCTTCGGTAAAACCAGCATTAAGGCGTAAATGACGAGAAACCAATTTCCTAGCAAAACACTTCGCGATTTGATTTGACTGCGCCACGTTTGTGGAGACTCATTGCTGGATAGTGGATATTTGCAAGTCCGAATCACTGCAAAGTCATGAAAGTAGAACATGGTAGGCAGATTCCTTGAAATGTCACAGTAAGCTTAGCGAGCCTTCAATTCAGTACAACCTCAGCCCATAAAATAGAAATCACTAACAGGTCTCAGTCTCGACTTGAGTTTCGAGATCTTGAACGCTGTGTTTATACTTCCAGTTTTGGTTTCGAAACTTGTATCTGCCAAGCGCAGTTGTGTGCTGAAACGTGCGGAAATAGTTGTTCTGTCACGCGCAGTTCGTGTCTCGCTGCCAAAATGCTTTTGAATGCCGATTACGGGCAACGTAGCATCAAAAACTACCGCTTGACATAAAGCTTTGCCAAATAGTGTTTTAGACATTGCCAGCCGTGTTTCGCAATCGGTCTTATGGTTAGACATTTTTGCACCTGGCCATGGCCTCGCTTTCGAAATGGTGCGCCCGCCCTCGAAAACTTAGCGCTTTCGGTCTTGTTTTCAAACTTGTGAAGTTATTCGCCGTCCTCTTTCTTTTGGCTGGCATCTTGTCCTGAGTCGCGCATTTTTATTGCAAAAAGCTTGAAAAAGAGAAATAGGCGCATTCTAGCATTAGCATCGTGGTGAAAGCAGAAAAGCATCGAAAAAAAACTCTTTTTTCGAGCGCACTACCAATGAATTCAGGGTAGAATAATTTGCTCTTTTGTCAATAACGGATGCAAAAACAGTTCCCAGTTTTGCAGAAGGGTTCCGCCGCATAGGCGTAGCCAAGGGGTCAAAGAGGCCATGCCCCCCAAATTTGTAGAAAATATAGTCATTTTGTGCTTTGAGAATCGTTTTTCCAAACAAAGTAATGTTATTCGCCTACAATCAAATATTTTGACTCCCCCACAAATTTTTGGGCTGGCTACGCCACTGTTCCGCTGCACTCATGAAAACGTGGTATGCTTACAAAGCATGATTTCAGTTTTGTAAAGTAAGAGAAAAAATACATTTGTTTCAATAATCATCTTTTCCGTTGCAAGCCAGAGGCTAAAAATGTGATAATCTTCCACTTAAAAATACCAATGGGAAGTTTGAAATGGTTGTCTGGGTCTGACCAAGGCCTGCGTCGGTTTGTCCACAATGTGTGGTTCCTGCTCAAAGTTATCCTGACGGAGCTGCTGGATGATTCGATAAATTGGATAAAAAACTATTGGATTGGTACGTTTACCCTACCGCGGTGCTGAGCTATATTTGTACCTTTATACAAACTCCGTGCATGCAAAAACCATTACTGTATCATCACTGCGTAAATCAAAAAAGCTAAGGTAAGTTTCTTGTGACAACAAAAAACTTACTTGCTGGTGCTACTCTAGGAAAAGATTGATATTTCTCCCATGTAGCAAAATAGCAGATGCTGACTCGAGTAACACTAAGCAGTAGTAAAGTTTATTCCTCGGTTAGATATCTGATTGACAGTTCCAGGTTTTAATTCACACAGAATCGGCATTAGTGCTTTAAGCTTTTATTACCGTAACGTTTGATTTACACAGACACTTAGCCTTTACTCACATACTTTTATCAAATAATTAGTTGAACAATTTATAGAATGAAATTTTCGACAGGTAGGACTTTATACGGGGTTCTGACGAAATATCTCGACTAATTTACAGGGGTTATGTTTTACATACTTATAAAAAAAAACACGACGAAAAATGCTAAAAATCACATTCGCCTTTTTCTGTCTTAACCTGTGAAATACAAGAGAGTTCGAAGAATACAAAAGAAAGCTTTAATTCAGGGGCGGATCCGGCCAGTAAGTTTAGGGGGGGCGATTTCAGTATTGTTTGGTAATCAAGTCTCATAACAGCCTCGCTACTGTAAGAGAGATTACGTACACTTCACACAACTGTTGTGACAAAACAATAGACTACCACATGACCTTATATCGCGAATGTTATTTTCCGAATTGTCCAAAATTGTGATGAATAAAATTACTTTCGTAGGTTTTAGGGGCGCGCTCGCCCCCCACCCTGGATCCGTCGCTGCTTTAATTCGAGTCCGTGGTGCTAATCAAATTACGAAACAAAATTCGTGCGCCTGACGTAATAGAAACGTGCAACTCACTTTATTCGGTAAATGTACAGTACACAAAACCATTTTAAGTCAGTAAATTCTTATTTTCCTTCGGTGAGCAACGTTTGCCTGAATTCGTCAGTGATTGTGTTTTGGTGCCTTATACAAAGTGTTTAAAATATACGACGCGTGAGGAAGTTTCCTCTGGTGAATGGTTTTGAAGTTAAGAGAGCACGGATGCATATGGCAAGTACTGCCTTGATGTAACACCTATGGCTTATTTTTATATATCAGGGGTAGGAAAATCCTCACGCGTGAAAAGCACGTTAAGCAGTTATCTTTGCGCCAATCTTTAATATTACAGCAGTGTTATACAACAGACAGTCGAACGTTGGCATCCTTTGAGAAAATATTGTTGTAGATGTCCCCTCCACTGCATTGAGAAGTCAGTGTAGCAAAGCACCTTATCAATATACAGTACTGATTAACAACCAGCCGTGGAAGAGCAGATGTAAAGACCCGGTCATCTGGCCTGATTTGCCTCTTAATCTCTTTGAGATTGTCAGCATTAATGCAAATTTTTTAAATGCAAATAAAAAGCGTTAGATTGTAAATGACTGAACTGCTCAAGAAAAGCGCGGATTTTGGTCTCGTCTATAAAGGACTTTGAATTTACTTCCAGCTATGCCTGACAACCACTGTTAAAAATCTGGCCTACCAGTTTAATCGATCTGTGCATAAGCACGTATTAGAAACCATAATTCCTTTAAGCGTGGCTTAGATTTTGTCTGAAAAGTGGTGCTCCCCTGGTTTATGCCAAAGTTACGCTTTGGGAAACTGGTGGTTTTGCAGATGAGCTTGGGCCAGGTTTTCTCAAAAAACAATACCCGTTAGAAACACTAGAACTGTATCAGTCAATAACTATGTTGCATTGTGTTTTGGTTTTTAGGAAACGATGATCAAAAACAAGCATCGCACCGTACAATACAGATTTTGAAAAAAACTCAAGTGGATTTTCGAAAGCAGCGAATTATGAAGTGCGTTTTTGTTGGTTGCTGTAGAGTCGCTCATTAGGGTTTTGATTTTAAAAACCCTTGATTCTTTTGCGTCCAATAATTCGCTGCGCAACACTAATCAAAGCGCTGATTGGATATGACTTTTCCGTTTGCAACTGTGGCATTAGTTATCCAATTTTTACCAGGTAATTGACAGAGAGACAATTGTCTAAGCGTAAGTGATGGCTCCGCCAAATGGCCAGTTATTGATTGATCATTCAGTGATCTTCAGCCTTTCTGGTCTCAGTGCCCCTTTCGACGATTTATCAAGAACCGTGTATACTTCACCAATTACTATCTAAAGTTAAAAAATTACACAAAAAGAAAACAAAAATAGTGCAGAAGGGTATTTAGCAATATCGTGGCTTCAGCGGCTTTCTTTGATCGTGCATTTTGTCGGGAATTTGGTGGAAACATGGAGTTGTTTTTCACTGTTGCTTCCTCAATTAAAACTTACTGCCAAAATAAATAGAAGCAAGTTTTGAAGCTTCACCGTATGCATGTAGTTGAGCAAGACGTATACTCTTGTTTTATTTGCACGTTTGGGGTTGTGCGTTTTTTTCATTGCAGTCTTGAGGTTGTTACTTTCTCTGACCTTGTTTTAGTCTTTCAACGTTTCACACCTGTTAGCATTGCTTGCAGATGGTAGGACAGACGATGCGTAGTGTTACGTGAAATCGATTTCCTATTAAAAGTTGGCGATTGATTTCTTGCTTGTTTCACCTGTGGAGTGAAGCTACAAGCTACTCTACCTGTGCAATAGAGTTTCGACCAGTTTTTTATGAGGTGTCAGCATAGCAAGGTAGACCATCAAATAATTTTTTTTAAAAACATGGTCCATGCGCCAAAAAAGGTTGAGAACCAGTGGCCTACTAGCTACACCCTTGGTATACATCATTTCGCAGTGGTATACCCTCGTGATAGATTTAGTACATGTACTGGTGTGCCGCATACCGCTTGAATAGCACCAAGTTGGTTTATCTAAGTTTGCCAAAACTTATACTAATATCGCACTTAACTTTCCCTCTTTAAATATGCAGCTCATTTGCCGCTTTCAAGATGATGGTGTACAAAATATTGGTCGTTGACATGCGGCGTCAGGCCGTTCAGGGGACGACGGCTCCTGACCCGCGTGTGATGAGTTGGCGGACACGAGAGGTAACCAGGTAAGAAAAATCGAAATGCAATGGCGTTCTGCACTGTCCTATGTTATCATAATTGCAAACCGAAAGTACACGCTTGAAGTTGATGTAGCTGATTTACTTTTTCTGGATTGCAACCTCACGCCATTTTCACCAAAATGGTCACAGACTGGGATTTGGGTAAAACGTGTTTTTGAGATTCAGCTGAAGGAACACAAAAAACACCGCACGTACTTCGGTTTAAGATAAATCACAACCACTGTACCTGGAAGTTCGAGTTTTCTTGGCGCTTTTGAAAAAAACGAAGATTGCAACTAATTTGTTCCTTATGCCGCCATTCCAGCGGCTTGACAAGATTTTCCCAACGTGACGTCACAAACAATTTTTTTTGTTTGTTTGCGTCACAAACAATTTTTTTGTTGCAGATGCGCAATCCGCCCTGTGCAGCTTAAATCTTATGAGTGTTGAGAGCGTTTCGAATTATATTCGTAGATACCACGAATCGTTTGTTCAGTGACAAAATTTTCTGTAGGCTTCTGACTCTCGTCCGTCCCTCCCGTCCCCTGGTGTTGATATTCGGGTCATGTTCCTGACCACCGTTCATGGCCGCGCTGGACGAGCTGTGCGAACTGCGGGCGCGGTACAAGGACAGCGTTGATTTCATGTTTGTGTACATTGAGGAAATCCATGCAGCAGACGCGTGGAATTTTGAAAGCAACAAGTAAGTGTTCAGTGCCAACGGTGTAAAGACCGGCATATTGACTTGGGCCGACACCAGAGGGCGGTTTCCAGCAATAAGCCGCTTTGCTGCCATTTTCTGCTGGACGGCCCTTGAGCACAGCACGGTTATCAGCAACTGTTTGCTAGGCTAACAGTTTGAGCTGCATTGTAAATCATTCTCATCTTATTGTAAACAACAATGGAGAGCCTTCCACCGTGCATACGTTCACAATAACCTTGACAGTAAAGAAAACTAGCAATAAGGTGCAATGATTAGAACAATATCATTACAATCAATACGTAAAAATCTCTAGCTCTTATTAATCTCTGGGCTGTCCAATAGAGCAAAGAGAAGTTGTTATTGTGAAAACTGCATGGTTATCGGTGGTTATCCATTTCGTCTGACATGGTTATCCATTTCGTCTGACATTGATGTCGTTTTGTAATGTTCGAAAAACAAATCACTGCCTCGCTGCGTTTTTCGTTTCTACGGACATGATAGGGTCCGAAGAAAGAAAGGGTGAAAGTGCGTGAAGCTCGACTATAGAGTATTGCAAGTAGTCGATTTCCCTCGTCAAATATTAGCCCAACAGAAAGAGTTAATGTACAACCTGCACTAGAAAAGCAATTAATCCCAAGCCCCTGGTAAAGCAGTACAGCAGGCGGTAAGCGCAACGATAAAACAAATAAAAAAGTGTAATGGCCGGTGCAGCTATAATAGTTCAATGCACACAGACCAACACGTTCCCTCCAAGTTCTTTTGCACTCTTGTCAGTGCTGACAAATTATAGAATCGATGACGGCCTTGAGAAAATGGCAGCATGAGACGTGGATCTGACATGGAACGCGTTCGCGGGGGCACCCTCTCTTTCTCAGATTCTTTTCCAAGAGAAGTTGTCTCCTTTTAAAATCCCAGTTAGTTTATCGCGAATTTATAGTTTGCAGAACCAGCTGACGGCAGCTGCCAGTTGAAAATTCGGTACAAAGCAAAATGATTTTAGTCTAAAGAAGAAAGTGCCGAGATAACCGTCACGTAATGGGATCGAAAATCTTCCTCTTAATGTTATATTTTTAATTTCGGTATAAAGAAGGTCGCATGTATTTTGTCCTTTTTACTAGATATCATGTAACAGATTTTTAAGAGACTGCTTAGTCAGTGGAAAATTGGTTCTGCGATAACATCTTAAATTGAATCGCAATAGTCAATTTGCAAATTAGATTGAATTGTTGCTAACTTTCCCGAAATGTTAAATGCATTTACAACGAAACGCTGTTTGGCAGATTCAAACGAGTTCGTTGAATGCAGTCCCGTATTTTGCATAGCGATGTCGTCACTGCACGACATTCTTTAGATTTCAGATAAAGACTCACAGAACACTTGAAGATCGGTTTTCGGCTGCCGAGATTTTACAGAATTCTTTAAACACCGACATTCCTGTGTATGTGGATCTGATGACGAACGAAGCAAACTACGCGTTCGGTGGACTGCCTGAGCGCTTAGCCATCATTTCAAACAACAAGACTGTCTATATCGGTGGAATCGGACCGTATGGTTTCGACATTGATGAAATGGAACAAGCATTGAAGAAAGTATTGTCAAGAGCTGCATAAAACTAACGACTAACGCAAATTACGTTTATGTTTTCGGGTATTGTGTATGCTATACGGGGGGGCAAAGTACGGTTGCTGAATCTTTTCATCCAACAGAAAAACATTTATTGATTTGTTGCAGTTAAAGTAAAGGTGTGTTTGTTAATGTGCTGAGAAGGTGTTGTCACTATCAAGTTCCATGGATGCATTTTTTATGACCTGTTCATAACTTCGCAGTGGAATAGTGGTTTTATCATGCGAGGCATTTGCAGCTGTTGTGCTCCCGACACAAGTACATCTGTATAATTTTCAATTACCTAAGGATGCACTCGTAGGTATAAACATACCCATTAGAGGGTGATGGCAAGAATTGGCCAAGCAGTTTTTAACCTTTAAACTAATAATTTTGCTCCCTTACTACCGCCATGAGTATGTGTGTGCAATTCGTGTTTGCATATGCGTTTGGATTTTCCGTTTCAGTGAATGACGTCTGACACGTAAACGATAGACTCATCGGCGTGTCAAATTGATGACGATTGAAGCGAGAAATAAAACTTTGCATATTTGATCTTACGACAATCGTGTTGCGTTTAAATGCACAAACAAGTAGTAGCGGAAATTTTCTTTGTTCGTAAGGTTATTCGACAAGTCAAACTTGAGAGACCGTTCACAACACGGTGTCCAGGAAAGCATGAGACAATGGCAGACGTGTACTGGATCCCTTGCTTGATGTTTATTCAATCTAATGGCAACCTATTTCAAATCTGAGTCGTCACGTTTGACCTTGACTTGAACCAGCTAGCTCAGCAAGCACCAGCATCATACGCCACGATTTCAAAACGCTGGCGGTGGGTTCCAGAATACTCGACACAATAGGTCATACCTGGATAGATCAAGTTTATATCACTGACAACACCGTTGAACTGAGTTTGAGTTTGACATCATCATCATCATGCACAGCGTTTGGATTGCAGTAGTTTTTAAAGATTTTCGGAAAGATGTGGAACTTTCAGGAGCAGGGGCGCAACAAGCTGATATTTTCGGGGGAGTGGCGAAATGATTATAACTTGTACCTAACAGCTAAATATGCTTTTGAAATTTCCGGCTGGAGGTAAATGCCCGGTTGGTCCCCTGTTTGCGGGCCTGTTCAGGAGTGAGGTCATAATGAATTGCAATAAACAAAAATAGACTTATAGTAGATTCTTGGAATGTGATGGTGATTATGGTGTTTAAAGTATTTTCCATTCCCTTTAGCAGGCTTTAAAATTACCGCTTAACGGAATTGCGTCTTCATGAGTTTTAGTTCACCTGTACATTTCTCTGAAGTTTAGCCAGGAAAGTGTGCCCATAGTGGAGCAGGTATACCTGTAAGCCCTCAGCTGACAAATTGTGTTGAATGGATTCCACTTGGAGGAAGAGTGAGCATATTGAGGTTGGCTGTTGGACCGCTGCCAGTGTTTGATACATGTGTAGCCAGTCTCGGATCATCCATTCGAGCCCGAGCTGCCCTGTGCCGTAATCCATATCGGAATGAATGTTTTTTGAAGCAATGGATTTGTACAGAACATCGGATTTGAAGTCCAATCCAGTCGACAGTTCTCATTTCGAAAATAATTTCAAACAAACGATGAATTGTCCAGTAACCAAAGCTCCGGTTCCAGGCTCCGCCTCCACAGCCCTGTCAACAACTCGGGCTAATATGTATGTGCCTAGCAAGCAGAGGACGTACAGGTGTTATCATTCCTCTGTGACGTACGTTACTCAAATATGGAGAAGTTATCGTGAGAACTTCCCATTTATTGTTATGTAACTAACTTCACACTGCAGTGATAATGCCAGCCAGAATGAAAGCAAATGAAAATTTCAGTGACGTAAGTATCGGATGGTTTTACTCAGTCCGAGTAAATCGTATGATGAGCCCGAATGATGCTGTTGACCTGGGTCGTCCCTGTAACAGCCTATTTGAATTTCAGGTGGTTCACCGATGCGTTTTCATAATGGTGTAATTTTGTCTAAAATAGTATACTTTAAACCTTCAGATGGTGAAGGCCTATATGTAATGACGGCATATTTTAATGCTTGTGACGTCATAGTTGCCAATTCAAAACATGAAAATTTTCTATAGTTCTTTGACGTGCACTTGTTCCCCCCCACTTTGAAAAAGGTTCCGCCGCCTATGTACACTCCTACACAGACCTGATTTGACCATTCTGACTAAAAAGTAAGATGCTGTGACGGTTAACGTTGTTCCTACTTCTACAACAGTGGTTCTCAACCATTTCGCTGAAGGGAGACAAATCCAGACCTACGATTTAGTTAGAGAGCCGCACTAAATCGTAGG
>Ga0210059_1016244_pt1 | contig 10764 bp, 8 predicted proteins | sample Ectturendosymbi2_FD_188042 | JGI IMG/M metagenome (GOLD analysis project Ga0210059, IMG submission 188042) | Ecteinascidia turbinata endosymbiont from Florida, USA - Sample 2 (SPAdes) (version 2) | ecosystem: Host-associated > Tunicates > Ascidians > Unclassified | place: Key West, Florida... | reverse complement strand
ATGGAGATTTTAAATAGTTGTATATCTTTTCGCAATTTGCATCCGGCCCGCAGCTGTTAATCTCGCAGCAATCCGGCCCTCAGAGAAAAAAGTTTGGTGACCCCTGGTTTAGAAGAAGCTTGAGTCATAAAACTGGTCAAACTTTAACACTGCACCGCTACGGAACCAACAAGCAAATGTGGCATATAACAGCGATCTGGCGTAGTCACTGGCGTCGGCGCAGGTACATCGAGGAGTCGAGATAGACGGTTCACGTGACGACATAATACTTATTCTCATTGTAGGTTACGTTTGTTACATCACAACCAGCAGCCAGCACAGTGCAGTAGCGCTGTTTAACTTGCATGTTGCAGCAAGTGAGCGTATAGTCACTTGGATGCGGTTTAGATCGAGGTGAAAGCGCATGCCTGTGTACATAGATCAGTGGATCGAATTTAAGTGAAGGAATTTCAATTTGGTGTGGTTAGAGTATTTTTAGCAATACAAAGAAATTCAAAAATAGGAATAAAAGAAGTAAAAAAGTTACAAAAACTAATTAATGAGGTACAAAACAAAACAAAGCAAAACAGAAAAAAAACAAAAGTATACTTCATGCCTGAAAGCATAGAATATGCACACAGAAAATGCAAAAAAGTAAATACACACAAAAAATAAAACACAGTTACAGAATACTTGAATAAACAGTATTTTGTTCTGGACAGGTGAAATGTTGCCAATGAAATTTTGTTATGAAATTTATGCACTAATTTAGATAGCTCTAATTGATATATATCTTTATTTTTAGAAAACCCATTTGTTTATACGAAGGAATTATGTGACATTTAAAATTAGTAAATGGGAAAGCGCGCAACACATTATTATGGATAGTGTTAAGAGGTTGAAGCACAGAATCGCAAGCTGTCCCACAGGATACAATGCAATATTGGATATGGCTATATACTGTATGAAACAGTAATAGATTATTCTTAAAGCATTGATTAGTAAAAAGTTTCTAATTTCATACATCATACTTGAGGCAAACAATAGCTTATATTTGAAGTATTTGACATGGGAGGTCCAGTTCTCTGTTCAAATCAACGTTTGATTTTATGTGGGGTTCATGCGTCAAGTGCAAGCGCATACGTCATTACACTCTTTGCTGTTACAGAAAAGATGTTTGCCTTCTTTTCGTGTTCAATGCATGGTTGGGAAGTTTTAACTTCGCACATGAAATTACAGTGAAGCGTCTAATGGCCACACACTGAAGGTCGTGGTATGAGGCTCTTCATGCTGTGAAGACAGGTTTGCTACTTGTGATAAAAACACTTGATAAGCTGACTTTAATTTCTGAAAACGTTGAAACCAAAGGGGAGACTGAATGAGATCTAAATTTTCTTCTACGTTTTGATATTTTTTGTTATCTGTACTTTTAGGAAGAGGTTCAAAAAGAAATTAATACCTTACAAAAAACACAGCGAACTTCTGGATTGGCATTGGATGTTTGGGTATTACAATACCTAGAAGTTGCGACAAAATATTTTTTAAGCGAAGCAGGCAAAGAATAGTTGCAGATACAGTGAGGGAAAGCAAAAAGACCTGTGAAGAACTTGGAATTGAAATTCAACGTCGGAAAAATCAAAGGCTTTGCATGGAGAAAGAGAAAACGTTCAGAGGAAGAAGCGGGGAGTGCTTCACCGACAGCTCAAGAAGACTAAGGAAGGATCGTCACGCATGCTACGACAAACTGGTACTTTAGCTGGAAGCGTTGTTTGGTGCCGCCCTCCGTCTGCACACTATTTTCGACAGTTTATCTCCAAAATATCTTTCTGGGGCTGCACAAGAAGAGTTGAAAACAAGAAGTAGTCATTAAATCAAGCAAACACCGGTGACTTGAACTTTAAAAACTTTCTTGTGAAGTTCTGCGACTCAGGAATTTTACCAAAGCAGGTTGTGAACTTGGTAGTACTTTAAAAGTGGCCTGCGAAGGGCACCAGGAACTGAATGGCTGAAATGGATATGTCAATGGAAACTCAAAATCTACTAATTGCATTTGGTATGTTTGGACTCTGACGATAGCAGTCTTCTTCTTCTTTTGAGTCAGTTGTTCAAACCACTGCTTGGCCGCACTAGATCTCGTGCAGATGTTGAGCAGCCATTCGGTTGTCTCATCGTCCTGAACCGTCAGGCCATGCAGCCCATGGGGAGGTCGATCGATTGGACATTGGAGGACAACATGGTCGACGGTTTGTTCTTCTGCGCCACACTCACAGACCGCAGAGGAGGCCATACCCCATTTGTACAAACAGGAGCGGAAACGTCCAATACTGTTGTAGAGGCGGTTAAGCCGAACCCAGGCTCTTCTTGGGAGGGAGGTCATTCCGGGTGGGCACCGGTGTCGGGGATGAAAATGCGGAGTCTTGTGGGGTTGTCCGCCCACTCTGCATTCCATTGGTGATCCGCCCAGTGCGCATAACGTACGTTGTTGTTGTCAGATGAACTGATGAGTTATTGTGCGGCTGGTACAAATGGGTGTCTCAGATTTGAGGCGCCGTGCGTTTACACTCGATGGACGGGTGAACTCTGAGTGGAGCAGATGTACAGGCTGCATGGTACGGCGTCCTAGAGACAGTATGGCTCCATTGCGACGAAGCTCCGCCGGTTGGATCCCTGCGAGGATTGGAAGGTTGTCCGCTGGTGTAGGACGCAGGCATCCCGTCACAATTAGCAAGGCGTCGTTGATGGCGGGGTCGATGAGGCGGGTATGAGCAATGGGGCGCCAGACAGGCGCGTAGTATTCTGCGGTTAAATGTAAGAGGGCTAGGGTGGCTATTCGCAGAGTTGTTGCTCCAGCAATGCAGCCGGAGCCAGCAAGCCGCCTCATGAGCGGGACCCGTGATGCCAACTTCTTGCGAAGTGGCTCAAGGTGTCGGCGATACGTGAGCGACCTGTCCAACGTTGCTCCGAGGTATTTGGGCTCAGAGCAGAAGAGCACGGTTTCGTTGTTGTATCTGACTTTTAGCTCGCGTTTAGCTTCCTTGTTGTTAAGATGGAAGGCTGCTAACACCGTTTTTGTAGCGCTGAGCTTCAGCTTCAAAGTCTGGAGATATTCACCTACAGTTGCCATGTCCTTGCTCAGCACCCCTTCCACTTCCTGCCAGTTTCCATCAGCATGCATGATTGCTAGATCGTCAGCATTTGCATACTTTCTGGAGACCGTGGTTGGCAGGTCAGAGACGTAGGTGTTGAAGAGAAGAGGCGTCAGGACGTATCCCTGTGGGACGCCGTTCTAAAGACGTCGTAATATGCTTCTTTTGCCGTTTCCTGTGGTGAGAGTGAAGCTGCAATTGCCAACCCTCTCCATGATCATGTGGACCATGTGTCTATCAAGCAGCAATTGCAGCAGCTTGCAGGTGAGGCCGCGACGCAATACAGTGTCATAGGCTGCTGTGAGGTCGACAAACACAGCTCTGGCCTTCTTTTTAGCCGAAAAGCTATCCTCGATGTCCTGTGTCAGCAGGGTGACCTGGTCTACGGTCGACCTCCCGTGTCGTAAGCCCGCTTGCTCCCGCGGGAGCAATGGGTCGATGACTGGGTCGACACGAGCGTAGATGAGTCTCTCGAGCATTTTAAAGGGGACACACAGCAGAGACATGGGACGGTAGGTCTTTGGGTCCCCCAATGGTTTTTCTGGCTTGTGGATCGCAACTATGATAGCTCTTCTCCAAATCTTTGGAATTTTGAGTTGGTGCATGCAGGGAGTGAGGAAGTCGCAAAAGCAAGATTTAGAGCCAACCCGGCTTGGAGTATGAACTCCGGGATGATGTAGTCCAATCCCGGAGACTTTCCTGGTTTCAGGCGTCTGAGGGCAGCAGCAAGCTCCACCGGTGGCAGCCAGGGTTTCGGAGTCGGGAAAAATTTTCGACTTTGCCAAAGTCGATGGAAAGAAATCCTTTCTCAGCACAGAATCAGACACTCAGATCTCACAGAAGATATATTTCGCTAACAAAGTAGGCATCATCAGCTCTTATTCAAATAAAATCCAAGTTTCCGACTCGACCTTGCCAAAGTTTCCGACTCGACCTTGCCAAAGTTTCCGACTCGAACCTTTCCGAACTTTCCGACTCCGATTCCCGACTCACCCTCCTTAACGTAACGTGGATGAAGTTTGTCTTTCAACAATTTTGCAGCAACTAGCACTCAGTGGAAATCGTGGTAGACAGCAAGAATTTTCTGATTCAATAAAAGTTTCAAAATAAATTGAACCATTCTAACAGGCCCGAGTTAGGATTCCTAACTTAAGAGTGCGACGTTACAAATGATTCAATTGGACTTCCGGAGTCGAAGCCGGATAAGAAGATCCGACTTCTGGTGTTCTCTTACGAATCCTACTGCGACTCCAACTCCGACTTCAACCAAAAACCTCCGACTGCTTGCGACACCGATTTCGCAACCCTGGTAGCAGCAACAAAAAGAAGCTTTTCGTTGAAATTAATAATATCGTACCTCAGATCAGTCATGTGTCATGTGCGAGTTTCCAATCTGTCGTTCCTGTCGATTGTGAGCGAGATCTGGCTGAAAAGATTGACGTTAATAATGTGATAAGTGAATTTGCTCGTATCACAGCAAGAAAAGCAACGATTTAAATTTTAATCACAAATAGACGTTTTTTAACCTCATCAGGTAATTCACACACAAATGTTTGCCAACATACCATTTGGCCCCAGATCCGGGATTTTTCAATGCTTTTCTGAGTTTTTCTTTTGAAGATCTGGAGTGTTTAGAAATCAACTGCGTATAACGGTAATATACGATAGGTCCTGATTTATTAAACTTTATTTCTAGACTCATCTTTCTTATCTTGTTTTATCAAGGTACTGTACTTAGTCTTCAGCAATGCATAACTGATGAACAAGCAATTGACACCGTATAAGCGTAAAATACAAGCTAGGTGCAATGTGTTCAAGTGGCAGAGATACTAGTCCATAGTCCTAAATCTCCACCAGCGGCGATTCCGGAACAGGTTTTTCGCATTTACAAAATTCAATATGCATAATGGAGTCACATGGATATCTACAGAATTTATGATTTAAACAATGGTTCACTTGTTCAAGTGTTTTTATAACTTAGGACGCTGCGCCATCTTAATCCAGCACTGGAGTAAATACGTGAACCAGCGTGATATATCCAAACATCAGTTTCATTGTGAACAAGTGCATTTTTATTTTGTATTCCCATCAAAATTGGTCCATAATGTTTGTAATCTCCTCGCCCCACCAAATGTTTGACGCGTTCGGCGTTGAGAAACACCGATTTAGATAATGTCTAATTCAATGGTTCTCAAATGTTTTCATGACCCCCCTTACAAAGCCAAACACCCATAGTCCTCCCCAACAAAAATCACAAAAAAGATAATTGCCAAAATTTTGCAACACCTACTGTGAAGAATCAACAGACAATTACAAACGAAACAGCCTCTTTCATAACGTCAGTCACTGCAGAGGAGCTTGTCCTTGCATAGTGTAGACTAGTGGTTCTAAACGGGAGCACGCCTCTGCAGGGGCATCAATAAATTTCCAGAAGGGAACAAGCTTTTATGCGCTCTACAGCATGGAAAATTTTATCATTAAATACTTCTGCTTTTACAGCTTATGCAATGTCATGGTGGGCTTGAAACGAAGGCAATTAGTTAAGGGCGTTGTAGTAGAAAAAACTGTATGAACCATTGCTGTAGGCATTCCCATCTCAACTAACCTCGTTGTGCAGTTTATTATGCATTGAATAAACAAATACTAAAAACTTATGGTCTTTTCATCCACGGCTTTTTCTCCCCAGTTCTTCCTGGAACAAATTTCCTACCAGGAATTACAAAATCTTCCCTTAGTGACCCAAGTGGCACCCGTTGGAAACACACTGGTTTAATTTTATAGAAACTTTCAAAACTACGCGAGTTTGTTTTTCAAGATTAGTAATGCCGTCTCAACAGGTAAGCTTATTACCATTGCACACCAATAGATATTTTCTGGAGCTTGTTTGAGGTATACTATAATCATTAATTTTTCTATTAAAGACATCTGGTCGCTTGCCACTGATACCTATAAGCATATACGAAGTTTTTGGGAGAAAGTGCAAGTTCAACAAAATTGACACTCAGCTTTGGTTGCCGTAAACCTTTTGCGTTACGCAGTAGTCTGCAACACAACGCCAAAGCATGCCATCTATCCAAATTTCCTAAGTCAGCCTTCCCGTTGCGAACAACGAGTGGGCCAAGCCTGCAATCATTTGGGGAAGTTCAAGGCAGCAGCTGGTGTTTACTGGTGAAGGGCCAAGAGCTCTTTAACGGTCTTACGCTGACGCCAGCAATCTGCGACTGATGAAAAATGCTGTTCGGCGCAATAGCCATGCAAAATAGAAACACCGCAGTAGCAACAAGAAAAGAAAACCACGGTGTGTTCCAACACACACGATTCATCGACTTTTGCCATTTAAAGTTTTATGGGATTTTGTGCAATATTTGTAGAACCCTCCAAAAGGAATTGAACTGTTTTTTGGAAGTGAGGAAAGTACTGCATGTGTCAAACAAAAAATAGCTGTTTAACCTTTGGCTCTGAAATTTGAAATAACAGGGTAGTAGGGACGATTGACGCGTTTTGTTTTCTGTTTCGTTTTTTTCGTTTTTTTTCTTCATTCGTACATTGCTTTTGTTTGTTTGCTTCGGTCCGATGCTAAATGAAACAGCATCAACAGGCAAAACATCTGTGAAATATCCTTTGTGAATAACATCAGTAAGTAACTTTCTTGCGATTTAAGGAAACCTTCTTTTCGTTGTGCAGGAACAGTCATTTAACGTGACATCTATGCACGTTGCGTCAGGACCGCAACCAAGCGAGGGCGAAACCAGGCAATTGCAACCCCCCCGAAATTTTCACAAACATATTTGGTTGACAGGTACAACAAGCAATCACAGCCATTTTGCCGCCCTCCCCCACAAATATCACCCGATTGCATCCCTGTGTTGCGTAATATTCCTGTAAGAAATAATTGTGTTTGGAACTATTTGAACGGAGTTTTAAAAGATTTTAAATAAATTCGTAATTTTTGTCGCATCGCATATTAAATTGATATTATGGTTTAAGATCAGTTTCACATGTTCAATCATAGGACGTCCAAGGTGTTTTACCAAAAATGGATTTTCTGGTGGAACGCGTGAGTAAAAAAGCGTTATTGCTTTGCATAACAACATAACTCTGACGTTGGTTTGGAAGGCAGTTAATTCTCTCTTGGAAATCTAAGGAAACTGGTTTTGAAAGAAAAAAAAATATTGGCCAATGGCGTCTCAGCGAAGGTGTCACGTGGGAGAGGGCTGAACTATCTGTCACCCAACATAATGGCTACCCGGCCATGAAAGACGATCTTTCTGCTAAATCGCACTCACGGTTGAGGTCCTTTTGATTGCGATTTTCCTTCAAATGCTGGATGAAAGAAAATTAGCTGATTTTAAACTCTTTGACAGGGACAAAGTGAAATGTAAAAGCATACCTCTATACAGCGCCCAATTTAGATGGTTGGAGGCACCATGTTCAGATACAGAATCTTTAGCTAGAGGATGATCGATGAAATCACTGGCATTTTTACGAATGATTTGTAACCCTCACACATAACGCAGGCCTGCACAACTCAGAAAGCTACACGGGCGTAAATTGATCAACGTAAATTTGCTGCGGGCTTCAAAAGTCTGTTACATTTCGTTGTAGAGATTTTGTTCCAGTTCGTAAGAAATTCTGATTTTGTTCAAGTTTAGAAGAAATTCTGGATCGACAATTAAGTTATCCGATGTCGGGATTTTGCCGCATTTTCTGCAATTTAGAAAGCTCTCGTGAGACGCACGCGGCTCGTACGTGTTGTGTAAGCCTGGCGCAACCCTATGAATCACACAGTATTTTTAGATAACATTGAGCTGTTGCTTGTATGCGAATGTGCCTAGTTCTATGTGGACATGAAGCCCTTCAAGCTTCAATGATACAGTGTGCTCCTTATATATGTATCTATTTTTGATAAATTAGCATTTTGTATTGAAACGAATAATTTGCTTTCTTTTTCCTAGGCTTTTCTTACATACATGTATCTTTGTGTAGTGCAAGTTTTTCCTCGTAGGCCATCATTTTGCAAGCACAGCTCAGTAGTTCACAATGTGCTCAATACAAGGATCATGGGGCTGAATCACTGTGGTTGCTCGCACTTTGATGTTTGTAATGACCCTGTCCAACATCGCATTGGAAATTCTCCAGATCTCCGAATATTATTCTTAAGCAGGTCAAAGGTTTGGTTCTTGAGCACGTCAACGGGCTGTTAGCATATACCCATGTGGCTTGCAACCACGAATTCATTTCTCTAAAACGATTTATTTTGTTGTGCGTTGCAACTTTGCAATACTTTGTGTTTGTTATTCAAACAAAATTCATCGATTTTGAGCAAACTTTAGTTGCACTGTCGAGGGAATCTAATGTTTGACGCTATACTTTTCTTTAGATTACAGGTCGACTCCGGACCTGAGCAAAATTTCATCGCAATAATGCCAGAATCTTGTTGCTGCTATACCATTTGCAGCCCAGCTTAATGAGTGTCGGGATCTGAGTTATTTCCCAACATCATGAATCTTTAGATTCAGTCATTGACATGCATTATAACAAAATGGAGAACAAAGAACAACAAGCAAGAGAACCAACTCAGAAACAACACTGCGTGGCAAAAAAACATTTGATCTGAGTGAAATCCCCTCAGATTAGAACGAAATCATGAAATGCACAATTTACACCGAAATGACCTTGCAAAAGACCGAAGATTAAAAATGTCATAAGCAAGATAATTAAAACATTTTATAGATTTTTTTGAGCACACTCGTTTTCACACTATTGTGCATTATACGATTGAATTGCTGTGTTCTGTTAATGACATTTCATGTACATGTGTGTTTACTATCCATGTTGTTTTTACTTTACATTGCAACAATATTAGATTGCAGTAGCGACCAAACGCTAACTGACGTCACGCAACATCAAGTGACCTCTGTGTGACCTTTTAGTAACTGAGAGAACAGAAGTGGAGTCAACGCAAAGGACTGTCCAGGCGACAATCAAAATTAAAGGAGCTATTAAGTTTATGTAGTAATGGTTGCTGTGATCAAACTGGATGTAATTGACAGAAGTAACGTTATCTTTGTCATATGTCACTACAGTAGGGGGCAGCAACGAACATTTCACTGATGGTGATGGTTGGTACTCCTTGAGATTCTCCTACCTTGCTGTTTAACTTGCTAACCGCAGTAGGGCATCAACGTTTCCACTGTAATGAATATGTTTTGTTATAGCCAGTTCGTTAACATGTTCTGTATGTGAAGTATACAGTCACCACCTGGCACACTCTGCAATTTTGTACTGTATAGTAATTATCAGCACTTTAAGTAAAATATTGTGATCATCACATCCAAATGGATTGGATTCAGCCGCTGTTGCTACTGTAGCCTACCTACAGTTTGCAATTGTGCGTCTACTGTAGCTAAGCTGTGAGTCACTGACTTTCAGCATGTGAAGATGCCCCTATGACATGGCAGGTCAAGACCAGGGAGTGCGATCGCCCCTAAAACCTATGAAAGTAACTCTATTCACCAGAGTATCGGAGTCGTAAGGAGTCGGAGGTTTTTGGGTGGACTCGGAGTCGGCTTCCTAGCAACATAAGAGTCGGAGTGGGATTTTTTGTCCGACTTCGACTCCGGAAGTCCACTTGGATCGTTTTTTGCGTCACACACCTAAGTTGGGAATTGCTGTTGAAATGGTATAATTTCTTATGAAACTTTTGTTGAAACAGAGAATTCTTGCTTTGTACCACGATTTCCATTGAGTGGTAGATGCTACAAAATTCTTGACAGCCAAAATTCATTCAATTTATGTTAAGGAATCGGGAGACGGACCTTTTGGAAAGGTCGGAGTTGGACATCTTATCTCCGATTCCGCAACCCTGCTATTCACCATGATGTTGTATAGTTTGGAAAAGAGCATTCGCGATACAAGGCCATTTTGCCGTCCACTGGTTTGTTACAGCAGTGTTGTGATGTATACTTATCTCTCTTACAGTACCGAAGCCGTTGTGAGACTTGACTACCAAATATCACCGCAATCGTACCCCTAAACTTACTGACTGGTTCCGCACCTGGCCAAGACGACGGGATTTCACATTTCGCTGCAACTCATGACCGACCTTCTGCATCTTTCTCTACAATGGTTGGCCTGACGAGAAAGCTAAAGTATCAATTCATAAAATATGCGTATAAATCGACCTAAAGTCAACGTAAGGCCTACAATATCAACGCCAAAGTCGAGCAATTCCTTCGCCAGTAACGCCTTCGACGAGCTTGAAACTTTAGCCTGAACCGAATCTTGCGACTGAACAAAGCCGTTACCTATTTTATAGACATTTGCGCAATGCCATTGCTGTCAAGAATGCAGTGTACCACAAATGCGTGTTTAATGAAGCAGAATATGTGTTCAGAATGCTTTGAAACAAAGTTTTTGTCACGCATGGAATTGAGTTTATTGAAACAAACACAAAGTATTTCGCAGTAATTCAACTTGAATTCAAAACATCTAGATACGAAAGATTTGTGAACCAGGTAGTCTCTTCTTTCTAAAAGTACGAGTTCATGATTGAACAGAAGTTGTGATGAATTAGCAACGAAGGCGAGTTTTATAGAAGTTTGCCGGACGATCAACACAGTTGCGCAGGGAGTGCTGG
>Ga0210059_1016243_pt1 | contig 10764 bp, 10 predicted proteins | sample Ectturendosymbi2_FD_188042 | JGI IMG/M metagenome (GOLD analysis project Ga0210059, IMG submission 188042) | Ecteinascidia turbinata endosymbiont from Florida, USA - Sample 2 (SPAdes) (version 2) | ecosystem: Host-associated > Tunicates > Ascidians > Unclassified | place: Key West, Florida... | reverse complement strand
ATGTACAATACAGGGTGGGCCAAAAGTAGACGTGCTCTTGATTGCTTTTTTATATTTATGGCTGAAATTTTGGGAGGGTATTGACAAATACTGGATCGTTCCGGTAAGAAAATTATTCTACTTTCACCACTGTCCTCAGGATCAAGAGAGTAAGACCTCCTTGCAACAAACGTCGCCACAGATTTCGTACCCGCAACAGCTTTTTAACCCGCCGCTTCCTCGTTTCCTGTACTGGTGCTGTTAGGCATTCCAATTAGTTTTAAAATAAAAGAATCAGTTAGAAAAATCCACAAGCATGCTACATGCGCCCATGTCTACAAAACTGTTCTAAGAATCTTGAACAGTAGAAATGATTGAAAAACAACCAAAGGAAAAGTGTGTAAATCAAAAAAGTTACTTGATTTTGCAAATCTTTTTTTTACTTCATTTGCAACACGTTTTAGAACATAAGATTCAGCAAGAAGAAACGCGTATTTTGTTCTGCTTCAGGTTAGCCTGTGTAGCTGAAATCAGAGTTTTTGCTTAGTGCTTCAACATGGCCACTTGACTTGGTCCCCAATTGTAACAATGTGCCCAAAAAAATTGTAACATGATCCAAGCACAACTGACAAGCATGAACCAGATCAACTTTCAAAAAGGATCATTAGATGAATATAACAAAAGAGTTAATTCCGAAATACCTGAATATACTGCCATTGCACTGATCTGAAATGACAAAAACAATTTTTTTGTTGCAAATTTTGTGTAGGCCTACTTGCGTTTCAATTTCACGTAAAGCTTGCACAAAAAGTTTTCACATTGAAATCCCAAAATAAATGTTTTATCGAGCATACACAAAGAAGCAAATCTTTCATTGGGAGAGCAACATGACGTTTGGCATGAGCTTCGACTGGACATAAGGAGAAGATAACTTCCATTTCAGCCATTCATTGGCCAATACCAGTGCTGCAAAAATTACGTGAACATTACTTACATGCTTTACACAATAATGCAATTCCAATGCAATAACAAAAGTTTTTATAATTGTAGTCTACATACATAAGCATGTCAACACAAAGACAAGCTAGATTTCTATAGCAAGCGCCAGTTTGACACACATGATTTCGACAAGAGGAGATGGCATAACTTTCAGCATAGGAATCCCGCACCAGTTTGGCAAAAAGTTGCATGATTATTATGTTCCAGCAATACGTTGGAGAAAAACTGAAATGAGTTTATAAATCTGAATTCGCTTTGATCGGCACGGTGTGGGTTTCAGCATGTAAAAAAAATTTGTACACTGAAGGCAAAACGAAACTTTCAGGAATGAAAATATAGACAATTACCTTTCCAGGGAATATTTTGTTCTGATTCTGTGATAACTGTGTCGCCAGTGACACGATGTTGTTTCCATCGATTTCTTTCGCCTAATTTCTCCCGCCCAACCAGTTGGTCTTGTCGCCCGCCTTTTTCTGAAGGGAAACACTTTCTATGATTCCGGACGTTGGCGTGTCGGTGACTTCAGCGTGGTTTTCCAGTTTTGCTTCCGCTACCCGCTGAAAAATTTTTCGCGCATTTTCAAGCATTTAAATGTGAGCCGATACAGCACCAGACGGGCTTGTATTCAACGTTCTGCTTCATTGCACACAACTGTAGGAAAGGTCTATTGGCGTCCTACTCCGCAGTAGTGTTGTAACAAGCGTTAGGTGTTAGCTAACTTCAGTGTTAAGAATGTGTCTGTAACCCTATGGTTCAGTCTTCAATGCAGTTGCGAAAAGTGTCTGTAACCCTGTGATTCCGCCGGCTTCAGTGCTTTGTACTACGTTCTGTTTTGTTTGTTTTTATCGACCTGCTTTCTGCAGTGTGTGTTCATACTATGGACTTCGTGTCTGCTCACAAACAAATAAACAAAAAAAATAAATAATACCTACTACCTAGTAACATTAAGCACAGTCTATCATTACTTATGTGTATAATATTACTTGTGCGGAAAATACCTGCTAATCTTTCTGGTTTGATATTCGCTTTTACTGAGCTTCTTGATCTTGCATTGCTGTTAATAGAGATTTCCTTGAATTCTTTCAAGTGCAGAGTTTGTGAGCAGAGATGATCACGAAGTAGGAGCCCAAACTCCTGTCGGAGTTTGCGTTTTACACTGGAGCAAAAGCTGGAGACAAACATTAGTGATCTGCCAGGAGCAGGATCTGCCTTCAACCTTATGGCCTGCACAAGAGGCAATCAAAATTTAAGGAATTTTTTTAATTTCTGTAGCAATGCTTCTTGTGGTCAAACAGAATGGAATTGCTTGAAACATGTTTGCAGATCAATGTCAGCATTGCCATATGTCATTATATTGTGACATTGGGTGGGAGCAACAATGACCATTTCGCACCTAATGATTGATAGTGTTATAGGCAGCGATGAAGACTCGAGACTCCATCACTGCCAATTACACTTGGGCTCAGTCTTGACATGAGACCCGCTTTTGCGAATCTCGGTCTCGAAGGTTTCAAGTTTCGTCTCAGTATCGGCCTCGAAGGCTACAGGTCTCGACGACACATTGAATATTGCAAAGAAATGGTTTATTAAAACTACTCTATTGCAACGATTTTTGTTTGTTTTATTTGCAGGTAAGAAACAACTAGAACAGGTCGGAAAATCCCATATATTTGAAAAAAATCGACTTAGAAGTGAATACTACATTTTTTAAACAAATTTCGGCAAAACACACAAATTTTGAAGTCTCGGTCTCCGTCTCGAATTTCAAGTCTGGAGTTTCGGCCTCGCAATGTTTGATGAAGTCTCGGTCTCGTCTCGAAATTTTAACCACGTCTCGATCTCGAAGGTTACGGTCTCGACTACATCACTGGTCGGGGCCGCAACCAACTGATATTTTCGGAGAGGCAAACGATGTAACCTGTTGCTGCATCTAACAAATACATACGTTTGTGAAAATTTCGGGGGGCAATTACCCGATTCCTCCCCCTCTGGTTGCGGGCCTGTCACTGGTTATTGGCTCAGTGCGAATACAAAATATATGAGTGGCAATGCAGTTCGGGAACATAGTAACCATGCACCAAACATGGTGATTAAGGTCTAATGATAGCGGCAAAAGCACAAAAAATATGAAAAATGCAGCGGTCAACAACACAGACTATGACGTTGTAAGTGTGCCGAAATGAGCTATAGTGATAGGATTTCACATGTTAGAAGCAATGAAGCAATTCACAGTAATAGAAAATTTATCTGCATTGTGCACGATTTGTAGTCTAGCTAGTCTCCACTTGCATAGGCCAACCTCTGCTGCACCCATTTTCGAGCTATTCTAAAGAAAGCTGGCTGTTTATCGTGATAATTGCCGCCTAAATATAACATTCAACTGTTTTACCGCTATAACATTGCATTCATGAAATTGTGATGGATAGTATATTATGTATACATTTTCATCTTGGGAAATGTTTTGGTATCGTTTGCTTTTGTGTTTATGTTGTTAATGCTTAAGAGATTTCTAAATAAACAGAAATTACGGAAAATTATCTACATTTACTTATCATTAACATGCGCACGCAGATCAATAATGACCTCATAATGCGTTAAAATGATGAGTGTTTGCGTCGAATGATGTGATTGGCTGAGATTAGGGAAGTTTTGTGGTCATCAGTCAACTAGGGCTTATTTTAAAGGAGGGCTGTTGCAACCTCTCCGGTGGTGTTGCGTTGATTGTGTGATTCACCACGAACGGGATGTGCGTGAAGAATAATACCATGATATATGTAGAGCGAGCAAGCAATAGTAAGAGAGATTGCGACATGGAAGCTCTGCCGATATCAACGTGTGAACGATCGAACATGATGGCTAGCGTACGCGAAAAGAGATTGCGAGCATGATCTTTATTGTTGCTTGCTGCCACGGTGCGAAGCTTTGCGCACATGCCGCTTGGGATTTCCGATCGCAACAGGGCCTATATTAAACTCATCCTCAAAAATCACGCTAGGTCTTATTATCGGGGAAACACGGTACCGACAGATGTTTATTTGATAGGCAATGTGCATTTGTCTCACGAAGCGGAAGCTGCACTGGGACTATTTTGCTTGTAGGAGAACACAATTGGTTGAAATGGTCACGTGACAAGTACCGTAGGCATGCACAAAGAGACCATGGGTTAGTTTATTGGGGTTAGAGTTTAGGATCATAGTAAAGGGTTAGGATAGGATTTGAATTTAGGTTTAAGGTTTAATACACACTTCACGCAACGCAGACAAGAAGCTACAAACAGCTTGACACAGCACTGAAACCATGACAACATTCGTCCATGCATGTCGGACTGAGCCGTTACAGACATCGCGCTCAACTCAGCAGGTCATGCATTCCCAACTTGTCATGTGACCACTTCAACCAATCGTGTTTGGCTAAAGGCAAAATAGCTCAGGATTGCAGAGTCAAACCAGCTCAGGACAGCAGTGCTTTTCAGGATTGCAGAGTCGAAGACAAACTGTCCGACTCCTAGCTTCCAAAATTTTACGAGTTGGACCTTTCCAAAATTTCAGCCTCTGACTCAACGTGAATGAACTTTGGCTGTCAACAATTTTGCAGCAACTAGCAATCAATGAAAATCGTGCTGCACAGCAATAATTCTCTGTTTCAACAAAAGTTTCAAAAGCAATTGTACCATTTCAAACAGGCAGTAGTTAGGATTTCAAACTTGGGAGTGCGATGTAAAAAAATAATGAAATTGGACTTTTGTATTCTTAGTAATCCGACACCTACTCCACCCAAAAATCTCCGACCCTTGCGACTCCGACTCCGCAACCCTGGTGCCTTTTGCTTCACGAGCAGGGCAACCAATTTTTTGACCTAAAAGCTTACATTTTTTACTTTATAATTAACAAATTTTGACTTTATTTTGACCAATCAAATTTTCTGCGTTTGCAACTGAACAGCGGAATAGAAAGCACATATTAGAAATCAAATCGATAGGTTGAAACTTGAAAACTTTTATCCTGTTGAAATGACAAAAAAATTAAGTGTGAAAGATCGAATAATGCTAGAGGTAACAAACCATAGGCGTAGACGAAAACCAATTCAAAAGCACAAAATAAATACCAGGGTCATCAAATGTCTTGCTTCTTGCTTTACCATGTCTAGCTTACTAATATTCAACCATCCAGTAGTGGGCAATACAACATTATTATATCAAGTCGCGCAACAAATCCAATACGTCAGAATTACAACTGAACTGCAAAAGCATATCAATAACAATTGTTGCAGTTTAAATAAAATATCGACAAAAGAAAACTCTCGTGCAAGAAAATTTTGATCAAACGATAAATTTTGATTTTTTTGACCTAATAACTTTTGAGTCGATCGTGATATCACTGTGAAATTCGGTTTGTGGATGTTTCATAAAAAGCAGTACATTTTTGACTTTACTGACTTTTGGTTGCCCTACTCATGAGGCAAAATAGACATGGCCTGTTTGATATGAACCCCTCGGAAAATTTCGGAGTTTCATCAAGAATCGGAGTTCATGTTTTCAAATGCTTCGGAGTTGCAGCAGTAGTCTTGAAAAAAAACATGAATCCGCTCATCTCTGACGTACACCAAAAGAAATGACAATACATTGCATATCGACAAAAACTTTAAATCAATTAATTTTCACAAGTTTGTATAAATAAAGTCATTGTAGCAGTAAAAACTGTGCACAATTGCCGGTTTAAGTTTTGAACTTTTTGAGGTTCATGGGCACTCTAGATTCTTGTGAGCCCAGGTGCGGACCACCGGCAGCACCCTTCCCTCGTGAGGCCTATCCTTTATTCTGAACGAAAACATTTCGTTGCGAGGAACAAAGTTACTAAATTCAAATAATGAAACAGTAGCAAGTTCATTGTGTGTTAATTGATTTATTTTTGTATTTATCATTTCTGCCGTAGGTTCATGCTTGGGAAATAACTTTCTCAGATCTTAGTCGTTTCTCCAACAGTCTCGTAAGATTCTAGGAGTCATCTCCATTTTCTACAAAATAAAATACATAAATTTTATTTACTTTATTGTACTACATCTTCCAGATTAGATATTTCCCAGCCAGTTATACACATTTTGTCTTCTTTGGTTTCAATCCAGATGCGTAATATTTCATTTTTGATTATTATCGTTTTCATCACTTGAAGATTCATCACTTTCGAAAGTTGCCATAAATCATGCAATGCAACTGTTATTTCATTAATAAGAGATAGGTTTCGTAGCCAGTGACGGATTTACGCATAGGACATGGCCTGGGGCCCCGCGCCTTTGGGGGCCCCGCTCAACTCTTTCCTATGACGACTCAATATTAACCGAAAATTTGCGAAAGTGCGCAGAGACATAACTTCACAATTTACCTTGAAACGAGCGGAAACGCAACAGTTCATTCTAGATTCTTATCAGTACAGTAACAACACGACAATATTGTGCATCTGGGCGCGAGAGAGTTGCAGGCCGTCTGTGTGAAAGCGGTTACAGAAAAAAAAGAAAAAGAAAAAAACGGAACGGTTCATAATTGATGTTGAATTTCCACTAACAAAAAGCTCGCAACAACGCAAGACCGCCAGACACTGCAAAACTCCGATGAAAAGGGATATTGTCAGTATTGCATCCTACGTTTGTTTGTTTTTACCAGATTTCCCGCAAACAGTGATTGCTTGTTGAAACTCTATATCAGGGGTCGGCAACCTTTCCCCAGATGCGGGCCAATAACGGACTCTGCAAGGTCTGGCGGGCCGTATTAATTTTCCACCCATAATTCAGTTCCCTTCACTGTTTATGATGTTGTCAAAATTTGCGAACTTAATGGAATTATAATCAGATTAACTCGTGATTTCCACAGTTCATAACGGAAGCACAAAACACGACATACAGTACATTTATAGCACCACTTTATTGTGATATTTTATGTTGTTTTTTGTTTCAAAGTTTCTGAAGTTAAGGTGGTAAGTTGGATGAAACGAGAAGCATAATATCTTGCAAGTGGTCATTAGTAAGCTGTGTTCTCAACTTGCTGTTGCTGGGTTTCACTGACAAAAAGAGTTTTTCATACGCATACGCGCTGCCAAACATCGATGCCATTATGTGGCAGGATTAATCAAGTTGGGATATTGTTTGGATTCAATAAATTTTTTTATAAAAGTTAAGCAGCGATACATCCTCGGCGTGAAATCTTGATTGTGTCTCGTTATTGCACTGCAGCTCAACTATAATTCCATTTGAACTTTCTCTTCTGCTGCAGTTGCGACAATTGTAATCTTGCTGCGGGGCCGTATGATTTTGCTTGGCGGGCCGTAGGCTGCCGACCTCTGCTCTATATGTTAGTTAAATCCAGGGTTGCCAGATCTACTGTTTGCCAAGGGGCCAAATCTAGTCCAGAAAAAGAGCCAAAAGAGAAGCAAATTCCAAGACACGGGGCCAAAGAAAGGGCCAACCATTTTTTCCAAATTTATCAGTAGTTACTAGTTACAAAGTGATATGAACCCATACTTAGCAATAAATTAAATGGCAATTTTGCTCAATCACAACTGGAGCTCAACAGCAAAGCAAGTACATGATGGTAGATCGTAAGAGAAATGTTTGATTCCCATGTGTAGCCATAAACTGAAGTATATTTACCACCCTCGATAAGTGCTAAAGCGACCAACAACAATCTGAATAAAACCAACAAACACATGCTCCCTGGAGAACACCCCTTACCAGATAAATAACTGTAAGTTAGGTAACATAACAGTTCTCACTGCTACCTCTACAATTGCAGAAAGTAACAGTTATTCTGATGAACTTACTTTCACATTAACTCAGAAAGTTCAAGGATCCTAACAAACTTTTGCAATCGAAAACCTTCAAAATTTAGGAATTTGGTGAAAATCTGCATAGTAAAAGAAGTTAAAAAAAGGTTTCTCAGACATGACCGAGTGTGGTCGGATTGAATTCTTGCAAGGGGCAAATCTACGCTGGAAAAAAGCCAAAGGGACAAACGAAAATTTTGGGGCCAGCAAGTGTTATCAAATTTCTGAAATTTTGCCCCCAAACGGCCAACCTGGCAACCCTGGCTAAATCAGCCAGAACAGTTTCTCGTGAGCTTTACTTGGAAAAACGTGTCTACATTGGGCTTACTTCATATGGTCAACTGAGGGTGTTGCGAAAATACTTTGTTGCTGTGCAAAACTTAATTGTCTTCATGCTGTTTGCCATCGGCCTATGGCATAGAGCAGTGGTTCCCAAACTTTTTTGTCCAAGGAACGCTGCAAGGTTATTTTATGTGGACAAGGAAACCCCGCCAGAACCGCAGAAACCTAAACACTTTTTTCACCCAAATTGCCATTATTAAGGTTTCGACAGCACACAAAATTATGCACAATAAAAGTAACCATGAAGCATAAACAATTCAGCAAGAACGTCATATCAGCAGTTTTTGCTTAAAACTGGAAAGTATAGCTCGTGCAACCCTTTAGATTTGTCTATGAAACCCAAGGGTTCCGCGGAACCCACTTTGGGAATTGCTGGCAGTAGAGGATTAAAACGCTGTATTTTGTATTGCTTGGGAAATGACAACTTCAAACGACATAAATAAGCCCTGTGTCCACTGTGCTTATTTGGTTCATAAAATATGTGGTTACTATTACTATGAAAAAGGAGCTTACAAACAGATAATCAGATCGACAGCTAGACGATATTTGGCGGCAACACGGTCCCAAATGAAAATGTACATATCCGAAAAACAAACCTAGTGAAAACGCTAGAAATCACGGAAATTTAACGAAGAGAACTTCTGAACTAAACGAAAGAGCTATAAATTCCAAGAAAAAATTGCAGTGCCATTTGTTTTTCAAAAGAATGTAAGAAACGCTTTAATTTCCGCTGAAGATCTAACGCAATTGTAGAACTAAAGTCGGCGCAACAAAAGACAGATTTTTGAGTGGGCACTACACATAAGAGGGGCATACTTCCACGGTTTTCAGACAAACGGCCAAGTACAGTAGGTCACACTTGCGTGGGGCCCTAAAAACTAAGATGGCCTAGGGCCCCGCGCTCCCTAAATCCGTCCCTGTTCGCAGCTGTTTTGGCTGCTATAATTCTTCATCTGGAGTTGCATTCGGAAAAAATTCGCAACGTCTCCTTTTTTCGTCCAACGTAACCACAAATCTACCCATTTTATCAGTAACATTTTTCTCATTTTCTTACCTGCAATCAGTAGCGCAACTAGAGGCTTGAGCCAGAGGGAAAACGTAGATGAAGATGGCCCACTGGCCACCGTAGGGTGCAATTAGCCAAAATTTTACGATTCAACCTTTCCAAAATTTCAGTCTCTGACTTAACGTAAATGAAGTTTGACTGTCAACAATTTTGTAGCGACTAGCAATCAGTGGAAATCGTGGTGCCCAGCAAGAACTGTTTCAATAAAAGTTTCAAAAGAAATTGTACAATTTCAATTTCAACAGGCACCAGTTAGGATTCCCATCTTAGGAGTGCGATTTACTGTAAAATTAATTCAGTTGGACTTCCGGAGTTGGATAAAAAAAAACGCCTCCGGTTCCTAGTGTCTTTCTGAATCCGACTCCACTCGAAAACCTCTGACTTCTTACAAATCCGGCTCAGAAACTTTGGTCGCGAGTGGTCTGCGACGTCAACAAACACCATTCAGAAACACATTCGATGGAGCAGGTTGTTTATACTTATTGGGGCAAAAAGAATATCAATTGTTTTGTTGCAATTAAAGCGATTTATTGTTGAGCAGAATAGTCACCACAAATATTCAGAAGACGTTGGAGGTCACTAATACTAACGCTGAGAGCACATATATCATTAGCAAACATCAGATGATTCACAAACACTAGCGTACCTAGGGGGGCACTGTGCCATGGCCCCCCTCAGACCCTAAAAATAAAAAAGTGTATAACAGTATTCGGCAGTAGCTTAACTAAGGGGGGCAAGGGCCTCAATTTAAAATAAACTGACTTTGTTTCCTGGTCACTTATATACGCACTACGCACACCTTTTTATGACTGCTGTACGTTTCCTCTGCTTGATTTTCATTTTACGATATCATTCTGACAAAATTGCGTCACACGTGTCTGTTAAGTAACTTCACACAGGTAACAATGAACACCAGAAAAAAGCTTCGGCTGGCGTGAGATTTGAGCCCACAAACTTCAATAAGCGTCTTCGATAAGCAATACATGTCTAGAACTTATAACATCCAACCACACATATAGGTTTATTTCATGAGCCTCAGACAACAAACGTTTAATTTTACTGTCTCACCAGATAATAATATATATGATATATGTGTGTTCAGCCCCAGTAATAGTGGGCTGAAATGTCTTCTGAATATTTGTGGTGACCATGCTGATGAACACGATATCACTTTTAATTGCAACAAAACAATTGGTGTTCTTTTTTGCCCAAAAATGTATAAACAACCTGCTCCATCAAATGTTTTTCTAAATGGTGTACGTGTACAATTTTTTGACCAAGTAAAAAAATATCTTGGTGTGTGGATAAATGCATCATTGCAGGATGACGATGATATTCAGAGACAAGTGAAATCACTATACTGTGGAGAAAACAAACTCAGAGGCACTTTTGATCAGTGCTCTCCTTCAGTAAAAAACACTTTATTTCGTCCCTATTGCATGCCAATGTCTTTACCCGTGTCCTACCCAGTCGCTCGCTCCCAGCAATCCGTCGCTACAGGCGGCCACAGCAAGCCGGTTTCATGCCAAACCGCTCAACGATCGACCAGATATCTGCTCTTCGCCT
>Ga0210059_1016242_pt1 | contig 10764 bp, 12 predicted proteins | sample Ectturendosymbi2_FD_188042 | JGI IMG/M metagenome (GOLD analysis project Ga0210059, IMG submission 188042) | Ecteinascidia turbinata endosymbiont from Florida, USA - Sample 2 (SPAdes) (version 2) | ecosystem: Host-associated > Tunicates > Ascidians > Unclassified | place: Key West, Florida... | reverse complement strand
TCAAGACAATGAACGCTTGAACAGTGAGTGAATGCAATGTTAGTCAGCAGTTTCATTACAAACGTTTGATGGAACCAGGGATATCTAGAAACTCCAGGGATATCTAGAAGTTTCTAGATATCCCTGGACGGAACCATACTGTTTGTACATTGTCACAAGCTGTATGTTTTGCCTAAAAACATGCATTTCCAGAGTAGAAGAAAAATCCAAGTTTCCCCTAGTTTGCGCAATGTGGTGCCAGTTCCGGATGGTCAGGATTACTGCACTTAGCTGCAGACGAGCAGAGGTGTTCGAAACGGAAATTTGACAGAAACCGGTTCGGTTTTTCCGAAATATTTTGCTTAGCGTGAACATTGTTTCGGGAATCATTTCTCGTTGACCTTTGGACTTTCTCACGAATCTGCCTGGTGACGCAATTCGTTGACTCTTTTGGGTCTATTATCTTAGGACCTGATATTGTTTGTGAAGTTCGAGCTGTTGAAGAATCGTGTGCCCCACGCGTTCACGCAATATCATTAAGTGAGAAGCAGTGATGTAACGAGGGGGAAAGGGGGTCCTCTGGCTTCGAGTGCAGCTATTTGGGGGCGCCAAATTGAGGTCGGAATGTAACGTAATAGTTACGAAATATTAAATGCTAGCAGGTGGTAATAATCACGATTAACAAAATGTGGAATGCCAGGGTACTACCAGTAGCGCAATCAGAACGAAGAGGTCATGGTCACCCCCGAAACAAACTTGCTAAGATTCTTACTGGTGCTTTGGATCAATTTTCAACTGTTAGGAAATAAACGGAAGGAGCATTCGGACTCAACACGACATTAGTGGCTGACGACCTCGTTGACTGGCCCCTCCCGAACAAAATTCTTGGTTGCGCTACTGCTGCTACCAAGTTGCGAAGTCTCATCAAGATCACCAAGGTTCGCAAAACGAATTGTCACGAACCTTAGTGAAGTTTCAAGGCAGAACGTCTGCCTCCACTAATCAGCGTCGCAGGTGGTTTGACTCGCGGTAGCGTCACAACGCTTTCACATAGCCCGATTGCCGAACTGACCGACTTCGTTCTCATTCTATAGTTCCATCACAATTGGACGGGAATCCAGGGTTCACAGTGCATGCAGTAGCTTATGCGTTGAGAGCAGCCATGAAACTTGCAGAATGTTATTATGACAACAGGCCTGATGTTTAGGAAAATGTTTGAGCTTTGATGTTTTGACAAACTTTGTGTTGAAAGGGATTTTATTTGGGTTTGAAGGCAGTTATGGTGATTTTTTATTTGTGGGATGTTTAAATAAATGCTGACTACTTTTGAAAGATTCTAATATTGCATGTGAGCAACAGTGCTGAATAAAATAATTATATTAGTAAGCTGTTCAGCTGATGCTGCATGTGTTTTTACATCAATTCGACGTCTAAACCGAACATCTCCAAAGATATGATTGTCGTAAAACCTGCAGCTTCTCACTGAGCGTCACTGGCTTTAGATATTTCCTAGGTTAACACATGTGACACATGTCAAGTTTAGGCTATATCAGTTTTTGACAAAGTAATCAATACATTTGCAGGGCCACACCAAATATGGAAAAAGGTCATTGAAGCATCTAGGCGAGGGGTGTCAAACTCGTTTCAGTTCCAGGGACACTTCAGGCATATTTAATCTGAAGCGGGCCGGACCAGTGAAATAATTGCATAACATCCTGTTATAAGTAATGCCAACTTCCAACTGTTTTTATAACTTTAATGCAAAACTTTCAAGCTTATCTGAAAATGATTATTAGCACATTTAAGGAGCAACCTTTCCAAATTCTGCAACAACATGACGTTTTTTGCGAAAAGTCTGTTCAATTTTACGATATATTAACAGGATTTATCATTAATGGCTTTGAAACCAACCGAAACGAAAACACAATGACTAAAAAATCAACCGAAGCAAAATATTTCGGAAAAACATGACGTTTCTTGAGAAAAGTCTGTTCAATTTTACGATATATTAACAAGATTTATCGTTAATGACTTTGAAGCCAACCGAAACGAAAACACAATGATTAAAAAATCAACCGCTAGATCGCATATGTCGACTGTCAGTCTACAAACCCTCGATCTATAAACAGCAAAGCAGATCGCTTGAAATCCTTTCAAATGTCAGACGTTTGAAACTTTTTTCAAATTGTTTTGAAACTGTTGCAGCGCCAGGCCTTATTGCGAGCTGTGGTGAGCTGACACTCAAAGAGGGTTTGGTTGGAACGTGTACGCAACGACCTTGCGCCTATACTGACATCTTACAAATTCTGCGCATCAACAGCAGTGGCGTAAGTGATGGGGGGGGGGGGCAGGGGTGCGGGCTGCCCCCCTGGCAGGCTAAATGTAGAAATTGGGCCCCACTGTTAGCTTGTATTTCAGTATTTAAATTTCGTTTTGATTTTTAGGTTTTTGTTTTTAGCGTTTTTCAAAGATTTCTCTGTGTGTTTGTCGGTGATTTCGAGTGTCAGTACAGACGAATCCAGTTAATTGCATAACCAAATTGCCAAGGTTTTTGTATGTGTTTAACCGGAATATGGGATTATCCATATCAGACAAATATCCGCAAGTTTACGGTCTAGCGATACAGGGGGCCCAAAATTCAGTCCCGTCGCCACTGGGGGCTTTTGTGGGAGTAGCCCCACCAAACAAAGCTCCAACCTCAAAATTGAAATGCGAAGCACTAGAAATCAGTGGAGTTTTATCAATCAGTATTCTGTTTTGTCCTGAAGTTTGTAGGCAGAGCAATACCTGCCTCTGTTACTTAGAATAACATCGCTTGATCTTTTTGGTGCGTTTGTGAAGTAATATATTTGAGGCGTTTGCGTAAAGCGTCACCATTCATTGCTTTGCGTATTGAAGGTGAATTTAGTCTTTATGCCTAGTTGTATACATCCAGAAGTCAGACTTACACATGATCAGCGTAGTGATTACTGTGAAAAATTGTATTATGGTTTGCTCAAGCAGTCTTCTCGTAATTTGTACTGCATAGAAGCAAGATACGTTTGGTGCTTACGACCAAACTTACACATTTGTGCAGCCTGCTGTTCAAACAGCAAGATGGCGTTAATAGTGTAGTTAGAAGAGTTTATTTACTTAAGCAATCACTGCTAAGCTTGTCCCAACCGAGTGATGCAGTTAGTGGATTATGGATGTTCATGTTAACCATGTTGCGTCCACGTAGGCGGCGGTCTGTCTTAGTCAACATTTATAGCCTATTTGAGATACGAATCTAAGCATGTTCACCAGGTGATTAACACGTCTAGACATCAGAAAGGTTTATGCATGCGTATTTCGGCCAGTTGAAAGCCCGATGCCCATGCTTTTCTAACAAAATTCACTTAAGCGCTAATGAATGAAAACGTTCGTCGCGGCACATTGCTTCGATCGGCCTCAGGTTTGTTTTTTCGGTAACAGTGTTTTCATATCTGAACGATAGGCTTGATTCTGATGCCCTGAAGTTTATGCTAGCATTTGGATTTCATTGCATCTCCTAATAATCGTTTTTAATTCAATGACAGTGATTTAAGACCTAATTTGTTCTGTTAAGCTCTATTCTCAAGACACGTCTTAATGAAGTTTATCCTAACATATTTATTGCACTTCGGATTATGCTAAACTGTCCCTATACTGTTGCCACCGCTGAAAGGAGTTTCAGCAAACTGAAGCTGATTAAAACTTTCAACAGGTCTTATATGACAGATAATAGACTGTCCTCAATAGCCATGTTGTCAATCGAAGCTTCAAATGTGCACTGTCTGGATTTGGATGATGTCATAAAAATTTTTCATGCCAGAAGACCCGCTCCAAGCCGTTTTGATGCAAATATCATGTGACATTTTTGTGATATTTTCATGGTTATTGTCATGTAATATTTCTCATGTGTGCTACTGTATCACTATACAGTGATTTCTTTGTTTTGCTGTATAACCACGGTCCGACAGCTGAGTAGCCGTGAGACAGCGACGACTGAACCATGACGAGAAATAACGCTGATACAGCAACTCTTTAGAAATCTTTTTTTAATCACCATTAGGGGGTCCTGTAAGCATTTCGGGAGGGGCCCAGAGTTGGGCTGCTATGGCACTGTTCATGCCTATTTGTAATTGGTGCAGCTCCATACTTCGATAAAATTGTTTTGCATTAATTGCTAAATGAATGTGGCTTTGTCACTGATGCGGAGAGATGAATGAACTGCGCAAAAAAATCCGTTTTGGACTTACTACATTTGTTTTGTTGTTTACTCAGGTGGTGTCCAGAACCTATCCCCATGCCCCACCTTTAATCAAGCATTTGGTGCTTAGAAGGGGAATTAATTTAGGAGTCAATTACCAAGATTAAGGCCCCGAATCACTATGGGGGGGCCGAATAACTTTGGGGCGCGCCGAAAAGTCGCAACAATGTCACCAATACTTGTTTCAATACAGAACATTTGCTTCCGAAAGACATCAGGTTCAAACATGGGGGCGCCAAACTTGCTTCTTGTCCCGGGCGCCATCTAACGTCGCCACGCCGCTGAGAGTGGTGGATCTTACAACAAACCCTAAGCTTACCTTACCCGGTCACAAGCCATTGATGGGTACCAATTTTAGAAAGGATATATCACATGAAACCGTGAAATTCTGTTTTAAAGTCATTTCCCCATTGAAACCCATCACATCTCCCGACAAATATTTTCTGTTTTTGTGGAATAACGCATATGCATTTTTAGGATCGCATTATTGGATACCCAAACAGTGGCCAATGGGCCCCCTTCAGCTAAATTTGCCCCCCCTGACTGAAACCTCTAGTTACGCCACTGATCAACATGGAACGTGTACGCAACGACCTTGCGCCTGCACTGACATCTTACAAATTCTGCGCATCATCGTCAACAGGACTGCAATGTCTTATTTCCTGCAGCAATTGCAACAAAAGATGGTTAGCGCAAACTTTGCTGTCACCAGGGGCGGATCCAAGTGGGGCGATCGCCTACCCCAGGGGTGTCAAACATACGGCCCGCTGGCCAAAACCGGCCCGTTGCGAGGTTGAATCCGGCCCACGGGATGATTTTGTAAAGTAAAAACTTCTTTGTTTGCTTGAGAAGCTTATCCAGTCATACTTCGATAACTGGTGACTAGATTTCTATTGCTTGAAACCTTAACGAAAATTGCTTATATTTTATTGTTTTCCTCTGTTTTCTCACGTGAAATTTTCCCGTTTTCTGCATATTTGCTTTTGCATGTTCACACCGGTTTGAACTTTCTAACAGGTATGTATGAGCATGCAAAAGTTCAATTACTGTTGATAAAGTTTAACAATAGAACTCCGGGAAAAAACATACCTGTCCTTGAGCTCCAGCGATGTCGATTTCGAAACCTTCGGAGTTCTAGGTACGACTCTAACTAAAATTTGCTCTGTAAAGCTTCTGTTCCAATTATTAACCGAAAAATAAACTGCACAGAAATCTGTTCGACAGGGTAAAATTTGAGAATCGGTAAAAAGCAGTAACTGCAGAAAATAGCGTATTGAATTATAAAAAATGTCGAAATCGACATCGCCGGATTTCTAGTGTCAAAAAATACACAGAAATGTTGATTAAAACCACCAGTTCAAGCAACTTCCTGTTTCAAATATGTCAACCTGGAGTGAAAGCGGGAGGACATTTTTGTAGTTTTTCGTGAAAATAAGAGACAAGGAAATTGTATTGCGGCGTAATAAGGACGTATTGCTAGATGTAGAACTATTCCATGCTCGGACTTGGGCTTTTGCTTTTCCTTAAATTGCTCAGTTTAGCCTTTATTCTCTATTCTGTGGCAGCCTCGTTTCCCAAAATCTTTTTATCGAAACAGAGAAAAGTTGACAAAGAATGTAGAGTTTTCCAACACAGTTGGTCCGTTTCCTACTCGTCATGCCGAAAAGATACCGTGGCCTCTGAGACTCGGCATGCCGAAAGATACCGTGGCTTGCAAGGGCAACCGAGGAGAGAGAAGGTAAAGGAATTGATAGCAGGCTTGAAAAAACAGTCCGTTTTTACCAGTAGCCGAGTACAAGTGAAGTATCTGTGAAGGCTAGCTACTTTATTGCTAATGACGTAGCACTAGCATCAAAGCCACACTGTGAGGGTGAGTTCGTGAAGACGTACCTCCTCAAGGCTGCAGAAATCGTGTGTTCTGCGAAGCTAAAATTTTTGCTAATATTAGCCTGACGAGAAACACTGTAGCAGAGAAGATTTCGGACATTTCTGCGAATTTAGACAGCCAACTGAAGAACAAAGTCAAGTCGTTTGTTACGTTTTCGATTGCGCTCGATGAAAGCACGGACATTTCGGACGTTGCACAACTAGCCATATTTCTTCGTGGCGTTGATAAGACTTTGTCTGGCGCTGAGGAGTTCCTGGGGTTGGTGCCCATGATGAATACCACAACAGCTGATGATATTTTCAACTCTGTTTTTGGAGTGCTGAACAGGGTCCGAGTAGACTGGTTCCGTTGATTTTTTACATTGGTCCGGCCCGCTTGAGATTAAATTTGCCTGAAGTGGCCCCTGAACTGAAACGAGTTTGACACCCCTGGCGTAGAGAATTAAAACACTGTATTTTGCATTGCTTGGAACATGACAATTTAAAAACGGCATAAATAACCCTGTGTTGTTCTATGAAATATGTGGTTTCTATAACGAAGTAATTTATGTACAGCTAATCCGATCGACAACTAGACGATATGTTCGAGGGCAGCAACACGGTCCCACATGAACATGTATATATTGGAAAAATAAGCCTAGAAAAACGCTAGAACTCACGGAAATCTAGAAGAATTTCTGAAATACGTGAAAGAGCTATAAATTCCAAGAAAAAATCGCAATGCCGTTCGGTCTTGAGAAGAGTGTAGGAAAGGCTTTAGTTTCTATTGAAGATCTAAAACAATCGTAGAACCAAAGTCGCCACCGCAAAAGATAGATTATTGAAAGGGCACTACGCATGGTAGGGTCATACTTTCACGCTTTTAAAACAAGCGACCAAATAAGTCACACCTGCGCGGGGCCCCAAAAACAAAGATGGCCTAGGGCCTCGCGCAAAGATGGCCTAGGGCCTCGCGCTCCCCAAATCCGTCCCTGGGAGCAGGATCTAGATTCAAAAACTTTAGATGTCTGGAGCTGGAGCCAGAGCCTGGGCCTGAAATGTGAGTTCCGGCTCCGCAGCCCTGCTTCAGGCTGATGCAGTCTACGATACGGAAAATGCATTTGCTAAGATGAACTTATTTTTTGTGCTTTAACATTAGCAAGTTCCTCAGAATTTTGCCCAACCTCCGCGAATTTCGGATTCAAGATGAGCATGAGCCCCTAAACTATTTTGGTACTCTTGTTGGATGGATGATCTCAATTAAGCTTTAACTACTTTTAGGTTAGAAAAACTCCTTTTTCCGTATGTCACGGTAACGGGGATGGCCAAGTAAATCTTGGGGGCAATAAACAAACTAGAGAAAGAAGCTGGCTGCCTTATCCAATCTGTTTGAAGGAAAATGAATAACGCTATTGAAAGACCGACTAAATAACACACATTTCAAATAACGAACTCAACCTGCAGGAGACAAGTGGCAGTAACTATTGAAACAGCAACAACTATCGAACCGTATCTTGCCGCAACTATTAAAATTTGACCTGCCAAGTACGAAACGCTTACAACTGGCTGAAACAGAAACCAGCTTCAAAATTCAAACCTTCTCTGCCGGAATTAGCTGCTATTGAAAAACTAGACCACCCACACATTATCGAAAAACAGTGACTACTGTTACGATTCCAGAACGAATTTTGATGAAAGAGGGTGTTAAAACCGCCCAGTTCACTTTGATTTTTTGTTGGCAACGGATACGACGTTTAAAAATACTTAGGGTCCCCGCCGGGCACTACATAAACAGCTACATAAAAGTATTTTAAACAATCCTGTCTTTGTTTGATCAGCGTCTTCCTTTTTCCAAAACATGGTACCATGCAGGAACGGCCCTTAGCCGATTAGACCGATTGCTTCTAATCGGGACCTACTAACCGACGCAAACTTACACTTTCTATTGAAGTTGCTTCTTTAGTGCCGGCGCGGAGCCCCAAGTATTTTTAAGCGTGATATCTGTTGCCAACAAAAAAGTGAAGTGAACTGCGCGGTTTTAACATCCTCTTGGAGGACACTATAGTATCACGACGATGAGCATCCAATAATCAGGAATCAGTCAATCATTTTCTGCTATTTTTAGCCACATTTTATTTAAATCGGCTTAGTTTTACCTACGTAACCCCCGTCAGGCTTTGTATGGTTAATAGCAAATGCACCATTCCTAAATATCCAGAACTCAAAAACAAGTCGGCTTCATTCTTCAAACACGACATATAGCGATAATTTAGCAATTGATGGTGCCATCTTCTGATCAGCGTCTCGTATTTTCATCAGCTCATGACCATATCTCCGCAAGGAGGTCATTTACTCTGGCAGAAAGCGTTATGAAACCATGCATGGAGATAGCAGCATGAGAAATTCATGGAGGAACCACTGGCTGTAACCTGAGTGCAAAAACTGCCATTACCGATGGCACAGGTGCCGACAACTTTTCACAAAAATTGGCCGATAACTTTTTAGAATACGGTGTGACCTGGTTGAAATACAAAACTGTGTCCATAAGCAGTGCAAGGGTTATAGTCGGGATCCGAAATGGCATTGTTGCGCTCATAAAACAAGTCGCACTAGATATTGCGAGTATCCGATGTGTCGTGAAGCATTGGAGGACAAGAAGCTAGGAAATGAAAAAGAAAATTACCAACTACAGCCGACGTCATCAAAATTGTGAATGCAATACTGAACAGTCCTAAAAACGTTGTGAGTTTGATGAACTTGTCATAGGAGTGGGAGGCGATGAACATCTTCCTTATCATTCTGGAGTGTGGTGGATCTCTCGTGAAAGAGTAATGGAGAGAGAGTGGAATTTGCGACAGGAATTTCTTGTGTGATTTGATCGACGAAAAGATCGCGAAGCTCTTTTCTTTCGCTATTTGTTTTGTCTTGCTGGACTAGTCATTCTGGTAACATATTTAACCAGCTGAAACTCAATCCTAAAGTTATGGAATTGACATAGTCGAAACGACCTCCAAAACCACATTGTTCAAGCATGTAATGCAAAATGTCGAAAAAGAAATCTACAATATCAACCTGATGGATTTGAAGACCCAACAGACGTTCGATCATGTCCACGTGTAAGTGGGAAGAAATAGAATTTGGAGCAGAGTATCACTGAAACAGCCAGCTCCCATATGAACAGTCTGATTGATAATCTTGAAGCTTACTATCCCAGACAGCAGGCTCAAAATTTACAATCAAAGCTATGGATTTTGAATATTTTTGGCGAACAGAAGCCACCGATCATTTGGGTTCAAATCTAAAAGACGACCTATGCGATCAACCTTTTACTAGCCATATAAAACACGCTGAAGTCCGAGTAAGAGCCTTCGATGGCCTTCGCAAAGAGTTCCGTTGTTACGGGGGGCTTTGGTGGGCTTAGCCTCCCAAACGAAGCTCCAAGCCGCCAAATTGAAATATGAAACACTATGAATCAGTGTTATTGCCAAATGTCAGAGTGTCAAACCTCCGCACAAACGTAAATACCACTATTGAAGACTTTCTGGCAACGATTCTGCCTCGAAATCCAAGCGCTCGAAGTTCTTGAACAAAATCCAATCACCTACATGGTCGAAAAAGGGTTGAGTACTCTGGTAATTGATAGAGGAGCTGTCTTCTTAGTGGGACACTAGATGATCTAATGTGAGGAGCGTCAGGGCAAAGGTCTAAAATAACAAGAAGTACTCAGCAACCCCTAGCCATAAATATAATTGCATACTTTGAGTAAATAAATAAATAAATGATGATATTCTGTGTCATTTTTGTGCTTATTATTTTGCAGTAGATATTCGTTATTTTGGTTATTTAAACATAATTTCTTCATCGTTTTTTTAGAGTCTAATCCGACTTTTCGACTATTGTTCAGCAACACTAGTGTTGGTTGTGCGGATGAAATTTTCATTGAATAAAAGATTGCGAACGGTCTTTTCAATGGTTGAAAAAGCACTGGTCTAAGGGAACCCTTTAACGCCCACCAGAGCCAATATGTTGGCTCTCGGTTTTTTGGTTATAACTCGCCAGCCGCTGCAGCTAGAGAGGTGTTCAAACCCTCTACGGATTCAGCAAGTCTAGTAGTTCCAAGTCAAAAAAAAAATTTTCAGTTTTGGGTTTGGGGTTCTCTTAGGGGATCGTCACAAATGGGGGTGTTTTCGCATTTTTATGGCCAACTTTGCACGGCCCTGGACGCCCATCTAATGGGCCCACGTTTTGGCCCGAATATTTTTATGAAACTAGGCTATCTCACGAGTCTTTAGAGCCCTTGATTGACTTTCTAGCATATCTGGATGAAAAATTATGCCACAAAAAACAAAAATTGGTCAAAATTTCGACCCCTAAAAAGTTAACAAAAGGCAAAATAACACCCCTTTTGGATATGGCCATAACTCGCCATTAGAAAAGGCTAGAGAGTTGTTCAAACCCTCTAAAGATTCGTAAAGACTAGTAGTTTAGACTGGAAAAAAAATTTTCAGCTTGAGATCACGGGTTTTTTGTTGATGTTTACACAATGAGAGGATGCTTATGCATATATTGTTTACATTAGGATAATGACGTCACTTCCTGGGGGTCGAACCATCCATCGGATTTTGTGACTCGAAGTTTTTTTGGATTCT
>Ga0210059_1016240_pt1 | contig 10765 bp, 7 predicted proteins | sample Ectturendosymbi2_FD_188042 | JGI IMG/M metagenome (GOLD analysis project Ga0210059, IMG submission 188042) | Ecteinascidia turbinata endosymbiont from Florida, USA - Sample 2 (SPAdes) (version 2) | ecosystem: Host-associated > Tunicates > Ascidians > Unclassified | place: Key West, Florida... | reverse complement strand
GTGTTATTTGCCAAAAATCAAGCATTTTGCCCCCCCAATTTTTTTGGCCCCTCCCAAATTTTTGGGCTGGCTACGCCACTGACATAAACTGATTATCGTTCTCGCTTTCACTGTAGCCACAAGCGCAGGCGCATTCTTGTATAAAGGCGGATGCACACTAAGCTGCAATTGCGACGTGCCATCGCGGGGCCCCGCAGTCGCAATCAGGTTGCAACATCGCTTCATCGTAGAATCCAGCGACGAGTAATGCACACATGAAATTCCTGATCCTTGTTGTTGGAAAGCAGAAAAGCTGTAACTAAGGACGCTCGCACTTGCTTCAAATGATAGTTTTTGGTTGTTGTATTCGTCTAATTCATCTATCTGTGCCTGCGAATATCATCCAGTAATGTGTCTGCGCTACTTTAGGAGTTGCGCGTCTGTCACAACATTCGATGGATTTGTAGGCCTACAGTAAATAGGAGAAACCAGCATCTTTGTCTGAAATAAGAACTTCGCGCTTACATAGTCATACTGTAAATTAGATTAATGTCGTCCTAAGTAAAAAATATTGCCTGCTATTTTTTCAAGCGTTTATTTTCACACTCGTTGTTTTGCTCGGGAATGTCGCAGGGACAGCAACCGTAGCACTCAAAATACATCACAGGTTTCAGAAACTACTACGTTTCTCTGGATTAACACCATCCTCATTTGTTGTCCACCTCTGGGCTGCTTTAGGGTGGGTGTGTAAGTCAGGAGTGCAATATCGTTTTGTCACTGCCGACTGCATTACGTTTGTTTTGCTGAATTACGGTCGCCAGTGAGTGGAAAGTTAGCCTATGTATTTTTTCATTGCTTCAGTTCTTCTTCCACACGCCTAGACTAGCCTACTTTCACACGTGTTTGACCGTCTTTATACAAAGCATCAAAGCTTTTATCAGCAGCAGACAAAAAATTATGTATTTATGCTAAACGGCCGCCATAATTTTGCAGTATTGTATTTTGAATGAAACGTGCGTGGACCGCATTTTTATGGAAGGCCGCAGGTTGTACACCTGTGGTGCAGTCCGGTAGCCAGCTTGAGATACCAGGGGAGGGGGCAAAAGAGTTTCCTAAGAAGGGTCCAAAGTTTTCAAACTATGTTCAATAGTTTTAAATTATGTCCAACACATTTTTCAATGAGGGGCTCAAAATTTTCTAGGTGCTTCACCCTCTGCGCACCCCCTAGTTACAGGCCTGGGCATAGGCGTAGCCAGGGGGTAAAGGGACCACTCCCCCCAAAATTTTATAAAATACAGCCATTCTGTGATTTGAGAGGCGTTTTTCTAAGCAAAATAGTGTTATTCGCCTAAAATCAAACATTTTGTCCCCCCCTAAATTTTTGGGCTGGCTACGCCACTGGGCCTGGGCCTACTGTAGGTTACAACAAACGACCAACATCATCAACATGTTATAACCAACGCACCTCCTGTCATGGATTTGATCATAAATTATGTATGTTTCAACCACTGCCAGGCTATGTTGTTTGTTAAAATCATACAGTGCCATAGTGATAAAAATGTAGAATCAGTTGTGTTACAATGTTGTTACAACTCACCTACATGAGTTTTCTCAACGCTTTCAAAAGAAACCAGCCAGCGATACCAGGCTTTCATTAGTGTCCTAACACATAAGCGAAGAGAAAATACACCACGCCAACAGAAAATTCAGTCCCCGGCCTGGAGTCCATCACCATCTGTACGCTGCGATGACGCGACAAAGTAGAATTCCATCCTACTCTGTCGCAAGCATCGCAAAACCAGGAAAATTCACTTCCGACGTTGGACAATGCCACGATCGCAAGAGTGTGCACTGACCGTCGCATGAAACTGGCGCCGAAGGCACAAAAACGCCGCAATCGCATCGCAATCGCGTATGTGTGCAGCAGCCTTAAAGATGACGTCTGGGCGCACGATCAACTACCCGCTTCATCATACAATACACTAATTCACAAGAGAGCAACTCATGCTTTCCCCCAAGTTCCGCCAAAGCCCAACTTTATAGTTATTCTTAATGCATTGACTTTTGACACCAATCCAAACTGTTCTTTATGAATTGGAAGTTTACATGTACAAAGATTTTGCAACTAACACGTCACAGATGTAGAAACAACTTATCAAACACAGCTTATAATGCGCATGTTTGACTGATAAAATAGAAGATATAGCCGCCCAATATAATGATAAACAGGAGTGAGTGTGCTGGGTGATATTCACAATTTTTGCCTTCCGTAGTTAAGCGGCAGTGAAGCTTCAGGTGTCCTTCACGTATATGCACTTGGACTTTGAAGTGGTAATTTTTCTTTCTATTTACGCTCGCAAATAGGCAAAACACACGAAAGTTTGGTGGAGCTGCAAATGATGAAATTGCTTGCACGGTTGACAAATAATTCGGAACCATTTTGTGGACAAAGGAAAGGAGGCAAATTTAAGTGCGTATACACTTTACAAAGTTTTGTGCTGGTTTGCATAAGATTTTTAGCAAACATGTAGCTGCGTATTGCCGAATTTAAAATATCTTTAATAATTTATTCATTGGAGATTTCTTGCAAGCCGAAAAAAAAACGATTGCGAAGCTAGAGAAAACTAAAAGTAAACGTACCCGTACGAAACATAGTTTGTCCGGGTACCGAATGTAGCGACCATTTGCCTTAGATAAGAGAAACATCCTGCGAGATTTAATTCTTGCAAAGTCTCTGATCATCTCATTGTAAGCGAGCTGACATGCGACTTTACTTTCAATCGAAGTTATCTTCCTCTTTTAATTGCAATTGCCGTACGTTCAACCTACGGTTTCGTTTCGACATTTTGTGTAATGTGGATCGTCTATAGTTTGTCTAAGCAATATTTAATTATTTCAACAAAGTCGTTGGACAGTAAATATAATAAAAAGTGTTTCAATTTTGCAAGTATTTTGCATCAGTTTTGATTCGCGGCTGAAGGCATTGAATATCATTTGCGATTAGATGGGATTTCAAAGTCAATCTTGGCAACGTCTTACGAGCTATATTTTTCGACCTGGGGGTAATATTGCCTCTAGCAGCAATCCACAGAGGCATAACAACCGTTTTACATGGATTGCGATATTATTACATTAAAAGAGCTTTGGGCTGTGGCAAATGAAAAAGTTTGGGGGCACGGTGAATATTATATCTGTAATCAAATCGCGGCACACTATACATTTTTCTCAAAGCGAAAGCCCCAGCTTCCAATTTCTTCAGTATACCGCCAACAATAGTTTTGGCACAACTAGCGTTGGTGCTCAACAGCTATTGACTGACTGCCCAGACAAGCTGACACTCTTCGGTGTCTAGTACAAACAAAGCCAAAAAATCCAAAATAGAACACTTTTGCTCTTGGATGAATGGCCAACTGCTGGAGTCTTCGGGGTCCAATAGGAGGTCTACGTCTACGGGTTCAATCTTTCACTTTTTGTCATTTGCGTCGATGTCGTCGAGTAAATTTTATTTTGTTAAAATATCAAAATATGTAATCTATGTCATAATCCGCCATGAAGCAAAACTTCAGGCCTTGGTCAAAATGCAGATGACCCGCAACCAACCACCAACTTTTCAAAATAGGATCTTTCGAGAACTGAACAACGTTACGTTAGCAGAACTGCCATCAAAGTTTTAAATACGAGAGACACTCGTCTCGACATGTTGTGAGATGAATCACTGCACGAATTGGCTGTAGGCCTACCGCAGTCTTAACTGGCACTTCTAATAACCAAATCGCAACCATAAAAAGTGGGGCATGGTGCAGGGCAGATCATGCCCGTAACCAGCTTGGGACATCAGGGAGGGCGAAGAGTTTTCTGATAGGGAGACAAATTTTTTAAACTATGTCCAACACATTTGTCCAGGGGGGGAGAAAATTTTTCTTGGGCGTACCCCCTGCTTATGGGCCTGGGGCCGATACAACCCGCTGCCAGAAGAATTGAGCGCGGTTGATAACGTTCGATTAGGAGGAAGTTGTTTGTTCCTTTAAACAAGAGTATTGTTTGCTAAAAATGAGGCTCATAAGCTGTTTCTACTGAATCCTCGAGCGTGAAGAGTATCTGGAAAAAAATTAACAACTTGCCCAAACGTCATGGCGCGGGGACCCCAGAGGCAAGGGGCCCAATGCAGTTGCATCGGCTTAAGGCCGGCCCTGTATACAAGGCCTGATTTTGAAGAAGTTGTGCCTGATGCTATAATGCATATGTAGTATTCTGCAACATGCAAACATAAAATTAATTGATATAAAATTGTCTGTTTTCATCTAGGCCTATTTTAGGAATGGGCCTAATGCTGTAGCATCAATAGCACTCACGTTAATCCGGTCCTGCATGTATAAATTATGTACTCAGCAAAAATTATGCAAAACATATTCACAAAACATTTATGGTCACTTTTTGTTGTTTACTTGAAAAAAATGCAAACCTCATAAATCTTAGCCACAAGTGAACAGAAACAGAGCCAATAGTGGCACCTGCCACAAGCATGGTCTGCGCCAACGTAATAATCAGTATGACATCATCAGCTGATGCTTCCACATTGTACCTCTCCTGCAACACAAGTGTAATTAACCATGACGTACGTTTTGGTGTTGCGAATATTATTAAAGGAAGTTTTGTACAGCTTCTGTCTTCAACTGAAGAGTTTCTGAACATTTTTGTATCATCCAAATCAACTATTTTACTGCCAATGCATGTCACGCAGATATCATGGGGTAAAATATTTTTAAAAACATCTTTTGAGGTATGATCTAACTAAACAGTTTTGCTGAGTTTACTTTTAAAATTTGAAAAATATATCATATTTTAAACAAGATTGTCTGGTGGTTTTTGCTTGCTGTTTTCTGTTTGCACGGAATCTGCTACAATATGTGGAGTAATTTAATCCCGTTGAAACACAAGAAGTTCGGAGTGTTCAAGAGAAAGTCAAAACTAACTCTGTTTCAAAACTGTGCTGCTTACAACAGTGCACTGTAATATGTCACCAGCTTGTGATATGTCTTTTCTACATCAATGCAAAAATATCTAGGAAACGTTGCCTGGGCATCATATAGTTACTATTGCCGTTCGACGCTAGATGTTTCCCAGTCAAAGTGAAACCGGCGGGAATTGTGTCAGCAATCAAGGCTTCTTATATCCGCAAAGGTACGGCGAGGATTTTAGTTTTTCTGAATACTTGCTACGAGCCACATTATAGAACTTTCAGCTATCAGCTACTGCTGTAGACAGTAAACAAACTCCAGCTTATTTTTATCAAAACGTGCAAGGTTAGCTCCCACTTCTCAGAACTCCGTAGCAGTTCTAGAGACCTGTGGCCGTGTTTTTACGTAAATGCATTATTAGCAACACAAGAACGTTCCTGACACTTCTACCCACTTTTTGAATGATGTATGCTATCATACCCAGTTAACTGTGACTGTTTCGTGCTTATAGGTATATGTTTGCGAAAAACTCTGTTTGCACAAACTTTTAGGGAAAAATCCTTGTAACTACTAAAACTTTGTCAAAGATGGGAAAACTCAACGAGTAGGTGTGAAAGAAAATCGCAAGAAAGCCAAAATTACGAAACGGCACAATTCGAAAACGGTGTAAACTGACCGGTCCTGTCTTCTAGTGTTAAAAGCTTAAAAAGACCAAAAACGAGCCAACATCACATTCATGATCGAAGACTAAACAAAACAATTTGAAAACTAATGATGCGAAATATCTACGATTGACCAAAAGAGAGTAAACCCTGTAGGCTACATACGCAGACTGCGCCATGAGAAATCTTACAAAATTGTTTTTATGGAGATGTTTCATAACACCAACTTACCGCGAACGTAGAATTGATGAAAACTTCAAGAGCTGGAGTTAATGGATTTAAAGCCGTGACATTCATTCCCATTGGAACGAAAATTGTTATGTGGGTGATTATAATTAAATATATACAGAAGTTTGAATTAACACGCTTCATATTAAAAACTTGTTATTCGTAGAAGTTCTTCATTTAGTTTGTTCTGAAAGTGAACACATACATGTGCTTACTGAACAGAATTAATCTTATGTTGAAAAAAAAATAGAAAGAACAAAATAAAATGCAATGAAATACCATGATCATAAAAGTTTCTAGCATAAAAATGTGGACAATTATTTCTGTAAAATTAGTACACGATGATTTCTGTTTATTACCACCACAAAAACTAAAACGTTTGCTTGAACTATCGTAATATTGTACATACCCAACGAGATATAACAGAAATGGGTTGGCTCACTGACTGTTGAACATTACAGACGAACGAATTCCTACTACTTTAGTGCACTCACAACTATAGTATAAGGATCAAATATTTTTAAACACAGGTACCAATGTACCGCGCATATACAGTATGTTTTCGAATATGCTTACACAGCATATACCAATAGAATTACAAAAATGGCAGCTGTCGGCATACTAGGATGTCTTCATGATTTTTATGAAGATTTTCTTCTGATTAACTTCCTTCAGGTTCAAATATCTTCTATTTATGAGGGGTGAAAAGCGTTTGGAGAAAACCAAACATGGTGAAGTTAACCTTATTTAATATGTGTTTAGCTTAAATGTTAGCTCATAAAAATAAAATAATTTGCATAAGCCAAATTTTTGGTTTTAGCATTGATCCAGAACTATTGTAAAAAAAGGCATTGCCTGATACTGAACGTTGGGGAAGAATTTGAAATACAGATGAGGTTGCACCAATTTTGACTTTTCGCATTTATAATTTTTGCACTGAAGCTTAAAAACTTTTTTGTACAAGTAATGTAGTGCAATGTGCTTGGGACAATTTCGCTGTAATTGTCAATTAAGCAATATACGCTTTGCACTTGACGTGGGCCTACTCGTACTGCTCGTGTAGGCCAGCTTTACGCTTTACTTGTCCGCACACTCCGCGGTGTTCGGGACCAGCTCGTGGCCTGTGGTACGTGCGTTAGTTTCGGCGCTGGTAGGTCTGGAGTTCGATTCATGGCCGGGCCTTATCAAGAGAGCCGTATCAGCCGCCCTCCATACTCCCCAATTTTGGGTGCACGCTGTCCCGTCGCAACAGGAGGGCGTTTTAGAAATTTGAAACACTAGAAATCAGTGAATTTTTTGTCAATCCGTATTCTGTTCTGTCTTGTATTTCATAGCTGGAGCACTGGTCACATGCGGAAAAACGCCTACTACCGTAACTTGAGGTGAACGTTTGAAGATTTATTGCCGCATTATTGTTACGCAATAAAGACCAACAGTAGAACAAACCGTTTTCAAGTTTCGCAACCTGCATCTGCAGGTGAAGGAACTGACATGAGCGAACTGTAATCTCATCATTGCATGACACCAGAACAGCGAGCCTGGCTCTTGTGCATACCGGCAAATAAACTGTCTTTGCAACAATCAAATGAATTAACTGGAACTTAGCTGCTAACTTTAGGTCTAGAAATTTTTGGTTTTTAGTGCCAAATTCCAGAGAGGAAAATGCCCGTTTTTCCCCCCCTGCGCACGCCCATGGATAGAGGCTTCTTGAAAAAGACGATTTAACCTTGGATGTTGCTTTGGAACAAGAGGTTTCTCTGGACAGAGCCCACAACAATCGTCATCGTATTCTAGTTGTCTTGTTGCAGCGGAAGAATCTACAAGTATAACTAGGCCGTTGGTTCCGGAGAACGACGCGAAAAGACCTGGGGACGTAATGGCACCACATGCCAGTTATGTGTCTACTGCAAGAACAACTGAGGAGAAATGCAGTTTCTGCGATTTCTACAGCCATCCTCGTCCGCGTTGTCCTACTTGAAATGCAGACTGCAAAATTGCAGTTTGGTAGGTCACTACGCGAGAGAGTGTAGAGCTGGTGCGCATGGTGGTTCAAAGCACGCGGTCTCAGCTATACGGGAAAGTTACACACCGTCTTCGGTGGGTACTCCATCGCTGTACAAGAAAGATCGGCCAAGGCCTTGCTAGATACAGGAGCCTCCGAAAGTTTCATCCACGAGGGTTTCGTCCACCATATCGGCTTAAAACCAAGAAGAGAACCCAGTCATATCTCTTTGGCCTCATCGAAGTCTTCAGCTAAGGCATGTGGCTCTGTCCAGACAACGGTGAAAGTTATTAATCACTCGTAATCTTTACATCTGGGAATTATTAGCGACATTTGTGCTGACACAATCCTCGGACAAGATTTTATGAAGCTGCATCGTTCTATTACATTTAAAATGGTGGGGAGGTTCGACTCCTTCACTGTGCCATCAACTAAAGTGGGCGGAGTTGCTGCGGCGGACGTCGAGGCGCCTCGTTCATTCCAGTTCCTATCTCCTGATGTTAAACCCATAGCTACACGGTCTTGGAGATTTAATGTAGAAGATGCGCAATTTATAAAGGATGAAGTAGCCAAACTGCAGAGCGAAGGCATCATAGAATCGTCGGAAAACCCTTGGCGGGCGCAAGTGCTTGTCATCAAAGATGAGAGACACAAGCGTAGAATGGTTGTAGACTACTCGTAAACGATAACCTCTTGGCTCGCTGGATGTTAACCCTCTACCAAAGATTGATGAGCAGGTCAACGTCTTGGCCCCCGGAGGACAAAATTTGTACAGCATTTGAAGCTAACGGTAAACTCTATCAGTATCGGCGTCTCCCATTCGGTGTGACCAACAGAGTGTCCGCTTATGAAACAATTATCGACAGGTCGATATCACAAAATAATCTGAAACAAACTCACGCGTATTTAGACAATACTATAATTGGAGGAAACGATAGGCGGGATCATGATGACTTAAACCTTGAGAGATTCCTTCAGGCTGCGGCTCAGGTCCGCTTTACTTTCAACGAAACCAAATCTGTCATAGCAGCCCCCCAAATTGTCATACTCGGTTATCGAGTTTCGCACGGAACGATCACGCCAGATCCTGAACATCTACATCATTTACTAGAACTGCCGTTGCTGTGCGGAGTTGTAAGTCGGGACGGGCTTTTTGGGTCGGGCCGGGCGTAGGTTTGTCAAAATGCATCGGGCCGATTTCGGGCCTGCATACAACACTTTTTTATAACATTCAAGAGTAACGATTTTTTCTTTCGTGACGTACATTTGTTGTGCTCACCGCGGTGATTTCTGTGAGTGAAGCGATTGTGATTTTTTTCAGTTAATTCTGTTTGCAAACACAGCTGCGTTTTTTGGTCTCTACTTGGATTAGTCTCACACTCTTTTTGAGAAAGCGACATCCGTGAGGAAATGAACGCGTGATGGCGTTGCTTCGAAAAAATCAATCATTTGCGCGATTTTTGGCTTGTTTTACGAAACGATGACCTACAAACCGTTTTTTCATGCCTGTAGCACTATCCTAGATAGTTCCTTTTTGGATAGATTCGTGATAGTTTCTTTTTTCTTGAGAAACATTTCATTCCGCTGTCTTACCGTGACTAACAAGCTAAGTTTGTTCTTGTTTACGCCAATGTTTTTGTCAAGGTATTGCTATTTTGGGTGTGATGAAACCGTGTACCTGCAGCTATACCCGTACCCTACGTTTTTGATACCCGCAGTTGCGCATATCTTGGCTCACTCGGTAAATTTGGCTTTCGGGCCTAAATCGAGCTTCAAAATGAGGCCCGTTTACAACTTTGTTGCCGTCTTCATCGAAAGAGTTGAAACGCGCTCTTGGCTTGTTTTCGTACTATGCGCGGTGGATCAGGAACTTTTCTGCGAAGTTGAAACCCTTACATGCGTCCTCACCTTGCACAAATGACTACAAACCATTTACCCAGTGGCGTAGCGTGGACGATTTGGCTACGCATGCAATTTCTGGTTTGTGTCTCCATGACTGCGTCCATTTTTATAAATATATCATCAAAATACGACTTCAAATGTGCAGTTCGAAGTCTAGTATTTTACTTTTTTGAATGTTTAGCAGAGCTCAGTGCTGGTTTGACCAAATTTATTTTGAGCTACAAAAGCTGTCAAGTGTGAAGCAGTCTTGTCATAGCACCAAGCAGCTGTACTATGCATGTTATTCATATCGTCATACCCGCGTTGTGTTGAGCTCAAGACTGAAATGCCTTACTTAGAAAAAACTAGACACGGCCAGCAATGCAACTTATTTGTTGAACTGCTTCCACATAACCAATTGAACTTGTCACCAAATATGTTGGTGTAATGTATAAAGTTAAACATTATGTGAATAACCACGCATTACGCATGTTGTATCACACGAGCACAGTATGGGATTATTGCCTGGGGAAAAGCAGCTTCATGTCATTTGCAGCCAATATCGGCTGTTTTAAACCGTGCCATGAGATGCTTAAACACAGATAAACTTTTGACTAGCAAAGTTACTACCATTTATAAAATGCATAAAATTCTTCTACTAAAAGATATATACAACCTTGAAGTGAGCAAATTCATGTACAAATGTACTACCTCGCAGTTACCTGCTACGTTTAACAATTATTTTAAACTCATTACAGACTTTCATTCATATAACACAAGACAGGTTAAAACTCGACAATTTGCTTTACCAAAAGCACGTTCAAACTCAGGTGCTAAAATGATAAAATATAGTGCAATAGAAATCTGATCAAAAATTCCTCCGGAGATAAAAAATTAAACGTGTTTGGCACTTTTTCTGGCAGAGTACAAGAAATATGTACTACTCAGCTACTAGAACCATATTTTATGTTTTTATTTAATGTTGTACATAAAGCAAGTGGATTGATTTAATTACGTATCGCTACTACAGTGGAAAGTGTCAAATCATGAAGTAT
>Ga0210059_1016239_pt1 | contig 10765 bp, 8 predicted proteins | sample Ectturendosymbi2_FD_188042 | JGI IMG/M metagenome (GOLD analysis project Ga0210059, IMG submission 188042) | Ecteinascidia turbinata endosymbiont from Florida, USA - Sample 2 (SPAdes) (version 2) | ecosystem: Host-associated > Tunicates > Ascidians > Unclassified | place: Key West, Florida... | reverse complement strand
GCGCAGTGTGCACCATGCAACGGTGAGGCTGAAATACTGTGTTTACGAATTGAAACCAATTTGCTGATGCGTATTTCTAGAAAAAAAACAACAACCGATTCGGCAACACAGCTCGTTTCAGAGCAAGTGGCCTCACCGAGCTGGACACGAGTCGATGGTCGTACGGGTGCCAGGACACGTCCCTCACGCACTGTCTGTGCTTCCTCAGGTTGGACACGATCTCCCCGCTCAAGAGGTCGTATACTGCCACGTAAATGTCGTCATCACGCGTCACGTCATCAACTCCCACAAACACAGAGCGACGCAATGCAGCGCAACTTACTGATGACCTTCCCCGTAGAGCAGCCGGCGTAGATGTACTTGTTGCCAGTGGAGTGCATGGGGGAGAAGCGGGCCCGTATGAGGGTGTTCAGGACTCTGTGGCCCGTGTAGGTCCTCACCGAGGTGTCGCCAGGTAGAGTGCGTTTGCGCATGCGCGACTGGACTGTAGCGAGCAACAAAACATAACTTCCTTACAAACAAACATTTGCTACTGTTCATCAACATTGTTGTCCTCAAAAATAATAACAGAAATTATAGAAGGCCATTCCGAATTATCTGGGTGCGCGAACAGCTGCAATAAATTTGTTTCAAGTTGGTTTTGAAAAACCAAAAAATCACCTGTGATTCTGTTATGAAAAGGCGCCTCCGCCCCTGTTGTCCCCCTTTCAAAGGGGCAGGGGGCAATACCCCCGTCATTTCACCCTTTTCCCCCGTTTCTGAAATTACCTATGATGCTGTTGTGCAAGGGCTCCTGTGCCCCCGTCCGTCATGCACCCCCGTTCCGGCGTCCCTGTCTCTAAGAAATTCTATAATTGTCTTTTCAAATGATATTGTCACCTAGCAACGCATTAACGCAAACGGATCGCATGATACGACGATTGCCCCGTTTTCCCCAAGATCTTAGAATTCCGCGGGCGGCATTATTCGACCAAAATAATTTTATTGACAGTCAATGCTGGCCCTTTACATAACAACATCTCTGACTTGATTTTAGAGTCAGTTCGGTGCGAAGTGAAACAACGTCAAGAAACAGCAAAACACAATTAACGCCTTACATTGCCTCGGCACTCCCTGCCAGCGGTAGTCCCAGACCTGTCGACTGACTGATCTCTTCACGTTCTCGACCGCGTCATGTGACGAGAAGCGTCGGACATCCCATAACTTTATGGACTGGTCCTTGCTGTTGGAGATCAAATACCGCGTGTCTCCCTTAACACAAGAAGCACACAGTTGTTAAAGGTCTGCTCTGCCCTCTTGATTATGCTTTGTTCAGTACTTTGCTGTCAATGTAAGTGATGCCATCTTGATGCCCGGCCAGGCACCCGGCGGGCCTGGCGTCCTCATCAGAGAAGATCCGGCGATCCCACACTTTGACCAGTCCGTCGTCTCCGCCGGAATATATGATCTGCGACGACGAGTCGGCGAAGCAGACGGCGTTCGCGTCGTCCTCGTGAGCATTTATCTGCAGAAAGAAACATGAAGAGTGTTTTTTCAATAATTATACCCTCGTCGAGCGGCTGCCCAGAACACAACCGCCATTTTCCCCGTTCCACATTTGTAAAATGCTGTGGAAAATTTGTCCCAAGTGGCTAGAATTGCTCCAACATGGACCACGTGGCTCACTACCAACCGTAACTCACTTCAGAATGCCAAATTTTAAACTTAAATCGTGGTGTTCATGTTCATATCCAGCGCATATTACCTGACTAAGTCCTGGTCTAATGCAAATGAGAACTTGCTAAATGTTAAACATTCATATTACCTGCAAGATGAGTATGTCGATATCAGCTTTTCAACCAATCTCACTGCACTGCTTAAACGACAACTTAATAATCACATCGAATAGAAAAATACTGCTAAAAAGAATAACAATAATTGCTTTAAGCTACAAACAGAAGAAACTTGACATCAGGCAACACCACACCGGAACATACACGGAGAGTCCTTTTATCTCTGTTCATGTCGTAGATGTAAAGATCACCGTCATTTGACCTGAGAGAAGTTCAGCACTTATTGTAATGAATGTTAGTTTGAATGCAAAGAGTCACTGAAGACGCGTCTTACCCGCAGATGATTTCATCTCCTCCTGATGAGAATCGCAGTGAAAAAACCGCGAAGGTATGTTGGCCGGGACTGTAAGTTATACACATTGCATTTCAAAATCATAATTAACTTAATAACAACTTCATTCTACACAAGGGCGTGAACAATTCATAGTGAAAAAATTGCGAATCTCACAAGGCCTATGTGACCGACTTTTAATTGGTTTCAAATGCTTCTCGAAACCGATTCGTGAGTAGAATTGCATTTGCGCGTCCTCCGAAAACAAAGAGTTTCCTTCAGAACTTTTTCCAGAACAAAACGTGCCTTCTACTTTGCAGCACGTTCCGGAAACGTGCAGTGCGGAAATGCTGAGTTTGCTGTGTTGTGTTCTCGCACGGTTCTGTTGATGACGAGGCCTTCATGTGCTTTGAATGCAGGTGTTTGTCAACAATGACGTTAAAATTTCCCGGGTTTAAAATAAAAGCTTGAACATTTATTTACTCGGATAAAATGATAACAAATTATAAAGCTACCGCGTGCGCAACGGTGCAGAAAATACATTTATTGACGGTAGTTCGTCTGGAAAAACCGAAGCAATTTGAGGCCTCAACAAATTCGCCTTAAGACGTTTGCTGGGCAAGTAAGATAGGACAGATGAACTCGATTCGCCCCCTTCTTGTAAGGATCTAACTACCGCAACATAATATTTCTCACTTGAGATCAAGAGCACGGTGCACAGTCAGTTTTGGGTCTCCGCCATCATAGACCGAGCACAGATGCACTGAGAATTGAATCGGAATAGATGTTACGGAAAAAAGAAAAAAATGCATGAGGAACGGCCAGGGAAGGTCAAAAATAAAAGAAATGACGGAATTATGAAAAACAACGAAAAGTAAAACGTAACGTCCAACGAAGGTGGAGATGAAACAAAAACAACTAAAGGCAGTTATTCTCTGGGAATCGCGTTACGCGATTCGAAACATGCAAAGCTAGTTTCAGGCAGCGATACAGATTTTACCAGCTCTGATAAAATCACACACAATTTTTTAGCTTACATGTTTAGTTTTCAAATGCAAGCGCTTACGTCCGTTTGGCCAAGGCACGACGCCGCACCCGTGCCGCATATTATTGGCACCAAAAAACTAAATGACATTCTAAACCGCGGGTTCCCAACCTCTCTCTGACCATGCACCCCTTCAGAATTCCGACAGACGAGCATGTATCCCTAAAACTTCTCACAAGAAAATATTCGATCATGATTATTCATTGATATATTTAACAATAAGCATATGATGATTTTTGAAAATAACATTCACAGAGAAATGTATAAATATTTGGATATTATTATTATATATTTTTTCGTTTCTATTGCCGACCTTAAATGTACCCCTTCAGATGGGCAATGCGCCCCTAGGGGTACATGTAAGCCAGGTTGGGAACCACTCTTCTAAACTAAATATTTTCGACATTACCACGGAAACGGATAGCTAGCAATTAAACTGGACATTTTAATACACCTTAATTCTAAGCAGAAGATTTCTGATTACCGAAGTTGGACCAGCTAGAGTAGATGGCATAGCGAGAATCGTGGCTAAAAGCCGTATCGAGAATACTCCAGCCTACATCATGTGCTTGTATGTCTTTCAAAGGGGTAGACATTAAATCCCGTGTCTTGTACACCCTTATATGCCTATCTGCAACATAAATATAAAAATGTTTTGTAAACGACAGTTTATGCCATTATCGCAGCCTGCAAAACAGCAATATATGACTTCTTAATATCTGGCTCAACACAGCGGTCATGAACATATCTGTGCATGAAATCCCTCAACACCATCTCGTATACACAAAGGACAGCATGCGGCATGCTTTCGCAATTGCGCTATTACACAAAGAAGAGGACAATTTACCTTGGCATGCTGACAAGAATGTGTTTCCATCCTCTGAGTAAGTTCCACAAAAGAGCTTTGCATCAAAACTGAGGCGATGCTCCACGTCATTCGGAATGTATCTGGAGAAGCGCAGTTTGGTTGATGATCAAATTTCTGAGAAATAAGCTAAATATCGCAAAACATACATTTCACAAATGTTGTTATCAACAAAAACAAAATAAATGATTAACAACAAGCCAACTGATTACCTTGAGCTCAACGAAGTACATATTCCATTCGTGAAAGGGTTCCTTCGGTTGTAGCCACAGCAGTTTATTTCTCTCTGGCATGAAGAATGTGCAAAAAACTTAATGGACATAAAGAAAACGATAAAGTGGAACTAAGAAACAGTTTTCATCGGTACTGATTTGCGACAATGATGTAACCCACAGCTTACTGACTAATCAGTGACACACACAGCTGTTTCCTGCTTCACTGATGTCAAATTCATGAATAGATAGATATATAGCGGTACCGGTTTGGGTTGAACTAACCTACCTAAACTTTTTTTCGCTGAGACATTTTGGTAATTTTTTGCTGAGATATTTTGGTCACTGAAACATTTCAGTCATTTGTCTCACAGTTGTATCAAAACTTACTGTAACAGTATTTTTTGGCCTATATTTTCAGACTTTCTAACATGAAATGACTAATTTTTTTCAGTCATTTCAAAATCACTTCAGGGTATGACAGAAAAAAGAACAGTAACCTACATGAGCCACTGCTCATCAAATGCAAGTTTCATCAGGAAATAGCGCAACTTATCAAAATATTACCTTTTTGACGATTGAAGCAATATTTTTTATAACTTTATTAGTTCCCTGTGATTCTGATGAACCATGCAAGATTTCTCCATTGCACAATGCAACTTCTTGATCTATTTCATGATCCTGCAAGAAGCCATCCATACACAAAATGCCAAAGATATAAAATTAAAGTTGCAATTCTATTGAGGACGTTCATTCAACACAGATTTTCACTATAAATATTAAAGTAATGACATAACATAAGAAAAAACATGCCATAAAAATCTGGTAACCTGATATTTACATACCATTATTCAAAATGCAGCTAACAGTGAAATAAATACCTATGAGTTCTTTTGAAAAAGACTGGTTTTACAAAGTAAGGAAAACAAAATCTAAAAACTTACTGCCTTGATTCCCACATCTGCCTTTCCTAAAAAAACAGAAGTTACACATAAAACAAACCACTCAAAAAGTTTTTTTTTACAATTTGATCTTACTTCGCTTTGCTGAGGGGCAGCATTGTTTTTCCTCCTCAGACTCACTGCTTGAGGTCTTGTCATAAGAATGACCGACAAATGGGTGCTGACCACTGTGCATAAAAAAATTCTACTAAAATTTACAAAGGGAAAATCATACCTGAAAAGCCAGCAAGCAGACTAGGGGCAAATCGGCTTTCAATTTTATGACTGTGTTAATTACACATTGCTTTCTTCTCATTGGATAGTTTGCATGACCCTTAATTTTCTCAAAATTCAGCATGCCTTCAAGAAACATTGACTTCAATCTTGAAAACAGTCGTAGAATCAATTGGAATTGACTATAACCACAAGGCCGGCACAACTTATTCATCTAGTACGGCCATGGTCATACCTGTTTTCTAATGTTCCAGTTTTAAGAAGCTTGCCCACAAAACTACTGATGAAAATTGGAAAGCCCAAAATAACTGCTTTGTGCTGTAGGCCTTCTCCACCAATTCACCACCCACTGAAGTTAAATCCATCAATCACATGTATGGATAGTGAATACTGACTTAGAAACAGGGTTGGAAATTTACGAAAATGATCTTTTGAAGCTTGAACTTGGAGGCTAAGGCTCTCATTTCTGAAACCACACTGTAGATGTTTGCAACAAGTTGGCTACTAATTTCTCTATTCACAATGCCATCAAAATTTTGTCATAACTGTCAGTCTTTTGAGAGTGATAGTATTGTATTTTCTGGTGTCTGGAAAGTTTGGGTCTACTTTTGGTTTTACCTGACACAAATTCCAATATCAGATAGGTCTTTTCCAGCACTGAAGCAGGTAAAAACTTATGTGCGTACAACCAGGGCCTACCGGAGAGGAAACATGATGTACATCGTACCCACTAACCAGGCCTGGGAGGGTAAAAATACATATGTTAAATTTTTCTGTAATCAAGCCCAAAATTTCTAGTGTAAGCCAGTTGGCAGTATAACAATTAATCTATTTCTAATCTATTTTTTAATATATTTTAATCTTAGCATGGCAACTGTCTTTTTTTTATATAAATATGATATATTAAGCCAATCTGTTGTCCATTGTTTTGTCGCAGCAGTGTTGTGAAATATACTTCATCTCTCTTCAGTGCCAAAGCCATTATGAGACTTGAGTCGTGACCACAGAATCTTACAGAAATCAACCCCCCTAACGTTACTAGCTGGATCCACCCCTGATCACTTTCTTTGAGAGCAGTAGTTCCCTGGATCCACAATTTCTACTGATCTTTGCCGTACCACTAAAAAAGAGTTAGCGCTGGCTCTGAACCAATAGCACTTTTCAAATTCTTCAATTTAACTGTAATTGAAAAATTATTATCAAAATCAGACAATTACAATTATGTTTGAAGGAACTGAGTCCATAAAAATTTCATTTGCAAGGAAAAGCTTCAACAGAGAGCCAGAAAAATGGATGTAGTTCCTGCAAACCAGCATGCTGTTGCAACCGCTTTGCAAGTGTAGTCACTGCATAATAACCACAAATAGCAGATTAATCAACCTCTGCAATCAGCTAGTGGTAGCACTTGCAGCTGTTTTTTGTATCACTCCTAATATTCACACTTCTTTCAAAGTTTAGTGCATATTTATCATGCTGAATAGTTTCTATCAGTCTACTGTAGGTGTACCCCACATGCATAACAAAAGTGAGCTTGACACAGTAACAGAAATGTTTGGACCTTGTGAATTGCAATAATACAATCATGTGGCAAAACAAACAACAGTCTTTAGACCAACCATGTTTTTGTACTAAGACCATCAACTGAATTTAGCAAACAGCAGAAAATACACAAAATGCTGTTCACTCAGCATACCATATATTACATAGAAATATTCTATCATTTTGATAAGATTTGATAAACTGCTAAAGACTGAACATATTTGCTTTCTCAGGGCCTGTATCTAAAAATGCAAACAGGGCATTTCATCACAAATGTGGCACCCACGAGCCTTGCAGAATGACTGAATAGAGTTGGATTTTCTGTGTTGCTGAAAAGTCACTGCAGAAAATTTTTCAAAGATGCCATTAGAGAATTGTTTTCCATATCAACAGCCTTAGCTCTATCCAAACAAGTTTCTTATCAAAAATAGAAATGGCTGCTGCATCAAAATTAAAAAGTTAGCTTTTGATATTTACTGCACGAAGCAAATTGCTTGCAAAATGTCTTTCACTTACATGTTCAATGCTCACCAATGACAATGCTATACATTTGAAAAGCTTAAGTAGCACTAAAAATGTTGAAATGTTAAAAACAACTAGCTGGAAACTTACCTTGATCGTCAAATGAAAAGCACCAATGAAAAACACAATACACTTGGCAGCATGGCTTAACATATCACAAGAAGAGATGACTTAATAAAAATGTTACATATTCATGAGGAACTTTACCCATGTATCATTAATTGCAAAACCCTTGCAAGAGCAAAATCTTCATACGCGGAGTTTGAATCAAGAGAGTCATTGTCATCTGATTGTTCATCTGCATTCATGTTAGGTCTTTGATTGCTTAAGCTTCTCCACGCCCGAGAGACATGTGATCCCATAGAGCAAAATAACAAACACAATTAAAAATATGGAACAAAAAGTATTTTATTCAGACAGGTGACTGTCTACATGTTAAAATTTTACAGTTTGTTACAAGATACCTATTAAAAACATAATCAAATGTTTCATTCATCAACGATGAGATCCTTTCAATACACAACATGAAAAGATCTTAATTTTTTTGATTTATATGGTTGTCTCAGGGTCATGCTCATTTGAACATAATAATAGGAATAAAACTACATCATACAACAGTATCGGGAAGGCACTAGTCAGCTTATGCACACAAAAAATAAAAAAGGAAAAACACTGAAACATCACACCACCATCTGCTGCATTTGCTCACTGTCATACAGAAGCATGACAGTCAAAAAGAATGAAAACTTTAGCAAAAATCTGTATACATTTACACAGGTCAGAAGCCTTCCCAACTGCTGTTGTTGGAAACCTGCTTAGGCCTGACAAACTCCGTATTAAAATTGCCTTCCAAATTGGAGCCAAAGTTTTTGAAAGCACGAAATGCCGCTATGGGAAAATTGTTGATAAGCTGGGGCTTCATGGACCCTCCTACACTAAAAACATAGGCCACTTTCCCAGACATCCAGCCATCAACTCCATTCTCAAAAGGTCATTAACCCGCATTAATCCCCCCTCTACCTTGGAGCTCGTCGGCTTGACAGAGGATGGAAGGAAGCCTTTTGGATTGACTTTAGGCCCCTAGTATGAAGGTCTAAGCACAATATGGGATTTGACATTTGTGGACACCTTTGCTCAGTGTCACCACAAAAATAAGGCCATTTAGGCAAGCATCACAGCAACAGGCTGCAAAATGCTGAAACGACAATGACCTCCTTAACAATTACTACTTTCAACTAGTCACAACTTCCAATTGAAATAACTGGTGTGTATGGCAAGTCTAGTGCCCATTTTTTGAACAGCCTTGCAAAGGAACTTGTTGATATGTCTGGTGACCCCAGCATTCACTTTAAATGATCCCATGGAGCAACAGTGGTTCCACCAGAACCTGCTCCCTGTTTTGTCATTTAAAGTGAATGCTGCTAGCATATTGGCCTGTATGTAGGTTTCATTTTGTTTTAGCTATTTCCAGTAAACTAAATAGTATCACCACCTGCCGCTTGCCATTGTTTCAATGCATAGCTTTCTGTAAATGTTGTTGTACCCTTGTGCAGAGCTACATCGCTCATCGGTTAATTATCTTGACTATCGCACAGCCCATGGTACGAGAGCTGAGATTTTGTGGCCCATGGAAAGGTTCAGATTTTAAAGCAAGTTTGCAGTTTTTCAAGGGCATTGCCAATCTTCCGTGGATGGCCAACGAGTTGTCTAATCCGCAGCTTAACACATGCAGCTGTGGCCCACATATCAATCTAGTTATGTGCATTTGGCCTGGCAGTGCTGCATGGTTGCACACACCTGGCGTAGCCTGTGATGAAGCTGCAGCGTTGTGATATGTTTTGCTGCACTTAAAACTTCTGAGGTTTGAAGAAAATATGAAAGGTTAAATGAAGACAAATGCATACAAAAATGTTTCTGATGAAGGCATCAAATATCCAGTAGAGGTCAGTGGCATCAGTACCACCAGAGTGGTGATGTACCAGATACCATTACCACCAACATGGATAATTCATTCAGGGTTGAGAAAACAGCTAAAAAAAAACCTACCTGGTTTTTTTTGAAAAGAAACAAGATTTTGTTCTTTTTCTAAAGAAAATGGAAAAACCTTATTCTTAATCGTTTTTGTTGCATTGTGCAATATCATTATTTTCAGAATTACACAATAATAACTTGTTATGCCTATTATGCCATTCAAATTTGAGGGTAAAGAAATGTACCCCATCTTTGTTTTTTCAAATTTTTGGTCAATTCATTCCAAAGTGGTAAGGCTTGGCAAGAATGAGCACAGCAAACAAAGAAAAACCATTTCCACACAAACTCTGCAGTTTCATGTCAAGTTTATCTGCATGCCTTGCTAGTTCAGCATCTACAGCAGGGATCACCAACCTTCTTGAAGCTGAGAGCTACTTCATACATGCCGATTAATGCAAAGAGCTACCAGTTTGATGCACGCTTCTGAAATAAAAACGTTGCTCAATTTACCTTTTATTATTGTAGTATTAACAATTAACATATTCTGCAATGTGAAGACACTGATCATGCTAATGTCATTTTTACAGCAGGCCCATGGGCAGTAGTGTAGCCAGCCTGAAATTTTTTTTGAGACAAATATTGTGACTTTCAACGAGCAACAGTATTTTGTTTGGGGCAACACCTCTCAAAGCGCAAAACGACAATGAATGCTAGAAATTTGGTGGCTATGCCTTTTGGCTACGCCTATGCCCGCAGAAAACCTGGTTGGTTTTTGTGGGTGACCTGGTGCCGATGGGCACCACATTGGTGACCCCTGACTTTTAGAGTGTATTTTTCAACATATGATTTGGTATGGTCCTAAATCAGAAAAAGTTGATAAATGCACATAAGGCACAAATATTGATTAAAATATATTGATTGTGCAGAGCTGAGAAAGATAACCATTACAAACTGTTTAATCATTTTTTTCAAATCCTTTAAATTTCATTGCTGTTCATTTTGTTTGATTAAAAAAAGTTTAAGTGTACAAGTGTCCTGCCTATTTAATTTTTACTTCTTAGTAGATTTTTTCAAAGAAAAAATAAAGTGTTTTTTGTGGTGGGTTTTATTGTTTTTTTTTAAGTGGGCTTTTTTGGGTCGTTTTTTTTACAAGAACCCTGATTTAATTGAATAGGAACGATTTGTACCACCAGCATGGGGATTGAGTAGAAATGTGTTTGTTTGTATCATAAGCATGTGGATTGAATGCAAAACTTGTTTGTACTATTATAGTATCATGAGTGTGCGGGTTGAATTTAATAGCGACAGTTTATACCACGAGTGTCGAGACTTA
>Ga0210059_1016238_pt1 | contig 10766 bp, 5 predicted proteins | sample Ectturendosymbi2_FD_188042 | JGI IMG/M metagenome (GOLD analysis project Ga0210059, IMG submission 188042) | Ecteinascidia turbinata endosymbiont from Florida, USA - Sample 2 (SPAdes) (version 2) | ecosystem: Host-associated > Tunicates > Ascidians > Unclassified | place: Key West, Florida... | reverse complement strand
ATATCCGCACAACACTGCAGTTAGCAGAGATGATCACGGAGCCAGAGTGCTGGAGCAGGAGCCGGAGTCAATATTTCAGGTTCGAGCCGGAGCAGGAGTGTACATTAAGGTCTGTGCAGGAGCCAACCAAAATTTTTAGGAAACATATTAAAATTTTTGTAACGATGCTTGCTATCAATGGTCAATGGTGTTGTCAAACAGCATGTTTCAAATGAAATTGTAGAACCAAACAACCTTGCCATTTTTTATGTTGTGTGCTAATGCAGTCAAGAGCCTCGTGGAGTATTATGATCTGTGGTATGTGCTAGCTACTCTCGGAACCACATACGCTGCCCATTACACTTGTTGGTCGTTTATTAAAGTAACACGATGGTTGTTTGCAAAAAAACGTAACTAGCAATTAACCAAATAGCACCGTTTACCAGTGATGTGCACGAGTCATTTTTGTCGAGTCAGAGTCACAAGCCCTTCGAGTCTGAAACGAGTTAGAGTCATTAAAAATTTTTTCGAGTCGGTCATAGACGAGTCATGACTTGCTCGAGTCGTGTCAGATTCGAGTCACAAGAAATGTCGAGTCACTTCGAGTAATTGGTTTAGAAGCTCGAGTCAAATAAAATTTCACATTTTTCCTATGTCTTTTTTTGCTAAGAAATGGCGCCCAACATGCTATAAATGGACGGTAAGGGAGATAATGGTGCCCAATGTTGTTTTAGCATGTTTGTTGGGAGGTTATATATATCTAAGTTTTTTGTAAAAGCAGTTGGCATTTTACTTGTCTCTTTCACTCTCAGTCATTTCCACAAATTTAGCCCAACCTTGCTGCAAGTGTTTCAACCGCTCGGTTGGCGTTACGTTGAATGTGCGATTCACCACGAATGAGATGTGCATGAAGAGCAAGACCCATATACACTTGGCGCGAACATGCAATGATAGAGTGAGCATGGCGTGTGATCTCTATTGTTGCTTCTTGCCACAGTGTGAAGCTTTGCACGCTAGCAACTCAGGCTTTCTGATCGCCACAAAGTGGTGCTGTGACCAGGATGCAGAGGTGTATAGAGTCAAAAATTTTTGTCTCCAACTTCACTCCTGCTTTGGATGATTTTGTTAGCCTTCTGGTTTGATATCTTACACGCTGGTGCTGAGCTTAACAGAGCTTCTCACTGCATAGTTGATAACAGTAACTACTTTGAAGTCTCTATAGTGTCCACTGTTATGATGTTGTGAGCCAATGGTAGAGCATAGGTTAACATGATTTACTTTTCGAACTATTTTTGTTTGTCTTTAATCCACAATTATGTTTCTGCCAGAGTCAACCAAAGAGAGACTCGAACGGACGACCCTCGACATAATAGCAATAGAGATTCTCCATTCGACTAGGTTCACTCTTCTATAGGCCAGCTGCTGCAAATTCATCGTTAGGCCTATGTTAACATGTTTACATGGCACATTTCATTGTGGCCACCAAATTGTGGATTCTTAATTACTGACTCACGCTTAAGATTGTGGTCTTTAGTGGCCCTGCTGCAGAGGTGATCACGGAGCCGGAGTGGACTCCGGAAGGAGTCTACGATTTTTGGCGGAGCAGGACCTGCAATCGGCTTTTTGAACCGGACCCGGAGCAGGAGTGAGAATTTCAGTTTTTACAGGTGTCGGATAATTAATTTTATTAAATTTAAATTTTCTCTGAACGGCTAATTGTTAGATTAATATAGTCGCTCTATTCTCTTGACTAAATTTGTCAGTCATTAATTCAGGCTGTTGAGGGTGAGGGAGGGTTGGAGACTGGCGGTCTGTGTTCTGATCTGATTGGTGCATAGCTTATGCTCAACTGCTATATCACAGGACGTCAGTTACTGGAAGTTTTACCTCTTTGCTGGATCGTGTTTTGAGCAGTATTCACAATTTGTTAGTTTCAGTGAAATGTAGAAGACAACAATGCATGTAATATGTATCTTTTAATATGCAGTGCAGCAACGTCAGCAGCAATGAGAGCAGTTTCAGTCAAGCTATCAGAAATGAAGTTCAGGCTATTCCTAAACATGCCATTATCATCTTGCTAGTTCAAATACAATAAAAAAAAGTAGTTGTCTTGTTCTTGTTTCATTGTGCTTGTGCCTAAATCACAAAGAGTTAAATAAAAAAGTTATACATGACTTAGTGCAGGTCAGAGCTGAATGAGTCAAATGAGATTTGGTCACATGAGAACAACTTATGATTTTATTTCTTGGTTTCAAGTTTGGTAGCATGGTGGATATTTTGCCTCATGAGGCAGAATGAGATGTACGATACACAAACACAAAATGAGTTGGGGTTTAAAGTTAGGGAAAACCTGCAGTTGACCAACACAGACAAGAAAGCACTGCCTGCTTGACAGCACTAAAAGCATGACAATAGTCGTCCATGTTGTCTAACGGCAAAATAGTTCAAGTAGTTATTTTACCTCATGTGGCAAAATAGACTCTGCTTTCAAGCTTTTGGAGTGTAAACAGGAGTCGGAGTGTAAACTTCCAATGAGTTCCGGAACAGGAGTAGGAGCTGGAGTCACTTTCTTAGGAATATGAGCAGGAGTCAAAAAAGTGACTCTGATCACCTCTGCCCTGCTGACGAGATGGTCCAGAAATTAAAAGCCACAATGGATTGTGGCTTTACTCTGCTGATTAGAAGGAGGAGGTTGCTGTCAGGTCGTCAGGTCACGATATGTATGCTGTTGGGCGCAGGGCAGCGCAGTGGCATTGATATCGCTATGAATTGTATGCTGTGAGTCTGTCACTATGGTATGACATTTGTTTACAGCTTATATGGAAATATGACTCAAACCGACTAAAGTAGTTCCTTTCTTTATACTCTGTATGCCAATGCTGTAATGCAGCGTTGCAGCAATGAAGGCTAAGATCAGATGCAGTTGATTATGATAAAGGCTGAAATTTTTGACTCCGACTCCACTCCTGCTTCAGCTGAATATAATCCGAATCCGCTCCGACACATTTTAACATGTTGGACTCCGACTCCTGCTCAAACTCCAAAGTGAATTATCTAAACTTTTGGCAGTGTCTAAACGACCGTATCCAGTTTTCGCATTAAAAAGACTAAAAAACCGTATCAAATGAATTTGCTGATCACTGCAATACATGTCAGTTGCTTCTCAGATAAAGGATTAAGGTAGCCAAATTTTTTTACCCTATATTCTAACCATTTACCTTTACTGCAAGCCCTAATCATCAACATTAAATGCTAATCCTAAACCCTAACATTAGACACTAACACTGAACCCTAACCCTAAATGCTTACTATAAACCCTTATTTGAAACACTAACAGTAACACAAACCCTAATCCAAAATGCTAAACCTAACACTAGATAAAAGCTTAATTTAGCTATCAACACTTGTCTGCTCTTTGAAATGTACATCACAAGGGGTCCAAAAATTTTGACTTACAATCTTGCGTAAGTGCATCAAAAGAAAAACCAAATACGACAAAACAGTCACTCGAACTGAGGATTCTCTGGTCACCTCACACTCCACCGCGTTGATAGTAGTGAGATGTTCTCCAACTCAGTTTTGTGTTTGGCAGACAACTGGATGCGTGATACGGACCACGGTACTTTTTTTCCTTCGAAACAGAAAACTAGAAATGCTGGTTGTTGTTGAGACACTACGTAAACTTTTTATGTGAGCTAAATTTTAGTGGCCAACACATTTTAACGTATCACCATGAACAAGAAATTGTCCAAATCTTTACACACATGAAACTCACTAACCTAACCTTACTTACATCCAAGTTGCATTAAAATTTTAAGACTTCCTGTGAAGTAGTATTGTACATTTGGAGGTTATGTTATAACATGCTTTGTAAAAAAACAATCTGCAATAATAATAATCAATAAAAAACAAAGTAAACTCTTATTAAAAACTGACTACGGCTCCACTCCGGCCCTTCCATAAAAAATCAACTCCGGCTCCACTACTATTTTTGAAAATCGTTAAGACTCCGGTCGGAGTCCACTCCGACACTCCGGCTCCTGTACACCTCTGGTATATGTGTGACTCACTTCATGTGCATGTTTCTCAATTCTTCATGCATTGCTTGCCCTCCACCTTTGTTCATGTGAGTGACTGTTGTTCCATTTATGATTTGATTTTTTGGGTTTGTTTTGTATTTCTATTTTGTTTGCTTATGTGCTTTCATGTGTCGTGTGTGTATGGTGTTTACACCTACCACCTCAAGTAATGTACTACTGTTTTATGCTTTGTATTTTACTTTGTGCTTGTATGCTATAAAATTTCTTTTGTCTTCTTTAATTTAATTTGGTGATCAGTGCCAAAAAATGCAAATATCCTGGGAATCAAACTTTAATATCCCAAGAGCTTTCGTGGAGTTTTGTTAAACTTACTTTCCACTATTGTAAAAGTTTTGAATATGAGCTGCACCTTCAAAGTTGCTGCCTTTCTGATGAAAAATTATTAACATTTAAGACTTGATACACCAGCCGTCATAAACCTCTTATCCATCTCCCTCGTTTTTCATTTCAAGCTGCTTTTTCGCCAGCGCCGATGTCTGAAATCCCCTACAGTGCTCTCACTATTTAGGGATGTTGTTTCTAGATTGGAAATTTTGACCCTTTTTAGGGATTTTCGAAAAAGTTTGAAAATGTGTGCAATGAATCATTTTACTTTATTTTGCAAATCATGTTTGAAGCTTCTGAGGCCATAAATTAAAAAAAATAATGTTTGCTTCTATTTTTAACGCTTATCATGGCGTTCCGATTTTATGCTGCACCACCACAAATTTAGGAATTTTTTGGTACTGTTCTTGGGATTTATGGAGTTGCATTTGTGAGAGCCCTGATGCCCTGCAATCTATTCTGTATAAACACAGACAAAGGGCAAGAAGTGAAAAGTTGTAGTGTTGTTGCAAAACATTTCCCGCAAGTACGTAGGTCAGATTTCCCAGGAATGACATTCCCATATTCCACATTTTTTCATGGCCTGTTGGTGATGTCAATTTTGTCTGAATACATCTCTTGCTTCATCTTGTGAACAGTGGTGGAAACTGGTAATTTCCTCACCTTTGAGCATAATGTTGTTTCTTGCTGAAAGTCAGCATATATTACATTGTTCTCAGTTGACTTGAATCAACGCTTCTGTAGACTAGACTTGATTTAAAGGCATTTTGAAATTCATGTTTATTGATCCTTTCATATATGCTCCGGGAAACCAACATGGGTTCAGCCATCAGTACCACCAGAAAAGTTTGAGTTTATTTCCACTGACCTTTGAGGTTTGCTTGTGTTGCAAACATGCATGAAATCATTGAACCAATTTTGTGATAGCACCAATTACAATCATCGACAATAGAAAAACTGTATGTATTTCACAAAATTGTTTATAATGCAACGTAAAGACTTGCCTAAGTTAGGGCTATTGCTTTGTAAAATTTAAATTTGCTTTCATAAGCAGTAAGAAATTGTTTATCACTTTAAGCATGAATTTATAAAGATGAAAGATAGTCATATAATTTAAAAAGTTTGGAAGTTTCATGATTAAAACATGCAAAAAAATAGACTTGCGCAGTTGAAGAAAATCTAGATATATTGAAATCTTGCATTGGCTTTCATTTGCACTTTGATTTTTATTTGTTTCTGCTGAATACTTCTTGCAGAAAGCATTTCAAGGTACCATGCTTTTGAAAGTACAAACGTCTTGGTACATGACTAATCTGTTCCCCCTTAGTGTTTCTGGTCAAATAAAAAAAATAATTGATGTTCAAACCATCATTGAACCAGAGAAACATTTTTTAGAATGTTGTCAAGCATGAATATGAATTTCTTCCCTCAATCATCAGTTTTTTCATTACCTCAGTCATCATTTGTTTTCAACCCACAAACGTTTGGCCTTAGCATTGGTCTTAGTGGACTTCAACATCTTCTGAATATTTGTGATGATTATTCTGCTGAACATAACATTGTGACGGTTTCGATGCCAGCGGTTGCCTGCGCCTGCACTGATTAGTCCGCTTATGGATTACGTGCCGCGTTGTATTGCATTGCTTTGCCTGGTCGTTTGTATCGCACGTCGATGTCAGATCGTTTCTAGTTTCGTACCAGGCGGTTGTTGTGTTGCGCCGCAGATGTTGATGCGTGCTGGTGTTCTTAGTTGAATAAAGCCTGGTGAAAGGTTTCGTTCGTCGCTAGGTTCTGTCGTGACAAACATCACTATTAATTGCAACAAAACTTTTGGTGTATTTTTTTGCCTGAAAGCATAAACAACCTGCTTCAACGAATATTTTCCTCAATGGTGTATGTGTACAATTTTCGGACCAAGTAAAATATCTGGGAGTTTTATTAAATGTCTAACTGAAGGATCACAATGTCATTCAGAGGCAAGTGAAATTCTAGAACTTGTGACAAATAAACTAAAGAACACCTTTGCTCAGTGCTGAACTGCAGTGAAAACACTATTTCGTGCCTTTTGCATGCCAATACATGCTTGCCAATGGTGGAGCAAATACGCACAGACTAGTATGAAGCACGTACAAATTGTTTACAATAGTCCCTGCTGATGCATTACATACTCAGAATTGTGTTTGCCCACACCAGAGTTAGTCAGGACCTTTGATGCCTTGTTTAGAAACTATATGTATGGATTCGTTTGCCGATGTGAGCTTCCACCAAATTCTTTTATTTGATCACATGAAAGGTCTGATGCTTTTTACAAATCTTCAGTTTTGCTCCATTATTTAACCCTCTTGTATGATGGTGATCAATTGCAGTAGTTGCTGGTGCATTGTCTTGGTGTCTGTTTTCTCCAGCATTGTCTGAACCTTCCATACGCTATGTACTGCCTCATGATTTTTCTTTTTTCTGAAATATGACATGCAAAAACATTTAAAACCTTGATCAAAATAATTTACATGTTTTTGTGAGCATCCCCATCAGACGATTTTAGCCATTTACTTCACAACTTGATGTTGAAATGTCTTCAGTTTTCTTCCCACTGCTGGAATGTTATTTGATGAGATAATGCAGTTACAGCTGCCGTGTTGTTTCAGTGTTTGGCATCTCCTCGTGTTGTCTGTGCTCAACAATTAACACTTGCTCTGAGAGTATATTGCACTATGGCTAACCATTTTTGTGGTACTGTGTTATTCTAGTACCCTTGGGATATGGACTGTGAGTCTGATGCAAAAATTAAATTATTTCACTGATGACAGTGTTGTAACAGGCTATAACAAGAACTCTGTTGGTAGTAAGCATGCAGAGAAATTACAAATTTTGTAAGAAAATGTTACGGACTTCAATGTTCATCTACTGTAAAACGATTTATTGGTTATTAGTTCTTATGAGGTAACTGTCTATCGAAAGAAATCCTTTCCCAGCAGAGAATCGAACACTAAAGATCTTACAGAGTATATATTTCAACTTGGAAGTAGGCATCACTAGCTCTGAGTCAAATAGAACTTGGTATCGCTGCTTTAAAAATCAAGAATATTATTCTTATGAGGTCATTAGTTTTGCTAGTGTTATGTTGTATTTCTAATTATCTCAATGAACTGTTTTTAAATTTGAATATAAGCTCCCCCATAGCAAAATTATGTGCACTGTTGAAAATGTATTTGCGAACAACCTTCATTGTTTTTGTGTATACTGTCTCAATGATCTGTATGTAAGTTTGTGTTTTCTGGACATGTCAATGACGATGAATAACATACATTTTTCATGCTGAAAAATCATGGTACCTCACCACAAATTGAAAACAATTTTTATTTTAACTGCGTAACTGGTATCAACTGAAGGGGTTATGACCAAATGGGGAATTATTATCAGCTGAAAGCTTGTGAGACTGCATGTATTACATCTGCCAATCTATATAAATTACTTCATTGTAAGCCTATGATGTGAAACACAAAAAGATTTAGCACATTGTAACATCAATTCCAATCAAAAAACAACTTTTGCAAATGGTACTATTTGGGTAACTGTTAACTTGAAATTAATTGAGTTTCCTATTGACGCTTGCACGCAACATTAGATAGAAATTTTTGATATTTTGAAATGTGGTTATCAATTCACGGTTTGCCAATCTCGTTGCAACCAGCGTTTTTTTGTCATGAAGTCACTGTGCATTAGTACTTTATATTGCACTGTATGGCTAGGAGCTGGTTAAAAACTTGTGTTAAAGCATAACGATCAGTTGCACTGTACAAATGTACAGCGGCATCAACTGTAGACAAATATCGTAATTGCTGAACTTTTTTAGGATTCTCTTGTTAATTACATACAGAATTTTGGCTTGAGTGCATAAGGAAATCAGACGTTACAATTTAAAGTGCACTGTTGGGCTCAGATCATCATCTGCGATGACACAAACAGTGTGGAAATCACCCAACATCAGGGCCAAATCTAGAACTGTTGCCAGAAAGTCTTCAACAGGGGGGAATTACGTCTGTGCTGGGGAGCTTGACATTGTGAAAATAACAAATCTTGATGATTTATAGTATTTTTTATTTCATATTTCAATTTGGGGGGCTTGCACCTTTTTTGGGGTGGCATAAGCCCACCAAAACCTTCCCACGGCGACACGACCAACCGCAACCCACTGCTATCTTATGGGGGGAAAATGATTGTAAGTTGCACCTGACAACTAAACATCATTTTGAAAATTTCGGGAGGGCTAATTGCCCGTTTGTTCCCCTCCAGGATGTGGGCCTGCCTACCATCAAAAACATTGCATGTAAATTGCAAAAGCTGGTGCCAATGCAGAAGTCATACTGTGCGCCCTCCTGTAAAAATGTGTTGGGCACAGTTAGGACATAGTTTAACAATTACGCCTACTCTCAGAAAACTCTTTGTCCTCCCTGGTGTCCCAAGCTGGTTACGGTCCTGGTCTATGCATATGAAAAACATAAGAATTGCTTTAAATACATCAACGTGGAATGGGATGTTCTTAAGCCAAGCACATGAAAAAACTTCAACTTTCACGTTCGTGCATGCACGTGCATATGGACTTGTGTGCTGGTGACAGTCAACCCTCATACTTTAAAATGTTGGTGTTTCAACAGTTGTTCAAGCATCACGCTTCTTTACTGCTTCAAAAATGCTGTGTCGAGAACTAAAACCACGAATTTATTTTTCCTGAACCACAGAATGCTGCCGTGATGTGTTCGTACTATGTGGTGCAGAAATACAACGAAGATTTTTAGCACTTTCACCTCATTGTGCATAGTGTTCTAGTCCTCACAATCATAAGCGCCATGAAAATGCACAGCTGATTGTAGCCGAATTTACCTAAACTTTGCAGGCCGACCACAATCGAAAGAGCCACAATTATTGCCTGCCATGTGACCAGGCTATATGTGGCATAATCACGTCGCCACATTACTTCCCATTTCACAAGCTCAAGTCGGCGAACATCAACAGTGGATTGTAGACACCGACATGTTGGGACCCATTTTTGCAGTCATGATGCTGCGTCGCCCTGATCCAAACAAAGAGAGAAGCACACCAACGATTCTCAGCATAATAGCAATTGAGTTTACCCATTTGACTAGATTCACTCTTCTACTGCTGCTACGAATCTAACGTTATATGTGGCGTAATCACGTCGCGCATGGGTTTGGCCAGTTGTGTCCAATCCATATGGCTTAATGAGCCAAAAATTGTCACTATCTGAAACAGGGACGCGCAAGAAGTAATATATTAATGAGGGCCTCACATTGAATGACTTACTTTTATCTTAGCAAACTAAATTTAGCTAATGTACTTAAAGCGCTCAAATCGTAACTGCAATGGTAACACACATGATAAATTGAGACTGAAGACCACCTGCATCAAAAAGGTTAAATTTCAAGATTATCAAAATAAGGACAGGTTGTCAGTATATAGGATACTTTTGCTACAGCGAAAACCTAAACTAGGCCACACGAATCCTTGGACTGGGCCACGTGCAGCCTACGAGCCACGGGTCGGACATAGTGGCTTAGGCTAATAACAGTGACATAAATTGGATTTAAAAACGAGGTTTGGTTTTCGTCTTTGCATTATAAGATAATTTTGCATTGGATTTGAATTTGAAACGCTTATATCACTTCACTGCTATCTGGAAAATATGCAAAGTAACAGCACGAGGCCGACTCTAATGATCGCGATGTGCAAATACTGCATTAATGTATGATAAGGTGTCAATATATGGTGCCCTGCTGGCCTGGCCTATCAGTGAAAACCAATACCTCAGGTCTACCTCTGCGCAAGTTGGCAACACTTGATCCTCAAAAGGTAGCATAGCAAGACCAGACAGTCAAGACAGAAACTTTGCACCAATCTTGAACGTCACTGAAGCAATAAAATGCTCATTTCTTTGTGTGAAACCAAACGGGGTTTGCCCATCAAAGGCTCAGAGATATTCTACAAATGACACTGACACGAGTCTCGAGTCATTGATTGTGACTCGAATCGAGTCATTCTGTGAAAAACGTCGCTCGAGTCGAGTCACCATCTTTCTCAACATGACTAGAATAGAGATTGAGTCACCAAAAATCCTGACTCGAGTCATTGACATTGAGTCACGCTATCACTGCAACCCAATGAGTCAAATTTTTGACTTAAGGTTTTATTGGAACTAGGCTAGAATTCGAGTCATTAAACCTTTTGATCGGCTTTTTAGCGTTTCTAGATATAAAATTATGGCTCTAAAACGAACATTTTGGTAAAAAATTATGTTTCACAAATAGTAACTTTGTCCACTGTCGCTGAAGGCCATAACTTTACAGC
>Ga0210059_1016237_pt1 | contig 10766 bp, 9 predicted proteins | sample Ectturendosymbi2_FD_188042 | JGI IMG/M metagenome (GOLD analysis project Ga0210059, IMG submission 188042) | Ecteinascidia turbinata endosymbiont from Florida, USA - Sample 2 (SPAdes) (version 2) | ecosystem: Host-associated > Tunicates > Ascidians > Unclassified | place: Key West, Florida... | reverse complement strand
TCTCTGCCACTGATACTTGAGGTAGCGCTCTCAGTCAGTATCCAAGATTCATGGCCATATAGGTGAAGATCCGCACAAAGACCGACATAAAAACTGACAGTTTTGCGGTATTTGAAAGCTCCCGTTTTGTCTCCACAGAGCGATATTGCTCACGCAGAACTGCGTTTGCTTTAACAATCCGTGTATCAATCGCCGTCCGCCTTCCTGCAATCGTGAATACCACCCCAATGTACTTGGGCTTCTCGATGGCTATTGTGCATTCGCGATTACTTGCAGCGCGCACTGGCATGAATGCCTGGACAGACATAATGCTTAGGTCTTTTCAGTGCTAATTTTCATTTCCATTTGATCGCACGCAACACTGATCAAGTGCATGCTGAAGGCAAATTGTCCGCAAAAAGCAAAGGTTGATCCCGCAACTTCTAACAGTGACACCTTGTCGACTCGGCTGTGACTATCAATACATTTCATATATACTATGAAGAGTAGTGACAGCACACATCTGTGTCGGAGTCCAACACACACGATGAACGGTTGTGATACAATTTCGCTGACGTGCGCACCAACTTCTGAGCAGTGATTTAATGACGTAATGGTCAGTACCAGACGGCCGTCAACCCTGTACTTCCGTAACAGTTCGTAAAACTGTTCCCGAGGGACTCGGGCGTATGCTTTCCCGAGGTCGACAAAACATGTATAGAAATCTTTGGTATACTGCTATGATTTCTCGAAAATCTGTTGGACAGTGACAATGTGGTTTGTGATATTACTTCCAGGACGAAAACCGCGCTGGATATCTTCCAGCATTGGTTCAAGTGTTACGCGACGTCTTTTTTCAAAACGCTTGACATATTCTTTTCCAGGTAGGCTAAGGAGAGAAATGCCTCGACAGTTAGTGCATTTTCTCCTATATCTCTTCTTGTGTGTGAGGACGATCACCCAAGTTTGCCAAACTTCCAGCCTCCTTCCAGAACATCAGGCCACTTGACACACACAGTTCAGCCAAAGAACAATGTTTTGGACCCAAAATCTATTGGCTGATATCACAAATGTTTTGGTCCAAACTTACTATTTTATTGCATAAACACAACATTTGTTGTAAGGGTTGTGGCGTGAATCCTCTCATCACCGATTTGTGCGATAGAGTTATTCCATTTCTAAGACTGAAGGACCGGCTATAGAGAAACATTTGTATTGTCTTTGTCCGTGTGCTGTTATCTAAGTGCTAATCGTAATAGTTGCGTGCATTGCAACTAAGACTCTTTCTGCCGAAATTGATGTTTTCATTGTACTTCGAACTTCAGTTGTGTTTTTGATGCTATGCCCTTAAACTCAGTTAGTTTAACCAAGAGCCCCATGCAGAGCATCGGCTTGCATATGTGTATGCGTTTTCTTTGTTCTGCTGCGGTTGTGCTGATTTTCACGTCTGTTGTTGTAAGTCTTTGCCGCTTCAACTGACAAATATCGCAGAGCAATCTAGCGTTGGAGCATTAAGCAAAAGGTCATGTAAATCATTTCGAGCACAAACCTTAAGAATTTCAAAGTTCTTCGACCTAAACGATTTACGAAGTACATCCTTTGCATTTTGAGGTAACTAGTGTCCACAAAGACGATGCAGTTCAATCCATCAGCAAAAACGTTTTCAAACAGGTTATCGATTTCACGTAACACTTCGCATCCTCAGTGCTGAAATCTGCAAGCAATGCTTAACGTTGAAATGCTGAAAGGCTAAAGCAAGAGTGGAGAAAGCAAACAAACTCAAGACTAAAATTAACAACTCAAAACACAAGCAAACCTGGAAAATACACCCTTCTCAATTAATTGCTTTCACTAAAACTGAAAAGCGATCTGACCCAATCACGGACCAGCAAACCACGTCGGCGGAATCATGCCGCGATGACTCAAGACAAAGCAGTAGTAGAATATGGAAGCAGATTAAAAGTTGCGGGATTGACAGACGTACTCTAGGGAGGGTCTTTTGAAAAGCTGAACGTTTTGAAGCGAGTTACAACATTTTGTGTGTAAAATTTGTCAAGCCATTTATCTGCACAGATATCCAGAGAGCGAAAACTGGGTTGTACTACAGAAGTATCAATGTAAGGTTCATAGATTGATAGTTTATTTGATGCCATGGAAAACTGAACAGTGCCGCTGTAAGTCGATTTGGTCGGTGTCATCCCTATTGTCAGGTTTGTTCCAAGTTCTTTACCTCTTGGGAGATGTGTTTACTGTTTGGCCAAAACACTGTTGATGGCAGATCACGCAAGCGCCACATAAATGGCATAGTTTGCACATGTCTCTGTTCGTCTGCCTTGTTGCTGGGCGTTGGGCCATTTCGCATTCTCTACCGACCTACTCCAGTCAAGTGTTGGGGCAAATTTTAATCCTTTGCGCAATAAAGTCTTGTTGTGAACATTCAGTTCAATCGACAATTTCTTCAAAATCGGTTTTTGAGCGTCTGCCAACACAGCTTGCATTTTGCGGATTCTAAGACGTTTTCTGTAGCGCTAGGTATCTCTTGCATTTTTCAGGCGTATCTTTTCAATGGCGTGCTTAGTTAAGACCTGCCGTTTATGGTGACGGGGCTGTTTATTACGCATCCAGTTAAACATTTGTATAAATCTTAATTTGGTCTATAGCGTTCTCCGTAAACGGCGCACCTTTTACTGTTGTACAAGCTTCTCCCTGTACGTAGGCATGCTTTTCTCTTGTTTTTTGTTGTTTGTTTTGTTCATTTAGTTTGTCTGACGTTGATTCGATGGATTTTGTTGCTTTTCTTTCAGTACATGTGAAACGTCTTCAATTAAAATTGATTTGTTCTTGCAGCAGGGCTGGCTGAGAACTTGACCCATATGGTCTTTCGCCTATCCTTAGTGATTCAAACATGGTAGAACACAATTATCAATTTGCTGAATCTTGAGTCTCTGATATTTTGTATTTTCATCAACATAAAAGTAATTTCTGCACTTTGATTCTGTTTTTTTCTCTCTTGGTACATTCGTGTTACTTCGTGATTCGATTCACAAAAATGCATTAATATACCATTACCATTACCGCGCTTCTATGCCTGCTTTAGCAATCTCTTTCAGTTTAAGTAAATTGTCCTTTGCTTTTTGTTAGCAAATATGTAGCGCATGAAAAGCACGACAACTTCAGCATTATTTGACAGACTTGCCATTAATCTCAAGTTTTGACAAACTTGAGATTAAGCTGTCATAAATCCACTGCCTTGTGAATTGCTTCGGGGTAATATGTTTCAACTTAATTGCTGTGCAAAGTACAACATCATTTTTCGAAGTTCTTACTAAGGAAACACGCACAACATGAATGAAAAGATGCATACTAAAGAGAAGTTACTAGAGCTCTGGCAGCAGATCACAACTTGTTTTTGCTGTTACCGATAGAAATTGCTGACTTGGTATATAGGCACAAAGTCACTCACTGGTCTGATTAGCTCGCATGGCGAAAAGTTATTTTTCATTTTCACACAGAATCGAACGCACAAGAGAGATTTCCATGGCGTTAGCTTCGGCATCGATGGAATCGGCGTCGATTGGTTGACGGGCAACGTTTATTGGACAGACAGCGAACAGGATTGGATCATGATTTCCGACTCGTCTTTCCAACATTACGCAGTATTAACACGCATCAATAGCCGTGTCCCATCACTGATTGCTATCGACCCTGTCAACAGGTACCACTATGGCTTTTTGTTTGCTCGGACTTTGATTAACTGGCGGTGGTCTTTAAACCCTCGTCGGGGATGGATGGGTATCTCGTTTCTAACGCATACCGGCATTGTTCGTTGCGATGACACGTGGTGCAAAGCGAAGAACAACAAGCAAAATGATTTTTGCAATCGCTTCTTTGTTGTGCAGTATGTGGTCTTGTGCTTTAGAAGTTGTATTGGAGCAACTATGTCCAACCCAAATGGCTTGCTAACCCAAAAATTATGTCACTGTCTTATCCAGGGCCGCACATTGAATGACATATTAATGAGGGCCGCACATTGAATGGCTTACCTTGATCTTAGGAAACTAAATTTAGCTTCAGCTAATGTACCGAAAGCGTTCGAATCCTAACTGCAATGGTACCAGACGTAATAAGGTGGCACTGAAGACCACCTGCATCAAAAAGGTCAAATTCAACATTATCAAAATAAGGACAGGTTGTCAGTACATAGGACATTTTCTACAGAGAAAACCTAAACTGGGCGCACAAAACCTTCGACTGGGCCGCGGGTTGGACATAGCTGTATTGGAGTCTGTTTCTGCCTTTCAAATCGGGTTTGATGGTTGAGGGTGAGATGTTGAGAAAAAACTTCAAAACGGAACACGGTCTTAAACAGGGTGATTTGGTCCGTTCCACGTTACTTCAAGGTTGTCACATACATTGCTTCATCATGTCATGGTCTGGTTGCTTCATTGTTGAAACATATTGCTCAATGCTTATTGTTGTTCAGCGACGTGGAAACAGAAGTGGTGGTCGTCACGTGAAAATAGCTTACATAATGCGCATTACCGTCGGGAACCACAGGATCAGGGGTGCACAATTTTTTCGCTATTGCCGGACGCAGTACGTTCATTTTTATGAATTACTTTAAGGCCGCCAGTCAGTTTAGATTGATTATTTTAATAAATTTACGTTTAGGAGCACATTGTTACGTTTCGTGTCGTCTGATTTTGTTTGCATTGCTTTTATTCTGCTTCCTCACACTGACCCTAGCCTGCTTCCACATGTCTGTTTGGCCGTCTTTCTACTAAGTATCCACATGCAGTAGACAAAGGGTTTTTGTTAATGCACAGCCGCCATATCTTCTTACGTTGCATGTGTACGGCCGCATAACTTGTTATCGAGGCCGCAGGTTGCGCGCCTCTGACTTGGCAACACTCAGTGTTGAGTGCGGATTAGGATTTGAGAAAAAACACTAGCAAGATGCGTGCAGGCATCAAGATAATTAGCATTGTTTCATAGCTCCTTATTTCCTACAAACATTTGCATTCCAAGTTGCAGTCAGTTGCATATGGGACGTCGGGAGCGGGACGAGGAAGTGTTTTGGTTCCATCCAAGACGTGCGACAACTAAAGCTCGGGTAGATGCTTAGTGAAATATTGCTGGCGCTAAAGTAAATCTCCTAAACCTTTTTAATTCCTCGAAGCCTTCGACATCTACAGATTTGCTGTAGGTACCACACGGACTGCTGTTCTAGTGCATCGAAACATCTTGATGATGAAATAAGTTAGTTGTCCTGAGCAAGTTTTTCGTTTTTTATCTGTTCTTAATGTGACTTGGTAAAGATTGCTTGCAGAGGGATCACTCGCACATTACTGATCATCGGCAATCACGTGATTGCGCTTGTGTAAGGCACAAAGCCGTTATAATTTAGTTATGTTTCATTTGTTTTGTTTAACAATACAAGTCTAGTTGTCCTGAAAAATCGCTGAAAAGCAGAAAAAAAACCTGGTCAAAATTCGCTCTATTGTGAACTAATCATAGAAATGCACGTGACAACGCCAAACGGTCGGTAATTTCGCTTTAAACGGTCAGGTTGGCTTGTTTGAAAAGCTTTGGATCAGCCCGCCGAATATGGCAATGACGTTTTGGTACGCATGGTTGCGCAGACGATGGCATCAAACCTCCTTTGAATGAGGGACACTGGGTTGCTGAAGCGCTCAGCGACAAAAATAGCAAGAAACGACGCTTCAAGCTCAAATCTTTTTTGTTTGAAGCGAGAGATGCTGACTCATTTAAGCTGTTCGTTATTTCTACGCAATGGCTTCAAACATTTTTGGAAACTTAGCGGGAAAGAAGTTCTACATAACTAAGCTGCTGAAAAGGGTCCCAGGTATTTTTAGCAAAACAGGATTGAAAACCTGGCCGTGAAACGCATGTGCATAAAACCTGTGGTGCCAAGACAGAGTTATCGCCAAACAGATGCGTCATCGTTCTGTGTGGTAAAAGTTCCTTTACCTTTGCGTGGATGCGTTTCCGCCGAATTGCAGACTCACGAGAGTGTGACGTTGTAACCATGTGGGCATCTTAGCAATTGTTAAATTCTTGCTTCTCCCTAACGTGTCTTTATGCGTTTTTTCACGAAAGAAAATTAACTTTCTCAGAGCAAACAGGACCACAAACATTTTTAGCTATGGTGTCCGGTATTCAAATTTTTTTTTGAGGATACTTCGATATTTTGACGTATTCTCGAAGGCATTGTAATGGAAGCATATTAAATCCTCTCGGCATAGTCACTGTGAAGTCAAGCAAGTTTGAGGGTTTGAGGAAGTCAAGCAAGTTTGAATGAGGGTTCGCGTCCCTTTGGTTGAATGCAAGATGGCCGTAAGTGTTTCTGTCTGACGGAATTTTCTTTTCACGAGGTTGTATTTCGTCGTTTTCTACGCACCCTATTTACTTTGAAACGCGTATGCACTTAACGTTTCTTGGATGCTTTCTCGTAATTAAGATTTGATCCACCAGTGAAGAGTTGCGTTTAAAAAGACTGTTTCAAACGAAAGGTGTTAGTTACAGATGAGAACGTCTTCTTTTGTAAATACGGCAAGTATGTGCGTCATGAAGCAAAACAAAAAAATAAAATATTGAAACGGCCTGCTTTCCTTTGTGGTACGTGTTTGTTTTTTGCAATTCATTTTTTTGGAGAGAAGCTACAGTAATTTCCGGCTGCGCGAAACGTACGAGCTGGAGCTTTGGTAACGAAGAGGCTTTATTTAACCACGTCGGTAGCTGGTGGTTGCTATTAGGTCACGACTGACATGTCCATGCCCAACCAGGCCCGTGGTCAGCTTGACAAAATACGTTTTTTTTTGGAGGGGCAATAGTTTTGTTTTTATTATATGTTTGAAACAAATTTTTCCGGTCACAATAATATTTGGGGGAAACAAAAAATTTAGGCTGAACTGCTCCCGAATGCCCCTCGCGGCTACTGGCCTGTGCCCAACAACAGTTAGACTGACTGCATTTTTCTGCCACGAGTGGTAAAATACTTTCTGACCAATTACGAAATGAGCTGTGCGGGTTACGCTGTGGATCGATCGGGGCTCAACGCTGGATGCATTCGCAGCATGCTTTAATGACTATAGTTTAAAGCACATGCTTTGGTGCTGTTTTGAGTTCATTGGCACTATTCTATCAAAGCTGTTCTTTGTTTGCAGCGTGAATCGCTCTTTCCATGTCTTTACTTACAGCCTCCACTTCTGCAGGTTTTGTCTATTTTTATGTGTTGTAACATGGTGTATTGGAATGTCTTTGTTATCTCAGACTCCAAGCAGTTGTGATTAGTATATTGTTGTGTAGTTTTAAATGGATTAAGCTGAATAATCTTTTCCTAATGCAGAACGGTAGCACTGCCACACTGCACCAATTTCTGTTAGATGCACCAGTCGCTGTAAATGCAACAAATTCTTTCAAAAGGCGTGCAATTGAACTGAATTATCCACTTGGAAAGCGCGTTGAGTAAACCATTGCTTGCACTCAGCTGTGCATTGCCGTAATCGCAGTTTTATCCAAGTGGGTAACAATGTAGAAAGCGTTAGTGTTTTCCAGGTTTGTTGAGGTTTTGAAAGGTGAGGGATGAAAAAATCGTTGCACCAACGAAAATGCTTCAGCAACGCAGCGTTGACCGCTGGCAACGACTTGTTAGCGTTTGTGATAACCAGTAGTGACAGACTTTTTCTTGTCTTGAGCTATGTTGGAATGAGTTGCTGACAACGAAACGATTCCAACAGTGCCCTTGCTTGAAACCTTGGAGAATTTTTGTCATAGACTAAGAGGTATGTTGAGTAGGATGCTAAGACATAGGCGTAGCCAGGGGCCATGGCCCCCCAAATTTTTACCTTATCTAGTCATTTTGTGCTTTGAGAAGCGGCGTCCCAAACAAAAATATTGTTGCTCGCCTAAAGTCAAAGATTTTGTCCCCCCAAAAGTTTGGGCTGGCTACGTCACTGTGCTAAGATGATTTCTTGCAGGCTGGTTCCGATTGAGCTGACGATGACGAGCTTTCTTAATGGCCTCTCCACTATTAGCATATCAACCGAGGGAGCGATTGATCAAAGCAGCAAATTTAAAAGCGCAGCCAGTGCTGTAATCTGGTTTTCAGTTGTGCTCATTTGCAACAACTCATTAGTTCGCAAACGTTTATTAATAGAATCTGGACGCAGCTGGTGCAGGCAGTTACCAGTCAGATCACCAATAAATTTCATTGACGATAGAGTTTGTTTTTAACAGAACCCTCTATTGGTCGGAAGTGGACTCAACTGAATGCCGGATTTTCACATGTGATCTCTCCGGGGTCAACCGCAAACTGGTACTAAGTATTCCAGAAGCTTCTCATATTGACGGAATGTCCCTCGACGTAAACGAGAACAGGTTCTGTTTGCTATGTTTTGGTTTGCTGGTTTGTTTGCAACACTGCGATTGCGAAAGCCTGTTTAAATGGATTTTGTAGTTGAAATGAAAAACACTTAAAACTGACGAAGATATTTAATCGCGCAGGTTTTGCACTATAGTAACACGGCGCTTACTGCATTCTGTGCCTTTTCATCACTCACATGTTTTGAATGAAGGCTTGCTCGGTGAAAACCACATCTCCAACAATACATTAATTGGGTTCTGGCGGTCGATAGCGTGATGCATCGAAACAGGACTTGATCTGCGAAAATGAACGACAGAACGTTGTTATTGAGTTCAGTGGTAGTTACTCTTTCATATTTTTGTGCACTGTTTCTGCGCAATCATCCAACAAACTTCAACTTCCATATACAATTTGCCCGCATCTAACTTCAAGACAAATTCAAAACAAACTACATTTCAATCAGTAAATTTCAAACTTTGGGTAAATGAGAAGTGACTGCCGAGAAATGATAGACTGGAGAATCCAGTGTTTCAATCTTTTTTGGCGTCCTGACGTCTTGGTTTCAACTAGAGTAAAAATATTTGGTGTTTGCGCCAACAAACTCAATTTACTATCAGACCGCAGTTGAAATTACGTTGAGCTTCAACATACAGCCAAAAATAGTCCAAGACAATGTTTTCATGTTGCGGATCGATTTAATCCTCGAACAATTGGTATAATGACAACGGTTCGAACCAAACCATATGTTTACATACGTTTGTTGACTGACACCATGCAGTTCTTTGTTATTCGTCCCGGCTGATCGCAGTCTTAAGTGCTCACAATGGCTTTTACGCGAAAGGAGATGATAGGGATCAGATATGGTTTTCGAAATGCGGATTATCCAGCCGCGTTCTGCCTTTAAGAATTTCAAAAAAGTGATTCAGGTCTGTGGTTTCTGTCACAGCAGTTGTAAAAACTTTCTGCAGGAAGAGGTATTTTTGATCCAGGAACTCGAATTTATTTAAACAAAGCACTCCGTACAAGTGTTTTGTACCGGAGAAGCTGAATTTCATGCATGAACTCAAAGTTTATTCGAAGCAGTCGCCTGGATTATGATGTCCTTGGGCGACTCCCCTTTTTCCGCACGGTAACAGAACGCGTCCGTGTTTAGACTCTACTGGACTGAGCGACTGAGACCAAATCAAACAGTCTTTACTGCGCGAGTGCGATCATTGCACACATCGTCTCCGCAGATTGTCACCGAGCACTACAGGTCCGCTTTATCTCGGTATTCGGGCATCTCTTCGCTTAAGGTACGAACAACTTGAAACTTACACTAATGGCGTGTACGTGGCTATGAGACGATGGGAGACATTGAACAGAAAGTTCGTTGTAATAACTGAGAATTAACAGCATGGATTAGGTTTGCTTTTCAACTTCGATAGCTGTAATTAAACGAATCAGCATGTGGCATTCGTCATTATGAAAGCCTCTCGTAAAATATGTTTTCATTGCATTGGAGTAAAAACGAATTTGTTATGGTTGAAAATCTACTGCTTTGTGATTTGAGTTGTGTATATAAACCTTAACGCTTTTGATCGTTACGTTAATAGGTTGTTCTTGTTTGCGTTTCACGGCAAACTGACACTGGCCCGAGCGAACGGTACCAGCAAAGGATCAATCCTTCGTTCTGAGTAAGGCGAAGCTTTCAAAAACTGGAAGCATCTAGATACACCTTTTATAAAATGAGACCATCTGACGTCCAGTACTACCCAAACGCTTTTTGTAGTACATGTTTATTTACAGGGCAAACTGAAGTAGTTGCCCTACAAAAAACGTGTTGTTCTGGTCTGTGTTTCGTCTGATATTTTCTTCCGGTACGTGTTTATTAATATCATTATCTTAATGTCAAATAGACTGCCGGTTTACTTGCGGACTTTGCTCAGATTACGATCGTTTTTCCAGATCCTTTTACGCTCAAATGAGGTTCGTTTGGCAGTCACTGCAGTCAACTTAATTTCTGGTCTTTGCTCGAAAAAGGAAAATAAATCAGATCTTGGTTTCAACTGCACGAAAATCAAGTAATGATCGTTAGATGCATCTAACAAAGATCTTAAACCAAAGAAAGATTCAACATCATCGCTGCGGTGTTTATCAAATCCATCCTGTACTCCAATGTAGGGTGTTTTAACGAAAATCTAAGATCTATTAAATAAATGGTGCTATCAGTGCTTCTTGACTGATTAGTGATTAGTGATGAGTAGGGCAAGTTTTTGCAACTTTTGCAACTTTTTTTTACAGCTTCCAACAGCTTCCTAAATACTCAAGATATATATAATTCAATGTTTTGAGCTGTTTCCAGGAATTTTATATTGCAACTTTTTGCAACTTTTTCGATTTTTGCATGCAACTTTTGCAA
>Ga0210059_1016236_pt1 | contig 10766 bp, 5 predicted proteins | sample Ectturendosymbi2_FD_188042 | JGI IMG/M metagenome (GOLD analysis project Ga0210059, IMG submission 188042) | Ecteinascidia turbinata endosymbiont from Florida, USA - Sample 2 (SPAdes) (version 2) | ecosystem: Host-associated > Tunicates > Ascidians > Unclassified | place: Key West, Florida... | reverse complement strand
GAAAAACTAAGAAATAAACATCAATATTCTGATTGCTAAGGGGGGGGGGCTTGAGCCCCTTCACCCCCCCCTGGCTGCGCCTTTGAGTACTTGTATGATAGTAACAGTTTCTTCTGCAGCAAACCACCCCTCATTCATTTAAAAAACACAAACTAAGCTTGTTCAGTAGTTTTTGCTAAGAGCGTACAGTGGGACAGAGCGTGGCGCTACTGAAGCTGGTAAGCTCGGTTTGAATCCCCGGTCGGTTCTTTCCAATTTAGTGTTACTTGTCATATTGCAAAGGGAAGTTTGTGCAGATCGCTTTTTCTTTGAGTCGGTTTGAGCTGCTAAGGTAATCTTCTTTCCCTGAGTTCAGTCGTCTCAATTTATTGTCTCGTCGAATAGGACTGACCTAAATGTCGCGTTTGGATGGTGTGATTTACCGTCAGTGAACTGCCTTCCTTCTGTAAGTATTACAAAGTTTTTAGAGACAAACCCAAAATCATTTTATGCAATGATTAACATCGAGGAATCCTACTTCCTCCGTCTGGTCAGCAGTGCAGGCTTGTCGAAACGTTAGCTCCAAGCCACTGTGGGCAAATGTAGAGTGCGTTCATTAGACGTTTCTGATGCGCTTATCCAAGCTATGCCGTCGATGAATCTACGGAAAAATTCTGCTTCACTTAGCACACCATCAGTCGGTTGTAGCGCACAACAATGTATGCCAATGAAACAGAGTGGTTATCAACGGTTATAATTTCGTTCGTTTGGGTATAATTGCTTGCAATTCTGCGTGACAACGTTGTTAAGGAAAAATTTGTTCAGTTCAACAACGATTTTACGGGCCATGGTGTTGAAGGTGGAATGGCTCGCCAAGGCACATTCCAGAGCTTTTGCTGCAATGTCTCTGCACAGGTTTAGGTAAAGTGCTTTCACATCCGCCACCACAATGCAAAACACAGGAATTCAAAACTGGATCATAAAGACTGACCATAAATTTTAAAAGTTTACCACATCTTTTCAGTAAACAAAGCTTTTTATGTAGGAGTTGGTAGCAACGTTTTTTAAAAAAATCCTACTTGTAGTACACATGAAAAGTGCAAGGACATTGTGTTTGGAAGCAACAAATACAACTTACAATTTGTAAACTTTCTGTTTCTTTAGAATTGACAATAGTTGTTAATAAGAGACTACATTCAATCGTCATAATGCTGCATGTCGCTCAGCATCCCAACAACAAAATTGAATGTTTCAAAATCATGAAAAATGTTGCACAAAACAAAAAACATGAGGTTGTTGGATTGGAAGACTGGAAAGACAAGCGGGCCAAGCTAGGCACATGATCACATGCTGTGCTCACTCTATTATTGCTTGTTCGCGCCACATACTGGCAGGTGCTATTGCTGGCACACACCCCATTCGTGGTGCACCACGTATGTGATGCCCGCCAACCCAGTCTTCAAAAACATGCAATTCTTAAACAAACAAATGTCTTTTAAGATTATTTTGTGTTTCATAATCCCGTTTGTATGTTAAGCAGTCATTTGCACTAAGTTATAGGATATTAATCACTTAAGTGGTATCCAACTTCAGTTGCCTGAACTGACAGCTTTAACAGAGTCTAATATTTTGACCACAAATAACAATAAAACCTACCACCAGTGTATTATACCACTTAGTTGCTCAACATCATGCAAAATCTGACATCAAAAAACATGGTTTTGCAGAAATAGTCGAGTTATTTCATCAGCTACTGCTGCATTTAACTTGGTTTGAGACATATACAATTACATAAATTACAAAATTTCTTAAATTTAATGTAAAACAACTTATTTTCATGGACATAAACTTCGAACTGCTATATGCTGCAAAGCTTTTATATGCAAGTGGTTAAATTACATTTTTATGCTGATCTATAATGACAACATAAAAGAGAGTGATTATATTCTTAATTACATGTCAGCAAGTACACAATACACACTTCTCAATTTCCAATGCAGCACTTTTCCTTTTCTCATACAGCTTATCATGCAGCATTCTCAAAACAGCTGGTGACAATCCCATTGAACTCATTTCTGAAAAATAAAGTATTATTCAAACAGGTTTTTATCAAGATGATCATGGGCTGCTATAAATAGCACACTCTTAACATCAAGATCATTTGTTTCTTACAAAATCTTCCGTGAGCACTGATAACAAACAGCAGAGATCAATTAAAAACAGTTAAAACACATAACTTTGCAATCTTCAAACTTCACTGCAAGCAAGAAACAGACTTTACAAATGGCAAGTTAGTGAAGGTGCTATTGCTTTTTATTGTAATTTTGGTTTAGTTTGCTCTGCAAACTTTTAACCATGCTATTTTGAAGGTGATAAAAAGCACAAAAATGCAGCAACCTCATTAATGGCTTTCTCTGAGATGTCACAGTTCATGATTATGGGCACCTGCTATGAAGTACGCATATGAAGTTAAAAATGTAATATCAATTCTATACCACACAATTACCATCCATTCTACAGAGAAAATAGGCTTTAAAAGAAGAGAAATTCTGATCTGATTTTGCACACAGAAGGAGCATTAGAGCTTCCTCCAAAAAGTTTTTTTCATGTCAGCTAGTGTCAAGACAAGCAGCCATTAGTAAAAAGGATTTGGATGGTGCTGAAGCTAAAGTAAGAAAAACAAGATGTTTGGTTCCATTACACAAATGGGAAAGCGGCAAACATTGAAAAGGGCTTTGAGCAACCACACATAAAGGGTCAAAGGCATCAGAAGAATTATTTAAAATAAAAAAATCTTGAAAACTTAAAAAATATGTTCTTTGCAGACAACTTGGTACTGCTTGCGTCCTCTAAACCAGGGTATACATCCCAAAGCTTGTTATAACCATCAAGTCTTTTTAATTTCATAGACAAGGTTTGGAGCTACTTAGATATACATCTTAAATAACAAGAATTTTTCAAGCACCTTGTTTATTATATAATACGCCCCTGGATTGATCTTTTGATTTTATATTTTATATGTTAAGTAATTTCACCAAAATGTTTGTTCAAAACCATTTGACAAAAAGCCATTCTTGTGTTTGGATGGAACATTTCTAGCATACACATTTCTGGAACATTTCTAGCATAAACACATTTAGGCCATAGCAAATACAGTACAATGCCATTGGATATAGTTCAAAAAGTGTTGTGTTGTCATTGTGCAGAGTGTAATTACAATAAACATTTCATTATTGATACAACTACCTCTAGAACTCCTTGCAGACAAATTCATGAGACAAACACGTTTGTCAAATATAATTAATTACCTATTTATGCACTGGACATACGAGACCACCATGTGGCAAGTTAACACAGCTACAGATCTAAAGAATATGCAAGCGCCAGCACAAATTTTGATATAGACCTACTTAGGTTTTTTTTGAGGTTTGACGTTGGTGATCATTACATTTTGAGAGATAGCAACTATTTCACCTGAATACCAAGATGGTCATAAAGAGAGGTTAACAGGTGTTTTGGTGGTTATGCAGTGGTGTTCTACTGAATTTTGAGAGAACGTTGGCAAAATCTGGGAGACTGTTTCAGTCCCTCAAAACACGTTAAAAACACTGGATCTACTATCAATAAACTAAGGATAAAACATGCAAGTTTAGTAATGGTGAAAGCATTGAGCAAAAAGGAAGTGCTATTGGGTTGGTATAAGAACCAGACCATGCAAGTGAAGTGGGGCATTTGCCTTGCAGGCCGCTTCACAATATCTGATGAAGTGTAAGAAAAGGAAGTTCTCAGTTCAAATCTATTCGCTATCTACCTTGATGCATTCCCAGTTCTACTGCAGTCATACAACAGGATGCACTGTGAGAAGCATGGCTGTAAATCACCTGATGTCTGCTGATGGTATATGTATGTTTGATCCTAGCATCAATCATGAGCATCAGAACAGGGTAGCAAGGAAAGCTTGGTATACCCTATATTTTCAATTTTGGTATTTACCTGTTAAGTTTTTAGTAGAATAAGGTTGTTCTCTTCGTTTCAATTTGGTTGAATAAAATTTTGCCACTGTTGGCCCTCCCATAAAAAATTCATTTTGGCCACGACTGAAAAAAATTCACTATTGCCCCCCTCTTTAAAAATCCTTCCGACACCCACAGCATCAATGGTCTTCAATGCCGTTTGAATATTAGTGGAGATCATGTTACAATACTGTACATCAAATTCTTTCTATTTGTAAAGTAAGAGTTGGTGTATTTTTCCCCTTAAAAATATGAACAGCACGCAATACCAGATGTCTCCTTCAAATGACATACTTATTGAATTTGCTGAACAAGTCAAATATCTTGATGTATTACTTCACAGCTCACTGAAAGACGATGACATTCAGAAACAAGCAAAAAAATTTAGTATAGCAAACAAATTCAAAGGCTTTTTCTCAGTGTCCTGCTGCCCTTATAGTGTATGTCAGTTGAATGTACGACAGCCAACTGTGGTACAAGTACAAATAACAACATCTATCACATTTTGCATGGCACAAGTACATATAACACATATCTTATTTTGCATTACATCCCATAAAAAAAACGTGTTTGTCCGCATTAAGTTACCTATTTTGTCAGAACATTTGATGCCTTGATAAAACGAATGTGTATGCTTTTGTGCAGTGATGTGCATCTTCATGCAACTTTTTTCAGCCCACTTCAATTATCTGATGCCATTTTATGAAGAAAGTGTCTAGGTAGCTGTCAACAGCTGCACAAGATCAACTGCTAGGCAGTTGGCACCAACGTGATTCAGCATATGGTTAGGTGTTAGTCACCATAAACTGAAAGCAGGTTCAGACTTCCTTCATATATATAACAGAAGAGTGAACATACAATTGGTCTTGGTGGTGATGTTTGCACTACACTAGGATTTGTGATAAATTTTTGTTACGGTGCTCAGGTTACAATTTCAGGTTTAGGATTTTATGTTTAAGGCCGGTCTACATTGATGATGTACATAGAACAGCCAGGCACAATCTTTTGTTTGTTTTATTGCTTCCAGGATTTGACGCGCCAAGCTGTGCATAGCACAGAATCACCTGATGCAACAAAACAAGGGACTATACATAATGCCTGGCAGCTCCTGATTCATCCTTAGTGTAAACCAGGGGTCTGCAACCTGCGGCATGTGTGCTACACTAGGAATGCCAAGCAATTTCCAATAGCATGCAAAAGCTCCAACTTTTCCATATACAGTGCATCCTCGATTATCCGGCCATGTTGGGCAACCTTTCTCCAAAATCTTGGCCAGATAAGAATTTGGCCAGAAAAGAAAAGTATCTATCGCAGGGTGCCCACCGTCCACCACCTACACCACACTTAAAAGAACCCAAAGAAAAAACGAACGATAAAACGATTACGTAATAATATAAACTTACAAAATAAGAAATGAGCTTCTTGACAACATTGTTTGTTGGCTTTCTAGTTTTTTTCCACTGTAAAACGTGTAGATTTTAGACTAAACAATTGAATGTACCTCCCTGTTGAGCCCGGCTGGTTAATCCAGGGCCAGAAAATCAAGGATGCACTTTATCAGTTTTATTGTTATTCACAATAAGTATTATTGACCTTGACTTGTTCAAAAATATGGATGTAATTGGCACATTGAGTGATTTGCAATCTTAAATCGGCACGCACTTACCAAGAGGTTGCTGACCCCTGGTGTAAAAGGTCCTTTAGACTTTTAGCTAATATGTTTAGGGATTTTGCTTGAGAGTTTTAGGTTCACGGTTCTAAGTTCAGAGTTTAAGTGTAACATTTGCTTGTTTAGCATTTTAAAGGTTTTAGGTTTAGGTTAAGCTCAACAAGTTTAGAGTTTTAAGTTAGTGGGAGAGATTTATACGTTTAGGGTTTTAGGGTTGGTAGCAGGATTGATAAAAATCATGATTTTTTTAAATCAACAAAATTGGATTTTTAAAATTTAAATTAGATTTTTTTTATTTTTATGATATTTTTCATTTAATGTGTAAAGGGTGGCTACCTAACAAGCAGTAATTATTAATTTTAAAGAGTTTATTTTAATATAACGTTTTTGTGCTTTGTTTCTTCTCATACAGCAACTACAATGTAACTGAACTTTCACTCAAACTTACTTTGCACATGTGCATCACGCCTAAAGCAAATCAGTGCATAACACCGGTGTACAAAACAAACTATTCATTGGAATGACAATACTCAAACCACAAGCTTGCTTTATGCTCGCCTACACTTTCAAATTTGTGCCATTCCGACAGTTTTGATTTCTGCGTCTGGAAATGTTAGTGATTTTAGTCCACATATCATTTTTGCAGTTAGCGACTAGCAAATGCTCTGCTGGGACTACTTTGCCATTCAAACTGTAGCCAGCTTTGTCCACATATAATGCTGAGTTCATGACATGATGCACCTAGTTGAGGAAAGCATCAACAGCAATGCCTGTTGTACAAGTGATCATTGGTTCAACTTTCACCATTCTTGCTTTGGCTTTGCTAATAAGACTAACACTTTTGATAGCACTTTTTAAAAAAGTTTGGGGTTTAGGTTTAGGGTTTTGCCTCTGATGGCAAAATAGACACTGCCTTAAAGTTTAGTGTTAAGGTTTTACATTTAAGATTTTGCTGGTTTAGGGCTAAGATTACATATGCTATTCAGTATGCTTAGGTCAGTTGAACTACACTAATATAGCTCCCAATCATTGCATGGTTTTGTTTATTTCAGTTCATCTTATTGCTTTTTAAACAAAACATTTACATTTCTATATTAATCAGTGACTTTACATGCATCAAAACTATAAAATCTGAGCTTTAACCACAGCACATGTAACATTCAACTATGTCCAAGTCACATGACCATGAATCATTAGCGTCACAACTAATCAACTCAGCTTGTATAGTCATAGCCGGAAGCAGGGTAGATTTCATTTTTACTTTGAGCACTTTCATCTACATATTCACTGCCGGCAGGTGATATCTACTATACACTATGCTAGGGTTTTTCATTTGGCAGTGGCTACAGATCCACCTGTGGGGCACCTTAATAATTGAAACCTTATTCGTCTGCCACATGTAATGTGACAGTAACGACAACGTACAACGAGAGTGCAGTAGGTTTGGTAGAAACAAACCCTAAAACCTAACCCCTAAAACTCCTAAACCCTAAATGTGAAATTTTAAACCTAAACTCTAAAGCTAAACCTTAAACCTACCTTATAAACCTACCTAAATCTCAAATGTTAGCCATAAACCTAAACTGTAAATCTGAAGAAAAAAGTTTTAAGATAAATACTTTTGAAAAAAGTAAAGAAAAACTGGTCCCATGAATTGAAATGTGCAACCACTACAACCAAAACAAAAGTGACCCAGGTGAAAGCCGAACCAAAAGGTAGTGGCTACAGATATGCCTGTGGATCTTGAAATTAGAAAACTTATTAATACGCCACCTGTGACGTAACAGTAACGCACAACGAGGGTGCAGTGGCAAGCTTGGTTGAAACGAACTAAACGTAAAAGATAAACCCTAAACCTAACCTTAACTGTAGCCTTAACCTAACACTAACCCCTAAACGTAACACCTAAGCCTGCAAAAAAATAAAAAACAAAAAACAAAAAGAAGTTGGCAAGGTGAGAGTCGAACCGAAAACCATTACCATAGTAGCTGTAATGCGTAACTGTTACACTACGAGATCCACGCACTTTGAATGACAAACTGACCCTTTTATTTGAATTGCGTCAGGACAAGCATATCCGTGGTCACTTCCAAAACAAAAAGCATTAGAACAGCAGACATAAATGCTCATGCTGCACTACCAGAACAGTGCTGCTTGAGTGACAAACTCAATGTTTTATTCGAACCGCATCATCACATGCGAGGTGGGAATAACACTAAACGAAGGGCCAAGGGGGATGGATTGGAGGGCCATTTGTCCAATTGAAAAACATGAATTTTAGACTGGTTGACATGCTGTACAGAACAAAAGGAGGACTGGTCGGTGTCAGTACCACTAGCATAGGATTGTACCTCCAGCGTAGGGATGTACCACCAGCATAGGGGTTGATTTAGAAAGTAACTGTTTGTACCTCCAACATAGGGAGTTGATTTAGAAAGCAACTGTTTGTACCTCCAGCATAGGGATTTGATTTAGAAAGCAACCTGCTTGTACTTCCAGCATAGGAATGTACCACCAGCGTACGGGTTGATTTAGTTTAGAAAACAATTTTTTGCACCTCCAACGTAGGGAGTTGCTGTAGAAAGCAACTGTTTATACTTCCAGCGTAGGGAGTTCATTTATAAAGCAACTGTTTGTTCCTCCAGCGTAGGGTTGGCTTTAGAAAGCAACTGGTTGTGCCATCCCTACACTGCAGGTACAAACAATGTACAAAAAGTTGCTTTCTAAATCAACCCTTACACTGGAGGTACAAACAGTTGTTTTCTAAAGCCATCCCTACGCTGGAGATACAAACACTAACGGTGGCTTTCTAAATCAATTCCCTACACTGGTGGAACATCCCTACACTCGAGGTACAACCCTACACTGGCGGTATAAACACCAAACAGTTGCTTTCTAAATCAATCTCAATGCTGGAAATACAACCCTACGCTGGTGGTACTGACACCGTTACCCTTACTCAACAAAAGGGCTGGCCAGGTGGCTGCACAACAGGGCGGGCCGGCAGTCTGCACAACAGCGCAGGCCAGCAGTCTGCACATCAGGGCAGGCCAGTGGGCTGCACATTAGGGTGGGCCGACGGGCTGCATATTAATGTGGGTCACCCTTTGCTGCAGAGTCATAGTGCAGCCCATTGGCCCACCCTGTTCTGCAGCCCGCCCTTTTCTGCAGTCAGGTGGCACGCCCTATATTGTGCAGCCTGGCGGCCCGCCGAAAATACCTGGGGCTGTTTTCCAATTGGAGACACAGCCCCTCCAGCCTGTACGGCCCTCCAACCCTCCGTTTAGTGTTATGAATCCGCAAGGCGGATCTGTAGCCACTTCCTTTGCATTTTGGTTTTGATGTTGCCAGCTACCTAACCTAGTTGCCTTTTAGTTTTACGAAGTTCCATTTATACAACACATCTCTGTATGATAATAATGACCGAAATGCAGTTCAGTAGTCACTACTCACTGGTGCATTGTTTCAGTGTCTTTTTATTTTATATCTGTATCGGATACAGATAGAAGATGCTATCAGAAGACGATAGTATCATCTTCTGATTCATGTGAATGGAGGAATTTTCTCTGTATCGTCTGTCTGTATTAATTAATACCCACCTTTGGATGTGACAGAGTGTTGTGTCTAATCGATTTTATAACCTTGCGTTCTTGGACTAACCCGGCTGTGATATGGACCGTATGGTATATTATGTGTGTCTTAACTCAGTATGAGTAGGGTACAGTATTTGTATGTCTGGTCAATAACATAAATATAAAAGGAAAACAGCATAACGGAGTGATATGTGCATAATATAGCATATACGTATAATCACTCCCATTAGAAATGACATGATCACAAAAGTTTATCACTCGACACACCAGCTTTTCACTAGGAGGTTGATCAAACTGAAATCTTCTTTGAACTTGCTGGCGTCCAATAGCTTTTTGTTGCAGCAATACCGCCCGTAGGCGTAGGCGTAGGCCTACTTCACGTGTACTTTGAGCGTTGAAAACCGGAAAAGCAAGAAGATCGAATTAACCAGAAGCTGCAGTGCAAAAACACTAGCAGAGCACAGATATAACAGTAGTTAAAGAACAGTGATTATCGTAGCAGATACGATGAAAGGAGCAACCTTATCATGAAATTTTTTCATCCAATAGCCATTCATTAGAGAGCGATTCTCAGCAGCATCATTTTCACTTTTTCCTGATCACTGCTTCCGTCATGGATGACCACACATAGACAAGGTTGCCAGATGGAAATCAAAACTGTCGCCAAAGTCACTTCAAAAAATAACCAACCTCAGCAAAAAATCGCCAAACTTCAGGAAACGGTTGCATCTTTACCAAAACGTTAGGTTTTTCACTGGAGATCAGTCCATTAAAGCTCTTGTAATAAGTTTTCAACATTTTGCAAATATTTCGAAATGATCACTTTCAAGATTTTGCAAATTTATTTGATAAGAAATCTTCAATACCATGCTTCTACTTCCAAAATTTTCACACTTTCATTCAATGTCATGAATTTTCAAACCAGCAGCAAGCCTAAAAGTAGTTAATCTACATATGAATACGTCAGAAAATACGTGCAAATATACTGCTCGTACATTTCGCCAAACCAAATATCTGGAGCCAGATGCTTTCAAAATATCGCCAGAAATTCACCAAATAACCAAACCAAAGTATTTGTAGCCAAAGGTGTTTCTGTCTTCTTACAGAATATACGAAAGCAGGCAACTCAATTCATGTACGGTAACTTATAATTAGGCTTACCATACGTCCCGTTTTAGGCGGGACAGTCCCACTTTTTAACATCTTGTCCCGGCGTCCCAACCGGTCAGCCAAACGTCCCGCTTTGGCGTTCAGCCAGCCAGCATAATACACGAACATTACCAATTAGCATGTTCTCGTTACTGTTGTTGCTGTGTAGCGTACCGGTAGCCTACTTCCTGACGGTGAATGCGTGATTTTGTTTGTTTCGTTGTTTTCGATAAAAGTGTTATTTGTTATGTCATTGTTAGCGGATAATTGGTACAATTTGTTACGTGTCAGCCCTGTACGTCAAGAGGGTGCTGGTCAGCCACTTTTGTAGTAGCTGGTAGCCTGGTAGTTGTACAGTACAAG
>Ga0210059_1016235_pt1 | contig 10766 bp, 8 predicted proteins | sample Ectturendosymbi2_FD_188042 | JGI IMG/M metagenome (GOLD analysis project Ga0210059, IMG submission 188042) | Ecteinascidia turbinata endosymbiont from Florida, USA - Sample 2 (SPAdes) (version 2) | ecosystem: Host-associated > Tunicates > Ascidians > Unclassified | place: Key West, Florida... | reverse complement strand
TTTGCGCCCCATGCATTCATAAACTGCAAAGCTGCATCAACGCCGCGTCCTCACCTAAAGCATTGCGTCGGGCTCGGGCGTGTTGCGCTAGTACCACTAAGCATAATGACAAATTTGCGGTATTGTGACATAACACGAGTGTCAGACATTGCGACAGAACAAGAACGCTCGCTTGCCACGTCCACGAGGCCTCGTCCTTCTCACGCTATAAGAAAGGATAAGTTAATCCTACTGCTGCATTTCAGGCAAGTAGGTATTAGTCAGAATCTGGTTGAGATGAGGTTAAGTCCGTGGTTGTGAGAATCTGACTGTTATGCAAATAATTGCTGTTGAGGTCGTACAGATTTAGAAATTACTTGAACAGCTGCGGCCCACTCCGACGTTATGGAACTTCTTCGATGGCCGCTAGTGCCCGATAAATAGGCTGAATACAATGCCCCAGTCCATAAACTAAGGTTGAGAACATTAGTTAATCGAAAAATTAGTAGTTAGTATCGTTGCCGTACCGGTTGAGCAAAAATGTTAACTCATGCAAGAGATTTGTTAGTCTAGTTCAGAGCTAGCTTTTTCTGTCCAAATATGGCTTTCTGCTCGATGTCCAAGGTCTTGTAAAAGGGTTCTGACCGTGAAAAACTAAAATCTACGTGTGACAATTTAGGAGCTGTGTAAAGTTCAGATTAGATGACTAGCAATTATACGAGAAGAGTCTAGATTGCAAAATGCTGGTTTCAGGTCGTGTAACTTAAAATTATCGCATACTGAAGTCCTGACATTCTTCGAATTGCTTTGCAAATAATGCTGACGATGGCATTTATATGTATTGCAAGCGGCGAACGATCTTTCAGTAAACTGAAACTGGTCCTTCATACCTGCGGGCCTCATTAATTAGCAATAAGTCAGGGCAGGTTGTGTGATCTAGCTTTGATGAGAATAAAAAGAGAACAAACAGCGAAAGCTCACTTTGATGAAATAATAAACAACTTTAGTTCGATCAAGGTACGGAAAGTGCTGTTTTAATAACCATTTTTGTGTAATTTAACAGGAAAAGGCTGGATGTGTTTGTTTCATAGGAATTGTGTTTTTCAAACACAAGTGTTATATGACTTGCATTAAATAATTTATTTTATACTTCAAATTAAACGTGTTTAATTAAAAAAAATTGTCGTTTGTAGTTGCAATATGCTGTTTGATTTTTTTGTAAGATATATAATTATGTCAGGCAATACTATGTAGACCTATAAGCTACGATAACGTTATTTTTTAAATGTTTTGATATTCAACATAACAAGAATAAATGAGTATAGAATTATGTTGTAGACGTTATGGATTACTTATATTTTATTTGCTGAAAAATATAAAGCAAAAATAAACGCAAATTTTTTCTGTTTCAAAAAATGTGTTTTCTTCATGGTTTATCTTTCGTAAAAACTGTGCTTACATCTTATATTTAAATAATTAGAAAGGGCGCACAGTGAAATTTTGCCATGGGCGCCAGTTTGCATAGATACGCCATTGGTTGATTTACTTTCAGTTGAAAGGGAAGGGAACGAACTGAAAAAATATATTTAGAAGATTTCGTTGATGAATTTGACAGTCGACATGACAATCGAAGGATTAAGTTACACTGAGTTGATAATGATATAAAATTTTAACGTAGCCTGTGCAGGGATCTGTGTGAGAATTATGTTGCTCATTGTCTATTTGTCTGAATCTTTTTTGGTTTAGAGGTAGTGCGTGTTTCGCGTATGACAAGACAGTCATAAATCAACTCAGGGTTGAAAAGTCAGCTTTTGAGGATCAGTCAGAGGAAAACTCAGTGTGAATAATTAAATGAACGACTTTGTTGGGAATATTCTGCAAAATACGTTTTGCGCCTACGGTTACATCTTTCTATCACGTACACGCCGATGCACACCTATCTGTGGCGCTGATATGCTACTTAGATGCAACTGGTGCCGAAACCTCGGTACTGTTAAACTGCATGCTGCAGGGGTGAGCAATTATTTTTGGTACTCAGGAGCTGCTTTGAGAAGGCCGCATTTAGCGGAGGGTCGTGCCTTCTTATGAGAGTAGAAGCAAGACTCGGTTTATAGCCTCAGCACTAATATTTACTACAAGTTGGAAGAACTTTCAGATTTCACGATTTTCCTGAATACTTCTGCGGGTCACTGAAAACGCTGTGTCGGGCCACATTTGACCCGACGGCCGCTATTTGCCCATCCCTGGCATACTGCATTGAATAGTCCTCACCCTATCCACGCTACACACTCGTAAAAGTAGTTGCATAACATTGTTATGGTTACATCACAATCACAAAATGTCCGTAAGCTTCCACAAAAACGGATTAGTCAGTAGTCACCAAACCGTTGGAAAATGGTTTGTTTTTATGTGCTTTGTATTAAAAATATTTTGATGAAACTAGTTGGCTATCAACAGCCTACTTGTCTCTATGTCATGATGGAATTCGTGGTTGGAACAATTTCGCTTTCATGTGAATTGTGTTCACTTTCTAAAGCTTCTTTCCTTCATGTGAGGCGGGCACAATTGTGTACGGAAAACGGTATTTCGATTTACATGTGCAGTGCTGTGGAAGTTGCATGGCTAGCACAGAATTTTCGACATAGCAGTACACGTGTGTGATTATATCTACAGTGGCGTTTAGGTGTCTCTAGTGATTAATAACGCTAGTTCATCTTTGTTATGATATTCACAAGTCTATGTTGGGTTTGATGGGGTTAATCATAGCAACTAAATGAAAAATCACCATGCAAGGTAAATATTTATGCTGCCCCCCAAATTTTTCCTTGGCCCCGCAGTGGCCCCCCACTTGTTTCATTCTAGAATCGCCACTGGATACCAAACTCCGTTTCAACATCAACTTGGCTATGTGTGGCCTACCATCTAACAGGAAAAGCTCTTCAAACAAAATGTGACAAACCTCACTTTTATTTTTGAAACCTCTCCAAATACAAAACCTAAAGAGAAAAAAGTGGGATAACATCGCATAATATGTCCCCCCCCGGCTAAAAAGTGGAGGGACACGTCCCCCACCAAATTGAACCCATGGTTGGAACCTGCAGGATCTACCGTTTACTTTTCATTGGAGATTTGGTCCTGCTTACATCATCTGAACAGTGCCATCAACATACATTTGATTGGATTTCTGCTGTGTGCAACCAAGCCGAAATAAAAACCAGCACTAAAAGACCGAGGTATTACGTCTTTCCAGAAACCCAAGGCAGTGTATGCTGCAAGTGAGTGGAAATAAACTGCAGCAGGTGGAGAATTTCAAGTATCTTGGGGTGGTATTCACGAATGAAGGAAAGCGGAACAAGGAAATTAATACACGGATTGGTAAAACAGTCTTCGTTCTGAGCGAGCTTTACCACTTTGTGGTCACAGAACTGTACCTTTCAAAGGCCGCAAATATGTGCAGTTTTTATTAAGTCTATGTTCCGATCTTCACGTAAGTTCATAAATCTTGGGTAATGACTGAAATAATACTTTCCCAAAGGCAAGTGACTGTGATGGGATATTTGCGAAGAGTTCAAGTGACACTTCACTACAAAGTGCATAGCTATGAAGTTCATAAAGCCCAGAATGTCGACCCACTTCTCCGAATCGAGAGATTCCAGCTACGTTGTGTCAGTCATATGTCCAGAATGTCCCAGGAAAGAATTGGTGAGGCAAGTCCTGTTGTCTACACCTGAGGGAGAGCGTCAAGAACCAAGTGGCGTGCATCTTCGACCTTGCTTGGTCCCGTCATGGTATGGAGTCAGCAGAACTATATACGATTATTGTTGACCATGAGTTGTTTCAACTCTTCTTATGGCTGCTGACCCCGTGACCCTCTGAAGAGGAACAGCTGGCATAAATATGAATGAATGAACGAATGAAAGCTCACAGACGCTTTGTTTACATGCGTATGATATACTGTAATAAATCGTATGATATACTGTAATAGTGATATCCTATAGTAATTATACGGTCGGATACTTTTGGCGATGATTATTTGGTGTCAGCAAATTGGCGCTAGGCTGTTTCGGCGCCAGTGCAGAGACTGACAAATGCGTATAATGAAAATCGATAAAAGCATTGGTAAAGCTTTGTTTTTAATTCTGAGCTAGACGTCGCAAATATTCAAGTGGTACCCGCAAGTCAAAACGTTTTGAGATGTTTAGAATTTACATTCGTTTTTTAAATTCACATCTTCAAAACATTAGCAATGGGTCGCTTTTGCTGCGTTTGTCAAGAACGTATAGGCACCAACTGTGGGATAACTTTGGCTTATCTCTCTTGCTTGCTAAGAAGATTCTAAGCCATTTGTGTTATTGGCTGCACACGAAAATAAAAGGAGATTTTTTAATGCTAAGAAAAGCATTTTGTTAAAGTCCTGAATTACAGAAATACATTCAACTTCATCTCAAGACAAACGTACAACGTTTGTTACCTTCTTTAAAAGACGATTCCCTTCTTGAAAATCATCCGACCATAATGGAAAAACACAGTTCTAGAGAAAACAACGTGTGCGTAATAGCAAACATGCACATAAGCGCTAGCGCCAAAAGAGCTTAGCGCCAAAACACTCAACGCCAAACTGTCTCAGCGCCAAACGGCCGGCACCGAATATTTGTCGCCAAATCGGCCGCGCCAAATAGCCCCATTCCGATAATAATACGCATGCCATATGACGCACACTGTCATCAGCGATGTAAAAGTTTCTACTTGTGGTTGACTTGTCCAACAAGAGTGTATAGTTGTCATCGAATATTTGGCTTTCAATGTTTATTAAGCATTTCTGCGCTACATTACTTTGACGTAATGTTGAATTCACCATTTTTAGTAGTTCAATAACCATTTCAAATTTTTCTCAAAACCGCGAAAACTGGTTTTAAAATTGTGACACAATCGAGTAGAAAAATATCGATGTCGGAATATTGATATGTTCCGGTAGTTAATATCTGCATATTCACCATTCCTTCAAAACCACAACAATGGTCTTATTTGCTTTGTTTGTTGCCTTCTAACCTGGTGATGGTTATCTATAGTACTTGCATTGTATATTAAAGCTATCTGGCATCATAATCTGTGCTGCAGAGCTTCGCATTTATGTTCTGAAAATTGATTCAATGTATTTGTTCTGAAGGCTGCGAATGCAACAAAGGTTACATTTGGAGTGGAATCAAATGCGTGCCGTCAAACAGATGTGGGTGCTCTTCCCCCATGCGGCTGTATATCATGGTGAGTAGCAACAAAGTGCTTGTGACTTGCACAGACTTTGATAGCTTCACTGATGCGGCCTCCGTGTTATGCAAACTTGACTTCAGAATAAAAATCTTTTGCATGGAAGAAGCTTCGCAGTTTGCACTTTGAAACTTTTTCCCAAAACACTGTTTTATGTTATGCAGGAAAAAAGTATTATTGAAAATGCACGTTGTGATAGACAACCATAGTAGGATGCAAAAACTTTAACATGGACGAACATTCAGCCAAAAATGGATGCAAATTTTAGGACTAAAAAATATCTTTGCACCGGTACCAGTCTGACCTTTGCAATCCCTTTCCAATTTGGCCAAATGTATCTTAGCTCAGATTCTCAGGCAAGCGGCAGCGTGCTAAATACTGCATCTGCATCACATCGTGTGTGAACAGACCAGTTCACAGAGAAGAGTTTGACTGAAGATTGTGGTAGAGTGCTACAAGGTCTTTGCTCAAACGAGTTGCTATATTGTAAATTAAAACAGCACCGATTCAACTCCGAACCCAACATCTATTGGTGTAGCAGAGTGCAAGCAAATGAGCCGGTTGAAACGTTCCCCAAGTTGAAACGTGAAACACTATCAATCAGTTGAGTTTTTGCCAATTTTTAGAATATTAAGTCCCCCTGCATAAACCCAAAGCGCCCTATTGAAAACATTCTAGCGACGGTTCTGAGTGTGTTGCTGATTCATCTTTTGTCCACAAGAATCCCAGTCTTACCCAAATGAAACAAGAGTTTAAATACTTCCGTGTGCAGTGGCATGACCAGCCCAAAATTTTGGGCGGGTCAAAATGTTTGATTTCAGGAGAGAAACAGTATTTTGTTTGAGATACTAACTCTTAAAGCACAAAATGACTAGATATTCTAAAAATTTGGAGGGGGAATGACCTCCTGGCTGCACCTGTGTTCTTGCGGCTTGTATAACGTGCATGTAATGTAAATACTTTATGTAAACACTTACGTATTTATATAACATTGGGACCATACTTTTTATATAAACTTGTTCATCAGATGTTTCATTCTAGTGAAATGAACACATTCGTACTGCACAAATTCAACAAAATAAGCTTTGCATTGAATATTTTTGTCTCAATCACTGTCGAAGAAATGGTTTATTTAAAAGCTATACAAAAAATGACCCCAATGGATTTTTCTATATCGGGAAACATCGATCACAAAACGTATCTGACAAAGTTTAGAGGGGGACTTCAGCCCCTTAGCCCCCCCTGGATCTGCCTATGTGATTGCGCATGACACAGCTCAATTTATTTTTCCCTAATCTATTCGTAATCTAATCACAAAGCAAACGCGCATTAAAGGTTGCAGCGCAAACTGGACAATGTGGTCTGACACCGACAATTCGACCGGATGCGGAGACGACGAGTCGCTGGAGATGATCCGTTACATGTTTCCTGGTGTTGTATGCGAAAAGCCAGTGGCCATTGAAACGCGTTTTGTAGCATCGAATGGAATATGTATCAAGTAAGTTTTGCTAAAATAGTGCCGGTTTGAAGTTAACGTTTCGTCGTTTCACGTGAAGCAGCTTTATGCTCTGAAAACAAAAACGATTTCTCTTAACGTAATGTTCTTGATTGTTGCACGTAAATTAACCATCAAATAACCCGAAGTCTTAGAGAAAGTGCTTTTCAGCAGGGAAGAATTGACTTGATATACCAGGTTAGATACTGAAGATATGAAAATTGATACGTACGGCCTACCGATCAGCATCGTGCTCAGTGTAGATGGTCGAGTGCAAGGAAAAGCTTCACACGCACTTTCCCATCACTGCAGCATTCACCAGAAAAGTATCCGCATGAACCATGGTCCTGGATCTGGAAAAAAAACCTGCTTACCACTCGTGACACTCCGAACACAAATCGAATTTAATGAAACTTTGCTTATACGTGCTAAGAAACAAATTCTTCTCTATCCAATTTGATGGATTCATAGCGACAACAACAAAGCATCATTTCAAAAGTTCTGCAACGAAATTTTGCTTTAAACAACACGAGAGACACAATTTCCAACTGAATGTTTTGACTAAGTTTTACAAAATTTGTCCCCGAGTTATTTTCAACAATGATTTCTGAGAGCATTTATACATTTAATCCTCCACTTGCTCGTCAGCGTGGTTTGGCCTTCTATTACTACACCATAAATCTTTAGAACGTATGCAATTTGGAACGTATTCTTGATATAAAAGACCTGGCAAATAAATTATTACTTTATCAAATGGTTTTCTTTGCAATTTTCTCAACAACCATGTTAAAATATATGTTGATTGACCCTAAAACTATTTGTATAGCATTTAATTAGATTATGAATGAATTGAATGCTTTTCAGCAAAATATCCGCATGGAAAGTGTAAAACAGCGACGTCGCTAATTATAAGAATACTTTCACTTGTAGATAGTTGCGGTATTTTCATCTTTTCCAGAAATAGCGAGTCTTTTCCACTGGGACTCAACAGCGCATCTAAAGGCTTGTTGTGCTATAACAGCGATCAGATGGATGGCGTCGATTGTCCAGATTACGCAGTCAGATTCTTGTCCATTGGATAATCTAGGGATCCGTTTAGAATATGTACATTCATTGCTTTTTGTTTAAAGTCATTACCTTAGTTGTTGAGTGTAGATGGTGTAGTAAGAACTCGTATAACATGTGAGCATTATGTTCTTGTTTTGGGATAAACCTATTGCTTGACGCATGCGTCCATGAAGGATTTTTATCGTGCTTTTGTGGCAGCAAATTCGGTCGTTGAGTGTCTGCAGCAGAATCTCTTCATGCAATTAAACAACCAGATACCCTCCGTCCTGCTCGTGTGCAACGTTAGTGCCGTATGTGTTTAATTTGCATCATATTTGCACCGAGAAAGTTTCCATTTATGTTGTCGGAGAGTTCAGTGGATCTACCCTGATGTTTCACACAAGGGTCATATTTATGAATGTGGTCGAAATCACCGGGTCCTGACGCCAAGCCAACCAGCCAATTTTCGGGCTAAATTTTGTTTGGAAATTTTGCAGACCCCCGGGGCTAGGGTCTGAACATATTAAGGGGTAAAACTGTTATTTTTAAAGTTTCGATTGTTCTCCTGTTTTGCCGTTGACTTCATTCTAAGAAGCTTTCTATTCACACACATTGGAATTGTCATCTTGACGAATAAGAAATATTTTTTGCATCGTGTTTTATTGTAGCGCAAGGCCAAGCGGCCTCGCGAAATATTACCACCGATCAGAACTTACTGTTTTGATTACTTCACAGTTAAAAATCAAATTGACACCAGAATAACAGTACGGCGATTCGAAGGCAGACTATCTGCAGAGAGTTCCTTATTCGAAACGTGCATTATTGGAAGAGGCCCTGATTAAACATGGGGACAGTAACAAAAGGCGGTGAAAGTTTGTCATATGTTGCATGTAAAGTTTGCTTTAAAGCGTTTCGGTTTTTAGGACATAAAACGGGAACCACTCACCTAAAGCGACATATTGAAGACTGCAAGGATAAAGCAGGAAATTCAAAAAAACGTCTTCAGTCCAAACTCTGTTTTCCAACAGTCAAGTTACCAGAACAGGCTAAGAAAAAAGTTGTCAAAGCAGCTGTGCAGCTTGCTGCAAACGACATGAGACCATTCTCGATATTGGATGGCAAAGGTATGAGAATCTTTTGCCAGTCCTTAGTTGATGTTGGTGCAACTTATGGCAAAGTAGATGTCAACGAACTGTTACCATCAAGAAATACAGTGAGTAAAAAGCTCCACCAAACTGCAGGAGATGAAAGAAGAAATATTGTCAAACTTCTTGAAAAAGCGATTTTTGACAATGGTGGCATTGGAATGACTGTGGATCTTTGGATTGACAACTATAAAAAAATTGTTTTTTGTTATGTACAGTGCAGGTTGAAGATTATTCAGTGAAGTAAAATGCACTTTTTTGTGAACTGTTTCAACCCTCTGTTAATCTGCAGAGAACATAAAAAAATAAGAATTCACAGCAAGAAGATGATATTGGGTGTGTTCAAAACTTGCTCACTGCAGTGAAAGATCTTGTTACATACTTAAAAAGAAGTGGATATGCATCATTGCTAAAATCAACTGTTATTCAAGAACGTGTAACAAGGTGGAACACCAAGCTGGCTGTTTTGATTAGTGTAAATAAAACCTTTTCTGAAATTCAGGCAATATTACAAGAAAAAAATCAAGAACAAAGGCTTGAAGGCATTGACATTGCTTTGATGGGAGATTTAACAAAATTCTTGATGCCATTTAAACACATAAGTGATGCAATGGAAGGTGACAAGCATCCGACTTTACACTGCGTTTTACTGTGGAAAAGAAAACTGGTTGATCACTGCAAGTGCAGCATGTCTGACTCAAAGATTATACAGATTTTAAATAGAAGGGTCGATTCATTAATTCAGGAAAAATGAATTGATTATGACTTGTACAAAATTGCTTTGTTTCTATTTCCCAAGTTTAAAAGCATGTCAATTTTAACAAAAGCCCGTGCTCAGGATGTTACTTCTTTGGTGCGCTCGATACTTAAAGAAGAAAACTTTAGATCTCCAGTTGACAATGAAACAAACTTTGAACACTGCTATAACAGACAACTTGTACCACCATGCAAAAAGTCTAAGACGTGCTCGGGAGCTGATTATGCACTTGAACTAAATGAATATGCAGATGCAGCACCTGAGTATGAGATAGATGAAGTGGAAAAATACATTCTGGCAGATTTTTCAGGTGATGCAATTGCAAATCCTTCACAAAAAGAACATACAGGGGGGTTTGATATTTTAAATTTTTGGAAGGAGCACCAAATCAAATATCCCAAGCTTTCAAAATTAGCTTGATGGGTTTTGTCAATTCCTGCTTCATCGGCCTCATCTGAAAGAGTGTTTTCATGTGCTGGTAGAGTTCTTGAAGAAAGACGTACAAAGCTCAGTGCAGAATCTCTTGATGCTACAGTGCTTTTGCACAGCTTCTACAGATCTAATTAATAGTTTTTTGTTCTTTCAGTGTTAATGATTTTCTGATTTGTTTTCTTTATGTTTTTGACAGTTGTTTTTTTTCCACTGTGTTCTATTTTATTTATTTATTGTTGGTTACTTTCTAGTGCGGGCATTCAGTAGAATCCTTGACTAACATTACTGACATAATAAACCAAAGCGCTTGTACTTGTATTCCCGTTAGAATATTAGAATCGAAGAAATCAACATCTGTAGATGCTAAACCCTGGATCAATCTAACTCTAAAGAAGATGAACCACAAAAGACGTAGATTGTTTGCGAAATGGCGACGATCACAATGTCGCCATCACCGTCTTGCCTATAAATGCCTTCGTAATAAAATTCAGAGGTACATAAAGGATCGTAAGAATCAGTATAACCAATTTGTTCTCAGTAAGCTGGATTCATTATCAACATCTCGACCTAACTTCTGGAGAACTGTCAAAGATTTGCTTGGCAAACGTTCTTATTCAAATGCTCCTTTGATCCGTGGTGACACTGT
>Ga0210059_1016234_pt1 | contig 10767 bp, 11 predicted proteins | sample Ectturendosymbi2_FD_188042 | JGI IMG/M metagenome (GOLD analysis project Ga0210059, IMG submission 188042) | Ecteinascidia turbinata endosymbiont from Florida, USA - Sample 2 (SPAdes) (version 2) | ecosystem: Host-associated > Tunicates > Ascidians > Unclassified | place: Key West, Florida... | reverse complement strand
ACAGCAATTGTTATGTGCAAGTACCTTGCTTTCAAAAGGGCACTGGCAGCAACTTTAATGTGTAAGTACCTTGCTTTCAGTGTGGCCACCAACAGCAACTGTAATGTGTAAGTAATATGCTTTCACAGCGGACCCAAACAGGAATTGTAATGTGCAAGTAGGCTACTGTGCTGTCAAAGGGGCACCGAACAGCAACTGTAATGTGTAAGTACCGTCCTTTCAAAGCGACCTCACCACCATATCCAATGAGCAAATAAATAAAAGCTTGAAACCAACTTTTTTACCTAAAAAATTGTAGAATATCGGTTAAAATTTCTTCCAAAAAGTTCTGAAAAGACCTTATCAAATGAGAGAAAATAGGCCTACTTGTACCAAATGAAAACTTTTTATACCAAATGGTAATTTTTCATACGAAATGATGATTTTTAGAGTTAGAGATTGAAGTATTTGCTATATTGATAATTTTATGAAAATTTTACCTTAGTGAACATTTCCATCAGAAAATAAGACAACATGCGATTGTTATAGCAAGGACCACACTACATCTTTTAATTGATAGGAAATTTTATTCTTAGTTTACAAAGTAAATTTGTATTATTGCTGTTGCTCTGCAAAGACTGTTAATAAGCAAGGCTACATTCATGCTTCTTATCACGTTGCAGAAATGGCAGTTTTTGAGTATTATGAATACTCATTTTTTTCTACAGATATTTCCGGTATTTTAGGTGGTTTGATTCAGCCCAGCGTTTCTTAACATTTGTCTACCTCAGCACCCCTTTTGGTCACGCCTTAGCAGTCCAACACCACCTACTATTGGCTAAAACCTGGTTACTCTAAGGATAAAGAAAAGACAAGTGCAGTACATATTCCTTTTACCTTTGACCGCCACATATGTGACCTTCCCCAGCACCACCTGAAATTGATTTCAGCACCCCAGGTTAAGAAACCCTGATTTAGCCTATATACTTGAAGTCACAGGTTATTTGAAGCTTGACTAGTAAATGGTTTGTTTAAGGTAGACTCGGTAGGTGATGTTTACACTCTTTTGCCAGCTCTTAGCCAGTGTAACTTGAACAGTTTTTTCTTAGCACAGATTTTGATCAATTGTGTAGGCTACTTGCTGCAGTAGAATAGTTTTCGACAAGGTACATGAATTATTTCCTACTTCTGCACATTTTTCAAACAACCAGTGTCAGTGCGAAATGAGGGCAGCCATGACTCATCCAGCCTCAAAGCTTTCCAAATAACTTTCTAATTGGATGCTTTTGTATGCTATGTTCTTGCAGTTAAAAGGATGAAATTTGAAACAAATTCAGTGTTTTAATTCTTCTTGGTTGTTTTTTATAGTTTCATGGATTCCCACAAAGACATGAATGTGAACAAATTCAGGATACCAACTACCAAGCATTTTTAGAAAGGGGGAAGGTGTGGAACTTTCAAAGGGGTAGCCTAAACTGTGTAGTTATTGATGGTGAATGCAGAGAAACGTGGCGCGAATCTAAAGTGTGGGCGATGCCAACTTGCTATTGCCTAAATTGTATGTGTTGCCAGCCTTGTCTTCCCAACTTTCAGTGTTTTCCAAGTTGTTTACCATGAATACCCTTTGCATTTTCTCCTGCTATTTCAGTTTTGCCGTAGTCTCAGGAACATACACTTGGGTGACCCTATATTAGGCAAATCGAAAGTGATTATCTCGGTTGGCTGAGTATGATGACGTCATCAGAGCCCCCCCTTTTTAGTCTTACCTCGTCCCCCCCCAACCCTAAACCCACAACTGCGTACAAGAGTACTTAAATAAAACGCTATTAAATAGATATCTCATTTTCAATCGCCTTTGTTGAAAGAACCCCTTAAACAATGGAGCTCCATCAAGTATTCTGGTATGAAAACTGGTTTTGTCTTGTCTATATTTAGCGATTTAGTTCTGTTTTAATTTTTTTCTGGTATTGGGTACGTATTTTGAGGTGATGTATATGTGTTGATATTGAGATTACAAACATGGTGCATTTTGTTACGTTTATTTTCTCAACGATGTCGTGGTTTAGAACAGACCGATGAATTTCCTTTGACATTACAACCGAGCATACAAGACTATCAGATTTAACGCAAATGACAAGAAAATCTGAAACCCAAAAATTGTAATTTAATTTGTAACTTTATAGTGCCAAATGCAATGTTACCTGTTGTTTTTAGATACCAAAATGTATAAACGTACTAGATGATTGAATGAGTAATAAAATTCGATGGCATAAGTATTTGACTATCTGGAAAGTTCATGGGATGTACTTAAGAGTAAAAAAACGCGTTATACTTAAATCTAAAAAGTCACACTTTGTTAACTTCTATGATCCAAGATTTTAACTTTTGTTACATGATTAGAAACGCTTAATTTTTAAAAGCCTTTTTGATTCAAGGCCTCAGTCCATATTTAAATCTTGATGGGTTTTGTAAACCTATTTATATTTGCGAAATATCGTTTAATTTCTCCTGACACTGCCTCTGAAGGCCAATCGTCTTGTCGCGGTAACCACTAACGCAAACATTTTGTATTTGAATTATACGTCACGCAACTTTTTTTGACATCCAGTATGATTTCATTTAAATCTCTTTTTGCGTTGTTCTTATTGATACGATTATACAGAACTTTTTTATTTAAGCAAAAACTAATCCACTGGCCAACACAAATTTTGGTGCTCAAGGTTTTGGAGCTGATTTAAACAAATTTTGGGTCGCTAATTTTAAAAATGCAGTCCATTATTTTCTATCAGGTCAACTTTATAAGTTATTTAAGAATTTTGATTTTTGTGAAGGCCTTGGTGAATGGTTTAGCTTTACTCTTAGACTCCCTGTGACATCACATATTTCAATTCATGTGCTATCTGTGGCATGTCTTAATTATTCATTGTTTGTTTGTGACATCATAAATGTTGAAGTAGGCTACTGTACATTATGTTTAACTGCGTGCACAATGCACCAGAATTGCCAATTTGGCTTTTTTGAAGCCAGATTTTGAAAATCTGGCTTTTTTAAGGTGTTTGGCTTTATTTCAAAAATAAAAAAAGCCAGACGAAATTTGGCTTTTTTCTGGATTTTTTCAGAACAATACTGCACGAATTTTCTCGTTAAGGCAATGTGACCCACTAACTGGCTGTGTGATGTAACAGTTGAGCTACGTAACAGTGGCAGTCTCCTCTTTTGCAGTTGCCATTCTGACGTGTTGTAATGGTTGCATTTCGTTTTGTCCTGTCCCGGGCACAGCGCATTAAGTGCAGTGGTGCCCCAAGCATAGGCGTAGCCAGGTAGGGGCCAAAGGGGCCATCCCACCACAAATTTTTAGAACATATAGTGATTTTGTGATTTGAGAGGCATATTTCAAACAAAATAGTTTTATTCTCCTAAAATCAAGCATTTTGGCCTGGCTGCGCCACTGGTACCAAGCCAGGTGTTTTACTCCTAGGTCTGGGTTTTTATGCTTTTCTAGGCTTTTCTTCTTAAAATCTGGGGTTTTTAAGATTTTAACTACGTAGCGCCAGCGGTGATTTAGGATATGGCATGAAATTTTACTTGTAGTCTCCGTCTTTCTTAATCTTGTTTTATGAACCCATTCTAAGTGTCCTAGTCTTCAACGTAACTGACGAACAAGCAACTGATACCGTATAAACTGTAAATATTAGCAAGGTGCAGTAAGTTCAACTTCAAGTGACAATGATACTAATGAAGCAAGACCGAAGAAAAAGACTAATTGGTACACACTTAGAAATTTAAGATAGGCTTAGGTTAGACTGGTTGAAAGATTAAGATCTCAAAGATTTGCCACAGGAACAGCAAGACAGTAGGAATGAAGATTATATTCATTCTAATTGCTGCTGATAGATGACCCTAAAAAATGTAAACAAGTATATGTGACAGCGGCATAAAGATTAAGCCAACCAGAAAAGTTCATTACTAAATTTGGAGCCACTGCTGCATGTTTTTAAGCTATGTGTGTAACTGCTAATTGACCTTTCCTGTGATTAGGTCTGGCTTTTTTAGTTTTTTTTGTGACCAAGTCTGTTTTGTTCGCTTTTCTTGTAACTAGATCTGGCTTTTTTGTGACTAAGTCTAGCTTTTTATGGCTTTTTTCGTCACTAGGTCTGGCTTTTTTTGGCTTTTTTCGTCACTAGGTCTGGCTTTTTTTGGCTTTTTTGTTACTAAGTCTGTTTTTTTGGCTTTTTTGTGAGTAGGTCTGGCTTTTTTTTAATGAAAACAGGTTGGCAACCCTGCAATGCACGACTGCACGTCCTATCGTTTATTCTAGTTTGTGCTATATCTGTGGCGAATACACTCTGCAGCATAACAGGAAAAACAATCAGTGTTTTTGTAAAACGTGCTCATCTTGCCTACTTCAAAGTGATGCTGGGTGATCAAGACAAGCCTTGGACACCCCACATTGTGTGTAAACCTTGTGTAGGACATTTACGGCAATGGACAAACAAAAGCAGAAAAAGCCTACGGTTTGCTATCCCAATGGTGTGGCGAGAGCCAAAAGATCACTGCAACGACTGCTATTTTTGTGCAGTGAAAACTGAAGGCATCAATAGGAAGAATAGTAACTCCTTGACATATCCAGACGTAGACTCTGCAATCAGGCCAGTTCCACACACTGAAGTGACGAACATCCTGTTCCAGTTTTTGAAGGCTTGCCACAACTGGAATCTTATTTTTCCAGTGAAGAGGAGGATGTTTCAATTGACAGTGATAACACCCTAGCAGATAACGATTTTGCTCCATCTCTTTTATCCCCGCAACTCTTTTCCCAAGGAGAGCTGAATGACTTGGCAAGAGATTTGAATCATTCTAAAGAGTCTTCTCAGCTTCTGGCTTCAAGGCTTAAAGAAAAAAGCTTTTAAAACCGGGTCCTCTCATCACCTTTTACCGGAAACCTCATGAAGAATTCTTGCCATATTTCACCCAAGAAAATGAGATTGTGTACTGTAACAGCGTTGAAGGTCTTCTAAAAAAGCTAGGAGTCTTAGAATACAATCCTAACGATTGGCGACTTTTCATTGATAGCTGTAAAAGAAGTTTGAAATGTGTTCTTCTGTATAATGGTAACGCTTTTGATCTATTCCTCATGGGCATTCACCAACTCTCAAAAGAAAAATGTGGCGAAATTAAATTTGTACTGGAAAAGATTTCATACTACGAACACAACTGGATCATTTATGTTGATTTAAAAATGGTTGGATTTCTGCTTGGTTTGCAGTGTGGTTATACGAAGTTCCCATGCTTTCTATGCTTGTGGAACAGCAGAGCTAGGGCCCAGCACTGGATAAAACAAGAGTGGCCTGTAAGAGATTAATTGGTGCCTGGTGAGAAAAATGTTCAAGCTCACCCTCTGGTGGAAGGATCTAAAATCATTTTACCTCCCCTTCATACCAAGTTGGGTATCATGAAACAATTTGTAAAAGCACTCAACAAGGATGGTGACTATTTCAAATATATTTGCACCAAATTTCCGGGATCAACGATAGAAAAATTAAAAGCTAGTATTTTTGATGGCCCTCAGATAAGAACACTAATAAATGATCGTGACTTTCCAAATTCCATGGATTAAAAAGAATCCTGTGCTAGGAGTGCCTTTGTGGAATCTGTCAAGACTTTTTTGGGAAATAGAAAAGCAGTCAACTACAAAGGGATTGTGGCCAAGTTACGAAGCACTTTACAAGATATGGGTGCAAACATGAGCATCAAGCTTCACTTCCTATACAGGCATTTTGACCGCTTTCCCGAAAATCTTGGTGATCTGAGTGATGAGCAAGGGGAGCGGTTTCATCAGGATATTATTGAAATGGAAGTAAGGTATCAAGGGAGGTGGGATGTTGCCATGCTAGCTGACTACTGTTGGTCAATTAAACATGACGATGCTTTTGCCATTCTTTCGCGGAGATCATTAAAACGGAAATTTATGACTGACATTTGACCATTTTAAAGGATTCCATTATCAGTATGCTTGCTTAAACTCATTGATTTGGCTTGTTATTGGTAGATCCAAAAAATAAATATGCAATTGTGTTCATACAATACCATTTCATCATTTTGGAGTAAACACCACCTAAGCTCATTTTGCCACTATAGTGGGTGCATCATAGGAGGAAAACTAGACGTGATAGAGAAAAACTGACCTCCGTTTTGAAGTCAGCGCCCCAAAATTAGGTAAAAGCAGTTGAAACATCTTTGGCATCAAGAAAAAAACTTTTTTTGTCGGCCAGTGAATTAATTTGACTGCATTGCATTGAAATGTTACCCTTGGAATAGAGGCAAAATTTCGTTGTGCATTTTGTCTGTTGAAAGCGCTGCATATAAAATCGGAGTACGATTTTCAAAGTAACAATTGCAATCAGATAATAATGCAACCTTTCAAGCATAACACCGGATATGCCTTATTTCAACTGTTGTGCGCCTTGCATTTCTATGCGTGGAGTACTAGTGTACCTGCTTTACTTTGTATTACACGTTATTTGTAAGCATTTTAATTTTGATCTATTTTCATTAGGCTCTGATCGCATCGCTGCAATGTCAGATCGGGCGAACATGCCCTACACTTGCGCATTTATTGAAGAACTCTATCGGTTTCGAACAATGGCTCCACAATCCCTTCCTCACAAGACCACTGAAGACGTGAAACTCAATGGATATTTTATTCCGAAAAACACCCTGGTAATTATTATTCGCTTTTGCGAAGAAGTCTTTCGCAAAGGTTTGTGTTTTACTTACAATAGACATATCGGAAGCAAGCATTAGCAACGATTAAGCGGATTGCGATTTTTGCTTTTTTAAACTGAAAGTGCTATCATGGCATTCCCGTCGCCACGGGAGTTTTGGAGGGCTTAGACTCCCAAAGGAAGCTCCAATCTACCAAAATGTAACATAAAACACTATAAATCAGTGGAGTCATGTCATTTTCAGAATGTCAAGCCCCCCTGCCAAAAGTAAAACCCTCCCTATTGAAGACTTTCTGGCGAAGATTCTGTATCATGGGCGTCGGAAGGATTTTTTCTGAGGTGTCCAGCAGTGCATTTTTGCAGGGGGGAAACCATGATGAAATTTCATTTTATCAACTCGAAAATAAGAGAAAAGCATTTTTCTACTGAAACCGTAAAAGGTAAAAATAAAATTTCAAAGCACAAGGGTGCTATTCCCTCCTGCACCCCCCTTCCGACGCCGATGAATGCTGTGTTGTGGAGTTCAATTGCTTTCAAGTATTTTAAACATTTGAAATATCTCACCGATAGTGATTACCTAATAATTGACAAGGCGAAAGAAAAACACTGGGGTTAAATCATTTTAACGTTTTTTTTTTAACTGAAGAAAATTTACTGCTTTCCAGATAACACCAAATTTATGGGCAGTGCACAATGATCCAAAACTGTGGAATGAACCTGAAAAATTTATTCCGGAACGGCATCTGAACAATGGAGGAAGTTTCGTGAAGTCTAACCATGTCATACCGTTTTCAGTTGGTCCTCGTCATTGCATCGGGGAGCAACTCGCACGAATGGAGGTTTTCACATTTCTTGTTTCCCTTGTTCAAAAATTTGAGTTTCAACCAAGTCCTAACGATCAGGATTTGCCGAGCATACACAATGGCTCTAATGGAAGTATTTATATTCCTGGTGCTTATGACGTGGTCGCAAAGGCACTGTGAATTGTGATATTTCAGATTTTTCTCACTCGAACGCTTTTGACCAAATTGTTAATTCAAGCACAAACGGTACGTATAAGGTCAGATGTAAAAAGTGTCATTCAGAATTCCTTCCCTATGTTTTAAGGGAATATAGAGTATGTTTTGAAGCTCAGGCGCAAATAAATTCATATTAAGTACATTGTTTGAACTTGCGTTGGCAATTGTTTTTGTTGGTGTACATTAACAAGGTGCATTGATTTAATTTTTGAAAGATGCTACTATAAAATGGTCGAATCATGATGTATCGTTGTTATGTCTTACTCCGTTTGGTTTTTGCTACGTTCAATAAAATTGGTCACATCAAACCCTTGTATGAAGTAGTGGGATTTGCAAAGCGAATTGTGTCTACGGAACAGTAAAAGAATTTCCGTTCCTATCCATGATACATCACATCGACTGAGATTCATTTCCCAAATACATGACTGGACGCCTTGTTCTCAACCTGCTTAAATTCTATGACACTTTTGGAGCGCTGCACTAGTCCACAACAGTTGTCGCATTTGCTCTTCAGTTGTCACAAATATTTTTATAACATATGAAAACAGCTAATGTTGATCGTGGTAACGGTTAAGCCAATTTCTTCTGATGGTTGACTTTGCCTGCAACGCGTTTTGCTGCCCTAAACCATTAAACCGCATTGAGCATATTAGCAGCCTACAGCACTGTATGGCATCGCGGCCTCACCTGCAAGCTACTTCGATTGCTACCTGACAGACGCATGGTTCGCATTATCATGGAGATGGTTAGCAATCGCAGCTTCACCCATACCACCGCCAACGACAAAAGGAACAAGTTACGACGCCTCAAGAACGGCGTCCCACAGGGATCCGTCCTGGAACCCCTTTTCTTCAACGTATACATCTCTGGCCTGCCAAACACCGTCTCCAGAAAGTATGCATACGCTGACGACCTAGCAATCATGCATGCTTAAGGAGACTGGCAGGCAGTGGAAGGGGTGCTGAGTGAAGACATGGCAACCGCAGGTGAATACCTCCAGACCTGGAAGCTGAAGTTCAGCACCACAAAGACGGTGTCGGCAGCCTTCTGCGCCCTGTGATTGTGGCGCAGAAGAACAGACCGTCGAACATGTCGTCCTCAAATGTCCAATCCATCGACCTCCCCCATGGACTGTACGACCGGACGGTTTTGGATGATGAGACAATTGAATGGCTGCTCAACACCTGCCCCTAGACCTATAGTACGGCCAAGCAGTGGTTTGGACGAACAGGCTCAAACGACGACGACCACGACGCGCATATTAAACTTTTTCTCAGAGCAAACGACTAACTGATATAAACCGTTCCCTTTGCACTATAGGAAGCTTCGACCTAGGGATGTCTGCAGCCTTAAGTGACGCCTGGTCATTCGCAGACTCCCACTCCCCCATGCAGCGTTTTGTGAATCGGTCCTCTTGGAAGTCATCACAGCACCATTATAATAACCGTGATGGCGCCGTCAATGCGTGTGACCTTTACTAATATCACATATATATGCTTGTGTTTCATCAAAGTAATTGTGCTAGAGGCAAGAAGCGCATGCCTTTCTACTACCGCCACATACCTATCTTCGTTTTCTTTCATGTACTTGTGTGTACCTGGTTACTGCCATGCATGTTTAAGTCTACTGCACTTCGTGCGGAAGTGAAGACATTATGCAATACAATTATGCAATGTTTTCTACCTCAACATGACATATAAAATGTGGTTTATCTAAAGTACAGGCCTACCGAGGTCTACACTGCAGGTCTATCACGAATTATTGTCGAGGGCCCGAAGAGGGTGGGCGAACGGGGCGACGGCCTCGGGCATCCAACGCAAAATATATAATGGTTTCTAACGTTAACTCTGGTACCAATGACTCGGGGCGCTTTTAAGGTGCGGGACCCACTTTGATAAGATAGGTCAAATAGGCTTACAATCGACTCTGACTGGGAAGTGTTGGTTTGCAGCTTCCATTGTAACATGCAAACTTAGTCTAGCTGTTTGATTTGGCTTGCTGCAATTACGCGTGCATAGTGTTATTCCTTGCCTTCGTTCGCTACCAACAGACGACTAGTTGAAAAACTGTGTCACAAACCTTGTAACGTAGAACATTGCTCAGGGCAATGATTGCGAAGTCTTAAGCTCAGAGGTAACCGCACTGAACAACTTTATTCAGTACAGCCATTGCCAAATTGTAGAGCTGTTTCGGTTAACATCACTTTAAGTCAGGGGTGGGCAATTAATTTGGCTCAGGGGCCATTTTGAGAATCGCGCATTTAGCGGAGGGCCTTACCTTCTTAGGGAAATAGAAGCAAGTTTCGGTTAAGCTAGCCTCGGCACTAACATCTACTGTGGTAAGTTGGAGGAAATTTCAGATTTGAAGATTTTTCATAAATGCTTCCGCGGGCCACTTAAAACGCTGTGGCGGGCCACATTTGACCCGCGGGCCGTTATTTGCCCACCCCTGCTTTGAGTAGAGCCTTCACCACAAGGCACAATCATAATTAAACGTATTGTTTGCGCTTGCGTTATGTTTTCAAACTAAGGTTCATCGCCTCTAATTTATCAAAATGAGACAACACCGTTTGTAAGCTTTTCTTGTAGAAATGACTTTTCTATGAGCGCAAACATACCGTTGAACGAAGGAGTCAAACTGTTTGCGAAACCCACACTGTCTATCTGATGTCACAGATTCACTCAACTTGCACTTCAAGCCTACAATCCGAGCTTTAAATGGCCCACGCAAAAATACCAGTTGCACTATCTCGCTTCAAGAACGTCATTTTCCTATACCGTTTTTTCATACAGAAAAACAGCAGTTCGATTGAAACTGAGCATCTTCACCTTTGTAGAGTTCTTCATTTCACCTCTGTTAATAAGCCCAGCTAACAACCAGGCTAGAACTTGTGGCACTTGTTTATTGAAAATATCCCACTGATTATTATTTAACCGTATGAGATGTGCCAAGAAATGTCCGTCGCCGGTGCCGATAGCTGTTGGGGATGTAATGACATAGGCGTACGGGAAGGCATTCTACTGGTGGGGCGGAAAAAATTTACC
>Ga0210059_1016232_pt1 | contig 10768 bp, 7 predicted proteins | sample Ectturendosymbi2_FD_188042 | JGI IMG/M metagenome (GOLD analysis project Ga0210059, IMG submission 188042) | Ecteinascidia turbinata endosymbiont from Florida, USA - Sample 2 (SPAdes) (version 2) | ecosystem: Host-associated > Tunicates > Ascidians > Unclassified | place: Key West, Florida... | reverse complement strand
GCTGGACATCGAGAAGACGCCCGGCGAATTTATCCAACCCATAGGCAATTTTCTAAATCTATACCCCCCTGGGTCGGTGGCGATGCCTAGCAGGGGACGTGATTCTTCCTCCACGTCCACGTGGTAAAAACCCTTTGTCAAATCTAACTTGGACATGATTCCTCCTCTGCTCGCGTGGTTGGGCAACTGATCAGTTCTGGGCAAGCTCGCATCTTTCGGTATCGTTTTTTTATTCAGTGTCCTAAAGTCCACTACCATTCTTTGGGGTGCGTTAGGGTCCGCACGTGCCACCATGAACGATGAACTCTGGCAAACGGTTTCGCCTTTTTCCAGAATCCCTTTATCTTCTGCATCTTTCAAAAACCTAGCCTGTTCTTCTGCTGACTTTTCAGATAACTGGTACTGTGGTGCAAAGAACATTGTCGCTCCTTCCACCAACTCTACCTTACATTTATATGGAAGCCTCGAGTCTTCCCGTAAATTCTGTTTTTCCATCTGCAATCGTGGAAAAAGATTCCATAATCTTCCAAACCATTCTTGATCTATTACATCCTTTTGTTGCGGTTCCGGGGGACACTTCGGCGTAGGAAGCGTGTCTAGATACTCCCTGGCCTCTTCCTCACTTAACACCTCTCCCCCTTCAGCTTCCTTTGGCAATTCTGCAAAAGCTTGATTTACTTCAATCTGGAATTTATTTATTTTCTCTCTGAGCGGTGACTTATCCCCTACTTCTTGCAAACACGGCAGGAAATGTTTTAATATTGCTGTCACCCCTATTAAATTGTACTTCAACGTACGATGAGGCATTACTAGAAACGTCAACTTTTCTCGCTTTGTCTTTAGGGGAATCTCTATATCTATTTCCCCCAATGATTTCAGCGTGCTACTCCCTTGCTGTATGTTTGACACGTCTACCTGACATGTCCGGTTTATTCTCCTCAATTCATCGGGTGTCAATACTGACGCATCAATCATATTTCGGTTAGCTCCCGTGTCTAGCAGGAATATTCTGTTATACCTTGGATCCTCGACAAACACATAACTGGACCTTTTTTGTAATTCAGGAGAGATTTGAAGAAAATTTGCCTCAGCGTTCAAATCCTCTAATTTAGTCCTAAAAAATCCATTCTTGGCATGGTCATTTCTTGTACAGTTGGCGCCGATTGGGCCATGAAGGCCATAGCTTGCTCGTAGGGCATAGGTGCCCTCGTAGTTTCTGATTGCCATCTTTCATTCGGGCCCATCCCCTTTGAAAAGTTTGCCTCGGCGTGTTCCGCTGGTAGGGCAGGCCTCTCGTCCTCATCTGTTCCTGGCATTGGGTCAGTCCACGCTTCCTTGGGTTTTCCCTCTCTTATTATTTGTTGTCTTATTTGTTCCGCATGCTCCCGAGCTCCTTCTGGTGCCCTGCCAAACGGATTCGGTGTGCGATAATTCTGATCGAACTGTTCACGATTTCCTCCATTATTCCAGGCTCCCCTTCCGTTCCGACTTCCATAATTAGGTCTTTGATTCCAACCTCCTCTATTCTGATATCCGCCACGTGCCTGATTCCAGCCCCCGCGTGACTGGTTCCAACCCCCACGTGATTGGTTCCAGCCCCCACGCGACTGGTTCCAGCCTCCGCGTCCTCGCGACGCAGCGCGTTTAGGGCATTCTCGTCTGAAATGTCCTTCCTCATGACAATAAAAACATTTCAGCGGTTCCTTTGCTTCCTTTTGGGATTCTGCAGCTTTTTTATCCACTACCTGCGCTTGTAATGCCAGGATTACCTCATTAAGCTTCTTATCATATTTCTTCATATTCATCTGGGACTTTTTAACCTTGGGAATCTCCTGTGCCACCGCTGCCATTGGTATTTCTTCGCTACAGTCTTCCTCACTATCGCTACTTGACTCTTCTTCGTACATGTAAATCTCCGGTGTTTCTCTCTCTCCCGCGCTATTCTTGACAGTCTCCCAAATATCAGTTATTGCCTGTCGCCAGAGCTCCGGTTGCTTTTGGGTTATTTTCAATCGTAATGATATATCTAATTTATTTGCTATGGCCGCTTCCAGTTCTTCACGGAGAGCCGGTTCCGCAATCACTCGGTCCCACGTCAGTTGTACTCCGTCCATGATGCTCGTTAATTTATCAGCAGGGTTCGTTCGCCAATCCCAACGCATTTCTCTTAGTTGTCGCGCAAATTGAGCCCTTCTTTGTCGTGGCGTCAATTGATATTTAGTTTTTATCCACTGAAAAAATTCCTTTAATACGTCCCTTTGTCGTTCTGGGTTTCCTGCCGCTTGTACCAATATGTTCGTGGCCTTTGCGCTCACTTCTGGGTTCCTTTCCAACTGTGGTATGAGTGCTTGCAACGCCAACGTTTCTTCTCCTTCTTTTCCTTTACACATAAGTTGCTCCATCAAAGTAGCCCATGTTATCTCCTGTCCTGCCAACAACGGCGTCATCAGTCGTTTCATATCTTGTATCCTTAACCTTTTTACTCCTGGTTCATTTTCGTCTTGCATCCTTCGTCGGGGTAATAACGGGTATTCTGCCTCCGACCTCTCTTCATCTGTGTCACTTATCTCACTACTCTTCCTTAAAGGTGGGTATAGCTTCTTATATCCTCCTGATATTTCCTCGGGTTTTATAGGGCTTGGCTCCTTTCTTTCCCAGCCCTGAGTTTTCTCGCTAGGCTCATAGGATTTCACGGGTTCCTGACTCGATTCGTGACTGAATCCAGTCGCTGATCGTTCCATTCCACTCTGCAGGTGTCGCTCGATACTGTAGTCTCTTCGCAGATTGTCGTATTCACCCTTCGCTATCACGGCTCGCATGCGTGCCTCATTTGCGGCCTCTTCGTTTCTTTGCCTTATTCGCTCTTCCTCTTGTGTAATCCCATCTTTCTTTGTTTGCATGGCCAATTGCCAGTTATATCGCCTAGCTTCGCGCGCTCGTGCTTCGGTCTCGGCCTCAGCATACTTCTCTCGTGCTAGCCCTAATTCTGCCTCTGTCACATTGGCCTCTACTTTTGATTCATATGATGGTGGTGGACCTGCGATATCTAGCCAGTCCGGTGCACTGGGTGAAACTGTCCTTTCTCTTTCTTTTTCAGCTTCAGTTATATTCACTTCTGCTTCTTCCTTCTTATCCAAGAGTGTGTTGGTTACCTGTCGTGCTACCTCAAGTAGTGAATTATCCTTGCTTTTCTTCTGCGATTTCATCAATGCCTTAGCGCACTTCTTAAGGTTCTTATGCTTCTGTCCTAACTTTCCCACTTCCCCAGCAAGTGCCAGTTCTTGGGTTTTTGCCACTACTTTATGTCGATGCACCGACTCCACGAGTCCCGCGATTTTTTCTGCAGTTTGGTGTGCGTCTAATGCTTGATCGCATAGACCATCGCTTTTGTTTTCTTGTTCCCTTTTCATCTTTATCCTTTTTCTGTCTCCTACATATTTTTACATCAAATTAATAATTATTTTTACACTGATGCTTCTTATTCTATAAGCTTTACACCTTTGTCTATTTTTTCTTGCCCCGTGTTATCTTCCCATTCCTTCAGGTATTGGGGCATGTAACTTGCACGCACGTATCTTATTTCATCTGGCATTGTCCACAACACATAGGCGTACACCTCTATTTTAGCTGCCATATCAGTTATTCGAGGTGGTGGTATCTGTAACGCCGTGTTCATCGCCTTTCCCACCTTTTCGTAGAAGTTCTCTGCCAATAACGATCCACGCTGGTAGGTGGCATACGCCGCAAAGAACGAATGTTTCCATTCATCTACTAATTGTGCTATCTCTCGTTCATTTAGTCTTGGTCTTTCAGCGAACATTGGCAGCCCTTGCTTGGGCGCCTTTAATTTCGTACTAGTTCCGCTTCCAGGTTCTAGCTTTTGCATCATTTTGTGAAACCGCTGGCTATTCTCCAGATACCAAATAGAGATTGCCCATAGGTTCGGATTACCGGTTTTTAAACCTATTGCCATGGCATCCTTCTTTACTTCTTGGGCAGCGTCTAACCATACTCCTTTCATTGCCGGTGAGAACAAGGCTGCATACTTATGTTCTACCATACTTACTAGCCGTCCAACATCTACCATACTCTGGGTCATATCTAAGGTAATTTCTCCGCGCCTTGACCGGATTATATCAATGGTACTAGGTCTCACTGCCATCACTAGTTGTCCTGCCATTGACACCGGATACAATTTCCACACCCTAAATGTATCTTCTTCCAATGCATATGCTTTCATTAATTGGACTAATGGCGCACTTACATAAGTTTTCTTTCTATTTGCTCCTATTTTATAAGGGCACCTTTGCTCGGTGAACAATCCTTGAAGGGCCGTAATAGCCGAAAAATAAGATTCTTTTAAATGTCCTATTAATATTGTCTCTTTTAACGCCTCCGATTGAGTCACTGGTAAAGTTTCTAGCACTAAAACATATAACAATAATATTTCTCTCGGTTGCCACTGTATCAAATAATTAATGTCTACAAAGTCGGTATTGGCCACCGAGAAATTTTCTTTTAACCATTCCACTACAGATTGCACCACTAGTGCTACATTCATTCGTTCCATTTCTATCCATTGTTGCGAGTAATAATTGGTTACTGATAACATATTACGTCACTCTTAATTCCTGTAAATCATTATATCGTTATTTGATACTAGCGTGACTTTTATTTGCCGCCTCCTGTTAATACATGGTTTTCTTCACAGCCTGCTTGGACTGGGATAGGGGCGTACTCAACGTCTCTTGCGACCAGCACCGATGCATGCACGTATCACCATCAAGCAAGTGCTGCGCCATTGTTGCATGTTGTCTGCTCATAACAACTTTGTCTACAGTTTAATGAGTTCGTCAGGTCTTTGTTATTCTTCTATTTCCCCGTTGACCCAAAGCCTTTACTTCCTCGTTCCGTATCACTCAATTTCATTACTCTCCGTAATGTGAACATGGGACTTGGCATGAGTAGCAACTGTCCTACTCGTTGTCCTTTCTTTATCAAACAATGGTTGGGTCCATGATTCATTAGGACCATACCTATTTCGCCTCTGTAATCACTATCTATTAAACCTAACTGCCCTATTATTCCTTTGCTTTTCATTAGGCCCGAGCGCCCCATTATTAGAGCACACCATCCCTCTGGGGGTTCTAAGGCCAATTCTAAATTTACTCTGGCCCACTTTCCTTGTGGTATCCAATAATCCTCTGGGATAAATACATCCAGACCTGCGGATCCCGGGGTCATCCGCACAGGCATTTTAGCCTCGGCGCTCAGTAACTTTATTTTCAACTCCATTTTAATTTATTTTTCGTAATCTGCGAACACATCTATTCCCATTTATATATTACCTGCGCTATACTCGATACGTCCGCACAGTCGATTGTATGTTATGTCCGCATTCCGGGCACTTATGAGTATGCTTGCCACATTCCTCACACAAGCGTATATGCCCGCATGGCAACGTCAACACTACGGCTCGATCTTTTTTACACCGTTTACAGGTCATCAAACTGTGTAATTGGACTGCTTCATCCGAAAATTGTCCTTCTTTCAACGGGAAGGTTTCCTCATCGTCGCTGTTTATTTCAGCTTTTGCTGGTTCTTCCAGTAGGTCATCTATTAAGGTGCGTAATTTGGCATACCCTCTCTTGTATAATTCTAGTCTTTTTTCCACTGCTTGCGTTACTTGCTCCTTGGCAAAACCCATCTTCAGTGCTTCCTGAACCACAATAGATGTGTCCAATTCTTTCTGGACTTCTTGCTTTAGTTTAACTATCTCTTGCTGAGGGTCAATGATTATGGGTGCTACGTCCATGGGCCTTGACGGTCTCCGTGATCGCAACAACGAATTATCTCGCAAGTGATCAGGGAAACACTGAGTAACCTGGTGAACGTAATCCGGTCCTTTATTTTGTAGTACGAATGCGCATGTCGGATACCATTTAGTATGTTCAAACCACGGGTCATCGTGATATGCCCAATTCTGCAGTCCTCCACCACAGTACCAACACATTACTTTATCTCTGACTCCTAAATAATATAGTCCTGCATCTGCCATGTCCGCCATTGTAGCCCGTATATTATTTTGCACCCATTCCGTCGCGTGCTCTTCGAAAGTTTTTAGGCGACTAGCTCTTGCTCTTAAATGCGGGCTATGTGGGTTTGCGCATGGGAATAACTGTTCCAATTCTACATTTGTGTATGGCTGATTCCGGGCCTCTGCTCCACCTTCTCTGCCCATGGTGACTTCTGCCGGGTCTTCTGGCAATGAGCGTTCCGCAATTGCCATTTCCTGGCTTTGGTTGCCTTGTTCCCGCGACCGATATTTTCTTACTTCATTCAATATGGGTATATTATATTCTGGATCATTCTCGTTGAATCGACAGTTTATTTCGTGCCATTCCGCGTCTCGCGGGTTGTCTTCCCTATTCCAATTCTTTACTTGTCGTCCACAACAACTGCATTTAGTTTGGTCTCTATAACCCGTGTAGAAAAAACCTGCTTTTGCTAAATTCCAAGGATTCAGTACAGCTGTAACCGGGTACTTTACAAAAGTTGCCACTCGGTTTGCTTCTTTTTTTCGATCCCCTGGGATTATGTATACGCTCAACTGCCCAGGTGGATCAAACCCACCACATATGTGTCCATCAGATTTTACAGATGGCATTGCATGTCTCCTAGTTCCTGCGAATGAGGTCATGTTTTAACAGTCACTGTCGGGCTTCTTACTAAAAACTAAAATTTTCTTTGACATCCGCGATTCTGTGAGCCCCGTGAGTCACAGTCACTCGTACTCAGGGGAGCATAAATCCTCCGCGGCTTCTTGCGACAACCGGCGGCCATCATTAACAATCCTTATGATTGTCTAGGTCGACTGTACCTTCACCTTCTTGTACTACGGAGGGTTACAAATGACCATACCTCACCGAGCTCAACGGGCCAGGCCACCTACTATAGCCTTGAAAGATCATTCTGCGTTGTTTTTAACGTTTTCCTCGTCATCGACCGTTTAGATGACGGCTTCATTGTTACTAATCGTTTGACTAAATACATTACAACCACCAGGGCTATGACCGCTGCCCCATAACCCAGTACCTTTTTTAAGGGCGTTTCAACTACGTTCTCTACTTCCGTGAGTACTCCCTTTCCTACTTTCTCTAATGCAGGTATGGGTTTCCTTATTACCTTCTCGAATGCTTTTCTCATTCTTTCCCCACTCTGCAATACTGTTCGATTTGCATACTCAGGAACATACTTTATCCTAATTATCTTGGGACTTGATGCCTTTAACCATTCCGTAATATTATGGTCTTCTTTTAACCGGATTTTTATGCTATTTTCTATATGCCTTAACTGCTTCTGATTTTCTTTGGATTCGCTTAGAATTTCACTACAGGTTAGATTATAGAGCTGTCGACCTATTATATCTTTATCCATCTTGTACAGAGGTTTTAATTGTTGTTCTAACGCTTGTAATCGCATTACTCCATTATTCAACTGCCACGAATAACCTATTCCTGACGTCAAGAACTTCTTACTTTGCGCTGTTAGTTCCTTCACTATTGCTTTAAGGAGAAACACTTGGGCGTCACTCTCAGCTCGGTTTGCCGTTGCCTCCCTTAGATGCGCCCGTGCTAATACCACAAGGGTTCGTTGGTTACTAGAAATTTCTTCCTGCAATACCGCATCTTCCTTCGCCTGGGTTTTTACCGTCTGTAACAATAGTTGTACCGTGGATTCATCTGATTCCGACAATTTCTCAATTTTAGAATTTAGATCCTGTATCTGTCGGCTCAAATTCCCTATGGCATTATCTGCCTGGCGAAAACGCGCGTTATTAGCAGCTGCTCTCGTGTTCATATCATCGTTTAATTCCTGTTCTACTCCTTGTATTCCTTCATAACCGGCATAGTCCACTGCTCCTTGTACAGCGAAAGCAGTAACCACTGCCGCTGCTGCAAAAACCTGCCGCCTATCGCGGGTCACCTGAGGATGAGAGGGAAAGAAAACCACTGACTGGTTATGATCTGGTAATTCAGATCTGTTATTATACGGATCATAAAAAGCTTCCCTGTATCTGACCTTTGTCTCAATATCTACCATTCGTTTATGACATTTCGCTAATCTTTGCTTTTCTTTACATTGCTTTCCCCACATTACAGGATAATAATTTATTTGATGAAACTGCATTGGTCCTACTCTCTCGCTGCTTTTCCATTGTGTTGGCCTGTCCTGAGGAATTGAATGTATCACCTGAAGTCCATGTACTGGCTGATGCAATCGTATCGGGATAGGTACTCTTATTCGTAATCTGTGCGCTGCTTCTACCCACACGTAAGAGGGTCCCACCGTAACCGGTCGAGCCACGCCAGGAACGAATGTGCACGCGAATCGCGCTCCACTGTTAGGTTTGTCCATTAATACTGGCCCAATGCTCTGCCATGACTGTACGTAGCCTGCTATGGAATAGGGAATTGATAAAACATTCTTTTCACCTGTCCAAGTTCCGAACCCTAATTTGGGTCGTCTTCTCAGTAATTCCCGCGAGCACTGAACAGTAACGGATGCATGATCACTCAGGTAATGCATTACGGCCACTAAGATGTCCTGCACATAACCAGGTATCTCTTCCTTATTGCCATGCAATTGTAATTTTTTTATCCAAGTTGCCTTTGGGTATTTGTTTGGATCGGTACTACGCCGCGCACTCAAAGCAAACATGTTCTGGTAAGTACTTGGGAACAAATCTTTATAACTTTGCGGATACATTTTGGTTAAATTGACCAACGTCACTATTCTATAATCTAAATGACGTTGGAACAATAGTCGTTCTGGTGGTCGTGGTGTTTTTAAACTCACTAGTTCCCATCCATTTAACTCTCGCTCTCCGGTTCTCGTATACTGCCACAATTTATCATGAGGGATTCTTCCTGCCACCTTTCCTAGTGGTATTGTATGTATGGGCCCTGGTTGGGCTAACCTACAATATCCCTGTTGCAGAAAATTGGGCTCCCTTTTTTGAGTAAGATATATTCCTTTTATTTTCAATTCCCCTAATCCTACAGTTTTACTGATGGGTCGCGCAAAATAAGGTTTTCGTGCCCAACTCCAACAAGAACCATTCTTATGACCGTCCTCATGTGCGCATACACATGGTGTGCGTGTTCCTTGATAAGGGCAAGGAGCGCCATTAATGCTCATTACCTTTTCTAGAATTAACGTCAGTATATACCACATTATTATTTCACCAATTATTGCCATTATTCCCTAATTGCCTTCGCACACAACACATTTTGTTTATTACCTTTATTCCAATTGCTTGAGGTCCCCACCATCTCATGATGGGAATTTGTCGTTCTCATTTTTTGTCTTGTAACCATATACCAAGAGCCGTTATTTTTACAACAAGTTGTCAAGCACCATGCTCCCTCTGCGAACTCAGGCAACACTAATGTTCGTCCAATGGCCACAGGCTTCGCACATGGGCACCCTTGTTTTTGCCATTCCCGTACTAACTCGGTAGCCAGCTCTATTACTGTTGATTGCCTTCCCCATACTACAGAATGTATCGTCAGTAAGGTTATTGCTAATTTGTGCATAGCCGAGTGCGGTATTGTCAGTAATTCTATTATTTCATCAGCATCCAAACTTTGCCACTTTTTCTCTCCTGCCTCAGTGATGTGTCTTAGCCAATTGTTTTCTAATCCTGGCATTAGTAGAAACGTATAAGACACTCGCTGGGGCCATTGTACTCCCATTTCTTTAATCTCTCTCTTCAGGTGCGCACGCACCTTGTGCACATTAAATTCTTCAGTCACACCGTCTTCCCTACTTTCACACATATTTGCGTTATCTACTTCTGAAAAAATAAATTTCCTGCAACGTATTACCTCCTTCCTGAGTTCTTGGTTTGGTTGCGGGGATCGTTAACTCTCCCCACCGGATCTCCTGTGTCCTTGCCACTTTAGTTACTAAGTAACGGTTTTTTTCTTCACCGTCAATGGTTCTTAGGGTTAACCGCCCATTATGATCTTTCAGTACTAGTAGGGTTTCTCCTATTTGTATGGGTCCTTCTTTCGGTTTCCCCTGTTTTTTCCACTCGTCAACCAGCCTCTTGGCAATTACGCCTAGATCCTTTGTCATACCTTGTTCCCTCAACCCTTCAGGTCTCATTTGGTGTACAATGTGATTTATGGGTTGATGTAAGGTGGTTAGGGCTAGTAGCCTTTCTTTATCGCACACATGCCCTACCCAATGGAAAGAAAATCGCTGACACGTGCGTATCCATCCTTCTTCCAGTTCAGGTAATAATAACAATCTGGCAGACATTCCTTTTATAGACTCTAACCCTTGCTTTATTAATTCCCTTTTAATATGTGTTCTGATTCTCTTATGGTTATAATCCACACTTACAATCACCTTGTCGTTCATCTTGTTTATCCTATTTGTTCTTTGTCCCTGCAATATATAGATCATACATCATGTATCTATTTACCTCCATTCCTAAGGTCCATTTCGACCGTTTCTTCCTACTTTAACATCGTTGGACTGTGGCACATCTCCAAAATACTCGACTATTTCTTTCTTTTTTAGGTACCCAACTGTTCTCTTCATGTGTTCGCACCCAGGTGAAGCCAAAATATGTTCCACAAATATATTATCCACCATACTCGTCAGTGGCATCTTAATTCCACAATACCAACATCGTGGTTTTTCCTGTCCAGTTGGGAGATAATATCCCGCGGTTACCCACTGATTTGCCACCTTT
>Ga0210059_1016231_pt1 | contig 10768 bp, 7 predicted proteins | sample Ectturendosymbi2_FD_188042 | JGI IMG/M metagenome (GOLD analysis project Ga0210059, IMG submission 188042) | Ecteinascidia turbinata endosymbiont from Florida, USA - Sample 2 (SPAdes) (version 2) | ecosystem: Host-associated > Tunicates > Ascidians > Unclassified | place: Key West, Florida... | reverse complement strand
GTGGGTCTTCTTTCTTGTCGCATTTTGGAGGCCGTAGTCTGTCTTCCCAACCAGACGCCAGTGCTATCATGTCATTAGTCATGTTCAAGGGAAATTTTGAACGGATCGCTTTTTCTTTGAGTCGGTGCTGCTGAGGTAATCATCTTTTCTTTGGTTGAGGCGCCTCAATCTAATAGCTTCTCCAAACAGGATTGACTTGAATGTCGTTTGCGGGTGGTGAGAATTCCCATTTATGGGAATTGGTGAGAATTCCCATTTAAACCGGTTAAAGTTAGTTTCTCCTTACCGTTACTGGCGCTTAAGCTCCCGTAACAGTTTGACCTTGGCCCACTGGACCTAAAGGCGGAGCGAGTCTTCTGACTTTCGGTCAAAATGTGGCTGTATTTATACTGGACGGTCGCTCCAGAACTTGTCAACACCCCTTTAATTCAGGTGTTCCGATTGGTTGCTATCTGCCAAAACCTCAGGTGATTGGTTGACTTCTGACACCTCCAGGTACTTGTGGGTGCTCGGGTTATCACCTTTTCGTCACCAGTTCGTGTTCGTCTCCGATGATTAATCGTTTTCGTGGTCATGTTTGGCGTTGGCTGATCCCAGCCAATATCGTCTCATGTGATTAATCGTTTCCATGGTCGTACTTGGTGTTAGCTTATCCCAGCCAATATCTCGTAGGTTTCGGTGACGTTTTTATCATAACAACTTGAAGTTAATGATCCGTGGTAGTCGCTCTCAGCTGGGTCAGCTGACCAATAGTCAATGTTGATTGGTTGAAATCTGTTAGCTTTGTTTTGAAAACCTTAAACTTGCGGGTTTTACGGCATAGTGGCTTTATGCAGAAAAATGAGTTGTTCCAGGCAAACCTGCGTGCAACATCAGTGTGATCTGTATAAGCTACACGCTATGAAATATTTCAAGAAGATTGCACTTTCAGTTCCGCTGTTCTTTCTATTTGAATGTGCTTGATTATATTCACGCATTTTGAATGCGTCAGTTGCCAAATGATGAAACAAAGTATTCAAAACTTTAATTAAAGAGTGACTACAACCCGCAAGTGATCCTTACAAAGCCATCAGCAAAGAAGATTAACAGTAAATACGAAATCAAAAGATTTCCACAATTTCAAGGCAATGGTTTAGATTGATAGTTCTTCAAAGATATGCCGTAGTTTCGTGGTTACTAGTTAGGTTCACGCATTTCTGTGACTCAAATCACGTAGTAACACGCTTGCAGCAAGAGGGGAAACAACAACTTTAAAGATCAAAAATCAATTTTATGTTGATGAGAAAGTAACATCAGAAACTTCAAATTTTGCTTTATGATCGTGTTCTAACATGTGTTGGCAAAAAACCATGTGGGTCAAATTCTCAGGCAGGCCGTAGCTACATTGAGGCACTCGCCTCGGTAAACTTTCTGTAATGCTGCCACAAAACATTTTTGTTACACTAAATCAAATCATATTTGATTGTGTGGATGTTTTAAAAAGAGCAGCACTGCAGCTACACAGTGTTGCAACTAATGTTTCCAACTCGGTGTCAATCAAATTTCTGACTTCACGCCATATGCGCATGCGCAGAGTAAGAATCTAAACGTGACAAACACGCTGAGAAAACTGGTGATTAGGGTTTGGTTTTTAGGTAAGTGTGTCGGGTTATGGTTAGAAAAAGAAAAATGATTGAGGTCTAAGACGAAGTTCAATATGTTTCAGTGGTTACTTATTCCCGCAGCTGTAGCTTGTAGGCATCTGACATCTACCCAAAAAGTTTTAATTTACATATCACACATCAAAAAAGTGATCGCCGATCTTTATTCCTTTGCTCAGTGAAAGAAAATAACTGAAAAGTAATATTAGGTCTGAAATTTCGCTTGACACCGGGTTTTCTCGAAACCAGGGTTTTTGGCTATTTTCTACTAGCCTACCCGAAACTCGTTTTTTTCAACCACCAAACCCGAATATTTTGAAAAACTTGGAACTGCTGTTGCATTGAAATGTCAGTAATTCTGATAACACTGAAGTTGTGGAGCGGCGCGTGTAACGACCAGATTATCACATTTAAACTTTCAACCATTATCATGAGGCACGAGGTTGCGGGTTTTGCTTGCTGACCACTGTGTGCTCGTTGTTGATCCGTTTATAACTTCGTTAAATTGACCTATTTAGACAGATCGTGACGTCATTATGCACATAATGGGTGTCTACGCGAACTTTAATCTTTTCTCCAACCTAATTAAATAACTATCATGTGAGGTGTTTCTTCAAAGCCATGCCGTAGTTTTTTGGTGCTTACTAGTTTGTTAATTTATAAGCTGTTATGTGTTAGTTCATATACAAGCTGTGATTCTTTGCAAAATCGATTCGTTCCTCCTCAGTTTGCAACAACTTTCCACCAAATGTTTGGCTTTCCTTTAGAAGCGACTTTAACTAGATCTTTAATCATACACATTCAGATAAAAGACTCTAGTAATCAAAGAAAATCAGAAGCTTAGAGCCATTTGTTATATAAAAAGGCTCAATAAACACCAAGGTGCAATTTGTGCTCCGTTATACAAAGGGAGGAGTTTCAAGCACTGGAAGTTCAACCATTTGAAATCAAAGCACAGAATCCATGTAATCCATGAGAGTGAAGATTATTCCGGCACAGGAAGAAATCCGATCACAAATTTTGATAAAGGAAATAAGTTTTTTTGAGGCTACAAAGAACAGGCCAAATAACCTTGAAAAACTGCAACATGCCTTATTTACAATCAAGCCCACATCAGTGGAACCAGAGAAGGTTTTTTCAGCCACGGAACTATTTGTCAGAAAACTCAGAAACAGACTAAATAATGAGAGTGTGCTTTGATTGTCATGCGTCAGTGTTACAAACAGTGTCGTAACTAACGTCAGTGTTACAAACAGTGTTGTAACTAACGTCAGTGTTACAAACAGGGGGTGCAGGGGTACTTTCCGCCCCCCCTGGCAGGCTAAACGTAAAAAAATGGGCCCCACTTAAGCTTGTATTTCGCTATTTAGTATTCATTTGATTTCTAGTAGGTTTTTGTTTTCAGCGTTTTTCAAAAATTTCTCTGAGTGTTTTCTGGTGATTTCAGATGTTAGTACAGACGAATCCAGTTAATCGCATAACCAATTTCCCAAACGTTTTGTGTGTATTTAACCGGAGTATGCAGGTATCCGTATCAGAAAAATATCCGCAAGTTTACCGCCTAGCGACACAGCGGGCCCAAAATTCAGTCCCGTCACCTCGGTGGACTTTTGTTTGTGGGCTTAGCTCCCCAAACAAACTTAAAACACCCAAAATGAAATGCGCACCAGAAATCAGTGTCTTTTATCTATCCGTATTCTGTTTTGTCCTGGAATTTGTAGTCAAGAGCAGTACCTGCCGCTGTTACCTAGAATAGCATCGCCTTATCATTTTTGGTACGTTGGTGAGGTCATAAACGTATTTGAGGCTTGAGCAGTGCTGTCCCTTTTAAGGATTTTGTCGCTAGGTTGGAATTTTTGACCCTGTTTAGGATTTTCGGAAAAGTTTGAAAATGTGCAAAATTGAATCATTTCAGTTTATTTTGCAAATCATGTTTCATTCAATTTTTAAGATATTTACTTCAATTTAACAAATTTTAACTTATTATCGCCCCCCGATTTCATGCTGCATCACCACAGATCTATGTTTTTTTATGCAAAATAGGGATTTTGTAGTACTGTTCCAGGGATTTTTGGAATCGCAGTTGTGAGAGCCCTGGACTTGAGCCTAAAGCGTCACCATTCATTGTTTGGAGTGTTGAACGTGAAGCTAGCCTATATGCCTAGTTGTATACGTCCAGAAGTCAGGCTTACACCTAATCAACGTATTTTATGTAGTGATGTGAAAAAATGTTTTATGGCTAGCTCAGGCAGTCATCTCGTATTTTGTACAGCACAGCAGCAAGATACCTTTAAGTGCTTACGACCAGAGTTGCACATTTGCGCAGCCTGCTGTTCGGACAGCAAGATGGAGTTAATGGTGTAGTTAGAAGGGTTTGTTTAGCAATCACTGCTAAGCTTGTCCTGACCTAGTAGTGTAGTTAGTGGCTTATGGATGTTAACCATGTTGCGTCCACGTAGGCCTCCTTGGTCTGTATTTGTCAATATTTATAGACTAGTTGAGATACAAAATGTTATTATTCTAAACATATGCCATGCACCAGGAGTTTAACAAGTCTAGACATCAGCAAGGTTTATGCATACGTATTTCGGCCAGTTAAAAGCACGATGCGCATGCTTTTCATGCAAAAATCACTTAAGCGCAAATGAAAGAAAACGTTTATCGCGGCGCGTTGCTTTGATCGGCCTAAAAGTTTGTTTCTTCGGTGACACTGTTTTCATAAGTGAACGATAAGTTTGATTCTGATTTCCTGGAAATTTTTGGTAACATTTGCATCTCTAAATAATCGTCTTTAATTGAATGACCATGACAGACCCAATTCCTTTTGTTAAGCTTTATTCTCAAGACACGTCTTGATGAAGTTTATCCTGGCATATTTATTGCACCCTAGATTATGCTAAACTGCCCCGGTACTGTTGCCAGCGCTGAAAGGAGTTTCAGCAAATTGAAGCTAATCAAACAGGTCTCATATGACAGATAGCAGCCCATCCTCATTAGCCATGTTGTCAATCGAAGCCAACATTAGCCATGTTGGCAATCGACGCTTCTCCGTAGGATCTTAGTGTCTGATTCTTTGCTGAGAAAGGATTTCTTTCCACAGACAATGTCGAAGCTTCATGTGTGCGATCTCTAGATTTGGTGATGTCATAAAGGCTTTTGCATGCCAAAAGACTTTCTCCAAACCGTTTTGATACTACTATGATGTGACAATGTTTATGATATTTTCATGGTTATTGTTATGTAGCATTTTTCATGTGTGCTACTGTGCCACTATACAGTGATTTGTTTTGCTGTATGACTACGGTTCGCCAGTTGAGTAGCCTGCATTTTGGTGGGGGCAGAGTTGGGCTGCTACGAAACTGTTCGTATCTATTTGTAATTGTTTGGTGTGCAGCTCCACATTTAGATAAAATTGTTTGGCATTGTTTACTTAGTAGTCGCTAAATGAATTTGGTTTTATCACTGATGCAGAGAGATCAATGAGCTGCTCAAAAAATACGGTTTTGGACGTAGACCTACTACATTTGTTTTGTTGTTTACTCAGGCAATGCCCAGAATCTACTCCTATTTAAGTCAAACATTTGATGCTAGGAAGAAAAGCAGAATTAATTTAGGAGTTAATTACCAAGATTCAGGCCTGTGGTGAGTTTTACAACAAATCATAAGCCTACCTTACCAGGTCACAAGTCATTGATGGTATCAATTTTGGATATGTTACATAAAAATGCGAAATTTTATTCCGCTTACCCAATTGAAGCTTATTACATCACCCGACAAATATTTTCTGTTTTTGTGGAATAACGTGAATGAGTTTTTGGGAACTAATTATCGCATACCCAAACTATGGCCGATGAGCCCCTTCAGCTAAGTTTGCCCACTCCTGGCTCAAACTTCTAATTACGCCACTGGTTACAAACATCAATAAAAAACCTTGCTTAACGTAATTAATAATTCGCTAATATATTGCGCAAGGACCAACAGTAGTAATTTCACAATGATATTGAGCTTTTATCGGTCAAAATCGCATTCGTTTCAAAACCTGAAAAAACCCGGGTTTCCCGTTTTTTTTCTCACCTACCCGAAACCCGGGTTTTAAAATTTTACCTCGAATTGGAAACATTAGTTGCAACGCCAGAGATTCCACCAGTGTAGAAATAAAGGCAGGATGTTAGGTCTCCATAAACTACATTTAACAACATTCCCAACCGGGGACGTAATTAATATATTCACCTCGGCAAAAATTTGACCCTGACTGCGGCCATGCTGTTGGTAGCATAAAAACTTTTAGTTGAAGACGTTTCACAAGTAGTAAAAGAAAAGTAACAAAATGCATCGAATCAATGTCAGATAAAATAAGTAAACAAAACAACAACAAAAAACAGTGGGAGAAAACATGCCTATATATACAGGGGTGTGAGGAGAGCAACTGTAGAGGGAAAAATTTTAAGGGCGAAGAGGGAAGCATAGCTTGGTCATTTTACCATTAAAAGGCATTAAATGCAGATAAAAATGCAAACTGTTTTCTTAGATATCTAGAAAAAATGTTAAATGCCTAAAAATGATGCAGTCTACGTTACGGGCGTTGTAACGATTCTTGACAAGGAAGCAACTGTGATGAAATTTCGTTTTACCAACTTGAAATAAAGAGAAAAATATTTTGCTAAACCGTCACTAGGAAATATGAAATTTCAAATTTCAGGTGCTTTGACTTCCTGCGTCTCCCCTTCCAGCGCCCACTGACTGCGTCTGCTGTTATCTCCTTTCAATGGATCCATATGTAAGAGACGCAAGTTAACATAACATCACTAAACAACAACCATCGCTTTTAACAGGCCCCGCACTGCTAAAAAACTCCAGTAAAGAAACACGAATAATGTGGGGTTTCAAAACAAATTAACATTAAATGTTGCCTAAATGGGTGCAATCAAGGAAGTCATTGCAGCAATTATGTCATAAATAAACGTGGAAATCAACAAGTAGCCTACTTTTTCTAGCTACAGTAGGTAGTTGTACTCTTGAAAGAACTTTCAAGTATCTCCAAATGATGAAAGGATCTTTCCGTGACACGTTCGGCAAAAGGTTATTCAACAATAAGGCAGGTGTTTGGCATTCTGGAAGAGTTACTGTTTTCACGTCAGGTTAGGTGAAATTTTTCCACCTTCATAAAGGCTAAATACGTGGTATTGAAACTCAAACAACAAACGTTCTGGCTGGGCTATCGGTGACGTCACAAATACAGTATATGTGTCTTATTCGAAAATATGAAATAAAAACAGGGCTGAGAAACCGCAGGTTCGCATATATTATAACATAACTGCCGTGTTTGTTGTTGTGTGTTGCGATTCGCAGCAATTTTATTGAAATAACCTCCAACAAAACCAAGTTAACTGGCTGCAGGTAAGCACAGAAAGAAAAACCCTACAACACGTAATTTCGGTTAACATTTGTTACGATGACGATTTAAATAAAAGGAGCAATCCACAACTGCTCCAGAATTTTACCAGCTGCAAATTCGTTAAATCAAAACAAAGGATTAATTCATGACTAGTTTTGTTGGTTTGGTTTTATTAATTGCAGCGTGTTTTCTTTGAAAACAAGAAACAACGTGTTTTCCTTTAAATGATGATAATTGATTTGGGTGAGACTGAGGTGTGGGTAGGATCTGAAAATGAATTTCGCAATGCAATCAATAACTTGGTGTTAGTCCAATGCTTGGCTTGCTCTTTTGAAAAGCTTTGTGTGCCAGGCACTTGGTGCGAGTGCACGTGCCGTGCGTAAAATTAACGGCTTGTTGCGCTGACATAAAATGTCTGTACAAGCCCGCGGGCGTGAAATAAGCAACACTGCGAAACAATGCTCAGTAAGGGAATGTCTGTTTCAGATGTCACTGGCAGATCGAGCATGTGGTGTTGACGCAAAGCATTTTTAGCTTACAGCAGCAGGTTTCACAGCGCTGTGCTTATCAGGAAATGAAATGGTGCTGCTTTAATCAATGAGCAAGGAAGTTTGCAGCTTCAGTATCGAGTAAAAACTTTGCCTTTTTGAAAAAACTGGGTGAAAGTTTAGTTGAAATCAGAAAAGAACGCTAAAGGACATGTTGGTGGATTTAATGCATTCATTAGACAAAGAGTGTGTGACAACAAGATGCAGCAATCCCAAACTCAAACGAAAACAACACAAACGTACAACCAGGGCCGGATTAAGGGGGGGGGGCAACGGGGGCAATTGCCCCGGGCCCTCCGCTCCAAGGGGGCCTCCCGTGATGACATTTATTTGTTTTAAATAAAACATTCGTTTGAAAAATTGTCGTGATTCAAAAGAGATACAAGAATACAACTCAATATTGCGATGTTGCTCTGAGTATCATTATTGATTTCTCTGCAAGTTTGGCTTTTTGCCAGTTTTAATAATCACTACTGAATGTAAATATTTTTGGTTTTGTTCAATGCAAATACAGTATATTTGAATTTTGCTTGTAACTTTTCCTGATAATCGTTCTTTTGGCATGGGTTTACCTACTCGTGCATCACGCCTGCTGCACAAATGTTACGAAAACGATACTATATGCGTGCTTAAGCAGCAAAGCTAGTTCTGCTGTGGTTGCTGTTCAGTATCAATGATTCCTTAACTTCTTGTGGCGTCTGGAGGTAGCCGCAGCCGAACTGGGACCTTTGTTTCGTCATGAAGGATAACCTGTGGTGGAAACGCACTTTTCTTCCGATAGCTACAGTAGCCTACTATCCTTGCGTTTCATCATAAACATAACATTTAATTGCGTCTGCTTGGTCCGTCAGAAAAGGTTTTTCATCAGTCGATTTGTAGAACGAAAGAGCAGAAAACGAAATTGCAGTGTTTAGCTAGCGAGATGCCGAAATCTGTAATACCATCAGCAGCTAAAAATGGCAAAGTTTTTGAAGAGAAAAACCGCAAAAATCTGGCAGTGTTAGCTAAAACGCCGCGACTGAAACGTTTTATTCCAGCAGAGCTTTTAAAGCAGCAACGTTAAAACAGTGGGGTTAACCAGAGCTCCTGAAAACGTAGGTGAAAATCACGATATAAGTTTCGAAGCACCTTTCACACTCAGCCTGGCTAGCCATATTGACATGTTATTTTTCCGGTGTTTTGTTTGTAATCTCTGATTTCTGCTTACTGTTCGGGTGAATCTTGTTTCTTGCCGGGTCGCTCTCTAGCCTGTGGAAATATTTTTTCTTAGTAAGAATACACTGTAGCGTTTGTATCATAAACTCTCTTCTCGCAGCTAACTCTGTGCAGTTGAGAACCGTATTTATTCGATTGTCAGCTGCGGCTTATAAAGGTTTTTCATCATTTCATGTGGCTTACAATCAGGGCGGCTTACATTTTTTATTTCTTTGCTTTATGGAAAGGTATAGATCACGCTCAGTCTTTCCTTGGCTACGTTTTGTCGACCAACTCTTCTTTCGCATTCGATTTTCTTCAGCATCACGTGCACATCCGTCACAAGAGGAATTATGATAAACAGAAGGCAGTTGTAGTAGTAGAAGCATCATTGATACTGGGGTTCAGGGTTGCCAATTTGGCTTTTTTGAAGCCATATTTTGAAATTCTGGCTTTTTTTGAACACCTTTGGCTTTTTTTGGAAATAAAAAAAAGCCAGACAAAATCTGACTTTTTCTGGCTTTTTTTCAGTCGGAAAGGCTTGGATCTGGAAACACATTGTCTGAGCTGCATATCCATTAAAAATCTCTTCTGAAAAGAGTCCATAACCAAGCAGCATGCACAAAATATTTAAAAGATTTTGCTGTTGCCCTAAAAATGATCGGTTTTATTGATAAGAAACAAATGTACGAAAGTGTAATAACCGGGAAAGTAAATGTTTATAAAGAGTGGAATTGTATTGTATCGATGTTTCTGACGAGTTTTAACTTCTGTTTTGTGTTTGGTTATGCATATGTTATGTATTAATACCTTAAAACTTCTATCTGACTTTTTTGGGGACAAGGTCTGGCTTTTTTTGGTGAAGACAGGTTGGCAACCCCACAATTACTTGGGAAATGCAAGGGTACGCGAACGTCGCGAATGCATCTCAGAGGCACAGGTAACCGGGTCTAAGACATTTCGGCGATCCTGTTTCGGCGACGCCGTTTCGGTGACGGGGCGTTTCGGCGATGGTGGTCGCAGATGTTTTATACGAAAAAATTCTGTTTTTGAAATGCTTCAATGGTTAAACTACAAAGGATGTTTGCTTGATAAGCATTTTTGTTGTCATCCTGAGGACAGGTGTGGTTTCTCTTCCTCCGGTAGTTTGGAAGAGTTTAGTGCGACCGTGACCATGTGTGTAAAGAAATATGGCTTGTGACGTTTATTTTCGCTGGCATGAGGCGTTTGTGAGTTTTCACAAAAGTTAAGCCTGGACGGCAATTATTGCTTCAGCTTTCGCGTGGTTATTCTGATTGCATTGCACAGATAATTTAAGAGCATATTCGTTGTTTCTGTCTGTCGGTTGCCTGTCGGTGTGCGAACATATTCGTACTGTACTTCCAATCCCTTGCCAACAGTTGCCTCCCGGAATGCGAACTCCTGTTCTGACAGCGGGGCGCCAGAGATTGCCTCTGGGCGAACGCGAACACGCGTTTGGCGTGGCATTCATTGGCCACCTTGGCCATGAATGCCAACAGTAGAAATTTTCCTAGAGCAACTGAGTAGGCTTGAAACTGTGTGTAAGTTCAAAAATTTGGAAGCAACAACGTTGATCTAAAGTCCATCGCCGAAATATCCCATTCCGTAGGTAACCTATATTCAAGTGCGGTTTACGATCAAGGGCAGCCTACATTAATTTTTAACACCATTTCGTGCGGCTTACAATCAAAGGCGACTAACAAGCGAGTTAATACGGCAGCCACATAATCGACTACCGGAAAAAGCAAACAAGAACGTTGCGAATCAGCGAAAACATAAATTTTACAAGCGATGTCGTCATGAATAACGTCATAGGGGCCCTTCAGTGAAAATTGCCCCGGGCCCCCCTACCCTTTAATCCGGCTCTGCGTACAACCAGGGGCAGATCCACGGGGACGATCGCCCTCCCCCTAAAACCTACGAAAGTAACTTTATTCACCATGATTTTGTACAATTCGGAAAACAGCATT